>Ga0187886_1002505_pt1 | contig 14684 bp, 12 predicted proteins | sample June2016WEW_20_1_FD_133001 | JGI IMG/M metagenome (GOLD analysis project Ga0187886, IMG submission 133001) | Peatland microbial communities from SPRUCE experiment site at the Marcell Experimental Forest, Minnesota, USA - June2016WEW_20_150 | ecosystem: Environmental > Terrestrial > Soil >... | reverse complement strand
TAAAAAAATGAAGCCGCACGTCAAGCTCTTTATCCCTGGGCCAGTGGAGGTTAGCGAAGAAACCTTTCGCGCGATGAGCCAACCCATGATTGGACATCGCGGGAGCGGATTCCAGGAGCTTTATGCCTCGATTCAGCCGAAGCTGCAGCAGGTTCTCTACACGAAGAACCCAGTTTTTATCTCCACCTCATCAGCCTGGGGCGTGATGGAGGCGGCCGTGCGCAACCTCGTCGCCAAGAAGGTTCTCAACTGCTGCTGCGGCGCGTTCTCCGATAAATGGTTCGACGTCTCGAAGCGATGCGGCAAGGAGGCGGAGGCGCTGAAAGTGGATTGGGGGCAACCGATTCTGGCCGAGATGATTGACACGAAGCTGAAGACGGGCCAGTTCGATGCGATCACCGTCGTCCATAACGAAACCTCCACGGGCCTGATGAATCCGCTCGCTGACATCGCGCAAGTGATGCGCGACTATCCCGACGTGACGTTCATCGTCGACGCCGTCAGCTCGATGACTGCCATCAAGATCGAAACCGACGCGCTCGGCATCGACGTCATCCTCGCCGGCACGCAAAAGGCGTGGGCGTTGCCGCCGGGGCTTGCGGTGTTTGCGGTGAGCGCGCGAGCGCTGAAGAAGGCCGGGACGATTCCGGGGCGTGGCTACTACTTCGACTTCCTCGAGTTCAAAGCGAACCACGACAAGAACATGACGCCGTCGACGCCGAGCATTCCGCACATCTACGGATTGAAATACAAGCTCGATCAATTTGAACAGGAAGGACTGGAGAACCGTTACGCCCGCCACCTCAAGATGGCGCAGATGACCCGCGAATGGGCCAGGTCGCGCGGCTTTGAGTTGTTCCCCAAGGCCGGCTATGAGTCGGTCACGCTCACTTGCGTGAAGAACAACAAGAATATCGACGTCGCGAAACTCCAGAAGACGCTCAGGGAACGTTACAGCCTCCTCATCGATGGCGGCTACGGACAGATCAAGGGCAAATCGTTCCGCCTCGGCCACATGGGCGATGAGACACCTGAAACTATCGCTCATTTGCTGGCCTGCCTCGACGACGGGTTGAAGATGTTGTAAGCCTCGCTAGGCCTACGGGTTGGGAGCAACGGGTCAGCTCAAGCCTCACCAGCGTGCGCCGGGTGAAACTTGGAATCGCGCAGCCCGTGTGGTACTTGTTTTGTTGGGCTTGTGTGAAATCCACCACGACAATTGCTGGTCTTGCGGCTAGTTGCCTCACGCTGCTGGCGAGCGTCAACCTGACGGCGCAGATCGCGCCGTCAGCGGTCGATCAATGGGCGCAAAAGGTGGATCCGTGGGTGTTCGATTCTTCCGTCGCCACGTCCAACGGCTACACGGAGTTCGTTATCTTCCTCAACGAGCAGGCAGACCTCAGCGCCGCCGCCTCGCTGAAAACCAAATTGGAGAAAGGCGAGTTCGTTTACCGAAAGCTCACCGAAACAGCGCGACAAACTCAAGCTCCGATTCTTGCCGACCTCACCGCACAAGGCGCGTCGCATCAGCCCTTCTGGGTCGCCAACATGATTTGGGTGCGCGGCGATCTATCCCTCGTGCAGCGCATGGCCGCGCGCGCCGACGTGAAACGAGTTTGCGCCAATCCCACGGTGTACGTTCCGGAACCAACCGCACCGGTGACCCGCGCGCCACTCAGTGTTTCCTCCGGCGTGGAGTGGAATATCTCCAAGGTGCACGCGACGGAGGCATGGTCGCTCGGCTACACCGGCCAAACCGTCGTTGTGGCCGGACAGGACACCGGCTATCAGTGGAATCATCCCGCGCTGATCAACCATTATCGCGGCTACGACGGCGTTTCCACCAATCACAATTACAACTGGCACGACGCGATCCACTCCAATGACGTGCACAACAGCGGGACGAATCCCTGCGGTTACAACCTCCTCGCGCCCTGCGACGACAACGGTCACGGCACGCACACGGTGGGCACGATGGTCGGTGACGACGGCGCTGGCAACCAAATCGGCATGGCGCCCGGCGCGAAATGGATCGGCTGCCGCAACATGGAGCGCGGCTGGGGATCGCCGGCCAGTTACAGCGAGTGTTTTCAATGGTTCATCGCTCCGACGGATCTCAACGGCAACAACCCCGATCCATCCAAAGCCCCCGACGTGATCAATAACTCTTGGTATTGCCCCGCGGAAGAAGGTTGCACCAGTCCGGAAATGCTACAGACCGTCGTTGACAACACCCGCGCCGCCGGCATCGTTGTCGTCGTTTCCGCCGGCAACAGCGGATTATCGGGCTGCAGTTCCGTGTCCGAAGAGCCGGCGATTTACGACGCTTCGTTGAGCGTCGGCGCGACCGACAGCAGCGACAACATCGCCAACTTCAGCAGTCGCGGCCCGGTCACGGTGGACGGCAGTAATCGTTTGAAACCGAATCTTTCCGCTCCCGGCGTCAACGTCCGCTCCAGTTATCCGACCAGCACATACGCCGTCCTCAGCGGCACGAGCATGGCCGGCCCGCACGTCGCCGGCGCGGTGGCGCTGCTCATTTCCGCTCACCCGGAACTTCGCGGCCAACCCGATACGATCCAATCGCTGCTCCAACAATTGGCCACGCCGCTCACGAATTCCGAAGTCTGCGGCGGTCTCGCTGCCGCCAACGTCCCCAACAACACCTTCGGCTGGGGTCGCCTCGATGCTCTCGCCTCGCTCGGACTTGCCGACTCCGACGGCGATGGCATGATCAATTATTCGGAAATTCTCGCTGGCACGAATCTGCGCGATTCATCGAGCGTTCTCCGCATCACCACCATCACTCGCAACAACTTCGATCTCCTCGTCACCTTCTCCAGCGTCACCAATAGATCCTATCGTCTCGAACGCACTGACGATCTCACCAGCGGCGCATGGACAACCGTCACCAACAACATTTCCGGCACCGGCGCTCCGTTGACTCTTGCCGATCCCGCCGCCACCGCCACGAACTCCCAATTCTTTTACCGCATCCGCCTCCAGCAGTAACGAAAGGTGCGGCGTTGCCACTGAGAAAGACCGGAGAGTAATTCAAGCGAAGGTTGGGGCGCGAGCCGCTGAAGCCGGCGCGGGTTCGCTGAGAAACATATCCAAGGGCGCCCATCCTGCCGCGTCTTCGTACCTAGCCAAGTCAGATGCCGACAAGCAGCCACAAGCGAAATCAATCCGCACATCCTCGATGGAGTAAGGCCCGAACTCGTCACCATTATGTGAAATGTATATTCTCATCGCTTTCTGTCCGATGCCTCATCCAACACCACAAGTTGATTGAAGTTTCGCGGTTCTTTATTGGCGTCGTTCACGATGCATCCCCTGTCTCTTGACAGACGCGTGAAAATCTCAGAGGCTTAAACGGTATGAAGGCCCGGCACCAGCGCATCCTGCATGTCGATGGCGATTCGTTCTTCGCCTCGTGCGAGATCGCATTGGATCCAAAGCTAAAAGGGAAACCCGTGCACGTCGGCGGCGGGCGGCGCGGTGACGGGATCGTCATCGCCGCCAATTACATCGCTAAGAAATACGGGATCATCACAGGCATGGCTTGCTTCGAGGCAAAACGCAAGTGCCCCGAGACCGTGCTCGTACGGCCGCACTACGACGAGTACCAGCGGGTGTCGATCGAGATATTTCGCCGCGTGCGCCACTACACGCCGCTCCTCGTGCCCACCTCCATCGATGAAGGTTATCTCGATTTCACCGATTCGCCTGCAGTTTTTCGCTGCCGCAATGCCGCTGAACTGGTCGCGCGCATGAAACGCGAGATCACCGCTGAGATCGGCCTGCCTGTGTCGATGGGACTCGGCTCGTCGCGCTGGCTGGCGAAGCTGGCGACCGAGCATTGCAAGCCCGACGGTTTTCACGAAGTACCCGAAGACAAGGAGCGCGAGTTCCTCCATGATGTCCCGATTCAAAAACTGGCCGGCATCGCCGAGCGGCGCGCGCAATCGTTGCGTGCGCTGGGCGTGTGGACGCTCGGCGACATCGCGCAGTTGCCGCTCGGGTTGCTGGAGAAGCGCTACGGCTTTTTCGGACTGGAGCTGTGGCTGCTGGCCAATGGCCAACTGCGCGAGAGATTGTCCCTCGCCAACAAACCACGCACCTGCATCGGCAGCGCCACCACCCTGCCCTACGACGAACCGGGTTACGAATCGGCGCTGCTGTTCCTGCTCGACCAGACCGAGCGTGTGGTGACGACGTTCTTCCGCGAAGACCTCAAGGTGCGCGAGATGGGCATGTACGTCCGCTTCAAGGACATGTCGGGCCGCAGCGAGAGTGTCAGGTTCCCCGCCGCGCAATTCGAACCGCGCGTCATCAATCCGCAGGTGGAGCGACTCTTCCGTCAACTCGTCGCGTGCGAGACGCAGCCGATCCGTCAAGTCTGCATTCATTTCTGGAACATGCAGCCGCTCGATCTGCAACCAAAGCTGTTTGGCGGCGACGGCGAATTCAGGCGCCGCGAACTCCACCACGCGCTGGAGGAAATCGAGGCGCGCTACGGGCGCCGCAGCGTCAAGACGGGCACGCGCCTGCTGCTGGAGAAACAAGGCGCGCATCTGGTCAGCGAGAAGGCGAAATGTCCGTTCATCCCCCAACGCGAGATGGCAATCAAGATGGACAAAGTCCCCGAGGCCCATGCTCGACCTGATCTACGAGGACGAATCGAAGCTGCTGGAGGGCGAGGCTCCCGCCTGCGCGGACGAAGCCGCTTCGGCGCGGCGAAGGCCCGCCGCGCCATTGCCGCTGCCCCGCACTTGGGACCGTTCCACCAGAAGACACCAGAAGTTTTTGTAGCCGCGAATCCTATTCGCGGCCCCGTTGCCCGCCGCGAGCAAGCTCGCGGCTACAGTTTCCCCTTCGTGCTCGGGACGCCTTGCACCCGCGGGTCGCGCTGGCAGGCAAGGTCGAGCGCCTTCGCCAATGCTTTGAAAACTGCTTCGACGACGTGATGCGGTTCGTCACCGCGCAGCACATCCACGTGCAGGTTGCACCGCGCCTCGTTGGCAAAGCCCTGTAGGAATTCCTTCACCAGGCCCACTCGAAAAGCACAGGCAGCAACGCCTGTGCCACCAGTCCTGCCGCCAAGATCGACGTTGGCCATTCGATTCCAATTCTTCGCCTCGAACACAAGGAACGGACGATTGCCGAAATCGAGCGCGATCCGCGCTTGCGCCAGCGATTCGTCCATCGGCACGAGCGCCCAGCCGTAGCGGCGAATCCCGCGCTTGTCTCCGAGCGCCTGCACGAAGGCTCGTCCGAGTGCAATGCCGACGTCCTCGACCGTGTGATGCGCATCCACGTCGATGTCGCCCATCGCGCGGATCGTTAGATCACATAATGAATGTTTCGCCAACAGCGTCAGCATGTGGTCGAAGAATGCGATGCCTGTGGTAATGTCTGCCTTGCCGCCGCCGTCGATGGTCAGCGACAGTGTGATCTGCGTCTCCGCAGTGTTCCGCTGGATCCTAGCGCTTCGTTTTTTCACAAAGTGTCCCTCCCTCTTTTGTTGTCACCCTGAGCTTGTCGAAGGGTCTCTCCCCGAACGACCGAGATTCTTCGCCCGCCCCGAACGCTTTCGGGGCAAGCTCAGAATGACAGACGTAGTGTCCAGCAACTTGTCCATCTCCTCGTCCGTGCCGATGCTGACGCGCGCGAAATCGCGGATCCGATCAGCGTCCCACCATCGTACCAGAATCTTGCGCGCCCGCAATTCGTCCGCCCACCGCTTGGCCGTCAACCCCGACACGCCTGTCGGGGTCAACGGCGCAGGCGGACGCGCGAACACAAAATTCGTTTGCGAAGGATAGACGAAGAAGCCGAGTTTGGCCAGCGCCGCCGTGACCCGCTCGCGCGTGGCACATATCCTCTTGACGTTATCCTGAAAGTAGCACCAATCTTCGAGCGTCGCTTCGGCGCCAACCTGGCTCAAGCGACTGACGTTGTAGCTGTCCTTCACTTTGCCCAGCGCGGCAATCAGCTCGCGCGGGCCGACCGCCCAGCCGACGCGCATGCCTGCAAACGAAAAGGATTTTGAGAATGACCGCGCCACAATCACATTGTCGTATTCGCGCACGAAGTCGAGGCAGTTATCCGAAGCAAAATCGACATACGCCTCGTCGATTACCACCACACCGTCGGTTTCTTCGATCACACGCTGGATTTCCACGCGCTGCAGCCACACGCCACTCGGCGCGTTCGGCTGCGTGATGAAGACGAGCTTCACGCCGTCGAGTTTCGCCAACAGCGACGGATACGCCTTGATCTGAAAGTCGCCATCGAGCGGCAACTCGACATGCGTCGCACCCTGGATGTTGGCGAGCACGGGATACAGCGAGTAGCTCGGCCAGAAATATGCGAGCTTCTCGCACTCGCCACAGAACGCGCGAACGCAAAGATTCAAGATGTCGTCGCAACCGTTGCCGATGACAATCTGATCGGGCTCGAAACCGTGGATCTTGCCAAGCTTTATGCGCAACACGCTTGCGGCCGGGTCCGGATACAGCCGCAGCCGCCCGTCAATTGCCGCGCGCAACGTTTCGAGCACCTTCGGAGAAGGCTGATACGGATTCTCATTTGTGTTCAGCTTGATAAGCCCCGCGATCCCGCCGCGGCGGGGCTGTTCGCCAGGCACGTAGGCCGCCATGCGTTGAATGTTCTTTCGGATGCGAGTCATCACACACTCAATTCTCCGACCCCTCACCTCAATCCTCTCCCCCGAGGGGAGAGGAGACTGCCTTGCGGTTTCCCTCTCCCTTGCAGGGAGAGGGTCAGGGTGAGGGTCGTTGCCGCGATCACCCTTCTGTGAACCTTATCCGCGCGCTCGCGGCGTGCGCGTCCAAGCCTTCAACGTCCGCGAACTTCTCCAGTGTCGGCAGCGACTTCCGCAGCGACGCACGCGAAAGTTCCACGACGCTCGTGCGGCGCTGGAATTGATCGACCATCAGCCCCGCGAACGACTTCCCTGCCCCGCCCGTGGGCAATGTGTGGCTCGGTCCCGCGATATAGTCACCCACCACCGTCGGGGACCACGGGCCGATGAAGATCGCGCCCGCAGTTCTGATTTGCGGCACGAGCTTCGCCATGTTCTTCGTCATCACCTCGCAGTGTTCGGGGGCGAACTCGTTCGCCACTGCGACCGCTCGCTTCAAATTTTTCACGAGTACGCAAGTGCCCGAGTGCCTGAGTGCCAGCTCGATGAACTCGCGTCGTTTCAGCGATGGGAGTTGACGCGCGATCTCCGTCTGGGTCGCCTCCAGGACCTTCCTCGATGGCGTCACCAGCCACACGCGCTCGTGGCCGCTGCCGTGTTCAGCCTGCGCGAGCATGTCGGCGGCGACAAAACGCACATCGGCAGAATCATCGGCGATGATCAGCACTTCGCTCGGGCCGGGCAGCAAGTCGATCGCAACATGGCCAACGAGCAATCGTTTCGCCGCCACGACGTACGCGTTGCCAGGACCAAAAATCTTCTGCACGCGCTTGACTGCCGCAGTCCCGAGCGCCATCGCGGCGACGGCTTGTGCGCCGCCGAGTTGGTAAACCTCCGTCGCGCCTGCTTTGCGAATCGCGTAGAGCAGGTCCGGGTTGATCGGCGGCGGCGAGCACACAACGATCTCGGGACAGCCCGCCGCCTTTGCGAGCACGATCGTCATCAGCGCGGTCGAGACGAGCGGCGCGGTGCCGCCCGGAATGTAGATGCCGACGCGCCCAAACGGCTCGAACTTTTCGCCAACCGACGCGCCCTGTGCGTTGCGCATCCGCCAATTCTTTCGCAGCGACCGCTTCGCGAACGCGGCGATGTTTTTTTGCGCGACCGCAATCGCTTTCCGCAGGCTCGCCTCGACTCTCGGTGCCGGTGCAGTCACGCGCAACTGTTCAGCCGTCAGCTTCACGCGGTCGAAGCGCTCGGTGAGTTCGACGAGCGCATCGTCGCCGCGCGCCTGCACGTCGGCGATGATGGCGCGGACACGCTCATCGATGGTCTGGTCAAAGAGGCTGGAGCCGGCGATGGCTTTGGCGAGCGCCGCGGCAAAATCCGGCTGGTCGTGGCGGAGAATCTGCATGCGCTCAATCCATTCGAAAGCGGAACGGCGGCGGCTCATCCGACTCGGGCGGCTCGGGAAACTTGAATGGGCCAGGCGGTGCCGGTGGTGGTTGTTCGGGAAGCGGACCGAACGAATCCTCGTACATGCGCAAGCGCGCTTCGAGCGCGTTGGCGATGCGGCGCACATGCCGCGGACTGACCAGCACGCGCGCCGTGACCACCGGCGTCGGCGGGAACCCGACGATGAAATCCAAGATGAACTCCTCCGGCGTATGTCCCACCAGCACGCCGGTCGCGTACTGGCCCGCCATCACCGCGTCGGCAATGGCGCAGGACGAATAGAAGTCACCGGCCGGCTTGGTGCGCGCTGCGTCGGCCTTGCCCGGTTCGAGGATTGGGCCAAACTGTTTCTCGTACCAAGCGACGTTTTCGCGCAGCGCCCCCGCCAGCCGCTTCGCATGCGCGGGATGCACGATGACGCGCGCGACGACACGTACGGGCGCAGTGAAGCTGGCGAGGAAATCCAGCACAAATTCCTCCTGCGTGTGGGTGTTGATCATTGCGGTGGCATATACGCCGGCCGCCACGTGCTCGGGCACTTTCGGACTGCCTGGTTTTGATGTCGGGTCGCTCATGGTTGATTCACTTTCTCCTCGCGGTTTCCTCACCGCCGCACTGCGCGGGCCATCGTACACAACCGGCCGCGAAAAGCAACCTTCCAGTGCTCGGCCTGTCCGGTTGCGCCGCAGAGATATTCAAACGGCAGCCCGACTGGCGCGCGTTTTCAGTCTCACGCCTATCAAAGCCTGAGCAGCCAGAGGTGATTAGTCGCGGCGAGAATGTTCACCGCGGTTCACATGGCCACTGCCACAAGTCGGGTTTCATCCCTCCGCCTTCCGCCCCCATCCTTTCCGCGCTCATTCCCACTCGATGGTGCTGGGCGGTTTGCTGGAGATGTCGAGGCAGACGCGGTTGACGCCTTTGACCTCGTTGATGATGCGGGTGGAGAGGCGCGCCATCAAATCGTACGGCAGGCGCACCCAGTCGGCGGTCATGCCGTCCACGCTTTCGACGGCGCGAATCGCGACGACATTGTCGTAGGTGCGCTCGTCGCCCATCACACCGACCGTCTTCACAGGCAAGAGCACGGCGAACGACTGCCAAATCTTGTAGTAGAGATCGGCCTTCTTCATCTCGTCGATGACGATCCAATCCGCATCCTGCAAAATGCGCAACCGCTCGGGACTGACCGCGCCGAGAATGCGCACCGCCAATCCCGGTCCGGGGAATGGCTGCCGCCAGACGATCTCGCGCGGCAGGCCGAGTTGCGCTCCGACCTCGCGCACTTCGTCCTTGAACAACGTCCGCAGGGGTTCGAGCAACTCGAACTTCATCCGCTTCGGCAGGCCGCCGACGTTGTGGTGCGACTTGATCATTGCCGCGGGATTTCCCCCGATGCAAACGCTTTCGATGACGTCAGGATAGGTCGTGCCTTGAGCCAGGAAACGGGTCTTGTAGCCGCGAATCTCATTCGCGGCCTTCCCCTTTCGCCGCGAAAAGGTTTCGCGGCTACAATCGCGCGCGGCCCTCTGAAACACCTCGACGAACGTGCGCCCGATGATCTTGCGTTTGCGTTCCGGGTCGGCGACTCCTCGCAACTTGCGGAGAAAAACGTTTGTGGCATCCTCGTAATGCAGCTTGATGTGGAGGTTCTTGCCGAACACGCGCTGCACGCCTTCGGCTTCGCCCTTGCGCAGCAGACCGTTGTTGACAAACACGCAAGTGAGCTGACTGCCGATGGCTTTGTGAATCAGCGCCGCCGCGACGCTGGAATCCACACCGCCCGACAGCCCGAGCAACACGCGGTCTTTCCCGACTTTTCCCCGGATCTCCTCGACCGAGCGGTCAATGAACGAACGCATCGTCCAGTCCCGTCCGCACCCGCAGATGCCGTGAACGAAGTTGGCGATGACCTGCCGGCCGTTCGGTGTGTGATGCACTTCGGGATGAAACTGGATGCCGTACAGCCTGCGCGCTTCGTCGGCGATGGCGGTGTGGGGCGCGTTATCACTGCGCCCGATGCAGGCGAAACCATCGGGCAGCAGCGTCACTTGATCGCCGTGACTCATCCAGACCTTCTGGAGCCGGTCCATGCCCGCGAACAGCCGCGATTCACCCGTGATTTCGAGTTCGGCGTGACCGTATTCGCGTTTGTCGCTCTTATCGACGCGACCGCCGAGTTGGTGCGCCATCAACTGCATCCCGTAGCAGATGCCGAGCGCGGGAATGCCCAGGTTCCAGATCGCGGGATCGCACTGCGGCGCGTTCTTGCCGTACACGCTGGCCGGGCCGCCGCTGAGGATCAGACCGCTCGGTCGAAGCCCCGCCAGTTTCGAGGCGGGCGTGTCGAAGTGCAGGATCTGGGAGAACACTTCGCACTCACGGATCCGCCGCGCGATGACCTGCGTGTACTGCGAGCCAAAATCAAGGATGATGATCTGTTCCATCGTGTTCCTATGCGTTTCTGTCAATGGTCAAGACTTGCCTCCGTTCATAGGCAGTCTCGCGGTCACCAAATGTAATCTCCCTGTCGTAGCCGACGCCTGATCTTCCGCTTGGCGTCCTCCATACCAGCGACAGCAATGTGCTCGGCCCCCCACTTCAATAAGTCCTTGTCCCTTACCCAGTCATCAAATATGGAAACCATGTCTGAGACCTCGGTGTCTTCGTAATCTGTTATGATGAAAACCTTGGCCACTTTCCTGCTGAGCGCAGCCAGAATAATCTCCCCCGCGATGGCCCTCCAGCCATCAGTAAAGGCAAGCTCGAATACAACGGACTGGCTCCCAGCCTCCCATACTACATCGGGGCGATAGGAGACGTGACGCCGTCTTACTCGTACATCAAGTGGTTCGCTGTCTCCCGTGTAACATCTATAGTAATTTCTGCCCCTATTCATTTGCGAGACCCCCAACTCCATGAGCCAATGTTTTATGGACTCGTGCAGTTTCTGGTCCGTGAAGTTCATTCTCCGGCTCCTATCTTCGGGGTCAACTCGTTGACATCACTCATTTCGCTGCTCCCTTCTTTCTCACGCGGTACGGCGCGCCACGTTCGCGCACGTGGAAACCAATTTGTTTGCGCGGTGGTTCGGGTGGTTGGGTCAGGCGACGCAGAACCTCGAAGATGGCTTGGATTTTCTCCTCGTGGTCTTGGATGTTGTGGACGACCTCGGCGAGTTGCCGCGCCAACCCGGCATGCTCGGCCATGAACTGCCGCAACCGCGCGAACGTCCGCATGATGGCGATGTTGACCGCAATTGCGCGGTCACTGCGCAACACGCTCGACAGCATCGCCACGCCCTGCTCGGTAAAGGCGTACACCTGCTTGGAGTACTTGATTTGGGAGGATGTCACAATTTGTGATATCCTCATAATCTCCTTGCGGGTGAGGCAAAACATGAAATCCTCGGGAAACCGCCCCTGATTTCTGCGGACCGCCTGATTTAGCGCCCGGGTTTCGACTCCGTACAGCTCCGCGAGGTGGCGATCCAGCATCACCTTCTGGCCGCGCACCAGATAGATCAGGCTATCGATTCGTTCGAGCGGGATAATGGATTCATCGGGCACCATGCGCGCGGTCACCTCCCAGCCCGAACAGCCGCAAGCGAGACGCCGGCGCCACTAGGAACCAGTCGCGGCAGGAATGCAGCTTCTACAGATTGTTTCGCCCATTCGCCCATTCGCCGTTTCCCCGATTCGTTCGTCACTCGCTCCTACGCTGCACGCTTCCACGATTATTTCCCCATGCCGACGCCCTGGATCGTTTGGAAGACTTTGCCTTCGGTTTTGATGGCGGGCGCGATGATGATCTCGGTCTCCTGAAACTCGCGGATGGTGCGCTTGCCGACGCTGCCCATGCAGGTGGCCAGCGCGCCCATGAGGTTTTGCGAACCGTCATCGAGTTCGGCAGGACCGAAGATAATCTGTTTTAGCGAACCCGTCACGCCGACCCGGATGCGCGTGCCACGCGGGAGGTTGGCATGCGGCGTGGCCATGCCCCAGTGACAGCCTTTGCCGGGCGCTTCCTTGGCACGGGCGAACGCGCTGCCGATCATGACTGCATCCGCACCGCAGGCAAACGCCTTGCAGATGTCGCCGCCTTTGCTCATACCGCCGTCGGTGATGATCGGGATATAACGACCGCTCTGCTTCAAGTAATAGTCACGCGCTGCCGCGCAATCGACAGTCGCGGTCACTTGCGGCACACCGAGTCCAAGCACCCCGCGCGTCGTGCAGGCCGCTCCAGGACCGACGCCAACGAGCACCGCGGCCGGGCCGCTCTGCATCAATTCCACCGTGACGCTGTATGTGACGCAGTTGCCGATGATAACGGGAATCCTCATTCGCCTGCAAAACGAGGCCAGATCCAGCGTCTTGTATTCGCTGGAGATGTGGCGGACGGTCGAAACGGTGGATTGCACCACGAAGATATCCGCGCCGGCTTCCTGAGCAATTGCGCCGAAACGTTCGGCCCGCTGTGGGATCGAACTGACTGCCGCCAACACGCCCGCATCCTTAATCTCTTTGATGCGCGCGGCGATCAAGTCCTCCTGAATCGGCTCGGTGTAAATGCGCTGCAGCAGGTGCGTCGCTTCTTCCTTGCTGGCGTTGACGATCTTGTCGAGGACTTCCTCCGGACTCTTGTAGCGCGTCTGCACGCCTTCGAGGTTGAGCACCGCGACGCCGCCGAGTTTGCCCATCTCGATGGCGAAGCGCACATCGACGACCCCGTCCATCGCGCTGGCTAGAATCGGCACACGAATCTTGTGCGGGCCTCGGCTCGAATCCTTGGAGTCGAGTTGGAAACTCGTGTCCACTTCGTTCGAGTTGATTGTCATATCGCCCGGCACCAGCGCGATGTCGTCAAAGCCATATGTGACACGGGCTTTTCGATTGCGGCCAATCCACATGCCCATAAATCAAGCCTTCGCTAAATTCGCAGATTCCAAAGTCAAATTGGGAAAACTTTTCGTACAACGAGTCCTCGCTAACACACTTTATAGCGACTTGCTTGGATTAGCACAACAAGCAAATGCGCCAACACGTCTGTCTCAGCGTCACGGCGGGGCAGCTTTCGGCTCGTTCGTCGAGGCGGGAGGCGATGTCGTAGCCCAAATGAACTTCACCACGCCCCACGTCAGCGCCATCGCGTCTGCGGCCTTCTGCGGCTCGAATCGAATTCGTTGCGCGAGTTCCAGCGCCTGCGCATCGGCTTGAGCAGCCGCCGCACCGCTGCCGGAGGAACGATCCAACACGGCATAGCGCACCGTGCCATCAGCCGCGACGGCGATGCGCACACGCGCCGGTCGCAGTGGCGTCTCGCTTGTGATCGTCGGCAGTTCCGCCGATTGAAGCATCGAGCGGTTGTCGATCGACTCGACGACTCTCAGCACTGAGCGATTCGACACTTCCGGCGGTGGACCTGACTCAGTTTCCGTGACCTCCTCGGATTCGGCAGGCGTTTTTTCGAGGGACGACTGCACGGCGTCGGCCAGAGAGGCTTGTTCCAGCAAGGGCTGAAAGCTGGGGAGAACTTCCACTTCCAGAAAAGCGAGTTCGGTGCGCGGTTCGAAGCCCCGATGCGCGGCGGGCAACTGGCGCTCCCACAACTCTCGGGAGAAACCGTGAGCGCTCGGCAGCGACATGAGGCTGGGATCAAGCAAATCGGCAACGACGTATTCGATGGCCCGCGCCTGCTGGGGCGTCGATTGTGGCACCCAATGCGCGACGGGGGTGCCGGCGAAATCGGTCTGCTTGGGTTTACGCTGAATCCCAAGGAGAAGGAACACTCCCGCGTAGGCAAGAAAGCACGCCGCCATGATGAGCAGCAGCAGCTGCCGCTCGGTCATCCGGAACTTCACGAAAGCCATTAGCTCACCTTGGCGCGGACTGGCCAAAGATTTCGGGGCGTGCGGCCAGATTGACGGAAAAGCCGGCCTCTATTGCCATACTCATGATCTGCATCACCGTCCCGCTTGCCACTTGTTGGTCGGCCTTGATAATCAGACCCTGATTGTGCGACCTCCGCGCGGCTCCCCGCAAAGACCGCTGCAATCCCTCGAGCGTCGTGACCTGATTGTTAAAGAACAGCAAATTATCCCGAGTCACCGTGACAACCATTCCTTGAAACGTGGCGTTGGGAGCCACGCTGACGGCAGGCAGAGCCACCACCCCGATGCCGGGCTGCAGCACATAGGGAGAATTCAGCAGCAGGAATATCAACAGCAGAAACACGATGTTCACCATCGGCACGGGATCGATGCGGCCCTTGGCGATTTCGCAATGCGTCTTGAATGTCATGCCGCGCGTCAAACTCCGCTGCGTTGCTGTTTCGTTACCAGCGCGATTGGCTCTTCAATGGAGGCGTTCCCACCGTGCCGTATCACAAAACCGACAATCTCGTTGGCCGCCTTCTCCATGTCGAGAACGAGATTCTGCACGCGACTGACGAGGTAGTTATAGGCCACGTACGCGGGAATGGCGACGATAAGGCCGGCCGCTGCTGTGATCAACGCTTCCCAGACGCCGCCCGCCAATTGCCCGGCGCCGGCCAGTTG
>Ga0187886_1002503_pt1 | contig 14694 bp, 32 predicted proteins | sample June2016WEW_20_1_FD_133001 | JGI IMG/M metagenome (GOLD analysis project Ga0187886, IMG submission 133001) | Peatland microbial communities from SPRUCE experiment site at the Marcell Experimental Forest, Minnesota, USA - June2016WEW_20_150 | ecosystem: Environmental > Terrestrial > Soil >... | reverse complement strand
CTTGATTACTATCACATCTGGCTGAAGTATTATGAGGATTTCTATGTTGGAGGGATGGAACTTGTGAAGCAGCATGAACAACTTGTGAACAACCTTGCAAAATGGTACGCAATTTGGTTCACCGATGTCTCCAATGAAGGCAAACAAGAGGCGGAGATAATGGAAGGCCAAGCAGATTTGCTTCAGCAGATATTTACTGAAATTTACAAGGAATTGAAACCTCTTAAACTTGATGTTGGCATACCAAAAGCACTTAACTTATGAGATCAGATTTAGTTATTACGAGAATACCAATGCAGACCGAGGAGTGGTTTGAATATCGCAAGTCGGGCATTGGCGGATCAGAGATGAGTACTATCCTGGGACTTGACAAATACAATACCGTCACAAGAACTTTCTATGAGAAAATTGGCGAGATACCTCAGCGTAGGGATGATAATGCCAAGATGTTTTTCGGCAGATACATGGAGGACAAGATAGCAGAGTTGTGGAGGTTTTATGACGGCACCACCGATGGTTACATCGAGAATTTCAAAAATAACAAGGTCATAAGGGATTGCAGAGCAGTTAATGGGTTCGTAGTAAATTCTGCTTATCCGTGGCTGTTCGCATCCCTTGACCGTGTTATTAACATCAAAGGTGGTATGAATCTTATCACGGGAAAACCATTATCAACTGAAGGTGTTTTGGAAATCAAGACTTTGGCTTACTGGAGCGCACAAATGTGGGCCGATGGAATTCCCATCTCATTTCTTATTCAAGTCCATGTGTATATGATGATCCTTGAAACTGATTACGCAGAGATTGCCATACTGAAAGACGGTAATGAATTTTCTGTGGAGAAGATACAGAGGGATGATGCTCTTTGTGAGAGGATAATTAATATCTCCAAGGGATTCTGGGAAAACCGCATAATCCCTGCGAAAGAAGCCTTCAGAAAGAAGGAAATGGCGTTGGCGGTAGGTAATATAGGCGAAGCAGAGAAATGGGAAGCAGAGATACAAAAATACGAACCTGAGCCAGATAATTCTGAGGCGTACACGGAATTTTTATCTGAGAGATTTTTGAAAGAGAGACAGAGCATCGAAGGCACCATTGATATGTATGAACTTTGCAAGAAAGATAAGGTGCTCAATGGTATTAAGGGAATTATTGACGATGAGAGGACGGGAATAAAGAACCAACTCATAAAAGAACTGACTCTTGCCGGTGCAGAACAGATAGATTTCGGTAAGGTCGGGACAGTGGATTGGAGTGAACGCAAGGGCGCAAAAAACCGCACTTTCAACAACCGCATTAAAGAGAAACCTGATGAAGATCAGCTAAGGGAAGAGTTTAAGAAGATCAATCAAAACTGCTATTGATGGAAAAGGATATTGCAGTAAACAGTGTTCTCAGGGATATGAAGATGGATGGGCTGATAAGTGAAGACTATTCCGGAGAAGTGCGGGTGTATCTTGAAGCCCTATGGGTTGCAGGATGGGAATATTACCGCAGATATGAAACACACCACAACGGCAATGTAAGCCCTGTTGCTTATTTTGGTAATGATGACAAAAAACTTGGTGAATATCCTTCAGTATCGGAGGCATGCAGAAAGTTGAGGATCCCACGCAAGACCATAGATAGTGTTCTCAGTGGCAAAGTCAGGAGGATGAGGAACGGACATTATTTCAAATATGCGAATAAATGAGATTGCTTGTTGAAGTATCGGAAGAGACAGGGGAATTGGATGATGACGGAAATCCCATTATTGAAAAGACAGAATGCTGGTTGCACCATTGGGCGTTGGAATATAATATCGTTGGCGGACAATTGGTTAATTACACCTGTGCAATATGCGAAAACAGGGAGACAGGAGAGATTAGAACCTTCATGCCTGTTCAGTTAAGAGTTATCGGTAAAGAAATTAAAGAATGAAATGTTATATTGGCATTGATCCTGGAAGTGTAAGTGGTTGCATAGCGATCATCTATCTTAATGATAAGGGGAACATCATCAAGACAGAGACTATTGAATTTGCAAAGAATACCACAAAGGAATGGTATGACAAGCTTAAAAAAGTTACGGAATATGGCTATTTGGATACATTACGTCCCCCTGAATGCTTGGCTATACTTGAGAAGGTTCATGGGATGCCGGGAATGGGAGTTGTTTCTATTTCTGCATTTATGAAGAATGTAGGGCATATAGAAATGGCTTTATTGGCATTGCAGATCCCGTTCAAAGAAGTTACACCCCAGACATGGATGAAACATTATGGATTAAAAAAGGAGAAAGACGAGAGCAAGCCCGATTGGAAGAGGAGGCTCAGGGAGAGGCTTCAGAGGATTATGCCGGAGTTTAAATGTAATAATAATAATTCTGATGCCATGCTTATCGCATATTACGCAGCAATTAACTACTAAAAAACAATTTTATGTCAATTTTAATTTATATCTTTGTAATGCTTATTGCTTTCATCATGATTACGAAAGATAATATTAACGTCCCCAAAGCAAATGCGATTACTTCATTTTGTGATGTAAGCGATAAGCCTTTTGCTGAGGGGACTCTTTATTTTTCCCAAATGAAAACAAAAAGAAGTAAATGTGAGGAAATTAAAACTGGAATTAATTCAACTCATGGAATGTCCAGAACAAGACTTTATAGATTATGGAGTGATATGAAAACAAGATGTTATAACCAAAATTCTATTACTTATCATCATTACGGAGGGAGGGGTATAAAAATTTGCGATGAATGGAGGTTTAATTTTTTGTCTTATTATAATTGGGCGATAAATAATGGCTATCAAAAGAATCTCACAATCGACAGGATAGATAATTTCTCAGACTATAGTCCTTTAAATTGTAGATGGGTTTCGCGATCTATAAATAGTCAAAATACAAGACTATTAAGATCATCAAATACATCAGGATATCGTGGTGTTTATTATATAAAAGAAAGGAACAGATGGCTTTCTCTAATTACTGACAAAAGGAAAAGGCATCATCTTGGCTATTATCTTAATGCAGAGATTGCAGCTCAAGCTTACAATAATTATATTTTAATAAATAAAACAAATCATCCACTAAATTTACTAAAACATGAACAACACACAGGTTAATCAATTCGAAATCTCCGGTAAAATCCTCAAAGTGGGGATGCCGGAGGACTACACAACAAAAAGTGGAACCACAGGATCATCACGCACGATTATCATGCAGGTATTTTCAGGACAGTATGAATCTCCTGTTGCTTTTGATTTCAATAACGTCAATATGAAAGAGGTGGAGAAGATGAAAGAAGGCGAATGGTGGACTATCGGTTTTGAGCTCAAGGGCAACAAGACTGTTAAGGACGGTAAGGAGAAATACTGGAATAAGCTCAATGGACTAACAGCAATGAAAGGATAATCATGAAAACTCCTGAAACAATTACCAGATGCGAATTCTGTGGAAGGTATATAAAGTTATATCCTGCTTCTGCAAAACAATATGAAAATGCCCAGATTAACATAGAGGAAGGGAAAATTTTATTGCCAGAAGAAATTGCAGGAGAAGGGAATCGCCATGTAAAAAGTATAGCTGGCTATTATTGCACTCCGATGTGTTTATGTAGAATGATTGAGAAAATTTTAACAAAATAGCTATGGAACAAAATAAATTACAATTAACGACAGACAAGTTGCCTCTCATAGATGAGGCATTTGCATCCATTGAAAGTATGGAGAAGTTCTGCAACAAGATCCTTGAAAGCAGACTTGCCCCGGATCATTTCTATCCGAAAATACCCGGAACCAGTGACAGGGATTATACCAAAGGGAATACTGCAGCAGTGATGATGGTACTCATTCAGGGAAACCAACTTCATCTGCCGGTATTGACGTCACTTCAGCAGATAGTTCCTGTAAATGGACTTCTGAGCATCAAAGGTGATGGGGCAAAGGCAATGATTATCAGTTCAGGTAAAGTCCAACCAGGATCATGGAAAGAAGAAGAGACTGGATCAATCGAGAAAGGTGATTACATAGTTATAATCAGTGCAGAGAGATCGGACACCCATGAAAAACTAAGCCGATCCTTCAGTGTGGAGAGGGCAAAAAGGGCTGGACTATGGGTTACTGAGCAAATGCTTTCTGCGGAAAAAGGATGGAAATGGAAGCAGTCTGCATGGTATAAGTTTCCGGAGAGGATGATTAAATATCGTGCTTTGGGATTTTTGGCCCGCGATTTGTTTCCTGATGTTATGTCTGGAGCTTATATCACAGAAGAGGCAAGGGACATCCCGCAGGAAACGGCTGAGGTTATCGAGACACCATCGGGTGCAACAATAACAATTCCAGACAAAGAGCATAACAAGAAGCGGTCGGAGAAGCTCACGACAAGGGTTATCGAAGCAATAAAACCGGAGATTTACGGACCAGCAAGCACAACAGAAGATCCGATTGTCAAAGAATCAACCGTTGATGAGGTACTTTCTGAGAAGATAAACGAAACAATTCTCCAACCAGTAGTTATCAATGAATCCAAGCCGGAGGAACAACTTAAACCAGATGACAAAGATCATCTAAGTCTGGAGATCATGGAGCACATGGAGACATCAAAGCTCCTTGAGATCATCAACGGCGATATGGATATGATGGAGGCGATGGAGATGATACCCGGCAAGAATACAAATAAGAAGCTCAGGGAGATTATCTATGCTCATCAAGGGAATATCCTTGCCGAATACGTTGCGAAGTTCCTGGATAAGGAAACAGGGGGGATTCAGCCAAATAAAGAACAAGGCACACCCATTGTGAAGAATCAGGATATTCTTGAGCCAATAAAAACGGTTGTTAATACGGGGAATAAATATAATTTTGAAATTCCTGAGTTTGACAGTGGGAATACCAGAGATTTCTCAACAATGAAGATTGTGTTCAATAAGATGCTGATGATTGATCCGCCTGTGAATAATCCACGGTGGCTGGAGCTGGCAAGGAAACTTGGACTGACAGCGAAGTACAAAAACCGTGAGGAATTCTGCAAGAACGCAACGGTTGCGGAGATAAACGCACTTTTGGATGAGAACTGAAAATATCTTATCTTTGGATTCGATAAACTCTTTGTAATTACTGATTAAAGGGGATGCTTTTTGAGATAAGAAGATCCCCTTTTTAAACGAGATTATAGATGGAAGATATTTATTATGGGCAATGTGAACATTTGTTTACAGATGACATAAGATCTTCGGACTGTGTGAAGAGATATTATGAGATCACACCCTTGCATGGTGATACAAAAAAAATTATTGTTTGTAATGAATATCTAAAGTTAAAAGTCAGGGAAAATACGATAAAATGGAGAAAAGATTATAGGCATTACAGAGCTTATGAAGATACTATTGAAGAAATAGTCAATGAGTTTATACCCGTGAGCGATAGTTCATTTTACAATAAAAATACTTTTAATAAAATTAATCCATCTTTTGATTATTGTGTCTGCCAAAGACCTTATATTACAAGCAAGATAAAATTATTTGATGCTGTTAAGATACTGAGATATGGATATGAAAATTTTAATTTATATGAATATAACAGGGCATTTCTCGAAAGAACATATTTTCATATTTACGAAGTTGCAAGATATTTTGATAAGTATTGCAAATATAAAAAGCAATCAGAAAATATCAGGAAACTTTTAACTCATCTGAATTATCACAATTTTGATTCGGAAAACAGTCAGCGATTGATTGAATTGTTTTTAATATTTTTTGAAATACAAACCTATATTGAAAGTTTGAAAAAATGAGACCAACAGACAGCAAATCCCTACTTCAGTTCATTTTTGAACAAATGGACAGACTTAATAAAAAGGAGATTGATTGCAATCAAGCACATGCTCAAGCTAAATTAGCGAGGGAAGCCAATAATATTCTTAACTATGAAATAAAAAGGGCAGATATGCTTTTAAGAATAAGAAATACTGGAATATTATTGAGAGATATTGAAATTCCAGCTATTGAAGAAAAAAGCGGTTTTGAAAATCCCTATAAAATTATTTCCGAAATTAATGGAGAATTGCCAAAGTCATGAAACGATGCCAGAAAGAAGGATGCAGGAATTATGTGTTTTCGAATGGCTTTTGTCAGCGTCATCAATATCTCAGGCAGGATGACAGATACCTGAAGAAACATCACAGAGAAGATATTTACTTCGGTTTTGAGAACCAGATGGAGATGTTCATCTGGCTATGGGACAGAGAAGAGAAGATGCAGGGAGAGGGCAGGATAAGATGCCGATACACAAGGAAGGAATTATCCTGTTTTGTCGGAAAGAAATTGTTTTTTTCCTGTTTTGCCCATGTATTGCCAAAAAGCAATTATCCACATTTTAAATTAAATCCTGAGAATATCCGGATTGTCCATCCGGAGTTCCATCGCATAGTTGACCAGGGAACGAAAGAAGACAGGGATAAGCAACCAGACTGGAAGTTCAGTTTATGGGATCAGGATGTATTTGAGATGAAAGAGAAATACAGGGAATTCAAGAAGATCAATTCCCTGGCCTAATCATCTTCCCTTACGAAATCATCATCACAACTATCTTCCGTATCGGGTTCAGGTAAATCTTCGGGTACAGATGTATGCCGGAGATCGGGCTTTGGGTATGACTTGTGGTTAAGCCAGTAGTGTTCCCTGGCATCATCTTCGCTCATGCTGGCAGGAACAACAACGGAGGTTTTCTCATCAATCTTAACGACTTTTCTCTCACCGGAGATTACCTGGTGCTTTTTCTTCCGTGTAAACTTGTGGTTTTGCATAGTGGTTTCTTGTTTTATTGATTAATTGAGAGAATAAGAAAAACATTACAATTATCAGAATCATTCCGATTACTGCACATCCGAGAGCTTTCGGTCCTTCGTCTGGATCATCATCGTGTACCAATGGTTTCATATTAGATCTTTTATTTTGTTAAGATAAATTAATGTTTGAGGTCCAGATCCATTCCATCGTTTTATGATTTTATCGGGATCCTGAATCATCTTACAATAATACATAAAAACTTCTTTGGATTTGCCTGCATCGAACATTTCCCGGAGTTTATAATTCTTGCCAGTGCGGATATTATAGTCTTTTATTCGTATCTGACGTATTTGGGCGCATCCTACAGCATTTTCTTTGACATTATAAGCCCATTGGTCGCCTCCAGATTCAAATTGAACCACGGCCTTAAAAATGCGTTCATAGAGGTTTATGCCAGAATTGGCAGTAAGATAGATACGATGAAATTCCGGAGCGTAACTTCGGAACCCTATCGGTATGAGTGCGAGTAATATTAATAGTTTTTTCATTTTTTCTTATTATTTAAGTTTTTATAAAGTACAAAACTTGGCGATTGAACATACACCTTTCTCATTTTAACATGGTCTAAACTATCTCTATCTACAGACATCCATCCAAGTGTGGAATCCTGCTTTAATGCAAGACAGTTATCTTCAAGGTCTTTAACTCTCTTCTCTAATGAATCAGTTTTTAATGTAAGAATTTGTATTTTTTTAATTAATTGCTGCACTAATTTATACATTACTCGTTGTTTAATTTCTAACGATAATATTCTCGGTTGATATTCAACCATTTCTGTCAGAATATTACTAATAGTTATAGTATCAATTTGATTTTTAGAAAACTGCCCATAACAGGCTACACCCATTGCAAATACTGCAAACAACAATAGTTTTTTCATAATTATTAACTTTTTATACATCTTAAAAATTAAATAACCAAACAAGTAATGAACATAAACCCATAAGAGAAATATATTGCCACACCATGCAAACCACAAATTGTGAATTTGATTTCCATAATTTTTTATCTGATCCTCCATTTAATACGAATAAAGTGATAAAAAACATTCCGATAAAAGGAATCCACGGATAAATTTTTGCCCTTTTCATAGTTAATTATTTTTAATACATCTTATACTAAATCCGCTATTCTTGCGAGTTGGCCCCCGATATATCCCTTTTGCATAATCAGCAACACTTCTATGCCATGCATTTGTACTATCATAATTGGTTGTAGTCCAAAAAGCCGTCTGAATAGTGTAATCTTCAAAATCACCATAAGAAGACCTGAAACCGACAGGAAATATTGAAAAGCCAAAATCATCTGTGCCTTCATAATACCAATTATAATTTGTTTTCAGCATCAAGTCAATCCCTTCACCACGCCAGCCTTCTTTATCAACTTCACGGCTGTCCATGCCTAAAAATGATTCTAATGTCTTCCATTCTTCATCTGACGGTACATACCAACCCGTAGGGCAGAGTTTATTATTGGTGGCCGCGTACCAGTTGTACAATGCTCCATTGTCACCTGATTTATTTACGATATTGTAATACCAGCAATATCCGGGTCCTGTTAATTCCTTCCATCGCAAATCTGAGACAATTTCCGGATCCGAAGGGACTATCGGGATAGGGGAACCATCATTAAATTCAGTTGTTTTAAGATTTTCCTTTAGCCAGGATTGTGTGCCGATAACAACAATATGATAAGAATTATTATCAGCATCGTAAACCACATTGTCAGGTAATTTTAATGTCGTTTCTTCGGTGCAGGACTGGCATAAATAGCCGATGAGTAAAATCATTATGACAGCCCAGAAGATAAAAACAACGGTGGCAATATCCCATCGCTCATGTTTATCGAGATAATCTAATAGCTTTTTCATTTCGTAAATTTATTAAAATTATTCTTGTGTTAAAAAAAGGAACGGGGAAAGAAAACACAAGAAACTTTCTCCCGTTCCCGTCCAGATCACAGACCTGGATCTATGATATACTTTTTGACTATCTGGCACAATACCCAGATTTCCCCATTGTCAGACTTTTCCAGCCGTGAAAGGGTGTTTTTCAGTTTTCTGATTTTTCTTTTTGTCATTTTTCCGCTTTTTTCTGTAATTGGTATTTTTTGTTTTCTTCCGTATCGAGTTTGTAGTAAGCTTCTGCCGTAATCACGACATCCCAGAGATTATCGAAATTCGGATCATTTTGTCCCTCCCGTATCGAGTTAAACAAAACGATTTTGGCTTCCCGGTCCCGTAATGGGGCCACTGTGGGGCATTTCTCCCAGAGGGCAGGAGAATACACGACAAACCGGCCGTGTATCTCCTGGAGCTTGGGAAGGGGTTTATTTGAATAGTGGTTCATAAGTCAGATGGTTTAAATTTATCAAACCTGTAAAGTTGTGGTCCATCGCCACTCTATAAAGCATAGCGTCAGGGATCCCGGCAAAGGTGCAAGCCGATTCAATACCCTGAAGCTTACCAACGTAAAATTGATTTTTGCGTTTTTCCGGATCGGCAACCATGTTAAACGTGCAAGTTGCGAACCAGGAAAGGAGCCGGAACTGATCCGGCGTTAATTCTTTAAAGTTTTCCATGTTCTTGTGTTTTTAAAAAGTAAAATAATTATTGTCATTTGATACTTTAAATATTTGTTTTTTAGTTATATTAAACTCATACCGGCCGCTTTCAAATTCTTTGTAATTATTCGGCCCGATCAATTCTAATATTTCTGATTCATCAAAATAACGTCTATTTAAAAGGCTATTATTTTCATTGTGTATTAATTTTCCTGATGGGCCTCCGTCATCCATGTTATAAATATTATAACCATAAACGCCTGACGGGTCATTGTTGATTATTTGTATTTTCATTTTTTTTGTGTTTTTGGTTTATAATTTCAATTTTAGAAAATTAAGATATTTTTGTTTTGTCTCTTCTTTGCAGGCTTCACAAATATTGTCGGTTTCTTTGTGCCGGTCATAATAAGCCGGATCAATCAAAATTAATTGGCTGCACTTCCGGCACTGTCCGACAATAAAATTTTTCCCCATGAAAGAAATTTTTTGCCTTACTTCTTTAATTTCTGGCATTTCTTCCGCTGGTTCCGTTATTGTTGCGGCCTAGTTGCTGTTGTCAATATTTCCGAATAAATCGAACTGCATTGTTTCGTTTTTGGTACATTAGGCCGGACGGATCCGGCCCCCTCTGTATTTTCCTGACTTGGGACAGGCAAAAACTAATTTAAACTCTTCAGAAGATAAACGCCATTTTTGATTTTTTCTTCTGTTTCTTTCCGAGTTTCATTTAAAAACTGATTCCGATATTTGCCGGTAGTTTTTGAATAATCCCAGTAATCTTTATCAATCTGAATTTTTCCGCCTCCGAATGGGCGGAAAGCAATAACAGACCGATAGGATTGAAAAAAGGTTCCCTGAGAAGTGCGAATCACAAATTGATTTTTAACAGGTCCATTGATTCCGTTAAACTGTTCTACTTTTACATTTAATGTTTTCATAACGCAGAATTTTAAGTAAATAATTAATAATAACAGATCAAAGATAAAATGAATAAATGAATAAAACAAATAAATTAACAAAAATAATTAAAATAAATATGTTAAAATATTTGTTTATATAATATATAAGGTATATCTTTGATCTGTATTTAAACTGATTTAGTATTAATTAAAAACACAAAGCTATGAAAATCACGAAGTTAGATCAGAAAATTGAACGGATCGCCCTGGGATGTTATTTCCTGGCTGTGGTGGTCCTTGTTGTGGCTGTCAATATTATCAACGCATCAAAAATACTTTGGTAAGATGCACAGCTATTGTATAAGGTGCGGGAAATGGTTCCAGATCCCGAAGGAATTGGAACTATTAATAAAGGGATCTTATATTGACCCCTTAGATGTCATTTTGTGCCCTGAGTGTGCAGAGGCCGAAGAAGACCAGGCCGAATATGAAGAGGAGTTACAAACTATCTTAAACGAACTTTAAAAACACAAGACAATGAAAACAGTAATATCATTAACAAATGAAGAAATAAGTATTTTAGGCGACTGTTTGGGCATCCAAATAAGGAAATTAAGGCAAGATAAATATTTTAGAATAAATTTTCCTTATACTTTTATTTCTGATTTAACCCGTTTCAGAGAATTGAAACGTACAATAAAAACGGGCGTTCATTACGGAAATTAAAAACGAGCAAAAACAAATTTAACCCTGGTCATCTGGCCGGGGTTTTTTAATTCTTCCCGTCAGCTCATCCAAAGAAGTATTTTTTAGCTTTGCGTAAATTTCCCGTTCCATGTCTGTTAATAGTTTAATCCCTGCCGGTGACAATGTAACAAAAACAGGTTGTTTGCTGTGGCTGGTTCGGTAGTGGACCGAGGCGCCGGGGTCCCGCGTGCGCCTGGTAATATATCCCATCTTCCGCAATCGAAATAATTGAGCTTCTTTGTCGGACTTCAAAACATCTTCCAGAAAGGCACCCTGATAAATCAATGAAGAATGAACGTAACGGGATCCTTTGTCTGTACAATAGGAAATAAACGATAATAAAGCCAGTTGAGAAGGAGCCAAGCCGGAGGACCGCCGAGCATTCTCAACGAGCCAGAAGGCCCTAAGAATACCTCTTGGACCCGTAAAAACCTTATAAGGCAGGACCGCACGATAAATAAAAGTAAACACCTTAGAAAATATTAGTCTATCATATTTTGATAGTGAATTGAATAAAGTCAGGAGAGAAGGAGAGAGGGAAGGAGGAGCTTCTCCGGGCTGTGGCATTTCGTTTTTTTCCATAATTTTCTTAATATTAAACAAAGATATATTTTTTATTTAAACTATTGTCCATTTAATTAAATAGTTACAGAGTTCAATCCCGATCCAAACCCACAAACGGGAATAATATTATGTCAAATAGACTTTTTCTGAAGTAAAGCAAACATCCAACAAATGAGGCCGAGAAGCAATCAGTTATTTTTGCCTATAATTTACATTATGTATAATAGAATGTTTTTATCCTGTTTAAAAATAAATAGAAATGATTTCCATTCCAGCCCCTCCCCTACCCTATTGCATCGGATCCGGTTTGCTTTCCAAGCGCAGGAGACGGGCCTGTCTGGTCGCTTTTCTGGTGCCTTTATCTTTTGCGGGTGCGCAATGGGCGGGGGTGGTTCCGCAAAAACCGATTTCCCATTCCGGCGGAGGGTGTGCGCGAATATCAGTCGCCCCAAGGACATACTCACTATGCCTGTTAGCAGATTATTGATAAGATGTGTACAAAATTACACCCTTATTTGTTCTGTATATAAAAGCAAGGTTTATCTTTACTGCAATTTTCACCCTTAATATTCTTGTACAGTAAAAATAAATAATTATGGTAAGGAGGAAAGATTTCAGGTTAGGAGGCAAGGATTTGTATATTTTTCTTTGGAAGGGTAGTGGAGAAAAGGGTGATAAGGGTATGGTTATTATTTGCACAAACAAGAAGGTTTTAAGCGAGAGAAGTAGTATAGGGTATGAGAATCTTGTCCGGGTGTTTACGAGACAAAAGAGGATATATTACGAGGATTCTGAAGGACATTTAGTGATGCACTTAAAAGTAAAAGATATAATAAAAGGCAGGCAGGGGTTAAGTAGAAAAGGAAAAGGGGGAATACCGCTTGTATATCATAATAGATATTAATTTTGCATTATCTGAGAAAAATACATAACTTTGGCACCATGTAAGTATAAACCTTAAAAGTAAGAAGTCATGGCAGTCATTAAGGATGTAAGGGTATTAATAAGGTTCAATATTGTCAGTGATGAGATTATTGACCAGGAGACAGGTGGTCATTTTGTTAAAGGCAAAGGTCATGGGCACCAGCAGAAGCTAATAGGTGATGCGCCGCCAATGGAGATGTCGGTTACGGAGTTGGAGACAAGACTAACCAATGCTGCGTATGTGTTTGAGAACGGCTGTGCGGTGGGGAATGTCCCTCCACAGGTGCAGACAGCAGATGCTTCGGCAGTAACCAAGACCACGGCAACAATCAATGGATTTGTCAAGAGCCCCAATGGTAATGCCCATGTGGGGTTTAAACTTGGTATCAACAGAGAACTTGGCGTGGGTGCGGTGACAACCAATGAAGGTAATACCGGTGGTATTGTCACGACCTGGACACACAGGACATATTCATGGGCGGGACTGACAGCTGGGACAAAATACTACTACAGGTTCTATTCTGTGGATGCGGCTGATGCTGCGCTTATCCAATACGGGATAATCAAGTCCTTCACGACATTACCGGCATAGTGCGGTTGGATGATAGACGGAGATTGGAATCATCTGGTTTGGCGGTGTACCACCAAACACCGCTTTTGATGAATTTATTTCCTAATCATAGTTTCTTAACTTAATTCTATTTATTATGGCAAACGTAAAAGCCCGCGTTGAACTTAAAGCCCGCGTCTGTGTCATCAATGCGACAAGTGGACCAAAGGAAGGGAAACAATGGCACAACATCCATTACTGTACTACAGGTACGATCAACCTCTATGAATGGCTGTGGCGTTATCATACCGCTATCACCGTTCTCTGTGGAGGTTCTGCTCCTTATGGTACGAGTTATGCTGGTGCTATTGGGTATTATTGGCTGTAAGAGAAAGGGCTATGATACAAAAGGCAGTATTCAGTTATTTCAATGCAGATGAATCTTTCGGCAATAGATGTGGATTTCTGCAGTATAGTGACTTTCTCTTCACTACAGCACTTGCAATAACCTGCGCCGCCAGACACTTTAAGGAGGTGCAGGTTATTTCTTCTTCATGGGGTGTGGATATTTTCAAAGAGATAGGTGTCCCCGCACAGTTTTACAGTAATAAGCTCGATGAGATAAAAACCATCAGTCCTTATTTTTGGGCTTATGGGAAACTTCTTGCCTATTGTGAACAGAAGAAACCTTTTGTTCATATCGACAATGATGTGTTCCTGTGGAATCCTCTTCCTGATTATATCCTCAACGCCAGACTGTGCTTCCAATCCCATGAACCATTTGATGTAGAGGGCTATCAGTTTTATAAGATGCTCATGGACTGCTGGAAGGCAGCTCCGTATAGGCCGGATGCTATTGTCAAACATCCCGTCAAAGACTATGCTTATAACTGCGGGATATGTGGCGGTAATGATCTGTCTATCTATAAAGAGTGGAAGCAGTGCAGTAGGGATTATATCTTCGCCGAAGAGAATCAGAGTCTTTTTTTTGACAACTACCCCGAACTATTGATCCACCAGAATCTCTTCCATGAGCAGTATTTCCTTGCCTGTCTTGTGAAGAAGCACAATATGCGCAGGAATGTGAAGGTGCTTAATAACAACGCACTGATGATCAACAACGGCTATCCTATGAAGAAGCCCCGATATACTCATCTATGGGGTACGACAAAACAGGATGATTATACAATGTTTAAAGTCAGAAACTCATTGAGGACATTCAACCCCAAGTTGTATTTGAATATAATTACATTCTGTAAGAAGAACAAACTCAAATATTCAAGAGATAATCTCAGCCTGCAGAAACAGATGGTGCAGGCTACTATAGAATAAAATCGTATATTTGTATGTTAAACATAAATAGAAAATCATGGCAACAAATCATGGCGCAACATTAAATGGAACGGTAAACCCTAATGGGTTGGATACCACAGTTAAGTTCTTGTACGGCATAGACCCCACGCTGGTAAATCCGATAGAGGTGGATGTCGCGGATGTAATACCCGCGGGACATGATGTGGTTTCTGTAGAGGCACCAGTCACCGACCTGCTTGAAGATACCACTTATTATTTCAAGATAAGTGCAGAAAATAGTGCAGGAATAGCCGAGGGACTTGT
>Ga0187886_1002502_pt1 | contig 14699 bp, 15 predicted proteins | sample June2016WEW_20_1_FD_133001 | JGI IMG/M metagenome (GOLD analysis project Ga0187886, IMG submission 133001) | Peatland microbial communities from SPRUCE experiment site at the Marcell Experimental Forest, Minnesota, USA - June2016WEW_20_150 | ecosystem: Environmental > Terrestrial > Soil >... | reverse complement strand
GTTGAAGCAGCGTTTTTACTTTTGCGGTATCCATCGCAGTCAGGGAGTGGGAAATGATTAATAAGACAGAATCCAAACAATTTTAGCTGCACTGTGCTGCGGTAACCAAGCCAGGTCAAAGGTGAAAGAACGCAAAAAATGCGTTCCACTAAGGACTCAAGATCGACGCTTTGACTTGAGCGCCCAGATGGGAAATCCTTTCCCGTAGGGGTTCGCAGGTTCGAATCCTGCCCGCAGCACCACCTAAAACTCCAGAAATACGCTCATTTTAAGCAGTTTTTCGCTATTTAGACGATATAAATGCTGCTTCAAAACTGCTGCATTTTATCATTTCACTTCTCGGTTTATACCGTCGAACTTATAGCATTGAATGACCTATGTATGTGTAGGAATGGAAATTGCCCCCAAAAGTAACGGCACACAAGATTCTCTTGCTCCTTAGCGATGGCAAGCCCAGAAGCTCCAAGGAAATCAGAGGGGAAATCGGATTTAGCCGGGATTCCATTGAAAGCTCTTTGATTAGGCTTTGGAAACAAAGCAAAATTCTCAGGACCACAAAGCCTCAGGTCAACACCAATAAGGTTTTTAGAGGAAGAGCTGGGAAGACCTCTAACCTCAGGCAATATCATCTTTACATGGCAAGACCAGGCAAAACGACCTCTGTCAATTTTCAGGGTAAGATGCTCGTTACGTACAGCAAAGAGTACGCAGATAGAAGGGGCAGTGTTAACGGCAAGAGCAAATCGATGATAGTCCTTGATTACATTAAGGATAACCGTGACAGGGCATTTTATTCCAAAGAACTGGTTGAGACTCTTAAAGACAAGGGAGTAAAGCCAAGCGACATCATGTCCAACGTCCGACGTTTCGAGAGAAGCGGCCTTGTCTATGTCAGAGGCTATAGAATGCATGACAAGCAGACCCCGTTCAAAGAGGGTTATCTGCTGACATGGATAGACTCTAGAAAGCCAAGAGAGCAAGCGATAGAGGATGCGATCAGAAAAACAAACTTGGTCTTGGACAGCAAAGCTTCGACCAGCCCGATAATAGAGCGCGTACACCTAATTAGAGACCAAATTCTGGAAGCTACAAAGCTAAGAGACCTTGTCAGTTTCGAGTTCATTCAAAACAAGCTCGACTGCTCTCCTTACGAGGGTGAAGGTGCCATCTCCAGAGCCCTTCAGCTTTACCCAGACCTTCAGGTGGTCAAGCTGTTTAACGCTTACAACTACTACTATCACACCTCGTTGGCTCCAGAAGACCTGAAAGTAGCCATAGCTTTCAAGCAGAACTATGTCAGGCAGATGAAAGGTCGCCACAACAGGATTGGACACAACTGGGAAGCCGCCGTTGAATGGTTTATCGACAAGTTCACTGTCGGAGCGGTCTTCCAGACCCAAAACCACCGAACAAACGTAATGGACCCGCGTAGAATCACCTTGCACCTTATAAAAAGCGTCGGCGGCAGAAAACAGAACGCTGAAGTGGATAGAGTTTGGAGTGTCACGCCAGGAATATTTGCATCGCCCATAACCTACGTGTTAGAATGCAAGTGGGGGTTGGTTCAGAAAAGACAGATAGATGATTTCCTTGAAGTCCTGAGATGGAGCACTGACTTTGGCGTAAACACAACTGAAGGAAGATCAATTAAGCAAGGAATCGTGGGGGTCTTTGCCGGTTCAGCGTTTAATCCTAAAGAGAGTGTCAAGCTAAAGGATGAAACTGTGATAAGCCTCGCGACCTATGCCGCAAGAATTAACATTCAGCTTCTAAAGGCTGCTGACTTTAATGAGAAAATGCGCGAGAGGGGAATACAAAAGGAAGTAACAGTTCAGGGAGTGTGCAGGGCTGCCAAGGATGAAAAAGAAGTCCGAGACGTTCTGACAGCAATATGGGAAAAACCTGAAAAAAGCGATGAAATTATTGTCAAAGTCATCGGAAAGAACAAAGAAGTATACGAGTTCGAGAAAATGTTGGAAACTACAAATTCGCCTTCTGAAGAATTAGAAAAAGCCGCTCAGGTTTTCTAGAGATTATCAGCTAATCATGAAGTGGTTGGACTTTGAACTAAAGGATAAGAAAATAGATAAATCAACTTTTAGAAGAGAAATAAGAGCCAAGTCACAACTTTGAATAGTTTAATCTTCGATACGTTTAATGTTGTCGAGTTGCGCTGACTTCAGGTCTTGTTCGGTGAGTTTCTCATTGAAGACCCGCAGGGCTTGGATTATGGCGTCGGTGTAGCTTGTAACGAGGCCTCTCCTTTTCCATTCATTCAGCCATGCGGCGGGTTCACCTATTATAACTGTGTTTATTCTTATTTTTTGGTTGTTTGCGTTTTCAGTAGTGTTCTTCAACTGCTGACCCACTCCTGTGAAGCATGCGCGCCATAGCCAAATCGCCTAGAAAAGGAGAAGTATAAAGCGGCTAAGATGCAACTATTCTCTAACGTTTTATCACTTTTGCAGTTGTCGCTATTCAGGCATCCGGCGCAATTGATCTTGCGATAACGGGTTAGAGGAGGCTCCGCTGAGCTCTCTTCCTCCAGAAACTCAGCAATTTTTTCGCGCAAGAAAAAAGAAGCCGAGCTTCCGCGTAGCCTCATCGCTTCTTTTAATCTATTCCAATGATCCTCTGGCAGCTCGAAGTGTGGTTTGGTACGTTTCGTTTTTTTCTCCTTCACTTAGCCTCATCCTCTTTTATTTCATCACCACAAGACCTATGTGCTCACGCGACCGGTTACGATAATAATAAATAATGACTCTTAGAAATCACTTTTAAGAAAAACGTTGACTTATATTGTCAGCTTCAGGTCATCAAAATGGAAAAAAGAAAACGTAACGCGCGGGGGGAAAGCTTCGCAAATATTATCCAGAAAATGCGGAAAGGTGGCTGGTTTCATCCTCGAGATTTGATGGTTGAGCTTCAGTTGCCTGATAGAACAGTGGACGACGGTCTAAAACGCGGTGTCCAAATTGGGATTTTTAAACGGGATGAAAAGACGGGCTCTTACGCTTGGGTCGACTACACTTCCGATGAGGAAATAGTTCGCGAAATTCTTGAGATGTGGACCCCAATATTTGCGAGTGACATATGGTCAAAAGAAAAGTTATGGCCAGATTCAATAGACTTCATTGAGAAATTCGTCATAAATCATGTCGCAATAAAGGCAGGAAAAGACCCCCATGACATAGAGCTTAGGAAAACTTGTTATAAGGTTACAAAAGAATTTCTCGCAAACCCTGAAAAAGTACCACCTGACGCCCTCGAACGCCTGCGCAAAAGGCTCGAAGAATTTTCAAGGTCACTTCCAAAAAATTCAAACGACTCCCAAACTTAACCGAAATGCGCGTTTTTTATCTTTGGTCTAGACCAAACTTTGGTGCTTTGTTGTTTGTTTTGATGTTGTTGGGTAGACAGGTTGAGGGTGTTATGGTTGGTTTTGTGTTTTCCTTTAGGTTGAGCGTTATCGAGGATTTTCCATCATAATTTTGTTTGTGTTTGTTTGTGTTTTTGTTTTTGGCGTCTAAAATGTCTAAAATGTATATTTTGTCGAAAAACGTCTATACGTTTTATTTCTTTAGAACTTTTTGTTTTGTATCCGTTGATACTTTTGCAGGAATATTTTGATTTCTAGCCATATTTGTCTTATGAGGCATTCTATACCTGAAAATCCATCTTCTGCCCAAACTTCATAGAAATGGTCAAAGTCTTCGATGAGGTTTGAGGCAGTTATGTCCATTATTTCGAGCGCTTCCTTTGGGCTTCGATGTTTGCTCTGGCAGTATTGAATGAAACTCTGATTTGTTTCAGGGTCTACACGTGCACCTTCACGCTTTGTTAAGTGCAAAATCAAGTCGTCTCTTTGGGTTTCTAGGCTAAGGAGAACGTTTTTTCTGATTAACTCTTCTTTCTCCTTTTGAAGGTTCTTCAATTGTTCCTTTTCAGCCACTAGTGCTCTGAGCCTTTCAACCTCCTCCTTCGCCTCAGCTAACTTGGATGGCTTCGGAGGTTTGGACATGGCTTGATACGTTTTCCATATGTGCATGACTGTGTCCTTTCCCACGGCCGGATTCAGCCTCTGACCAATCTTGCGGTAGCCCAGACGAGTCGTAGTCTTAAGCCGCACTAATTCTATTATCTGCTTTTCGGTGACGCTTGGAAAAGACTTAGCAACGCGCCTGACGGCTTCCTCATCAGCGAAATGCTCTTTCAAGTTGTTTTCTTCTATGGATGACCCATCGGATGCTAAGTATTCTTGTTTCTCCTTGGAAATCCACTCGAGACTTTTGGTTACGCCAAATTCCTTCAGTATTCCAGCCTGGATTTTCTCTGATGGCTCATAAGCGTGCAGCCAAATGTATTCGACGATTCTTTCATCGGTTGTTTTTTCACTCATTTATCTTGCCTCTATTAAATGGTGTATTTGCCTGAAATCCGCGTCAGGATTTCTTCTTCGGGCACGCCAGCTTCTAGAAGACGGGAGACTTCTGTTTCGATGGTTTTTCGCAGGCGCTCCGTTACTGGTCTCGCTATTCGGGAGGCTTTTTCTCTTGTTTCAGCTTTAGCTAAGAATTCAGGAGGCACGGCTTCCCTGAGTCCTAGCGCTGTTAACCGGAATAAGCTGCGGGGCCTGATCGCTTCAACGTCCCAGCATCTGTCGCCGTATTTTTCAATGTACTCTTTTGCTCTGGAATCTTTCAGGTTGACAGGGCGGGAAGGGGGTCGAAATCTTTTAATTTGTTCCATCGTAATAGCTAATCTGAAGAACCTAATTCCCGTTTTATGGTTCATTTCCTCTTGGGCCACTTTTTCGATCAAAAGGCCAGAGGGGTCAAAGTCGCCAATATATAAGACCGTTGTAACCCCTCTTTTCCTCGCCCTCTCGAGGGCCCGCCTAAACGCGGATAAGCTGCAGAAACCCCTTAGAACTTGGATTCCCAACCTGTATTTGGCTGCTAGTTTTCCTATGAAGTTGCGGATCGAGTCCTTCTCAACCCAGATTTCCATTCGTGGATAAGGCAGGGGCGCGAGGACGAATTGTCTTGTGGGATCAATGAATTTTATGTGAACCTCAGGACTTGCCCGCCTAATCTTGCACAGGTACCGATCCAACCGCTTATAGAAAGCCCTGTTCGCTGGATATTTGAACCTAGAAACGAGAATGTAGTAAAGTTGGCGAACTGTTAAACGGTTATAGCCCCTTACGGTTTGGAGTATCTGCCATACCAAGACAAGGTTGTTTCTGCCTTTGATGGCATATTGCTCCCGAATAAATTGTGGGGCTTCAGCGTTTGGATGCTTCAAGTTTTGCTCGATCTAAAGCGTGTTTAAAGGCTGATTTTAGCCTTTTTCGACAGATTTTGTCTATTTTTTGCCTATTTCAGATTTTCAACCCTTATGCAAGAGATAAGTTTCAATGACAATTTGCACTTCTCGCCCACAACTATTCTCACGACTTTAACACAGTTCCAGACAAATTTTCTCTATTTAGAGAGGGCAGTGATTTATTCGTTATCCGCTGATTCATGTAAGGTGCGAATTTTTTTGATGAATTCGGTTGCGTTGAATACTGAAAGAGGTTTTTCAGACAACACCAAAAGAATCATGCTATGTGGAGACGATCTTTGAAAAGATAGCTCAAGTTCATTTTGCAGCGCAACCGCTTTCAGTTTTCTGATGGCCGCTTCAAAATTTCGGTAGTTTAACGTGTTTAAGGAAGTCGTAAAAGACATTCGATCAGTTTCCAGTCTGAGGTCGCCTTGGATTAGTCCTTTGTCCATGATTATTTTTATGGCTCTGACGGGACTTTTGAACCAGAAACGCCCCTCCTTTGCTGCCCACTCAAGCTGGCTCAGATCTAATCCTTCAGCCCCGTATGACTTTTTACAGGGATAGATGTCGTTACCGCTTGCCCCTTCGATAATGACGTTTTCGGGTTGAGGGGAAAAAACGCCTTGCTGAAGCAAACTCCAAATCACTGTGTAAACCGTTTTGGTCAATTTAGACTCTGAAGAATCCATCCTCGATCCTCCATAGTTGCGTCTTTTGGTCTTCCCTGTTTATGGTGGATGCTAATATTTGAGGATTTCGAAATGAAATCCAAGTACGCGTTTTGTATGCTTACACCTTATCACGGTGTCTTCAATATCAAAGTATGGGAAAAACACCGTTGAAGAGAGACATGCCGGGTCTGTCCGACCTTTTGAGGAAAATGTCCAAAAAAGGATATTACGAGACACTGAGTTTCATCTGCCAAAAAGCATCATTACACTATGCTGAAATTCTGGATCACAGCCTCAAATCATCTATCGTTGAAAGCCGAGCAACCGTCACACTAATCGTTCGCAACTTGGCAGCACTAGGCCTAATCAAACGCACCATAGTTGATTCCAGACCCATAAGAACCGTTTACCAACCAACAGAGAAAGGACAAAAAATCCTAGAATACCTACGCGCCATAGAAAAACTCTTGTAACATCAATATGTTGACTATTAACTAACCAATTCTCGAAGGTGTAATCAGTTTTTCTCAAACCGTTTCTGCAAAACTTTAAAAACATGCTTGGATAGCATCAACGAGCTCATAGACAACAAGTTAAGCAGTAATGCTTCATTGTCAACCATTGAAACAGCATATTCACCGTTTCCACTCTGAGAAAGAACCGTATAAAAATTCTCTTCTACAAAAGTTACTTGACTTTCCGCGTTTGCTATCTGTAAGCCTTTTTGTTCACGGAGATTTTGACCTGTCATCATTTTATACACCACAGTTTATACCAAAGTATATACGCTTTTTAGTATATAAATTTTTTTATACCAAAGTTTATACAAAAGTTTTAAATATGTATACACTTAAGTTTATACGATGGTTATGACAAAAACCACTAAAACAAAAATATACAAGGTTAGCTCAAGACACACCATTTATCTACCAAAGGATTTCATTAATGACAGCACATTTCCATTTATAGTCGGTGAAGAACTAATAGCTAGAATTGAAGACCAAAAAATAATAATTGAAAAAGCAAAGGGGAAAGTTAAGGTAGATTGAGGGAGCTGGAAAATGGTTCATGAAACTGAAGTCCACGCTTACGCCTATATTTTGCGAGAATTAACAGAAAAGAAAGGGTGGAGCAAAGAAGCAGTTTATACACAAGATGAGATAAAAAACATCAAAAGCGTAGCTGAACAACTCGGAGAAACCAAACCAGAAAACATAGTAAAACTTAGCGAAGATAGATTTTATGTTATTGAAGCAAAAAGCAAACGCTCCATGTTAAAACAAGCCATTAAAGAAGCCAAAGAAGATTATGCAGAAGTCATTAACAAGAGCCCTTCAGCTAAAGCAATTTTTATCACTGGAACTGCTGGAAACAAAGACGAAGGGTATGTTTCCACAAGCCAATATTTCTACAATGGCATGTGGGAAACAATCACTGAGAACGGAACGGAGTTAACAGGGCTACTTTCAAAAACTGAAGTTGATAGAATCCTTGAACTTAACGACCCTCATCTTAAAGATATAGAGATTTCAGAAAAAGAATTTCTTAAGGTTGCTGAAGAAATTAATGGCATTCTTCATGAAAATGCAATTCAAAAAGACAGCAGAGCCAAATTCATTTCTGCAATCCTTCTCGCACTTTCAGAAAAAACTGAAATCGACCTTAATCAAGAACCAATGGTGCTAGTTGACTCAATTAATTCCAGAGTTGACTTAGTGTTAAGAAGACACCTTAAACCAGATTTTTCAAGGTTCATTCACATAGACAAGCCATCCAGCGATGATAACCATGTTAAAATTAAAACTGCAATAGTACAATCAGTTCAAGCGTTACTCGGTTTGAACATCACAGCAGCGATGCGTTCTGGAAAAGATGTGCTCGGTCAATTCTACGAAGTTTTTCTAAAATACGGAAACGGAGCTAAAGAAATTGGGATAGTTCTCACTCCCCGCCACATAACCCGTTTTTCGGCAGAAGTCTTGGATGTTAAAGTTAATGATTTGGTTCTTGACCCGACTTGTGGCACTGGAGGCTTTCTTGTTGCAGCTTACGACCTTGTAAAAAAAGAGTACGACGCAAAGAAAATTACTGGGAAGGAATTTGAAGACTTTACAAAGTGGGGGTTGTACGGAATAGAGGAACAAGACCCCGTAGTTGCTCTCGCACTAGTTAATATGATATTCCGAGGTGACGGGAAAAACAACATAATTGAAGGGAACTGCTTTGCGAAGTGGCTCAATTTGACGACTAAAGACGGCGTGGCAGCAGCAGACTACTTGAAAGAAGACGCAAAAGGCAGAATCCCACCAATAACAAAAGTGCTTATGAATCCACCATTTCCTAAAAAACACGCTAAAAACAAGGAATTTCTATTCATCGAACAGGCATTAAAACAAATGCAACATGAAGGTTACCTCTTTTGTGTGCTTCCTTATCCCTGTATGATAAAAAGCGGGGAATACGTTGCATGGCGAAAAAGGATGTTGAATGAAAATACATTGCTCTCAGTCATAACTTTTCCTGTAGATTTATTTTACCCTATAGGCGTTCATGCAGTCGGTGTTTTCATAAAAAAAGGTGTTCCCCATCCCAAAGACCAAAGAGTTTTCTGGCTTAGAGCATTGAATGATGGTTTCATCAAGAAAAAAGGAAAGCGACTGAAAAATGACAAGCTTCAAGATGACTTGAAGCACACTAAGGAAAAATTGTCCAAGTTTATCAAAAATCCAGCATCGACAGAAATTCAAGAGGAAGCTGAGTTAATAAAACTTGCACCAATTGATTTTGAAGACCCGCTGTTGGAGTTGGTGCCCGAAGCGTACCTTGACCTTAAAGAACCAACTCCTGAAGAAATACAAACTGGTATGGACGATTTAGTTAGGCAAACTGCTGCATTTCTAATCCGAACAAGGAGAGAAAGTGAATTTGAAAATCAAGCCGTTAACTGAGTTGTTTGATTTCAAGACAGGTAAGCTTCCAGCACTTGAGCACACAGAGGAAGGAAATGTGCCATTAGTTTATGGCACAACGGAAAATAACGGTGTCATAAAATTCGTAGAAGTCGAAGGAGAAGGGCAAATTTTCAAACCACCATTAGTGACTGTCTCTTACCTTGGAACTGCTTTTGTTCAAGTTTTGCCTTTCACAACCTCAGTTGTGGACAAAAGCAACATCATTGTACTGTCTCCCAAGGAGAAGAAAATGACCATAGAAGAGATGTACTTTTATGCTTTCCAGATAAATAGAATCGGCAGATTTGGCTTCCATTATGGAAGACGTATGGGCATGAAGAACTTAAAAAAAATGAAATTATCCCTTGCAGAGAAGGATTTGCCAAAAATAGACATAAAAAGCCTCTTGCCAACTCTTGCTAAACCTGCGAAACGTGAAATAACCACAGACTATGAACATGTTCAATTGACTAAGCTATTTATGGTTCAAAAGGCTAAATCAAAGGGGTTTGAAAACTATGAAAAGGGCGATATTCCTTTTGTCACCAACGGCATAGGAAACAATGGCGTACAAGGATTTGTTAAACCAGATGAAACAGCAAAAGTATTCAAGGTAGATGCAATTTGTGTCTCTGCATTCTGTGAGGCAACTGTACAAAAAGCACCTTTCCTTCCAAGAGGTAATGGTGGTAGTGGTCTTTCGGTTTTAACACCTAAACAAAAGATGACTTCAGATGAGATGCTTTTCCATGCGTCATACATAAACAAAGTTTATGGGTGGAAATTTTCATACGGCAGGATGATTAAGAAGGACAGGCTAAACAGCATGACCCTTTTGGCAAAAAAGCAACAACCAACTGCAACTAACGTTGAATCTGCTTAAGCAGAAAAGAATTTTGGCTGTGATTGGACTCATGAAAACAAAGACAGCTAAACTTGAAAGCTAACATGTACGTAGTAATTGTATCCCACGACTTGTTAACATGGAGAAAAATCCCACACCAAGCTACCAGAACCTGATGAACTGATAAAACTTATTTTCCTTCTCGTTTTATATATCAATGGGGCTTCACATGTCAAAATGTCCAAATTGTGGAAACGAAGCTACAAAAATCGTGAAGGAATGGAACTACTCAATATTTCATGTTAAAAACTTCAATTGTACCACATGTCAAAAAAATTTTAAGGCGTACTTTAAGCAAGGCAAATTTAGCCACATTATTGACAGCACGCAACGCAAACCAATATACTCTGTTATTCAATACTTGAAGAAACATGATAGTGCAAGAGCAGAAGAAATTGCCGAAGCAGAAAACCTTTCGGTAGCTGAAGTCATAAAAATGCTTGAAGAACTTGAAAAGAAAGGTATTGTTGAGAGCATTACGACATAGACCGCGCGATAGCTAACAGCTTCATCATCTCAGTAACCATATCATCCGACCGTTAACAGTGGTATGTACGTAGTAAACCGTATCCCACGACCAGAACCAAAAAGAAGGTTACCTTTTAAGCTTCATTGATAACTCATCAACCGAAAAGTAACAGCTAAAATAAAACAGTTTATCACCCGATGTGCACCACCCAGAAGAAAATTGTCCATCACCCTAAGACGCACCAGAACCCTGAAAAGTAATATTTAAAGGGAGTTCAACCTCCGGCGTCACAATTAGATCTACCCATTTTTTGCCATCTTTTTTGTGTGGTGTGCGCGTCCATGTGAAGCTAAAGGAAGGAGAATAAGCAAGTAAGCGTAGGCGTAGTAGTAGTAGGCGTAAAAGAGAGAGAGAAAAGATTGAACTTTCTCCTTTGAAAAAAGACCACAAGCTTGAAGAACTCTGATTAGCAAGTACTGGAATGAACGCAGAACGTGTTCAAAACTATGCAATAGTAACAGATCCAAGATGGCGCTAACTTAGGTGTATGGAAAGCAGAACAAACGGAACTATGGTCCTTCGTTGCGACGGGCGCCTTTACAAAGTCCTCAAGATAAGAAGCAGGGGAACAACAATTAGACTTTTGTTCTTGATTTCCTCTTTGCCGTTTTGTTAATTGCGTTTAGACCTTGTCTTTATACCTCTTTCGATTGATCAGAACAAGTGTTATAAGCACAACAAATTAAAAGTGATACACGATTGAGACGATGGAGAATAATTCTGAATTCAATCTTGAAGAAATCTTGAAAGAAACAACAAAGAAGCTTAAAGAAACTTTTCCAGAAGCTCAAACACACCTCCTTTCATTATCAAACGAAGAGCTTCAAATCCGCTTGACTCCAACCCAAGCTCAAAGGATAGCCATAGACCTTCTCGAAAAAATCGGTTACAAAGTGGATGCAACATGAGAATCGAGACAATAGAAATGTCCTGGTTCCGTGGCGCTGCCAATAAGGCAATGCTAAACGCTGGGTCTAAGAGTGTGGTAGTTTATGGTGACACCGCCTGTGGAAAATCAAGCTTTGTAGATGCAGCAGAATTCATAATAACCAACGGCAAAATAGAACATTTAAAAAATGAGTTTTCTGACCCCAACAACTGTGTGAGAAATACGGAAACACCTGATGATGAAGATTGTAAGGCAAAAATCAGTTTTGATAATGCAGGCTACATTGAGGCTAAAGTTCCCCAAACTGGTAGAATTCGGTTTGAAGCTAGCTCCGATGACCTATTAACCGCTGTTCAAGGATGGGATGTGCAGAGACACATTTTGCGACAAGATGAAGTCTCCGATTTCATTCACCTAACAAAGAGCGACAAATACTCTATACTTTCGCCTTTACTAGGCTTGCAAAAGTATGAAGAAATTGCACAAAATATGGTGCGCGTTAGAGATGGTGTGCTAAAGAAGTCCAAATATGAAATGCTTCAAGGTGAATTCGCAACTATCCGCGATGAAATTAGTGAGGTATTGCCAAACGTTGACGCGGAAAACAGAAAAAAGTTGGTTTATTCACGCGCAACCAAATATGTTCAAGTGCCAATTGAAGAAAACGTGGATACCATTACTAAGAAAGCAATTACAGCAGTAGAAATGTTGTTGCAAGGTAACGAACCGCAAGTTAAGCGATATTTGGTAATGCAGAGCTTAAACAAAATCCCAATTAAGGAAAAATTGGAGTCGGTGATAAAAGCACAAGAAGAGCTTGCTAAGATTAGTGAAAACTACATCGACCTTAAAATTCCTATTTTGGAAAATACAGAAAAAATCCTTGGATCTGTAGAAGACTTAACGCGAGAGATTGAATGCCCCGCATGTGGTCAACACATCCTTGGAACGGAGTTTAAAGACCATGTGAACAAAGAACTCGAAGCGCTTAAGAACGCACGTGAAGGAAGAAATCAAGCTGTCGCTGAAAAGCAAGCTTTCACAGTCGCATTGTCCAATTTTATATCTCAATACAAAAGTGAGAAGGCTCTCTTAGAATGGCTCTCTTTGCCTGAAAACAAAGAAATCAATTCGCTGTTTGTTAGATTGACAGAGACTTCAATTGAGCAGCCCGCAAACAGATGGTCAGCTGAGTTAATCGAGAAGCTGAAAGGCGTTATTAACGAATTATGTCCTATGGTGGAGAGAGAGGCAGGAATTGAGGCACCTACTACAACCACAATTGTTAATGATCTGACTTTCTTTCGAGTTTGTTTAAAGATTCCTCACTTTGAGTGTCTAGAAAGTTCTCTGGCGAAAATCGACCTTCTAATAACAACACTGGACGATTCTTACACTAAAATCCGAGAAGAGATAGCGAACATAACAGAACAAGTTCTGAAAGCAATTTCCCAAGATATTGCCAGAATTTGGTCTCTCATTCATCCTGGACAGCCGATAGAAAATGTGCGCTTGAGTCCATCGGAAAAAGACAAAGCCATAGAAATACGCCTAAAATTCTATGGAAAAGAGCAATCAGACCCTAGACTGACGCTCTCGGAAGGATATAGAAACAGTTTGGGCTTGAGCATATTTCTAGCTTTGGCTAATCAAGGGGGCGCAAAGGAAAATCCCATTTTGCTTGATGACATAGTCTCCAGTCTTGACCGCGAGCACAGAGGCATGGTTACACAACTCTTGCGTACTGAGCTAAAAGGAAGGCAAGTACTTCTCTTTACACATGACCGCGAATGGTTCGGTGAATTAACAAGCATATTGGAACCAGAGGGAAACTGGAAATTCTTTACTCTGAAGAAATGGGAATCACCCAAAGTTGGTATTGAGCTTCTGCCGACTACTTACACTTTTGATGAGGCTGAAGCTTTGTTAGCTAGCCATGTCGGTTCATGCGGGAACGCTGTTCGAGGCATTATGGATACTGAATTGCCGAAAGCTGCTGAGAAACTAAAACTTGCGATGCCATATTTACGAGGTCATCACAATGACACAAGGATGGCTGTAGACTTTTTGGATGATCTTATCTCTCAGGGAGAGGAGAGATTCAAGATTAAAGATGGAAGTGACTGGAAGGTCAATCAATCTGCAATAGACGCTTGGAAGGAAGCTAGAAGCCTTTTAGTAGCTTGGGCAAATCGGGCTTCGCATGGAGGAAGCCTATCAGTTTCTGAAGCTAAGCAATTGATAGAAAGCTGCAGAAAAGCGTTGTCCTATTTTTCTTGCCAGCAAACGCAGTGTGGCAAGAAGGCTTGGTCGCTTGAAGCTTCAGATAACTATGTGCAGTGCCAATGTGGTTTGACGAGATGGAAAATAGCATAACCCCAAATTATATTGCCTTTACTTTATAACGAGCAAGTAAACTTATTTTATGTGGGCGGATGCGTATTTTTTTCCGTAAGCACAATAAAGAGAGACCCTTCTCTGACTGAAAGTTTCATTTCTAAGTCACGCTTTAGAAAAGGCGTTATTATTCCATGATATTTCTTTGGCATGTTCAGCGTAATACGTCCATACTTGTAGATGCGTTTGCTGTTAAGGTACCGTTTCTTCGCAATCCTGCTCTGAAGCCTAACCATGGTCGACAGCCCTTGGTTGTAAACCGCTGGCCTGGTTGTTGTAAATTGCTTGCAGTTTTTTCTCTAGACCGTTAGTTCTTTTTTGCAGGAACAACACGATGGATATGAGCATGGGTTCGAAGATTATTGGGTTGGTGGCGCAGCTACCTGCCGAAGCGTTATTTCTGCACATATCCATTAGCTCGTCAAAGGCTTCTCGTTCTTCCTCGTTTGGCAGAGCTTTTCTGAAGCCTTTCCACCATCAATTTCTTCTTCAACAGCCATTCGGTATGAAGGAACAGTCTTTCCCATCTCTGCTAAGCCTCCACAGAATTTCGGACATGCGTTATGTGGGATAAGACGAAGTCTTGTTCTGCGAGTGCTTTTTTGATTAGGTCTTGGATGGCAGCGTTCATGTTGCCGTTGAAGTAGGGTTTAACGATTTTTTCCGCAAACTCACTAATGAGCGAAGATGAAACACAATGAAACGTCAAATCTAATAAGAGATCATCCTCTGTGGCTAGTACTACTGTTTTTTTCATGCGCAATCACTTGGAGCTCGTGCTTATGGTTTGGATCGCTTAAAAGATAAGTGAACAAACTGCCCCGCTGAATAGTGGAGAGGTAAGTGAAAGTGAATATTTCCGCCAAAAGGCAAATACTCCAAAAATTTTCTTTTTTATTGAATAAAAATAGGAAAAATCAAAATAATACTAAGCCACTAAAAAAGCATTATGAAATTTGACGGCTTTCCAGGAGAAAAGACAATCTTATCCTACAAGCTGGCAAACGGTGTAGGCTGGTTAACC
>Ga0187886_1002501_pt1 | contig 14702 bp, 9 predicted proteins | sample June2016WEW_20_1_FD_133001 | JGI IMG/M metagenome (GOLD analysis project Ga0187886, IMG submission 133001) | Peatland microbial communities from SPRUCE experiment site at the Marcell Experimental Forest, Minnesota, USA - June2016WEW_20_150 | ecosystem: Environmental > Terrestrial > Soil >... | reverse complement strand
GTTAGAAAGAAAAATTCCATGAGGGTTCACTTTTAAGATCTCTTCTGCACTCATCTGTGCCGGGACGACGGAGACCTGACATCCCCGGCTGGCCAGGTGCCGGACGATGTTATACTTCATCCCGAAGTCCATCGCCACCACCCTGAACTTCTTTTCGATAGGGGGATTGCCCTCCTGCCCCTTTTCCCATTTCCAGAGCCCGGCTCCCGTGCCTTCCTTCTCCCCCCACTCGTATGCCTCGGAACAGGTAACGGCTTTCACCCAGTCACTCCCCACCATCGCCGGGGAGTTCCGGGATTTCTCCACCAAAGAGTCGGGGTCGAGGTCTTCCGTGGAAAGAATCCCTCGCATCGCCCCGGCCGTGCGGATGTGTTTCGTCAGGGCTCGGGTGTCTACCCCTTCGATTCCCACGATCCCATGACACTTTAAATAATCGCTTAGGCTTCCTTTAGAACGCCAGTTGCTTGGGAAGGAGCAGCTCTCCTTGACCACAAATCCTTCCACCTGGGGGTGGGTGGATTCAAAATCATCTTCATTCACCCCGTAGTTCCCAACCAAAGGGTAGGTCATGGTGACAATCTGACCTTTATAAGAGGGATCGGTGAGAACTTCCTGGTAGCCGGTCATAGAAGTGTTAAACACCACCTCACCGCAATGCTCTCCCGATGCTCCAAAGGACCAACCCTCAAAAACCCTCCCGTCTTCCAGGGCCAAAATTGCTCTTTGCCTTTCGCTTTTCATATTTCTATCAGTTTCTTAGCCAGTTCCAGGTTCCTCTGGGCTGCTCCGCGCTGAGCGAAAAGCGCCTCCTTCCCTGCTTCGCCCCTTTTCTTCAATTCTTGGGGATGGTCCAGCAGATGGAGACATCGTTCGGCCAGATCCTCCGTATTCTGCACCATAATCCCAGCCCCTACCCCCTGCAAGAGCTGGTGGGCATCGATAAAATCCTCCATCGAAGGTCCGTAGAGCACCACCCTGCCCCAAGCTGCAGGCTCCAGAATATTCTGTCCCCGTCGGGGGACTAGGCTGGCCCCACAAAAAACAATAGTCCCTACGCTATAAACTTTAAAGAGCTCTCCGAAAGTGTCCCAGAGCACCACGTGATTTCGCCCCCGGCCTTGGGATTCCATCCGGCTCCGGCGGATAAAATCATGCACCCCATACCTGGCCAGAAGCTTCTCCACTCGCGCCACCCGCTCTACATGCCTGGGAGCCAGCACCAGAATCATCTCCGAGTAGCGCTGCCGAATCTTTAAAAAAGCTTGGACAATGGCCTCTTCTTCGCCTTCGTGGGTGCTCCCCGCGATGAAAAGAAGATCTTGCTCATCCACTCCCAAGAGATTTTTCATCTCTTCCTGGAAAACGGGATCGGCGGAGAAAGCTGCCTGGTCGTATTTGCAATTGCCGTTGACAAAGACCTTTACGGGATTGGCCCCCATGGAGACAATCCGTTCGCCATCTTGGACTCCAACCATGGACATGGCGTCCAAATAATCCAGCACCGCCATCCAGAAAAACCTCGTCTTCCGATATCTCTTGAAGGATCGGTCTGAGATCCGGCCATTGGCCAGCATCGTCTTGATCCCCTCCCCTTTCGCAATCCGCAAAAAATTTGGCCAGATCTCCGTCTCAGCAAGGATGAAAAGATCCGGCCGCACCCGGCGAATGACCTTGCGGACGACGAAAGAGAAATCCAAGGGGAAAAAGAAAGTGGCCGTCGCTTCCAAGACGCGCTCGCTGGCAATCTTCTTCCCACTCCGTGTCCCCGTGGAAAGGATCAAACACCCTTTGGGGTAGGTCTTCCGCAATTGCCGCATCAAAGGATGAATCGCGGAAACCTCCCCCCCGGAAACAGCATGTACCCAAATCCTCGGCTCCCCCCTCATCCTGGACAATATTTCTGCCGAGATATGGCCGAGTTTCTGAGCGAAGATCTCGCGGTTTTCCCGGGAGGAAATCAATTTAGCAAGCAGCCAAGGAAGCGCAGCAAGGGCGAAAATCCACAGAAGGGAATTATAGAAAATATACACCGGGCGATTGCCCTCTATTCCCAGTCATCATTCCTCTTTGGCCATTCCTGACCTACGATGCCCGAAATCTGAGATTTGTTCTCGAACCTTTTCCAGGTCTTGGGGGGTGTCCACTTCTTGAGAGTCAAACTTCGTTTCCACAACCCGAATTCTGCACCCATGCTCCAGGGCTCTCAACTGCTCCAAGGACTCTGAACGTTCCAAATCTCCCCGGTCCATCTTGGTAAACTCCAATAAAAAACCCATCCGGTAAGCATAAGGACCGATATGCTTATAATAGCGCGGAGTTGAAAAGGAGGATATGACATAAGGCATGGGGGAACGGGAAAAGTACAAGGCGAAACGCTTCTTGTCAAACACGACCTTCACCACGCTGGGGTTGGCCAATTCCTCGGGAGTTTGGATCGGGTAAACCAGCGCTCCCATCTTTAAATTAGGATCGTCCCGAAATGGGCTAACCACTTCGTCGATCATCCCGGGTTCGAAGAAAGGTTGGTCTCCCTGGATGTTTACAATAAGGTCCGCTTCCTTTGCTTGCAGGATCTGAGCGGCTTCAGCCACCCGGTCCGTTCCCGAGGGATGAGCGGGTGAAGTCTTCAGGGCCTCTCCCCCAAAGCCCTGGACTCGGTCAAAAATGCGATTATCATCTGTGGCCACGACCAACCGATCCAGGGACAGAGACTGGTGGGCGCGCTCATAAACATGCTGGATCATTGGCTTTCCAGCGATGTCCGCCAGAACCTTTCCCGGCAGGCGAGTTGAGCCATACCGCGCGGGAATAATGCCGTATACTTTCATGTTTTTTTATTTTTCACCGCAGAGATCGGAGAGCGCGCTGGTTGGTTTTTTCTCTGCGTTCTTGGCGTGCTCTGCGGTAAATATTTTTGGTCAAAAAACTTCTTTCGCCGCCCGCTGCACGCCTTCGATGATTCGGTGAATCTGCTCCCCGCTCATACGTACAGAGATGGGCAGGGCAATCGCCCGCTTCAGCAAAGCTTCGGACCTGGGCCAGGAATCGGTGCGGTAAGGAGGACAGTACGGGATCATGTGGTTCCAGTTCCCCACAAAATGCCAGTTCATGGCGGAAGGGAGGATCTTGGTGTCGATCTTCTCTTTGGCCAAAAATTCATTGAAAGCCCTGGCTACTTTTGCATCGGGCAAGAAGAAGGCGAGCGTATCCCCCCCATCCCCCGCAGGATCCGGCAGATCCCGAAATTCAGTCCCCCGAATTTCCCCGATGGCTTTTTTGATTTCGGCCTTGTGCCTTCGCTGCTCGGCCAAGACAAAATCTAAACGACCCAACTGCGCCTTTCCCATAGCCCCCTGGATCTCATTCATGCGGTAATTGAACCCGGTGATGCTGTGAGAATCTTCTCCCCGGGGCAATTCCGGATTATGCTCATGGCCATGGTCGTGATAGTAATTGGCCAGATCGTAAAGCCTCTTGTCGTTCGTGACCACCATGCCCCCCTCTCCCGTGGTCAGCGTCTTCACGTAATCGAAGCTATAGGTTCCCATCGCCCCCATAGTCCCGGTCTTCTTTCCGCGGTAGCTTGAGCCACAGGCCTGGCAGGAGTCTTCCAACACGGGGATCTCCCTCTTCCGGGCGATCGCCATGATTTCATCCATGCGCGCCGGAACGCCGAGCATGTGGACGGGGATGATGGCTCGGGTCTTATCCGTGATCTTAGCTTCCAAGTCTTTAGGGTCCAGGTTCAAGGATTTATCCACTTCCGCAATCACCGGGACTCCGCCTGCCTCCAAAATGGCTTCAACCGTGGCCACGAAGGTGAAAGACTGAGTGATGATCTCATTTCCTCGTTTGATGCCCAGCGCCGCTAAGGCCGCGCGTAAGGCCGCTGATCCTGAGGAGACTCCCAGGGCATAAGAGCACCCCACATATCGACAGAACTCGGCTTCAAATTCCAACACCCTAAAAATATTCTTCCGTTTCTCGTTAAACCCGTAGCGGAAAAGGACGCCCCGATCAATGACTTCGGAGACCGCTTCCCGTTCTTCCTTTCCGATCAACTCTGCCCCACCCATCTCCTTAACCTCCTAAGGAATCTAAAACATTCACCGCAGAGCACGCTGAGAAAAATTCAATGAAAATGCAAGTACTGAAATTAAAAATATTTATCTGATTTTTGAGATCCGGATTTCTGTTGTTAATAATTCTTTGCGTTTTCTGCGTTCTCTGCGGTGAAAAAAATTAAAAAAAATTAAAAGACTTTTTGATAGATGCGGATGGTTTCGGCCAACGATACAGGCCTCGGGTTGTTTTCTAAAGGGCGGGTAACTTTCATGGCTTCTTCGGCCATTCTCGGGATGGCGGTTTCGGGAATGCCAAGGTCGCTTAGACGCTGGGGGACCCCCAAGTCCTTGGCCAATCGTTTCACCGTATCCACGGCCAGAACGGCAGCTTCTCTTACAGAAAGCCCTTCTACCTTTTCACCCATTGCCTCCGAAATTTTGGCGAATTTCTCCGGACAGGAGAAGACATTGTATTCCATCACCGATGGCAGAAGCAGGGCATTGGCTACGCCGTGAGGGACCCGAAAGATGCCGCCCAAGGGATAAGCCAGAGAATGAGCTGCAGTTACGCCGGCATTGGCTAAGCCGATGCCCGCCAGCAGACTCCCCAAAAGCATGTTGGAACGCGCGGACAGGTCTGATCCATGATCTACGGCCTGGCGCAGGCTTTTCCCGATCCGCCGGATCGCCTCTACGCTGAACATCTCGGATATAGCGCTAGCTGCCTTGGAGGTATAGGACTCGATGGCATGGGTGAGGGCATCCATGCCCGTGGAGGCGGTAACCGCCGCCGGAAGGTCCAGGGTTAATTCGGGGTCGAGGATGGACATCTCCGGATAAAGAAAGGGGCTATTGATCCCTGCTTTTTTCTTTTCTTCCTCATTGATGAAGACCGCCGTGAAGGTTACCTCGCTCCCCGTGCCCGCGGTGGTGGGTACCATCCCCTTCGGTAAGCCGGGCAGGGGAACTTTGTTCAGGCCCTGAAAATCCCTGGCCCGTCCTGCATTGGTTGCCAAAACCGCTGCCGCCTTGGCCGTGTCCATGGCACTCCCACCCCCCACACCCAGGACAAAGTCGCACTTTTCTTTCTTGGCCAATTCTCCACATCGGTCGGCCACCTCAGCCCGCGGTTCCGGCTCTACCGCATCAAAAAGAACGAACGACAATCCTTCCTTTTCCAAAGGATGGGTGACTTTCTTTAAGGGACCCCCCTTGGCGAACCCCGGGTCAACCACCAGGAGAATTTTCTTCCCTCCGTGCCTTTTGATGATCGTTCCTACGCCCCCAATGGCCCCTTCTCCAAAAACGATCTCGCCCGCGGCTCGAAAGCTAAAAATTCCCATGGTCTACCCGGCTCCTTTTGGTCTTTTTCTCTCGCTGGCAACTCCACTTACAGACCCTTTCCTAACTTTCAGTGAAGGCTCCTTTTTCTTTTGAGTTTTGATGTATTCTTCGACCCGCTTTTTGACACCATCCGCAAGATTCAAGAATTTAACCCCCATGCCCCGGTGCAGATGCTTGCTTTCTTGCCCATATTTATTCGTCCAAATCACTTTACACGCCACTTCAATCGGCTCCCCACCATCAGACATATGGAGTTTCAGAACGAATTGCTCGCCCAATTCCATCGGGTTAGGGGTCCGAATGAATACCCCTCCAAGGGTCAGGTCATCGGCTAAGCTCGAAGACGCATCTGCAAACTCCACCCGCAACATCCCATCTGCCCGGTCCTCTTGCCCTCGATGGATACCCGATTCTCCCGCCAAGGCGACCTCTCCCCGGGTGCTGCCTTTCTCAATGGGGGGTTCGAGGAGTCGCTTCTCGCCGGCTTTTTGCCCCTGCATCAACCTTAGGATATGTTGCTCAATGCGCCCGCGTTCCTCGTCCGAAAGGTTTTGCAGTTGGTTCAAGATATCATCCAGATATCCCTCGTAACTTTTCCGGAAGCTGGTTCCTTTGCGCACTTCTTCTTGCAAATGGGCATTTTCAATGGCGATGGAGGCGTGATTGCTATAGATAGATAGAAATTGCTGGTCATTCTCGCTGAAACTGCGTTCTCCATTGATCAGAACCAGGCTTAGGGCTCCAACCGGTTTGCCCCTTGAGCAGAGGGGGATACATAAGAGCGAAGTGATCTTCCGTTCTCGTTCTTCGTATTTGAAGAAATCCGCGAAATCCTTTGGGTCTCGCAGCAGCAAAGGGCTCAACTGCCTGAGAACCTTCCGGGCCACTTCCTTCTCCTCAAACAGGCTCACCTGCTCATCCACCGGATTCGGCGAAGCGGTATATTGGCTCTTCAAAATACCGCTTTTCCCGTCCATGAGAAAGATCGTGGAGCGGTCCGCCTTCAAACAGCTGAGGGACTCCCGGGCGACGGCCCCCAGGATTATGGGCAAGTCCTTGTGGGCGCTAATCATTGAGCTGATCTGGAAGATGGCCGTGATGTCTTCTAACGTCCCACCCATATGCTGCAGTTTAATCCTTTGAGCAAAGATCTGCCTTCTCAGCTGGCGAAGTTCCAGGTTCTTTTTGAGCATATAGACGCAAAAGACCACGATGAGGATTGCAGATGCGACGATATAGGTATCTAAAAAAGTTATCTGCTTGAAAAATTCGCGGGGGGAGCCACGCAGCTCTTCGAGATAGTTGATCACGATGAAGAGGGTGAGGATTAGAATAAGGAAAATGGTCAGAAGCCAGAGCTGCCAGCCTCGTTTCTCCAGCCTCTCAATATCCTGCATCGCCTTGGGATTCTCATCGCCTTTATCGATGGTCTCCCCTTGAAAGAATTTTTTGAAAAATTCCCTAAGATTCACTTATTCACCCGGCTCTAAATCAATGGCCATTCTGGCCTTTCTCCCCATTCAGGAAAGAAGATACCGAAAGATCTTTAGATTATACTACCCCCTATGACCTAAAACAACTTCTAAAGCTCCTGAGTAAACCCCCTTAGAAGGTCTTCGACCTTCCAACGAGAGGGCTCACACGGGGCTTTAAACCCCGTATTCGCTCCAAAAGGAATCTTATCTTTATCCCCGTGCTGCAAGCAGCGGGGCCTTCTAACGGGGTAAAGGACCCGGATTTCGCGAGGCAAGGGAAACTCTTAATATCGTACTGGCTCTCGTCAAGAAAACATTCTGACCGAGGTTCATAGGGCGATCTTCTCCCTGTTTCCGCAGTACATCTTCTTCTTCGGCCATGAGAAGTCTTCCCATAAATGAGCGGGTCAGACGGATTTTAGGTGAAAAACGGGGGGCGGGCTGCGTTTATGCCTCGATCGCGCGATCATCCCTTTGACATAACTTATCTGAGTTTTGGGAAGTTTAGCTTCTTCCCCCTTTTCTAAGGCAATGAGGATTTTGTCCAGGTCTTCATATCGAATATTCATATCTTCTTCATCGGTCTGCCCAGCCCAAAGCCCAGCGCTTGGGGGGCGGTTCATGATGCGCGGGGGGATTTCTAATTCTTCAGCCAGTTTTCGAACCCGCGACTTTGTTAAGTCTCCGAGGGGCAAAAGGTCTATACCGCCGTCCCCGAATTTGGTGAAGTAGCCCATCAATCGTTCAGACTTATTTCCAGTTCCAGCAACCAAATAATTTAATTTGTTGGCGAAGTAATAGAGGGCCGTCATTCTTAGGCGGGGCTTGAGGTTGGCCAAGCAAATCTCCCCCCCCTCCGGAAGTTGATGGAGGAAAACATCGTAAACCGCAGAGAGGTCCACTCGCTCCCGACGGATCCCAAAAGTATCTGCCACCAATAGGGCATCCCGTTCATCTTCCAGATGGCTGTGGCAAGGCAGAAGAAGGGCCAAGACATGTTCTCCCAATGCCCGTTTGGCCAAAACGGCTACGACGGCGGAATCGAGCCCCCCGCTCAGGCCCACCAAGACCCCCGCGGCGGCCGCCGCTTCCACCTGGTCGCGGATCCAGCGGCTGATCCGGTCGCTAAGTCTCATGATCGCCTTCTCTTCGTGTCCGGACAAAAATTTATATTATCATAGACAAAGAGAAGGGCTCTGTCAAAAGAAAAGATCGAGCGGTCGGAACAGGAATCCCCGAACTTCTCAAACGGATTGACGAAAATGGAAAGGGAACAGAGAGCAGTGGTTTAAAGAACGAAGGGGTAGGCGCGATTCACTCCTCAACCATTGTCGAAGACAAAACAGATAGCTTGACTGCCCGCACTTTGCGATAGACCTCTTCCGGCCGCCGCTTCTCCTCACCCACCGTCAAAAGGTCATGCGCAACAGCAATCCCAAAGAGGCGTTCATTCTCTTCGAGGTAGGGTAAAAGGAGTCTCCAATCCCTCTCTGTGAGCGGGGCAAATTCTCCGCCGTTGAGCTGCTCTTTTTCTAACCGCCCGTGGGGATCACGAACGTAGATGGCCCCACCGGAGGCCAAGGAGAACAGATTGGAACCCGGGAAGGGCATGGCTTGCTCCCGGAGTCTTCCATGCTCGTCGAATTCCATTCCATTCAAAATGACAAACCCTCCCCCATTGTGGGGGTCTCCAGCCATGAAGGACTCAGCCAAATAGTCCAGACAAGTTCCGTTGATCACGACTCGCGGCTTTCCGGCGGCATTAATCAGGGGCCGGCCGGCCGCATTCCCCAACACGTAGACGCTCCCCCCCTTAGCGCCGTACAGGAAGGTTTGTCCCACATCCCCATGGATGACCATCTTTCCCGACTTCATAATCTGGCCTAATTGATCCTGAGCATTTCCATGGACAAAGATCTCCAGACCATCGATTCCCGACCCCAGATAATCTCCGGAGCTTCCGTAAACATCGATCCGCACATCCCGAGTTCTTGGGCCGAGCCCGCAACCGAAAAAGCGCTGACCCCGAGCCCCATAAACAATGAATCGCTTCCAGCCGTTAAGGTAGGCGCGGGTGAGCAAACGGGCTGCGCTCTCCTCGCCTTCGGGCGGAAAGCCGCGGGCATCAAGGACCAGCACTTTCTCTCCCTCGCTGGGTTTTCTCAGCATGTCCCGGCTCTGCTGCTCGATCCGTTTCATCGCCCCGCTGCGGTTTGAGTTCAGGGCCGGCGATGAAGAAAAGATCTTTTCCAATTCTTCCTGCAGAATCTCCAGTAAGCAGCTACGACGTTTCGTTCCGGGGTCATATCTCTGATCCATAAAGAGAGTCAAGACTTCTATGGCCAAGGACCTGGCGGCGTCACTGAGGTTGGCGGTTTGACCGATTTGCTGGCAAAACGCCTGAAAGGTTTCATAATCCCATCCGGGTACCTGGCTCTTGAATGTCTGGAAAACCAAGCGCGCGTCCCCCAACCGAAACCTCTCGCTCACCTCCTTGCGGAGGGTTTCTTTTCTTTCAGGGCTAAGAACTCTCGGGCGGTGGTCCCATGAAACTTGGTCAGCGGGCGCCGAAATGACTCTTCCGAATTTATCCGTACAGGACAGGAATTTACCTACACGTCCATTCCCCCCCTCCCGAACCGTAAAAACGAAAGCTCCACCATCGGTATGACTGCCTCCCCTGGCATTCCAATATTTATCCGCAACGCCATGAAAGTGATCCCCTTCCCGGCTCAAGCTCTGGAGGGTGGCATCGATCGCTTGTTTTTCCGAACAGATTAAACCAATTTGCACCTGGCCCTCAGAGAGGGCGAAAACCTGGGGTCTCAGCATGGCGGTGTCTGTAATGCCAATAAGCTGGAAACAGTGCTGGTAGGGCTCATTACGAGCGATGATAAAGAACCAGGGGCCGTCCGGAGATCCGTGGATATGGGCCGCTTGAATCTCCCGATAGATTTTTTGCTTTTCTGACGGCAGACGATCGAAATCCAGCTCGGTGGTTGGCGCCAGGGCCTCTATGATGTATTCCAGCGGATAGCCATGAACCCGGTTCAGGAGATCGAAGAGCAAAACTGAAACCTCGGTATCGGTAAGAAAAAGGGGAAATAAATTCCATTGCCGAAGATACTCGCAGACCGAATAGTAATTGGCGAAGTCCCCGTTATGTACGAGAGCCTCATCCATCCCCATGAAAGGATGCGCCCCGCCGGGATGCCAGACCCGACCTTTGGTCGGATATCTTTGGTGAGCGATCCAAACATGGGCCTGGAAATCTTCCAATTTATAGTACTGAGCCACCTGCTCCGCATACCCCACAATTTTAAGAATCATCATGTTCCGGCCGTGAGAAAGGACGAAGGCCTTCTTTTCTCCCAGCGAGGCATAAAATTCCCGATTGAGTTTAAAGCTGTTTTGAAAAATAAACTCGTCTTCGACCCTTCTTGGGTCCATACCGGCCAAGTGATTTTCGGCCCCGAAATCAGCCAGGATTTCCTTCTTTGCCCGCACAAAGTACCGGTAGACATCGGGGGGTTTTACATCCAGGCCGGCAACTTCCCGGTAGTCCTTGACCGTGGGAATGGGGGAACTGTGGTGGACTTCTAAAAAAGGTTCGATGAAGGACTGCTCAACGGATGGACGGGACGCGGGATCCAAAAAAGCCACCTGGAGCAAATAATCCTCCTCCAACACCTCGGCAGAGACCCCCAGATCCGCCGGCGTTAGACCTACGGCGGCGATCCCTCCCCCTTTTCCATTTCCCCGGTTATGCATTTGGCACGATGGCTCGATGATATGGCGGCCGCTCACCGGTATGGAGCAGGCAAACCCCGTGACCCCGCAGCCCCCTTCTTCCTCCGCCTTCCAGAGGGGCGGTTCGGCGAGGTTCGCAATGAGCTTCCCGCGGGACGCGATTAACCTCTGTGAATATATCCAACTTTCATTCATAACGAAGTCGTTACCGCTATCGGTTGGCCGCAAGGCGCATAGCGTCGTCTTGTTCTGGGTGCCAGGCTCTATGCGGATCGTCATTTCCGCCCGTCAACAATGGCTTGATATCGTCGCTTTCCAATTCTCCCCGGTGATAATCCAGATGCACCAGGCAATCTGTTCTGCCCACCAGCTCCCGGATACTTTTCATGCCCAAAAGCTGGAGGATGGTCACCAACTGGTCTCTCCAGGAGGCGTAGAGATTGATGATTCGCTGGGCCCCCCATTCCACGTCCAACAGATTGGAAATTTCTGGGTCGGTGGTAGCAATGCCCCGAGGACATCCCCGACCGCTCTCGCAATTTCGGCAACGGATGCATTCCAGGGCCACCAGGTCAGCCGTTCCTACTACCACTCCGTCCGCACCCAGAGCAATGGCTTTGGCGATGTCGTAGGCCGTGCGGATCCCACCGCTGGCGATGAAGGTCATCTGGTCACGGATTCCTTCTTCCAGCAAGAAACGATGGACTTTGGGAATAGCATATTCAATGGGCATGGCGATGTTCTTCTTGGCGATATCCGGCGCAGCTCCGGTTCCCCCATAACTCCCGTCGAGGTGAATAACGTGCGCGCCGGCGTAGTAACTTCCTACGGCTACCATGTCGACGTCCGTGGGGGTGGAGACTTTTACCGAGACCAGGCAGTGCGGGTTAACCTCCTTGATCCAGTCCACATGTTTTTTATGATCTTCGACCGAATAAACGCTGTGGAAGGGGAACGGAGAGAACAGGGCGCTTCCCGCTACGGCTTCACGCATGCGGGCCACAGCCGGGGTGACTTTATCTCCCAGGAGATGCCCTCCCAGTCCAGGCTTTGCTCCCTGAGCGTATTTGAACTCCACGACGCGCACCCGCTGGATCGTCTCTTCCCGCACCCCGAATAGCCCCGTGGCCACCTGGGTGATCATGTGATCATCGTACCGCTGCAAGGGTTCGGGATACCCTCCTTCACCCGTGCAGGTGAATGTATCCCATGCCTTGGAAGCCTTGGCCCGGGCCAACATGGTGTTGATGCTCACCGATCCAAAAGACATACCCCCACCATAGAACGGAACGCCAACCCCAACCTGAGGTCGCTCATCCCCCCTTCGATTCAAAGGAATGGCAGTAGATATCTCCCCTTCTTGGTAAAAGAAATTGGTTCGTCTCTCCGGCAGGCGCAGTCGCAAGCGATCGAACCCTCCTCCGGAATGACCCACCCGATATTCCAAGTCGGCATAGGGAATCTTTCCGGTTTCGGCCTGCTGCCAGGTGGACAATAAAAGATCGGCCGGCCATCGATAGTCGGTCAGGGCCTGGAGGTTGGGGTTGACGGCCATTCGTAATGCCCCTTGGGGGCACCGGGAGATGCAATAATATTCGTTTTCCTGACAAGAGGGGCCGATGCACCATTCATCCTTGGGCAGGAGCATCTTCTTCCCCAGACGGCGGTGAACACCCCTGGGGCATACGTCCGCGCATAGCCCGCAATGGAGGCAGGCCGATCCCCGGTGGATTTTGTATTTTCCGAGGGGGTTGCGGAAACGCGAAGGCATCCGCCGGATCTCAGGAGGAAAGGACATGAATGCTCTCCTCTTGCGGTTTTCCTTCCTGGACAGGCTGGCCGAAAATCGAACCGAAGGTTTCCTTTTCAATCTCTTCCAGGAAGATTGCCCGGCCCGCTTCTCCGCGCAGCCTGCGGACATCCCGCAGACCCATGGCCCCCAAAACTTCCAGCAATTGTCCATGCCAGGCGGCCATCATATTCACCACCCTTTGTCTTCCCCATTCCGGGTCAATATTTTCCACTTCCACGGGACAGGTGATCCCGTCGGCACACGGTTTACAGAGGCGACATTCCAGGGCAAATAAAAGGGGCCGTTCAATCGAAACCGCATCTGCACCGCAGAGGATGGCTTTGGCGACGTGTTCGGCCAGGGCGATCCCGCCTCCGAAGATCAAGCTTAGCCCATCCCGCAGGCTCTCTCTAACCAAGCGAAGATGAATCTGGCGGATTAAATCTTTTATGAATCGGGGGGAGGTGGCATTTTGCTCCCGTCCCTTTTCGTCCGCCAAGATATGGAGCACCTCCGCACCCGCTCGTGCCAGAGATTCCACTTCTTCCTCTGTCCGAGGGGTCAAAGGAAGTCGCAGGCAAACCACGGCACCCGGGTTTATTTTTTTGACCTCCCTGACCGTTTCCATGACGCTTTCAGAAAAGGAAACCTGAACCATTCTTGCTCGACGGATGGCCGGAATCGAGCCCTCCAAGGTCCCTCCGGGAAGGAAAGGAACAAGGTGGGTAGCGAAAGGCAAAAATTCATCCGTAAGATCCTCTACCCGGATGATCATCAAGGTATTGGCCTCAAAGGCGGCTTTGGCCAGGGCCAATCGAACCGCAGAATTGAACGCCCTGAAAGGAAGAAGATCAAAGATCAGGGGGATGGAAGCCTCCACCCGAGGAGGAAAGGTCATTTCGGATAAAATCGGCGAGAGCTGAGCGGCACCCGGCCCCGCAGGATGGATCATCGTCTGCAGGATTCGCCCGAGTTCAACGGTTGTGCTAATATACTCTCTTCCATGAATTCCATCGCGGGTGGGACGGACGATCTCGGACATATCCGTCCACATGCTATCAAAACCTGGCCCGGCAAAAGGGCCCCCATACCCACCCCCGGAGACCGGGATTTTCCCGGTCTCGGCCTGGGTTTGATTAGTGGCAATGATCTCCGGGGTCCAGTAATCGTCACCCATGGTCCAAAACTCGGGATTGCGACTTTTGGAAAGAATGCGACCATAGCATCCCTGTACGCAACGGAAACAATTCTTGCAAAGCGAATCGGCTGTATCGAACATCTGCTGTTGATCATACCCGCGCTTACGATAAACGGAATAGACGCAAAACTTTTTCACGCAGTTCGCGCAATTTAGACACCCGTCTCCCTCGATGATTCCGAAGGGACCGGGGGGAACCCGGCGTGGGGGTACAGGTTTGGGGTTTAAATGATATTTCTTGGGCATGGATGAGCTTTCCCTGGCAAGCAAAAATTAGTCAATAAGGAAAAAAAATTTTACCTTGGCATTTTGATTTTTGAATTTCCCTGCAGACCACTCATAGACTGGATCTTTTCCGCCCAAGCCGTCAGCGAATCCATCTCCCCGGGGGTGGTTTGATCCGCGAAAACGAACCGACGTACCCGCTCTTCTTCGAGGCCAATCTCACTCAAAATTCTCCGGGCATATCGCACTCGATTCTTGGCCCGCGTACTGCCTACCAGGTAGCGACATTCTCCTTCCGGACATCCGAAGAGGGCCGCACCATTGGCTCCATTTTCCAGGGCCTTCAGGAGAAAGGAAACTTCCAGCTTACCAGAACATGGCAGGGCCACCTTCCGGATTCTCGACCCTGCCAAGTTGTTCAGGTTTCCCAGGATCTGCATCATCCGGCCGGTCTGATGTTGGCAGTAAAATATGGCTAACTCAAACATTTCCCTGAATGAAGCCCCGGCCCTCGACCGCTAAAGGAGCAGAAAACTGATTATACATTTTCCTATAGCACGGGCAAGTACTTTTCGATCTCGTAAGAAGTGACCTGGATGCGATAGCGATCCCACTCCACATTTTTGTTTTCAATAAAGTGATTGAAGACATGATCTCCCAGAGCTTCCCGCACAAGTTTGCTCTTTTCGGTAAGCTGAATCGCCTCCTGTAGGCTGCCGGGGAGTTGCCCGATCCCGCGCCTCTGCCGCTCTTCGGCGCTCATCTTATAAACGTTCGCCTCGACCGGCTCCGGCGGTTCAATCTTTCCTTCGATTCCCGCCATGCCTGCCGCCAGCATGACCGCAAAGGTCAAG
>Ga0187886_1002500_pt1 | contig 14705 bp, 16 predicted proteins | sample June2016WEW_20_1_FD_133001 | JGI IMG/M metagenome (GOLD analysis project Ga0187886, IMG submission 133001) | Peatland microbial communities from SPRUCE experiment site at the Marcell Experimental Forest, Minnesota, USA - June2016WEW_20_150 | ecosystem: Environmental > Terrestrial > Soil >... | reverse complement strand
TTCCACTAACTGGCTCCTGATCTATGACAATTTGCCCCTTCCTAACCCTGACCCAATACTCAGTCTTAAATACTTGTCCCGCAATATACGTCCTTACTGGTTTCGATCACCAAGGTTCGATTCGATCTATGTTGAGAGCGGGGATGAGATATTTCGCTTAATGGCATCTGGAGAGGTACGCCTATTACAGAATAAGATCGGAAAGACCGGAAGATGGGAAGCTAGGGGGACGTAGTTCAGTTGTTGACTAACCCGCAGTTAAGTCGGGGCTGGGTCAGGCAATTGTAATAAGATATTTTCTCTTTCCTTTATTTGGAGGGGGGCGTAGCGTCGATACTTCCGCCCTTTCATAACACGTATGGGCGCGAACGAGGAAATCCTCCTCCAGGAGCGGAGAGGAGGGTCAGGTCTATTTTGTTAGCATTGCGCCCGCCACATGGGCGGCCCTCACACGCTTCGCGTGAGGGCCCCTACAATTTGATACCATTTTCTAGTCTATGGAAGGGTGAGGAGCAGTTTCTTGTCCGGGTAGTGCCGAGCATTCCGGGTGGCGATTTTGTGGCCTTGCAGGAGGGCGGTGGAAGCGATTAAACAATCGACAGCCGTCAAGGTTATACCTTTTTCGCGATAAAAGGCCCTCCATTTGCCGCCTCTGGCGGCAATCTCCTGGGAGACGGGCTCAATCAGGCAGGCGCCGATAAAATGATCCGTTGACTCCCTTTCTTTTTCCTTCATGCCCGCATAAAGTTCATAGATGGTCAACACGCTCAAATAGGCTCGGCTCAGATCCCAGAGGGGGAGGAGCAAATCCCGGGAATACGGTTCTCCCCTCAGAAAATCTATGGCCACATCAGTGTCGATGAGTACGGTTTGCATAGTTGCGGCCCTCTTCGCTTCTCATCTCGTTAACGATTTCCACGCTTTTTTTGGGGCGCTTTTCCCAGCTGCTAAAGCTGGCGATGGCCTTCTGCACTCTTTCTTTTTTAAGGTAATCGACCAAGGCCTCTGTCGCCGCCGCGCTGAAATTCTTGGATACCTTTTTGACTCCCTTATAAACCTCTTCGGGAATGGTGATGGATGTCTTTATGAGGCTCATTTTCCCCTCCTATCTCCAATTATAGGACTTGGTGATAATACTGTCAAGGAGTATCAATTGATAATATTTTGCCGGAAGATGGGCCAAGGGGAATGGAGTCGAATGGGGCATAACTTTTACGAATTCCTGCCGGAGATTCCCAGGAATCCGCGCTTCGCAAATTGGCCGGAACTGGGTAAGATACTCACCGAGGGGGTCCTCCGGGACAGGGGGCAGAGGGATCAGAAAGTGGAAGAGGCGGTGGAGCGTCATGGGTACACCCAGCGGGAGGTGGCGGATTTTCTCGGCCTGCACTTTACGTCAGTGAGTAGGATCATGAATCAGAGAAGCAAAATGCAAAGAAAATAGACCTGACCCTAACCATTAGAGCTAAGCTTTTAATTTTTATTTTTTCCCACTTCCCAACCGGTTTAGATTCTTCGGATAGGAAGAAGTCTTTCACTTCCAAAATGACTGGCTTTTCTTTCTTCCCGCTCCGGGTCGGACCCGGGCAACTGGTTGATTTTTAAACGGATATGTCCCAAGAGAAGGCATTTTCTTGCCTTAAACCCCCCTTTTTAGGGCCAAAATCAGCCTCATAACAAGTCTCGGCCTCTCGTAACTCCTATGTTCCATTTGCCCCGACAATTTCCCGCCACATGGCCTTTGTCCCAAGTCTTTCTTTCCTATCTCTTACAAAAGCCTCACTCATAAAAGCAATACTATCATTCCACCGCGGCTGGCGCTCCCGGTAGCTTTGCTTCTCCAACGCCTCGGTTACCCAATCCCTTTGGATCTTTCTGACCTCATCCATACTCTGAATCCCAAAAAGTTCAATCAGACTCTCACGATCGATTAGAGGATATCTCTGCCCCAAAAGGCTCCCTTGCGATTTTTCCTCAGGTTATATTCCTGGCCTGTTCTCCCTGCGGTCAGTTGCGTGGTTTGGGGGAGGGGTGATTTTAGGGTCAAAAATGCCGGTTTAAGACCAAAAAACCCGACCCGGCAAGGCCAAGGGGGCAAAGGCAAGGCAAGCCGATTCCAAAGAGCGCGATGGTTTTTGGGAAGCCTACCGAGCGTGCGCGGAGGAGAATAGGGTACGGCCGGATCGTTCGCCATCTATATTTTTTCCTCTTCCAAGTCCACAACCGATGCCATTACCTTAAAATCATTGTCGGAATGCAAAAGGCAGGCGTTTTTATAAGCTGCCGAAGCGATGAAAAGATCAGTCGTAGAGATACTCCTTCCCTTCCGATCCAATAAGAATCCCCAGTTTGCAGCTCTTTCAATAACCCTTTCATCGATAGGGATTTGGGGAAGGTTAACAAGCGAATCCTTGAGCGTCTGGAACTCTTTTTCATTTTTGGCCCCTCTGAGTATTTCGACGATCACAATCCCACAGGAGACGGCTTCTTCCTTCTGAAGGATTCCTCTAACTCTTTCCTTTACTTTCTGAGATCCAGTTGGCCGAAGATACTCGACCCACACAGAGCTATCGATGAGGAACATCTTTTCTCCTCCTCTCGATCAGCTCCTTGGTTGTAAAGGAAAGTTCAATTTTCCCTTCGAGTTCAAGCAATTTCTTTGCCTTCCGTCTCCTTACATATTCTTCCAGAGCTTTTTCCACCGCCGCTTTCTTGGTTTTAGCAAACGATAACGTCTTTACTTCATCCATCAATTCCTTATTAATGGATAATGTCGTCCTCATGATGCCTCCATAAACATCTTTTATTAGCATTTTAGCAGATGCCTTTTACTGATGTCAAATTATTTTTGATTAATTTGTGCACAATTTTGCATCTGAGCAAAGGCTTTTATAATTCTATCCGTCATCCGAGGGGACCTTCGTGTAGAAAGTGCTTGCCGCGAGATATGGCGCCATGTAGTTTCGAAAGATTGAAGGATGAATTGTTGGAAGGTTAAAATAGAAGGCTCAGATATAGCGGACCTTATTTACTGCTTGGGATATCACAAAAACTTTTAGATTATTACATTGGGGATCACAGGGAAAGAAGAAAAAACCAGGCCTCTGGGAATCATAGCCTAAAATGGACCCGGTCATAACCTCACCGTCTTTAAATGTTACCTCCACCTTCCGCCCAGATATCTTCACTCCATCGGGAAATGCTTTCTGTTCTTTGTATTTTGGATCTCCCGCAAAATCCCGAACAAAAAACAATCCCTTCAACTCCTTGACCGAAACCTCCAGGGTCTCATTGGCAGCTTCAGGGTAAGCTGGGAAGATATGGAAAGCAGGCTTGTTCGGGAAAAAATTTTGGCTGTACCCCTTGATGATTTGGCCGTTGGCATATCGAACGACCATTTTGGCGAGCTCCATTTTTTGCCTGCCTTTCCCTCCTCATAAAATAGTTAGCCGATGACGACTTGCAAAACGCAACACATTCGGAGTTAGCCACGGGCGGGGGATGGAAGTGGAGAGAGACCGGGGCCGTTTTGCCCATAAAATCAACGATCGCAGCTGCCCTTTACTTGATCGCTTTAGCTTTTTCACCTCGCTCTTGAAACAGCAATTCGAAGGACATGAGCAGCTGTTTCATGGATTCGGTATCGGTCACCGGTTCGAATCGGATACCGTTATCTCCGGCGATGGCTTTCCGGTGATCCATCCTGTTCTTACGAATGGCCTCAGGGATCCCATGCGGAAAAGCATCACACGTCGGGAAGCTTTTTCTATAAGTCCGGCTCTCTTTGTGCTTATATCGACAGATCGAGCATAATGGCAGCGTTAGCCCCAATGGTTGGCGCTTCATTCCACCGCCTCCATTGCCGTGTTTTATGCTTTTCTCCTGGCTCTTTTGGATTTTGGAATGACTTGCTTCCTGCGGCCCTTTTTCCCCCTGAACACTTTGCCTTTCTTCCTCGTTGGCCTGCTTTTCTCTGTTTCTTCTCTTCTCTCCGTAAGGATTTTTCTCACGTCACGCTTACTGAGTTTCCGTAACGCTACCAGAACAGCTTTTTTATGCACATTGGGACGGAATTTTCCTTTCTCCCATAATCCCACAGCTCCCACAGTCACTCCCGTGAGAAACGCCAGCTCTCTCTGCGATAGGCCCAGCCGTTTCCGAAGATTGGAAATCCGTTCCGGCGTAAAACGTGAGGCTTTCACTTCTTCCACGCTGGCTTCCAATTTCGACTTCTTGCTTTCTCCCTGACGGATCTGCTCCCGGGTCAGACGGTCTAAAAAAGCGAAGTTCTTGGAGAGATCCGATAGTTTGAGCCTCATCTTCCACACTTCGCGCTTTAGAGGAAGAAAGGCCCCTCGGACTTGCTTTTTGGCCAACCGCAAGATTTCCGACTTGATACTGTTCTCTACTTTTCCCATAGTCTGCTCCTTTTCTAGATTTTCCTATCCTATATCTACTGGGTCTTCCATTAACACAAATGGTTATATTTTAGCAAGGGAAATTATTTCCCTATAACTCCTAGGCTGAAGCGCCTATTTCCAAACCTCCTATTCTCTATTGTTTTTGGTTTTTTATTTGGAATATGAAAAGGCGATCCATATCGCTATTTCTACGCTGATTTTGTTATGCTCAGCAACGAAGGATAGGTCTAGGTTGTATGGCCCTCCCTAAATGACTGGCGATAGTTTGACTGCAAAGGGCGATTCAATTTCCAGAGGACTGTGGGTAAAGAGCCCCTCCCAGGGGGAGAGGAATAAGGTGAGGGTTACCCCGATAGGCGGTCTTTCTTCTCAAATTTCAAACAGTTCGTACCGGAGATCCGGTACACAAGTGCCGACGGCATATCTTCAGATTTAAATCCCATTGCTTTGCATCCTCGGGGAAAATTCTTGTCCCAAGTAATATAAAAATGCTCGCATTGGAAGCAATCAATTTTCTCTTGTGGCAAAGGCGTTTTCGCCAAATCCCGCTCGCTCTCTTCTCAGCATCTTATGCTCGCCAAAAAGATTCCGATCATAGTAATTGCAATATCACCTTGAGAGCCTTAATATTAAAGGAAGTTGAGTGAAAAAGGAAGAGCAACGGCAGAGGATTCTGGAGCCACAAAAGCACTGGGGGCTGGAACAGAAGAGGTAATTTTTTTTCGTCTGATTACTCGAAAAGGAGCGATGAAAATGGACCCAAGGAACCTAAGAATCAAGGGTGAACGCCTAAAAAATAGCTTGGAGGAAATGGCCAAGATTGGAGGCACCCCCGGGGGGGGGGTGCAACGCTTGGCCTTATCCGATGAAGATCGGCGGGCCAGGGATTTATTCCTAAGCTGGTTGCGGGAGATCGATCTGGAAATCATGATTGATGAAATGGGCAATATATTTGGTAAGAGATCCGGGAAAAACAACAATCTGCCTCCGGTCCTGAGCGGCTCCCATATCGATTCTCAGCCCAAAGGAGGTCGGTTTGACGGGATCCTGGGTGTCATGGGAGCCCTGGAAGGATTACGAGTCATCCACGAGAATCGCATAGAAACCCCAAGACCGGTTATGATCGTGGATTGGACAAATGAAGAAGGTACGAGGTTCTCTCCCGCCATGCTTGGTTCGGGAGTTTGGACGGGAAAATTGGAGAGAGATTGGGCTTATGGCCGGATGGACATCCAAGGGAAGAAATTTGGGGAAGAACTGGAGAGGATTGGCTACAGAGGCAAACAGCCAGCCAAGAGATGGCCGATCCACGCCTATTATGAGTTGCATATCGAACAGGGACCCATTCTCGAAAAGAAAGGGAAAATCATTGGCATACCCAAGGGGATTAATGGCCTGTACTGGTATGATGTTTACGTCGAGGGCAAAGCCAATCAAGTGGGCCCTACTCCTATGGAGGGTCGGAGTGACGCCTTATGCGCTGCAGCGGAGATGATTCTGAGGGTTAATGAATTGCCCGCCAAAATGGGCGAAAATATGGTGGCGACTGTCGGAGAAATTCACAATTTTCCCAATTCCCGGAACATTATCCCTGGCCAAGTCCATTTTACCGTGGATATTCGTTCCTGGGATGACGATTTGGCTATCCGGGCATGGAAGGACGTGGAGAAAGATTTCGAACGAATCGCCAAAAAGAGGGGTTGTCCGCTACGAATCGATAAGACCTGGAGTGTGCCCCACGTCACTTTTGCCGAAAAACTGGTAAAAAGGGCGGCGGAAATTGCCAAAAATCTCGGATATTCTCGCCATTCCATGGTCAGCGGAGCCGGCCACGATGCCAGCTACGTAAGTCAGATCGCCCCGACGGCCATGATATTTGTTCCGAGTATCGACGGACGAAGTCATGTAGAAGTAGAAGACACCAAATGGGAAGACTGCGAAGCTGGGGGAAATGTTCTGCTGCATTGCCTTCTGCAATCGGCGTCAGAAGAGTAGCAGGCAGCAGGCTTAAAAAAAAGTATTAATGAATAGGCCTTTGTGGTTCTGACTGCTGAGGCGGCCTTGCCGATCATAGTACAAACCTTCTAGTCGCGGCTGGTTTTCGTAGGCATCCTCAGACCATTTTTCGACAGCAAGCTCTACGAATGGAACGACGTTAGAATATCTTTCTGGCAGGGGACTCTGGTAGAGAACAATACTATTTTCGCTACTATTTGCCGCCGTTAACGCTAACGAGGCTGGAATGGAATTTACCATGGTAAGCAAACCTAGCGAATGAGCCTTTGGAACGAATGGAACAAAAAACCCCATTCTCTTTCAGAGATGGGGCTTACGTTCTACACCAGGCCATCCGTCCCCCTTATGGGTTAAAAGCGATCACTCCTTAGCTTATTTCCATAAAAAAAGCCATCTTACTGGATCGGCGCAGTAATTATTCAAAGTATAATAAAAAGAAAATTTAAAGTCAATCATAAATAATCATCTTCTCAATTTTTCCGGTGACAAATCACTGCGGGCATTTGTTTCCTCTATCTTAAGTCCCCGGAAACACTAAACATCGACTGAGCCTTTTCAATTTCCCCCCGCAAAATTTCTTCAACTTGCGCCATGTCTGACTCATCCCAAAGTGCCGGTTGAGCCATCCCCGCCTGGCTAAAAGCGCTTAGCAAATGGGTCAAATCAATGGATCCTAAAACGAAAAGATCCGCATAATGAAGAATTCTCCCGAGTTTCGGATTTATTTGCCAATTTTGGTCATGATGGTGGGTGATGGCGTCCACCAGGGGTGGCGGGAAATCCCAACGGTGAGCCATCTTTCCTCCAATTTCGGCGTGGGTGATGCCCAGAATTTTCTTTTCAGCTTCTAGATTTTCAACCCCTCCTTCCATTATCTTTTCGATTTGTTGATGTGCATCCGGAAAATATTGCTGGATGATAACCTTTCCGATATCATGAATTAACCCCGCGAAGTAAGCTTCGTCCAGGGTTTCGTACCGATAGATCCAAGCCAAACGCTTGGCTATGACAGCGCACTCCAAAGAATGTTGCCAGAGAGGTTGTAGGGCTTGAACATCTTGGGCTTCGTGAAAGGTGTGAAATAAAGAGGTGGTCAGAATGATTTCTTTGACAGCGTCAAACCCGATGATGACGATGCCGTGGGGGATACTGTTGACCTTCCTCTTTCCGTAAAATGCAGAATTGGCCATCTTCAGAACTTTGGCGGCTAAAGATTGGTCCATGGCTTTGGATAGTTTCACGGCATCGACGTTGGGCGATTCAGTCATGGCTAATAGATTCGTCACGACTTGGGGAAGGGTAGGAAGATGCTCGATCTGATTAATGACTTGATCAATCAATTTCCCGGAGGCAGTGGCCATTTATTTTTCTCCTTTTATCCTGCGGCAATCATCGCCCTGAGGGGTTGCGCGATCTTATCGACTTTTGAGGTTTCTACGCGGCCCACTGGAATCCTTTCTTCGGTTTTCCTCGTCATTTTCATCGATGATTTGATTCGGCTTGAATCATCTCCCGCACGCTTCCTGCATCTGCCATACCGAGAACCTACCCCCTTGGATCAAATCGAAAGTCATGGTGTAAGAGCCGAACTGCTTTTTCGAGAGCGGAAGCCCTGAGATTCAATTTACCCCCTGATTATATTTCAGAGAAATTTGAGAAAATATAATTGAATATTTTGGAAATTGCAAGATTTTTATGATGCCTGGCGATATGCACTTTGACCAGGCATTTTGCCGTCTCAACTTGGAGAGGCGCAGGATTGACAGGGGGTTGAGGAGGTGGTAGATATAAAAAGGAAAGGTTTAAACGCCCGGGCAATCTATTGGAGTCAGGCGAGGGGAGGTTTTTTAGCCCCTTTCACGAATTCGATTTCTCATGAGCACTAAGAATCTCTACCTGCAAACATTCGGTTGCCAGATGAACGTTTATGATTCCGAGCGCATCAGCCAATTGCTGGCCGCACGGAATTATCGTTTGGTCGAGAACCCGTCGGATGCGGATCTGATTTTCGTGAATACCTGCAGTGTCCGGGAGAAGCCTGAACAGAAGGTCTACAGCCTCCTCGGCCGGCTTAGGGCGCTAAAAAAGGAGAACCCAAAGCTGATCATCGGCATGGGGGGATGCCTGGCTCAGCAAGAGGGGGAAGGTTTCTTGGAACGCTTTCCCCACCTAGACTTTGTTCTGGGCACGAAAGAATTTAACCAGATCAACAGGCTGCTGGATGACCTGGAAGCTTTCGGGAAGCGGGGGGTGGCTACAACCCTCAATGGCCGAGTTGATCCTTACGCTTCTCTTCCCCTTTCCCCTTCTTCCGCGAAAGCTACGGCTTTGGTGTCCATCATGCAGGGCTGCGACAATTTCTGTTCCTTCTGCATCGTTCCCTTCGTCCGTGGCCGGGAGGTGAGCCGGCCGAGCCGGGCGATTTTGGAGGAGATCCAGACTCTTGCTGCGCGCGGAGTCAAAGAGGTGACCCTGCTTGGACAAAATGTAAATTCCTATGGGAATAAAATGCCGGGTGAGCTAAGCTTTGTAGAGCTCTTGGAGGCCGTCCAGGGGATTCACGGAATCGAACGCATTCGCTTCACGACCTCCCACCCCAAAGACCTTTCCCGGGCCTTGATTGAGGCTTTTGGCAGGCTCCCCAAGCTCTGCGAGCACATCCACCTCCCCTTACAGTCTGGGTCCAACCGCATCCTGGAGCGGATGAACCGGGGGTATGCCAGGGAAGAATACTTGGAAAAGGTTACGATGCTTCGCCAGGCATGCCCGGGAATCAGCCTTACCACGGATATGATCGTAGGCTTCCCGGGCGAAGCAGAGGCTGATTTTCAATCCACCTTGGAGATGATTGAGCAGGTGCGATTCGCTGACCTGTTCTCATTTAAATATTCCGACCGACCGTATACCCGGGCAACCCAGTTCCCGGATAAAGTCCCCGAAGAAGTCAGTAGGCGGAGGCTGATGGAACTCCAGGCTCTGCAAAGAAGGATCACCAGCAAACGGAATAAAATCTGGGAAGGAAGAACCGTTGAGATTTTGGTGGAAGGTCGGAGTAAAACAAATGCCGAGGAGAGCATGGGGAGAACCCGAACCAACCACATTGTCAATTTTCCCGGGAAATCTTACCCGGTGGGTTCCCTGCTGCGTTTGCGGATTGAGAAACCTTTGGCTCATAGCCTGCGCGGGGATATTTCATTTTAAAGACGGCTGAAAGGTGCAGGAAAAAAGAGCCCCTGCAGAGGGAGAAGAAGATTTGATGATTGATTTGCACACCCACACTCTTTTCAGCGACGGGGAACTTCTGCCTTCCGAATTAGTTCGGCGCGCGGAAGTCATCGGCTACCGGGCGTTGGCCATTACCGATCACGCAGATACTTCCAACCTCGACTGGATCGTCCCCCGATTGATCCAAGTCTGTCAGGATTTGAACCCCCATGGGAAGATTCGGGCCATCCCCGGAATCGAGCTCACCCACCTTCCCCCGGCTCTGATCGTTCCTTTGACCTCCAGGGCGAGGGCCCTTGGAGCTAAGGTCGTCCTCGTGCACGGAGAGACTGTAGTTGAGCCTGTGCCGCCCGGGACCAATCACCAGGCGATCCAAGCAGGAGTGGATATCTTGGCTCACCCGGGTCTGATTTCCGAGGAAGACGTGAATCTGGCCCGGGAGAAAGGGGTGTTTCTGGAGATCACCTCGCGCCAGGGACATTGCCTAACCAATGGGCATGTAGCCCGCTTGGCTCAAAAAGCAGGCACCCCATTGATCTTAAACACCGACACCCACCTTCCGGAGGACCTGATCACGCGAGAAAAAGCCCTGAAAGTGGCGTTGGGAGCGGGTTTGGGGTCAAATGATTTCGAACGGATGCTGGAAAACTCTTGGCAAATTCTTTCTCGTCGAGGATGAGTTCGGCCCGCAGGGGAAAGATTCTTTGCCGGGAAGCGCCCGGGGTCACACCCTGGGCTGGTCTCATACCCGGAAATCAGGCTTGATTTTCAAGCTCATTTCCCGGTCTTCTTGCTTCGCTCCAATCTCCTCCATTTTGATGCGCAGCCTCAAATCGTTGGCGCTGTCGGCGTAAGCGATGGCGTTGTCATAATCAATAGTGCCCTGCATATAGAGGTCGAAGATGGATTGATCGAAGGTTTGCATGCCCTCCATCGTCCCCTGGGCAATGGCATCTTTTAAAATGTCCACCTGGGCCTTGTGAATCAAGTCCTTGACCCGCGGGGTGTCCAGGAGGATCTCCACGGCTGCCACCCGCGTCCCGCTGACGCTGGGAATTAAGCGCTGGGAGATGACGGCCTTGAGGTTTAGAGAAAGTTGGAGGTAGATTTGTTGATGTCGTTCCGCTGGGAAAAAATTCATGACGCGCTCGATGGCTTGGTTGGCGTTGTTGGCATGGAGGGTTCCCAGACAGAGGTGCCCGGTTTCGGCATAATCGATGGCGGCTTCCATCGTTTCTATGTCGCGGATCTCACCGATGAGGATTACATCCGGTGCCTGGCGCAGAGTGTGCTTGAGGGCGCTGGCATATCCATGGGTGTCTATGCCAATTTCTCTCTGGGTGACGAGGGACATTTTATGATTATGGACGAATTCGATGGGGTCCTCGACTGAGACAATGTGCCCCGTGGAGTTGCAATTTCGGTAATCGATGAGGGCCGCCAGGGTGGTGGACTTTCCCGATCCAGTCCGGCCGGCGACCAACACCAGCCCCCGCTTGGTCATGGAAAAATTCTTGAAGATCTGGGGTAGCCCGAGGTCATCGATGGTCTGGATATGTAACTTGATCTGCCGCATGACCATACCGAAATATCCCCGCTGCCGGAAGATGTTTACGCGAAACCGCCCTAGATTGGGGTAGGAGAGGGCCAGGTTCATTTCCCACCTCCTGGCGAAGTAGGTCTTCTGAGTCGGGCTCATCAGAGCGAGGGACATGGCTTCGGTTTCTTCCGGGGTATATTTTTGCTCCCCCCAGGCAGAAGTGATCCCTTCCACCCGGTACATGGGGGGGCTGTCCACAGTAATGTAGAGGTCGGAAGCATCCAGCTGGACCATTTGTTCCAGAAGCTCTCGAAGGTTGGTGCTCATCTCTATATCTCCTTATGAGTTGAACACGTTAGGGCTGCTGGCTAGGTAGAGGCATTGCTCCTTATCAACGGTGTTCCTAGACACCAGCTCCTTCAGGGATTGATCAAGGGTAACCATGCCAAATTTTTGACCGGTCTGGATGGCTGAAGGAAGCTGCGCAACTTTGGCTTCGCGGATGAGATTGCGCACAGCTGGGGTGCCGATCATGATTTCCAGGGCCGGGATCAGCCCCCGACCATCCCGCCGCTTCAAGAGGATCTGAGAAATGATGGCTTGAATGGATTCGGCGAACTGGGCCCGGATCTGGGCCTGCTGCTCCGCGGGGAAAACGTCGATGATCCGGTCGACAGTTTTCGCCGCGCCACTCGTATGCAAGGTGGAAAAAACCAGGTGCCCAGTTTCTGCCGCTGTGAGAGCCAGGGCAATGGTTTCCTGGTCGCGCATCTCGCCGACCAGGATGATGTCCGGGTCCTCTCGCAGCGCGCTGCGCAAGGCGTTCGCAAAGCTCAGGGTGTGAGAGCCTACTTCCCGCTGGTTGATTAAACATTTCTTAGATTCATGGACGAATTCGATGGGGTCCTCGATGGTAATGATGTGCCCTTTGAGGGAATTGTTAATAACATCGATCATGGCCGCCAGCGAGGTCGATTTTCCACATCCCGTGGGCCCGGTGACCAAAACCAAACCCCGTTCATTCTGGCAAACCTCCCGGAGGTTCTTGGGTAGGCCCAATTGTTCCAGCGATAGAATTTTCGACGGAATGACCCGGAAAACCACTCCTTCTCCTCGTTGCTGACGAAACGCATTTACCCGGAAGCGGGCGATGCCCTTCAGCTCGAGGGAGAAGTCCAATTCGTTCGTCTCCTCGAACTTCTTCCGTTGATGATCGTTGAGAACGTCATAGAGCATGACGTGGAGCTCTTCTTTGTTCAGGGGAGGAATCTCGATGCGTTTGATCTCGCCATAGATGCGTACCATAGGCGCTTCTCCGGCGCTGATATGCAGGTCCGAGGCTCCCTCTTTGTGCACGAAGAGCAAGAGTTCAGATATGTCCATTCTTCCGCCCCTCCTCAAAGGAAAAACAACTTCATTAAACTGAAAAAAAGAAAAATTGTCAAGTGGATAGATAAACTCCTTGAGGTTCTTATTAATAAATATATCGGCAAAAGGGAGAAAAAAATTGAAAAAAGAAACCGTTGTGTTAGAATGGAGCCCAAACAGTGGAGATCTTTGGTGGTGGCGCATTATTTAGATCAGTGGGTCGACCTGTTCTTGCATCATCTGGCGGTTGAGAAAGGGCTGAGTCGGAATAGCCTGGAGGCATATGCCCGGGATCTGCGGGGTTATGTCGAATTCCTGGCTGAGCGGGGTATTTCCAGCATTGCGGAGTCCTCAGCCGATAAAATAATAAGCTATTTCAAATACTTACGTGGAAAAGGCCTTTCCGCAAGAAGCGCGGCTCGTGCTCTTTCCACGCTGAGAGGTTTTCACAAGTTTCTCCTGCAGGATCAGGCCATTCAGGATAATCCTTTGGGGCGCGTGAGAGCCCCCAAGGTCGTTCCCAGGCTGCCTTTGGTCTTGACATCCGGCGAAGTGGAGGATTTGTTGCGGCAGCCCGATCCCACTCACCCGCTGGGGGTCCGCGATCGGGCGATGTTGGAACTTCTTTACGCTACCGGCCTGAGGGTTTCCGAGCTGGTTCATCTCTCGGTGAACGACGTCAACTTGGAAGTGGGCTACGTGCTGGCTAAGGGGAAAGGAGCCAAAGAGCGGATTGTGCCCATGGGTGGGGCCGCTTCCCGAGCGCTGAAAGGGTACCTCGAAGGGCCGCGGCGCAATTGGGCTCTGAGGTCCCTCGACGCAACCTTGTTTCTCGGAAGGGGAGGGCGGGGAATTAGCCGCCAGGGATTTTGGAAGGTCCTGAGGAAGTATGCCCGGGCCGCGGGGATTCGCAAACGCATCAGCCCCCATACCCTGCGCCACTCTTTCGCTACGCACCTATTAGAACGAGGGGCGGACCTGCGATCCGTCCAATCCATGCTCGGACATGTAGATATTGCCACCACGCAAGTGTACACCCATGTCTCCCGGCAGCATCTGAAACGCCTACATCAGAAGTACCACCCCCGGGGTTAAATTCATGGACGTGATTACCACGCACATCAACGCCGACTTTGATTCCCTGGCCTCCATGCTGGCAGCTAAGAAGCTGTACCCGCAGGCCGTCCTGGTTTTCCCTGGCTCCCAGGAAAAGAATCTCCGGGATTTTTTTATCCAATCTACCTTCTACGTTTTTGAGACGGAGCGGATCAAGAACATCGACCTGAACGCAGTGCGCAGGTTAATCCTCGTAGACACCCGCCAGCCTGGGCGCATCGGGAAATTTGGAGAATTGGTCAAGCGACCGGGGCTGGAGGTGCACATATACGATCACCACCCCGCCTCACCGGAAGATCTCCGGGGAACGGTGGAGCACATCCGAGAGGTGGGAGCCACCGTGACCATTCTGGCGAAGATGCTGAAAGAACGAAAGATCCCGATCACTTCCGAAGAGGCCACCATCATGGCCGTGGGCCTCTATGAAGACACGGGGTCTTTCACCTTCTCCTCCACCTCTGTGGAAGATTATGATGCGGCGGCTTTTCTCCTCTCCCAAGGGGCCAACCTAAACATGGTATCGAACCTGATCACGCGAGAGCTAACCCCCGAGCAGATCTCCTTGCTCAACGAACTGATTCAATCCTCTTCCCGCTACACGGTGAAAGGCCTGGAGGTGGTGATCGCCAAGGTATCCGCGGATAAGTACGTGGGAGATTTTGCCCTTTTAGTGCATAAACTGAAGGATATGGAGAATATCAACGTCCTCTTTGCTTTGGCCCAGATGGAGGATCGAGTTTATTTCGTAGCCCGCAGCCGCATCGAGGAGGTCAACGTTGGAGAGATCGCTGCCGCCTTCGGCGGAGGGGGACATGCTACGGCCGCTTCGGCCACGATCAAAGGGATGAATCTGGTCCAAGTAGAAGAAAAATTATTGCATGATCTGGAAGGTCGGATCCATGCCGTCAAGCGGGCGCGCGATCTGATGTCTTTCCCGGTGAAAACGGTGGAAGCAAAAGAGACGATTGAGCGGGCGGGTGAACTTCTTACCCGCTACAATATCAATGTCCTCCCCGTGG
>Ga0187886_1002499_pt1 | contig 14705 bp, 13 predicted proteins | sample June2016WEW_20_1_FD_133001 | JGI IMG/M metagenome (GOLD analysis project Ga0187886, IMG submission 133001) | Peatland microbial communities from SPRUCE experiment site at the Marcell Experimental Forest, Minnesota, USA - June2016WEW_20_150 | ecosystem: Environmental > Terrestrial > Soil >... | reverse complement strand
CAGTCTCCCACGGGAGAGTTTAGTCAGGATTCCTTGGGCTTTATAACAATGTGCTTCATGAGCTACGTTTTATGATTTCTCTATCTCTAGGCGAGGTTCTAAAAGGTTGGAACGGAAATCCTGGCGATTCTCGTATCTACATGGTCCGGGATGGCAACCTTGTGTTTTACGTGGGGATTATTTTGACTGTTGCAAATCACCACAGGTACGCCTGCGCCACGCCCATACCCTCGTAATGTAATATGTTCAACCGTTCTACTTTTACTCTTATCAGTGGATTCAGGGTTCAAGCCCCAGGTGGATTATGTATGCCCGATCTTTAGTTTCACTATATGGGGTGGTATCAACATTGTTGACCGACACAAATGCTGGTAAAGAGACTGGTTTTAGGGTTGGTTGCCCTCGCAACTGCAATTTTGCTGAAATTACGATGCAATTGGTGGGAATACTACCGATAACAGCGGGTAAGATATCACCTTAAACAGAAATACCGCGATGCAGTCCATCAAGGGCGCGTGGCCTTTGTCGTTGATAACATCTTACCCCACTAGCAACCGCGTTTTGTTGAGAAACGCGGGACCGTTCAAGACCTTTCTGAAGAGGAAAGGCATTTATTACAGCCAGAAATTAGAATAGCCGGCCGTCAAATTAGGTCGTCAAGAGAGGTCTCCTCCTGAATATCACTCTTTTATCGGACATATCCTCGCCCCTCGATGTAATTAGACAGGTTTGTGATCTGGATTTCCTGGTTGGTGATGATTTCATTGATCACGTCGCCGATCGATATCAACCCAACCAGTTTCTCATTTTCCAGAACCGGAAGATGGCGAATATGCTTGTTGGTCATCAAGTGCATGCATTCTTCAATCGTTTGGTCTGGCGTGATGGTGAAGACGTCCCTGGTCATGAATTCTTGGACCGGTTTCGTCAAATCGCATACGCCGATGTCGGCAATCAGGCGTACAAAGTCTCTTTCGGATATGATCCCAACGATTTTCCCATCCTCCAGGACGAGTAAAGCGCCGACATCTTTTTCTTTCATGAACAAAAGTGCATCCAAAGTAGAAGTTTGAGGGATTACGGACCAAACTTCGTACCCTTTGAACCTTAGAAGAGTTCGCACTGTGATCATCATTTCCTCCATTAGCATTCAAGTATCTATTACCCGATATCATCCGGTGAAACATACTCTGTAGGAATAAACCTGCCTCTTCGATATGAAAACTGGCCGAGAGCCGTGCGGGCTGCTTCTGGTTTGAAGAGGACTTCCTCAGGCCACAACAGGCAATCGCCGTGCTCCAACCGCTGGTGAGAAACTCCGGCATAAATGGGCGTGAGGGCTTCAACCTCTTCCATTATCTGGGATGTATCCACATAGGCCCAACCCGCATAAGCGCCTGCAGCTACCGGGCGACCTTCGACGGACAGGATGCGCCGCCCCAGCTCTGCCACAATTTGCCAGTCAGGGCGAGATTCACCCACCGGCTCGATTGCCTGGCGGACCATCTGGATGCGGCGTTCTGTGTTCGTGAACGTGCCGGTCTTCTCGGCAAAACTCACGCCCGGCAACTGCACATCAGCATAATAAGACGACTGCGAGGGGAAGACTTCTTGCACTACGATGAAATTAGTGGCCTGGAGGGCAATGCGGGTCGAGATGACCGTTTCATCCGTAATCAGGTCTTCACCCAGGATATACAGAGCCTTGAGCGTACCCTGCCTGGCCGCGGCCAACATGTCGGCAGCTGGCAGACCCGGTTGCGCCGGCAAGGTTACACCCCAGGCCATTTCAAATTTCTGGCGGGCTGCGCTTTCAGTCACAGGCTGGTAGCCGGAGTAGAAGTCCGGCAGGCCGCCCATGTCACAGGCGCCCTGGGAATTGGCCTGGCTGCGCAAGGGAGCGATGCCCCCTCCCGGCACAGTCATGTTACCCAAAAGCATCTGCAAATTGGCCAGGCTGATTATATTTCGGGAACCCAGAGCGGGATGGGCGATGCCGGTTCCCCAGATCACGGCCATTGGCCGGTTGGTGGCCAGAATTTCTGCCGCCTTGTAAAGGGTTGCCACGGGCAAGCCGGTAATTTCAGCCACAGTAGCGGGTGGGTACTTGGCGACCATCGTCTCTATCTGGTCAATACCTTCGGTATGCTCCTTAATAAATCCCCTATCTTCCCAGCCCCTTTCCATGATGATGTTTATCAGACCATTCACCAGGGCAGTTTCCGTGCTCGGCTTGTAACGCATCTGTAGAGAGGCATATTCTTCTATATTTACGAAGCTTGAGGACGCCGCGACTACCTTCACACCGCGCCTCAGGACAGCCTGACGGATTTTGGCGCCAAAGACGGGTTGTTGTTCTGTAATGTCCGACCCGATAATCAACATCGACCGGGCATGGTTGGCAATTTCGTCCAGGGATGTCGACATAGCTGCCAGCCCGAAGGATGCCTCCAAACCAGCCACAGTGCTGGAGGAATGTAAATGGGCGCAGCAGTCGATGTTGTGGGTTCCCAGTACCTGTCGGGCCAGCTTATTCATTAAGTAATTCTCTTCATTCAATGCCTTTCCCGAAGTCAAGAGGCCAATACTTTCAGGACCATTATTTTTCTTTATGGTAACGAGGTATTTGGCAACCATATCCAGAGCCACGTCCCAATCCACATCCACCCATGGCCCGCGGTTTTTAGGGCGGGGTGCATCGTCTACCAAGTATTTACGGACGCGGGGTTGTGACAGCCGGTCACTACGGTGGATAAAGTCATAGCCATAGCGCCCCTTCACGCACAGGTGCATCCCGTTGACCAGAGCCGCCGGGTCGGAGATTACCCGGATGACGCGCCCGCCAGGAACACCGGTTTTGACTTCTAATTTAAACTGGCAGCCCACACTACAATAGGCACAGGTCGTAGTAATCGATTTATCCGCTCGACCCAGGCTGACCGACATTTTGTTGTCCAGCGCGCCGGTAGGGCAATAGGCTACGCAGGCTCCGCATGATTCACACCTGGCCTGGAGCATCGTTGTCTCTGCTCCTGATACGATGCTGGCTTTATAACCACGGAAAGCTTGCTCCCAAACAAAGCGACCTTGCACCTCGGCGCAGGCTCGGACGCAGCGGTCACAAAGGATGCATTTATTCTTATCCACCCAGACATATGGGTTCGGGTCACTATCCATAGGGTAGAACGGCTGTTGGGCCATGGCGCTCTTCATGTCGATCCCGTAAGCTCTCACCCAGTAAGAAAACTGCGTATCTTCATCTAACGCAGCGGTTCCGTTGGAATGCTTATATCCGCCGTCGTAAAAATTACGCAATAACATCTCCAGTACCGACCGGCGGAATTGGGTCAACGCTGGGCTCTCTGTCTGTACAATCATCCCTTGTGAGACCAGCAGGTTGCAGGATGTAGAAGGAAGCCGGCTGCTCTGCACTTCAACCAGGCAAAGGCGGCACCCTCCGTAAGGAGAAAGGTCTTTATGGTAGCATAGGGTTGGGATGATGATTCCAGCTCTCTCGGCCACCTGAAGAACGGTGGATCCTTCTTGAGCTTCGAGGTTTTGACCATTGATCGTCAGGCTGATCATAGGCATTTCTCCAACAGGCTCATGAAAGAGCTGTTTGTTGAACCATGCTCCCAACGGGGACAGGCTTTCCCATCGGGCAAATCCCAGTTGGGCAATGATGAGATAGGATGTGTTCTTCCACCTCTGCCCGAAAATATTTCAAGATATCGAGCACAGGCACAGGTGCAGCCTGTCCCAGGCCACAGTTGGAAATTTGTTGCATGTCTGCACCAAGCTTTTGCAATACCTGGAGGTCATCTATAGAAGCCTTGTCTTCCGAAATCCGGGTCAAAATTTCATACGTTTGCTGGGTGCCGACCCGACAGGGTGTGCATTTTGCGCAACACTCAAAACGGAAGAATTGCATCAATATTTTCGCCAGGTCCACAACGCAGTTATCCTCGTTGCAGAATAGCAATGCACCAGAGCCTAATGCTGCTCCCAGGCGGTGGAGCGATTCATAATCCAGAGGTGTATCTTGCAGATTGCCCGGAATGATTGAGCCGCTGGATCCACCCACCTGAGTCAGCTTGAGCTTTCCCGAATTCTTCATCCCTTTGCCGTAAATATCGATCACTTCACGCAAGGTAATGCCGAAGGGAGCTTCAATCAAACCGGTGGAATTGACGTTGCCCAGGATGGTGAACACCTTGGTGCCGGTGTTCTTCAATGTACCGAATTCGTGATACCACTCGGCGCCCTGGCGAACGATGGGAGGGATATTGGCCAGTGTTTCCACGTTGTTCACCAGGGTGGGTTTGCCCCATAAGCCCCATGTAGGCGGGTAGGGCGGGCGGGCACGTGGTAGGCCGCGCTTGCCCTCAATCGATTCGATCAGAGCCGTCTCTTCTCCACAGATGTATGCCCCAGCGCCCGCGTGCAAGGAAATATGAAAGTCAAAATTTTTACCAAATATGTGCTCACCTAACATACCCCGCGCCTGAGCCTGTTGGATGGCGTTTGCCAGGCGCTGGTAAGCCCGCAGGTACTCGCCCCGTACGTAAATATAGCCTTCGGACGCGCCGACCGCGTACCCGGCAATCGTCATGGCTTCGATTATGCTGAACGGATCGCCTTCAAGGATCACACGGTCTTTAAACGTCCCTGGCTCACTCTCATCTGCATTACAGATGACGTATTTTGGTTGGCCAGGCGCATTGGCCACAAAGGCCCACTTACGGCCGGTAGGGAACCCGGCGCCCCCACGCCCTTGCAATCCCGATTTGTCAATCTCGGCAATCAGTTCCGCTGGGGTCATCTCCGCCAGCACCTTGTGCAGAGCTTGATAACCACTATAAGAAAGGTAATCCTCCAGGCTGTCCGGGTTGACGATGCCGGAACGTTCCAATACAATACGCTGCTCAGCCGGCAATGCGCCCCGGCGGGCTCCCAGCCAGGCTATCTCGTCGGCAGGCGCATGGAACAGGGCCAACAGTTCTCTATTGATCTGGCCTTTACTTAAATGTTCTTCGACCAAAATGTGCACGTCATCAGGTCTTACAGGCCCATACGCAACAGCTTCAGGATATACGATAACCAGTGGGAGACCCTCGTTGCATCCAATATCACAGATGGTATTCAGAGCAACTTCTTCGGATAAGCCAAATGCCCGGATTTCTTCTTGAAGTTTGAGAAAGACATCTCTTGCTCCTTTCTGTAAACTGGTTGAATCGCTCGATACCAGGACCATCGATCGGAATGCCTTCATCCCTCACCTCTTCTCCAACATACGCATCGGACCGTTTCCTCCATCCACTATGCCTTTAGCGATACCGTCCCAGGATCTCGCGCACCAGATCGGGCGCGATGTTCCCATAGAGGTCGTCATCGACAAAGAACACCGGCCCAACGCTGCATAAGCCCAGGCAACTGGTCGTGACAAGCGACCACATACCATCCGCGCTGGTCTCGCCAGGGTTCAGACCTAACCCTTCTTGTATGGCCTTTATTACATGGCGGCCTCCCATGACATGACATGGAGCATTTTCACAGAAACGAATGACGTGCTTGCCAAGCGGTTGCAGCGAAAACATCTGATAAAAACTGGCAATTGAGAAGAGCTGGCTGTCGGATAGGAACAGGCCCTCATCCGGTTCGTGAACCTGCCGCCTGATCTCAGCCAAAGCTTCCTGCGGAATGTAACCGGCTACCCGGTTCACTTCGCTCAGGATCGGGATTAATGCCTCGCGGGTCTTCCCGTGTATTTCCACTGCCCTCCGCACGACATTGGCAATATCTAGTTCTTTCAAAGAGTCCATTCCCTCCTCCTGAGAAGAGATCAGGTCGATCCCAGGCAAACCCATTCCCATCGATCCTGTTTCAAACAGGTGAAGACCTCTTCGACCGCTTGCTTCACCTGGGTAGACATTGGATAACCAAACGCTACGATGTTGGGTTGGATGCCGAGTAAGTCTACTTTTGGCACGAATTCACGCATGGATTGCATTAGAAAAGTCAGCGGCAAAGAATGAGTGGTCATGATAAAAGGGTTACCAATCTGGTCCTCATCGATCAAGCGGATTTCACCAGGCTCCAGGTCCATATCTGTGGCATCGACCACCACCACCTGAGCCGGAGCCATCTCTCGCACCCGGGCTATACAATTCTCCGGCACATTTCCGCCGTTCAACACCTCCCAATTTTCGAGGGGCGCATGCTTTATCTTCTGGGCCAGCAATGGCCCGGCGGCGTCGTCGCCCATCATCCCATTTCCAACGGTAAAGACCAGTTTCATTTTCATGTAGATTTTCTCACCATAAGATATAAAGCCGGTTCCTTTACGATTTTTTCCAGCCATTGCAGCAACGTGCGGGCCCATTGTGCTTCGCAAGCGCTCATTTCTGGCAAGCCGGCGTTCAAAACCGGGACGAGTTCGCCAACATGGCTACGGTTGATCTCAATTTCGCCCCATTTCAAGGCCCCCTCCAGCTTGCGCTTACCGGTCCCTTCCGGCAAGCGGGCCAGCCAATTTACATACTCGGCGGCCGGTATTTGCATGAAAGCTGAAAAACAATCCATTACACCCACGTGATGGCCAATAGCCAGCGAGTAATAGATGATCTGCCGGGCATTATCGGGGATGCTCTCCCGGTTATGCACGATTTTCTGGCTTAGCTGGTAAAAAACGATTTGCGGCTCCATCACTCATCTGCCTTGCGCGTGCGTCGTCCATACTTCTTGTAACTTACCAAAAATTTCCGCCAGCCGGGGGTCATCCTGCTGTGCCAGGTACACCTGGATCTTTTGGGCAGCTCCTTGTTCATCGTTGGGTTCGATGAAATCTAGAAAGGTTTCGGCAATCCTTTTACCGTGCCAATAACCAGCCATCCGTCGTGCTTCCCTTTCCACAGCGATACGAAGGTCAAGCGGTACCTGTGGGTGGCGAGGTTGGACACATTCATCTTCTCCCTCGACGTGGTGAGTCGCTTTCAACTTCTGGCTGAGCAGGCCCAGCGCCATGGCAAACCCGTAGATGGTGGCGGGAGGTGTAGGCGGGCAGCCGGGAATATAAGCATCGATAGGGATAAACTTATCCGCTCCTCCCCATACACCATACAGGTCATGAAAAATCCCGCCGGAGCACCCGCACGCGCCATAGGCCACACAGATCTTGGGGTCCGGAGCGGCGTGATAAGCTCTCAGGGCCGGTAAACGCATCGAACGCGTCATTGAACCGGTATACAGCAGGATGTCGGCGTGGCGTGGAGAGGAAACGACCCTGATCCCAAAACGTTCGGCATCGAAAATGGGTGTAATCGCGGCAAAAATTTCGATTTCACAACCGTTGCATCCCCCACAATCAATGCGGTAGACAAATACAGAACGTTTTATATCTTTGAGTAAGAGCGCCTTGAGCTGGCCTGCCTGGGCGTCAGAGTGGATGGCATACTGGTCCTCACTCATTCCGTCAGCGTTACGTCCATTCTTGCCGGTCATTCGTCTGCCTCCTGATACAGGCTTACCATTTTGTGAAGATCCATTTTCCGTTTACAGGATGGGCAGAGCTCGAGTAACGAACGACGTTCGGCCAGGGTCTGCCCAGAAAGGCCGGCCTGTTCCAATAGGGCCAACACGTACTCAATTTCCTTAGCGGGGGCGAACAACGTACCGCAACGACGACACGCTGCCAGGCGGTAATCAGCCCGCTCGTACAGGTCGGCTTTGTTCATTACGGCAAGCTCGAAATCATGGCTGAGCTGAATGGACCCGGTCGGGCAGACTTCTTCGCAGCGCGCGCAATAAATACACCGGCCATAGAAAATTCCCCAGGTCTGAATGCCGCGGTCTGGGTCGGTCTCCATCGTTAGAGCGTTCGAGGGACAGGCTTGCACACAGGCTGCACAGGAGATGCACAACGCGGGATCGTGTTGCGGCCGGCCACGGAACCCAGGCGCTACCTCCACAGGGGTAAACGGGTAGAGTACCGTGGCTTCCCCAACTTTTATAACCTGCTTGATCAGTTTTAAGACCATATCCTTCACCTCACCTTACCAACCTGAGTGCACCTACCAGCCTCCGGTCACAATTGCTTCAAAGGTGAATCCTTACGCTCCATGCAGTAGCGTTCCATCTCTTTATAAGGCACAAGCGTAACTTTCTTCTTGCGGATATCGACTACCGTTACTCGCTCGGTGCAGGAATAGCATGGATCAATGCTGGCGATGATCAATGGGGCATCTGAAAAAGTATTACCGCGCAGCATGTAACGCAACGAAGGCCAGTTGTTATAGGTAGAAGCCCGGCACTTCCAGCGATATAGTTTCTGGTTGTCGCCTAACATGCTCCAATGCACGTCTTCTCCCCGTGGCGCCTCTACATATCCCAGGGCAAAGCGGTAAGGTTTATACGTAAAACCTTCAACCAGGATCGGTCCCTCAGGCATCATTTCCAGGCAGTGCTCCACGATAGCGACCGACTCGAAAAATTCCTGGGCGCGAACCAGGGTTCGAGATAGGACATCGCAGCCCGCTTCAGAAATCATGTTCCAGGGGATGCGGTCGTAGGCGCAATAGGGATGGATCTTACGGGTATCGCGGCCGAAGTCCGAACCCCTCAATGTAGGCCCAACAGGACTATGATCGCGGGCTACTTTCTTTTCCAGCATGCCAATTCCTTGCGTACGTTGGACGATGTTGGGCGTATCTAACAGGATACTGACCAATTCCTTGACTTCTGTACGAATCTCAGCCAGCCACTTCAGGGTCTTCGTCCTCTCATCTTTCAAGATGTCCCGCCGGACCCCGCCAATCAGGTTCATACCATACGTCTTGCGCGTCCCGGTCAACAGTTCTGCCATCTTCATGGCTTTTTCGCGCACCCTGAAAAACTGCATGAAACCCGTATCAAATCCCACAAAGTGACAGGCCAGCCCCAGGTTCAACAGGTGGCTGTGCAAGCGTTCGACCTCAAGCAAGATGGTGCGGATATATTGAGCTCGCTCCGGCACTTCGATTTCCAGGGCGCGTTCAATGGACGTACAATAGGCCACGTTATGAGCATATCCGCAAATCCCACAGATGCGGTCGGTCAGGAAAGTGACCTGGTCGTAGTTCAAACGGGATTCGGCCAGTTTTTCCATTCCCCGGTGGATGTAAAAAAGGCGGTAGTCCGCATCGACAATTGTTTCTCCTTCCATATACAGCCGGAAATGGCCGGGCTCATCGGAGGTCATATGCAATGGGCCCAGGGGCACCTGCACGATCCCCTCACCCTCCAGGTCAATAAACTCGTAGGTCTCCTTATCCGTGGTAGGCGTGGGGCGGAATCGATAATCCATTGCGTCCTTACGCAAAGGAAAGAGTCCATCAGGCCAGTCGTCCGGTAAGACCAGGCGGCGTTCGTCCGGTAAATCCACCGGCTTCAATCCAAACATATCGCGCACTTCGCGTTCATACCAGATTGCAGCCGGTACCCTGGGGGTCACGGATGGGAATTCCGGTTTGTGAGGCGGGATCAAAGCGCGCACTACGACAAACGCCTTTTCCCCGTTGGCTGCAAAATCCTGATCGCCGCCTTCCACAGAGAGGACGTAGTACAGTGCAAAATGGCCATTCAGTGGGCGCTCGTCGCTTCCTACGACCGTGGAAAGCCACCCCCCGTGCTGGTAATAGAGCGTTTCCACTACCAGCGGGAGAAAATTCAAGTCAACCGTAACCGTCACCTGGTCAGGCGCCTGCCAGGATTCATCCAGGATTGCGGCGCCGAATTGGGCGTGAAGGATATCGACATATTTCTGGCCGGTTTTGGGCTTTTTTTCTACCAGTGAAGTCATCTTAGGATCTCCCATTTCATAAAGAGCTCACTTATCCCTTCGCACCTGTAACCAACCGCCCCAGCAACTACCATCCGGCTGGAAAACCAGAGGAAAATAAGATCATCGACTGGATCAAACCAGCGGGTTGCCCGGAAGCGTTTTGAAGAAAATTCGTCCCAGTAATTAGAATGGCAGGATGGGCAGACATTACGATTTTGGTGGCCTCGTTCAATAATGTGCTCAGTTGGGGTGGAATATACAGCCCAATCACTACGATTAGAGCCATTAAGATTACTGCCGGAGTAAGGATCAAAAAATTCACGTCGCCTTTTACGACGCCGGACGGCCTCTCCCCAAATACTGTCGAGCTGATCATACGCAGGAAGGCAACGAATGCCACCATGAACAGAAGCAAGCAGACAATGATCAACCACGGATAACCTGCGCTAATCCCGGAAGAAATAATTAAAAACTTGCTGACAAAAATATTGAAGGGCGGCGAACCTACCAATGCTAACGCCCCGCCGATGAGTAGGATACCTGTGAGCGGAGCCGCCTGTAACAACCCTTTGACGAAGTCGAGGCTCCGGCTACGGAATTTAATCAATATATTACCCGAAAGGAAGAACATGAGCGATTTGACCAGGCTGTGATTCAAAGTCTGCAGCAAGGCGGCCAGGATTCCGACCGGACCACCCAATCCCAGGGCAAACATGATCAAACCGAGATTCTCCGTGCTGGAATAGGCCAATAAACGCTTGATATCCCGTTGCACAAACATAAAGAAAGCCGCCGCGCCAACTGAGAGCAGGCCAAAAACAAGGAACAGCGTTTGCGTGAAGGCAGGGCCTATGCCATCGTTAACGATGATCGAGAAGCGGATGATGATCAACAGAGCGCAGTTCAGCAGGACGGCAGAAAGAAGGGCGCTGACCGGGCTGGGCGCTTCGCTATGTGCATCGGGCAGCCAGGAGTGCATTGGGAAAATACCCGCTTTCGTGCCAAAACCGATTAGCACGAAAACAAAAGCTAGCTTCAATAGCGTCGGATCGAGTAATCCGGCGCTCTTCACAATTTCCGTCCAGAAAACAGCCGTGGCCGGTTGCTGCAAGACGTTTGCAGCGTCAGAATAGATGAGGATCGTGCCATATAGGCCAAAGGCAACTCCTACGGTGCAAATGATCACGTACTTCCAGGCTGCTTCCAGCGCAGAATGATGACCATAGATTCCGACCAGGAAAGCCGAGCTAAGTGTTGTGGCTTCTATGGCAACCCACATCATGATGATATTGTTAGAGGTCACCGATAGGAGCATTGTGAATATAAAGAAACTGAAAAGCCCATAGTAAGTGGTCAGTCTCAGATCATCGAACTCGCCAATTTGAAGGTCGTGCCGGATATAACCAATGGAATAGATCCCGGCCAGGAGGCCTACCAATCCGACAATCAACAGGAAGAGCGCGCCAAGCATATCAACGTGGAGCCAATTGTTGATCGCCAGGATTTCACCGGAAACCATCACCTGCCCTATCACAATCAAGGCCAACACAAACACCAGGGTCACACTTACCAGGTGGATCGTTTCCACCGCCGGGCGCATATAGCGGCCCAACCAGCGTGCGGCGAAAATAGCCAGTGAAAGTAGGAGAGGAGTGAACAATAGCCAGGTCAGGAAAGAAGTCTCCATTGTCTTTCATCCTATCCTTTCAGCGCATTCAACTCAGACGAATCCAGCGTATGCAGTTTCCTGTAGATCTGGTTGGCGAGCAGCACCATAATGACGACGGCAAATACCGCGTCGGTGGCAATGCCTATTTCTACCAGGTCAGGTGCGCCGTATGCTAGTAAAGCCAGGGTCAGGTGTGACCCGTTCTCCATCAGGCAGAAACCAAGTATCTGTTTGAAGATATTGCGTTGGGTTAGGATACAAAGCTGTCCAAAGAAAAAGTGAGCTACCGACACTGCCAGAGCCGGTTTGAAGGCCACCGCCGATTTCAATCCAATCTGGTTGACTACGATGAAGGAAACAGCTACGGCAACTGCAACCAGGACAATGGAACCTGCCGGGCGGAGCATATTCTGCGGCGTCTCCGCTTCCTCCACCCGGGAGAGGGCACGGTAGAGGATAAATGGCACCAGGACCACTTTGGTGATGAAGGCGCTCGCTCCCCAAAGGTAAAGCTGGTCGGCATGCATGATCACAGCCAGGGCAAGGAAGATCAACACCAGAACCATCGATTGGGCGGAATATAAGAGCGCCGACCAGCGCGGTTTCCTGGTCTCGATCACCAGCAAAGATGTGAGGATCAGCAGTCCGCTCAAGCCATTGATAAGGTTTGCATTCAACATCCCCGCCTCCACTTCCCGGTACGGCTTAACCTAACCATAGCATGGCAAAATATCCTGATATAAGCGTCAGGGACGCCAGGGTAATGAGCACGAACTTCATCGAAGGCGCAATGTCCGAAGCAGACGCCACCTCTTCGGATGGATTGCCGGGCACAGCTGCACTGAAGCACCAGAAAAGCCAGGCAAAACTACCGACCGTTTCTAGAATTGCGATAATAACAAGAACCTGCAGCAAGGGGTTTCCCCTGGCAGCTTCAAACCCTCCGGTAAAAATGCTGAACTTACTGTAAAAGCCGTTGAAAGGCGGGACCCCGGTCACTGCCAACGCCGCAACGGCAAAACAGACTCCAACCACTGGCATTTTCCTAAGAATCCCTTTCAATGAAGGTAGCATACGGGTGCCCGTCGCATAATCGAGCGCCCCCGCCACCAGGAAGAACAGGCTCTTACCAAAAGCGTGGTTGAAGATGTGGGCAATAGCACCATTGAAGGCTGTTGCTGAGCCAAAAATCGACAGCGACAAGGCCAGGAAAATGTAGGAGAGTTGGGTGATGGTGGAATAGGCCAGCAACCTTTTGAAATCTTTTTGCGGGAAGTACATGGTAAAACCATAGATCATGGTCAGAACCGCCAGGACGCTCCCGATGACGCCGATTATCGGCGAAACATTCCCAGCAGACAATAAGGCGCGTGCGAAAATATAAACCCCGGCATTGACCATCGAGGCTGCATGCAAATAGGCGCTGATGGGCGTGGGGGCAACCATGGCATCCGGAAGCCAGAAATGGAAGGGGAGTTGGGCGGATTTTCCCCAGGCCGCAATCAGAATACCGAGGAATATATATACCTTGGCGTTAGCGCTTATGGCCGCCAGGGCAGATAACTGCAGGGTGCCTGTCTCTGCATAAAAATAAGCTGTGGCTGCATAAAGGCCAATCGAAGCTAGTTCGGTAATGATGATCGCCTTAAGGGCAGCCTTGCGAGCGGTTGGATTATCATAGTACCCAATCAAGCCCCAAGAACAGATACCGGTCAGCTCGAAGAACACCAGTAGACCCATCAATGTAGAAGAGAACACCAGCCCTGCCATCGAACCGATGAACACCAGGAGGAAGAAATAGTACCTCCGCTTCACGTCATGCTCAGGATGTTCCCGGTTCTGGCTGCTCAGGTAAGCTCCGGAATAGACCAGGATCAGGAAACCGATAAAGATAAAGGCGGAGCTAATCAGCGTGCTGATTTTATCGACGATGACGCCATACACCACGACATTACCCAATGAAAGTAAGTCTATTGTGTGACTAATTTTTCCACTGCCTGCCAGGCCGGTCTGCACGTATGCTGTGCACAGCAAAGCCAATAGCGTAATCAACTGGCTGAATCTTTTCACCCATGAGAGAGGCATGATGAGGGTCAGCAGACTTCCTAACAAGGGGAGAAATATGCCGGCGAGCACAAAAATGACCATGGGTCATGACTCCTGATCTAGACGTTCACCAGGTAAAAAACGAAAGACAGCAGAGCTGCTCCTAAGGCGACCCAGGTCACCGAAGGGGCTTTCACAAATCGAATTCTGGCCATGGTGTTTTCCACTATAGCCGCAATCACGAATAACGCCAGTGCCTTCAAGAGGAAAAGAAGCGCAGCGATGAGGGCGGACGAAACTGTAAGGGTCGCCTGATTCCCAAAAGGCAAAAAGACGGCCAGGAATAGCGAGACGATCACGAGCTGTTTTATGTAGATGCCCCATTTGAAAAGCGCCAGAGAATGCCCGGAATATTCTGTGAGGGGCCCTTCTTGCACTTCTTGTTCGGCCTCCGACAGATCAAACGGCAATTTTCCCATTTCCACGAAAGAGGCAAAACCGAAGGCCAGCATCCCCAGCCAAACCGCAGCATAATAAGGGACCCTGCCGGTAGCAACTCCTGCGCTTATGGTTCCCAGGTTCGTAGAGCCGGCCAGCAGAGCCATTACGAATAGAACTAACAGGATTACCGGCTCAATCAAGGCTGCAATCAGCAAATCACGCCGGGCGCCCACCCCGCCAAAAGTGCTGCCTGAGGCCAGGCCTGAGAGCGAAAAGAAGAACCTGGAGAGGGTAAATAAATACACCACCAGTATCAAATCACCCACCCAGCCAAACGGCGATTGTACGGTGAGGATGGGGATGATCATAGCAGCCAATAGCATGGAAATTACCGTGACGTAGGGCGCAGCCCGGAATGCCCAGCCGCCCTGTTCAGGAATGATTTCCTGCCTTTTCATAAGCTTGGCCAGATCGCGGTAATTTTGCATAATATTGGGCCCTCGCCTTGAATGCATCTTTGCCCTCAAAACACGCGAAAAGCCCGAGTAGATTGGCGCAACCAACAAGATCAAAAGAGCTTGGAGGATACCGGTTACGACCAGATTGGCTGTGACCATAGTCATTTCCTATCTAAATACAACGATCAGGAGGACTGCGAGGGTAAGGACAATGTAGAAGCAATACACGCGGATGTCGCCCATCTGGAGTCTCTGAAAGCGATCCGCCAGATAT
>Ga0187886_1002495_pt1 | contig 14720 bp, 13 predicted proteins | sample June2016WEW_20_1_FD_133001 | JGI IMG/M metagenome (GOLD analysis project Ga0187886, IMG submission 133001) | Peatland microbial communities from SPRUCE experiment site at the Marcell Experimental Forest, Minnesota, USA - June2016WEW_20_150 | ecosystem: Environmental > Terrestrial > Soil >... | reverse complement strand
TACATTGACGAGGTCAACCAAATGCCAGTTATCTTCAAATGGAAATACAAAATGGATCAAATTACTATTGGCCATGTGGACTCTATTAATTGATATGTTAATTCGGAATCGATCTACTAGGCAATTCTACTCTCCTTTTCCCTAATCTCTTTGGAGCACGTACCTTCCGAGGCGCAGCGAACCAGACAAAGATGGCGGACAATAGACTCACGGAGCCAGCAAGAAGAAAGGCCCATTGATAACTTTCGGTCTTATCAAAGATAAATCCTGCAATCCATGATCCGAAAGCACATCCGGCTCCGATAACAGCCTCTAAGACACCATAAATGAGGCCAAACCGCCTCCCTTGAAACAGGTCGGCAGACACCGATAAGAACATGGGAGCGGATACTCCCCAGCCGAGCCCCAGAGAGATTGCAAAAAGATAGGCAAGCTCGGTCTTTCCGGTGACATCAATGATGATGAGGGAAGAGGCAGCCATGGAAACAAAGAGTGCTCCACTCGTAAAAGTTTTTTCCCGGCCTATTTGATCAGAGAGCCATCCCCAGAAAATTCTCGAGGGGAGTGAAATTATCCCGACAAGGGCCAAAATAAAAGAAGCTGACAACTTATTGAGACCCTGATCCACTAAAAATCGAACCGAATGCATGAGCATGAGGTAGATTCCTGTGACCATCAGAAAGGAGAATGCCATCAAGGCCCAATATCTCCCTCTCCTTAAAGCCTTCTGAAGGGTCCAATCCATCCCGGCCCAGCCGGGATCGATCACATTGTTTTCTCTTTTTTCTACCCATTCCCTTCTGTCCAACCCATCGAGAGAGAGCCCAAGTTCCTCGGGCTTATGTCGCAGAAAGAGGAGAGTGGTCGGAAATAAAAGAATAAAAACGATAGTCCCTAAAACGACAAAGCTGATGCGCCATCCCCACAAGGAGATCATATATTGAGTGAAAGGGACTAAAAGAAATGTCCCCAGCCCCATCCCTGATGCCGCAAAGCCATTGGCCATCCCTCGCTTCTTTTCAAACCAGTTTGCCAGGATGGGTGAATAAGCGGTGATGCTGATAAAGGTAATCCCACTCGCCACCACCACCCCATAAAAGAAATAGAACTGAACGAGACTATTGGTGTATGCGGAGAGAACAAGGCCTATGGAAAGGAGCAGGATCCCTGGAACAATAACACGCCTCGGACCGAGGCGGTCGATCAGACCTCCAACAAGCGGGGCTAAGATGATATAGACCATATAGGCGATCGATTGAACGCCTGCGGCACCTCCACGGCTCCATGAAAATTCGTCAAGGAGTGCCACATAGAAGACAGCGAAGGTAGCACGAAGGCCTGCCCAGAAACCCATGGATAGAAAGGCAAGGGCTACGATCATCCAACCATAATAGAAAGGCCAAGTCTTTCCCTGTCTTAAATACATTTTCCCATCTCCTGGAAGGAAAAATAATCATACCCCGCTATCCTATAACCATCAAGAGTGAAAATTACTGAACTCTATTCCCTTGACAAAGAGTCTAACATTGTATAGAAAAATGATGCATATATTTTTTAGTTTATGAGATGGTTTATGGAATGCAGAAAATATTGAGAAGAACGTTCTTGCAGGAAATTGATGGACTCTTGGTAACCGATGATGAGGATCAGCCGGCTTGTTCAAATCTGTCTCTGGAAAAAGAGACACCTGTTCATTAACCATCAACCCAACGTTTGGGAAACGTTGAGACCGTCCCCCTTTGCAACCGTTAACAATGAAAGTAAGGATCGAAGTATTTGGATTTTTAAAGGACAGTACAAATTTTCAAGATTTTCCATCGGAGTTCCTTTTCGAAGGACTCATTTCTCTTGACTATCTCTTAAATGAAATATTGAAATTAAGAGATATTGATAAAGTCGTTTTAGTCAACCAGAAGTACGTCCCCCCTAATTACAGCCTCCGCGAGGGAGATGTCGTTCAAATTTTCCCTCCTTTAGATGGAGGTTAAATCACATCGGGTATGGGATTTTAAGAAAAAGGAGGTAACAGGATGCCGCCCTATGGTTATGCAGGTAGAATGCTTCGGGTAAATTTAAGTGAAAAAAGATTTGTTAACGAAGAGCTTAGCAGTGATTTTCTAAAACAATATATAGGAGGGGCAGGGTTTGGTGCGAGAATTCTCTGTCAAGAAAATCCAGTGAATGTGGAGTGGTCTCATCCTGAGAACCGAATCATCATCGCAAATGGGCCACTGAGTAACACTATTGTCCGTGGATCCGGAACCTCCTGTGCGACCAGTAAGGGCCCGATGACAAACTTAGCCGGATCGACTCAAGCCAATGGATATATGGGGACTTTCTTAAAATCCTGTGAATACGATGGTATCATTATCCAGGGCAAGTCTGATCGGTGGAGCTATTTAGTCATCACTCGTGATAAAGTTGAACTTCGGGATGCCACACACCTCCTGGGCAAAGATACGCAGGAGACCCAAGAACTGATCAAGAAAGAGTTGGAAAAGGAGAAGGGAGTCAGTGTCTATTGTATCGGTCCAGCAGCAGAAAAAAGGGCCCGATTTAGCGTCATCATGGGTGACGGAAGTCACACCTTTTCGAAAAACGGATTGGGAGCCGTCATGGCTTCCAAAAATCTTAAAGCCATTGCCGTTTTCAGAGGCGATTATAAAACACCGGTTTGGAATGAGAGGCTCCTTAGGGATGCTGCAAAAGAGCTTCATGAAAAAGCTCTCACCTATTTGAATGGCTCCCGACACAAATATGGAACCAATGGCGCCTTCTCCAATCTGCACGAAGCAGGAACACTACCAATTAAAAATTACACTACCCATCTTTTCCCTGAGCACGAAAAGATGAATGGCCAGTATGTTCGGTCCCATTTTGAAACGGTAAAACGCATTCCCTGCTACAATTGTGGGATTCATCATAATCTATTGATGAAGGTGACGGAGGGCCCCTATGCAGGGTTCGTGGGCGAGGAGCCAGAACTTGAAATTTTCACCGGGTTGGGATCTAACCTTGGCATTACAGACGCCGGTTCTGTCTTTATATTATCTGATATTGTGGACCGCCTCGGAATCGATGCGAATGAGACAGGATGGGTTTTAGGCTGGGTGATGGAGTGTTACGAAAAAGGGATTCTAAAAAAACAAGACACGGATGGGATTGAAATGACTTGGGGAAATGTGGAGTCTGTCAAGAAGATGCTTTATAAGATTGCCAATTGTGAAGGGCTGGGGGCCCTCCTGGCCGAAGGGGTGAAAAGGGCCTCCGAAGAGATCGGTGGTGAAGCAGCTCACATGGCCGTGTGTACGCATAAAGGATCCACACCAAGAGGGCATGACCACAGAGCGCGATGGTGTGAACTCCTGGATACCACGCTTAGCAACACCAGTACGTTGGAGGCCACGTTTGGGGGCACGAGGCCGAATCTGATCGATCTGCCTCCTGTGCAGGCACAGTTTTCGCCTTGGGAAGTTCCTGTCATCAATGCCAAGACAAATGGCTGGCACATTTTCGAAGATTGTTTGGGAGTCTGCCGGTTTAATATGACCTATCCAAAAACCGTTGCAGAGGCTTTCAACGCAGCGACGAATGCCCATCTCTCCCTGCCTGATATTCTAAAAATCGGCAAGCGCATTGTGAACACCCTCAGGTTATTCAATATCCGAAATGGGCTCATTCCAGCGATGGAGATCCCGAGCACTCGATACGGTTCAGCCCCAGGGGATGGTCCTGCAAAGGGCATCAGCGTCATGGAAAACTGGAATCTAATGAGAGAGATTTATTATAGGGAGATGGGGTGGGATCCCATCACAGGGAAACCTACCCCAGAGACTCTAAGAGATTTAGGTTTAGAAATTTAATCTAAACGATTTAGACCGCCAAGGGTTATTGGGACAAAAACTTCACTTTCTACCCTCCAAAAATTCTATATTTCCCGAGCGGTTTTCGAACCTTCGTAAATTGCTTCCATTGCATTTCTTGCCTTCACACAATCTCCTATAGTGAAGATCGCAAGATTCTTCTTTCTCTTTATTGCTTTCCAGAGAGAGTTATTCGCTACTGCCCCTGTGGCAAGGACGACTGTATCCACTCCTAAAATCTTTTTGCTCCATCCCCTTTGAACATAGATGACTCCCTCCTTATCAATCTCTATCACCTTGGCTCCTAGAACCACCTCAACACCCTTTTCTGCGAACCTATCCTCAAAATAGATACGATTCGCATTGCCCGTATCTGCGGCAATGCTATCGAGCATCTCAAGGATGATCACCTCTTTCTCCTTCTCCAAAAGGAAATCGCCAGTCTCCAATCCCACAAGGCCAGCCCCTACAATGACAACCCGTTTGCCGACGGAGACCTTACCAGTTAAGACCTCTGCTACGTAGAGCACATGTTTCTGATTTATACCTTTTATCTTCGGAAGAAGTGGAAGAGTCCCCGTGGCTATCACTATGGCATTTGCTTCCAGACTTTTCACCTTTTCATAGGTGATCTCCTTCCCCAATTCCAATTGGACTCCCAATTTTTTCACCTGCCGAGCCAAATAATCCGTTACTTTTCCAAGTTCATCACGATGGGGCGGAATCCTCCCAATCCGGATCTGCCCTCCTATTTCCTTCTCTTTTTCATAAAGGGTCACTTGATGGCCCCTTAAAGCCAACACGCGAGCCGACTCCAATCCTGCAGGCCCACCTCCAATAACCACAACTTTCTTCGCCTCTTCGGCTTTTCGGATCTGAAATTCATTCTCTCTTCCGATAACAGGATTCTGAAGGCAGGTAAATGGCTTCATCCGATGAATCTGATCGATGCACCCTTGATTGCAGCCAATACACTCGCGGATATCATCGAATCTTCCTTCTGAGGCTTTCTTGGGCCATTCTGGATCGCTCAACAAAGCCCTTCCCAAGGCCACCAGATCGGCCTTTCCTTCCTCAATGACCTTTGCTGCCCGGATGGGTTCGATCATTCGGCCGATTGCGGCCACAGGCACTTGAACCTGGTTTTTGATCAAGGCAGCAAGATGGACGTTCATAAAATCAGGGAGTGCCATGGTAGGAATGATCCGATACGGTCTTGACTCATGAAGCCCCACAGAGGCGATGATAGCATCCGCACCTGCTTCTGCCGCAAGCTTGGCTGTCACCTTTGCCTCTTCGGGAATGATTCCTCCTTCCACGTAATCGTGAATATTGAGTTTCACCAGGACAGGAAAATCCGCACCGGCCTTTTTCTTAATATCGCTGAGGATCTCCAGCAGGAATGTAGCTCTCCGAGGACCATTCCCTCCAAATCGGTCCGTCCTTTTATTGGAATAAGGCGAGAGAAATTGGCTGACGAGGTATCCATGAGCCCCATGGATCTCAACGGCATCAAACCCAGCTTCCCTGGCCCTCCTGGCGGCGTCACCAAATTTTGAGACCATTTGTTCTATCTCTTTGGGGGTCATTTCACGAGGCACCTCGATCTTTTTTGTGAAGCCTCGAAAGCGTGAAATGAGGCTGGAAGGTGCAATGGTCTGAGATCCAGTGACCTCTGAAGAGCATTCCCTTCCACCATGAAAGATCTGGAGAGAAATCTTTCCTCCCTCATGATGAACAGCATCGGTGAGACTTCGAAGCCCTGGGATCAATTTATCGTCATAAGCTCCTAAGCAATTCATGATGCGTTTCCCATCTAAGGAGACATAGGCGTCTTCAGTGGTATTCAGGCCAACCCCTCCTCGAGCAATGTTAGCATGGTAATTCTTCAAGCGATCGGTGACATAGCCATCTGGAGTAGCAAAATTGGAGACCATTGCCGCCATGATGATCCTATTTTTCAGCTCTAAATTTCCAATCTTAATCGGCTCAAATAGTTTCTTCGCATCCGCCATAAAGTCCCTTTCTCCCCGATGTCGAAGATGGAGGGGAGCTACTTCCTATTTCCCACTCCTCACCTCGACCCCAACCAGTTTTTCCAATGGCCTAATTACAGCAGGGTGGTACTTCTTACTCTCTCCACTGGCCCCTGCTAAAATATATTGTTGTGCCGATAAAGCAGCAAAATGAAGTGGTACACGCAATTGATTCCCTGTGGACAAGGCCAAATTTAAATCTTTCAGCATATAATCGACGGGGAACACCCCTTCTTCGAACTTATCCTTCATCACATTATTCTTATAGTGGTTCTGCAAAACGAAACTGTTTCCAGACCCACTGGATAAGGCTTCAAAAAGAATATCCGGCTTCACCCCAGCCTTAACTCCCAACACCATGGCTTCGGCCAAGGCACAGGTCGTAACCGCAACCATCAGATTATTCACGATCTTGACAACCTCACCGGTCCCGATATCACCCACATGATAAATATCTGTCCCCATGGCAGCCAGTATCTCTCTATGTCTATCAAAGACCTCTTTTCCCCCACCCACATAGATCACAAGGGTCCCTGCAACTGCTGCTGGAACGCCTCGCGCTACTGGGGCATCTAACATCTCCACTCCCTTTTCCTCCAGAATCCTGGCGATTTCTCGGGTCGTGATAGGATCGATGGTGCTCATATCAATAAGCACCGATCCTTTTTGGACCCCCTCAAAGATGCCCTTTGGACCTAAGACTGCCTCATTCACATGCGGTGAAGAAGGTAACATAGTGATGATAATAGGGCATTTCTCGGCTACTTCCTTACCCGATGCGGCTCCCTCAGCTCCTACCCCCTTTAGAGGCTCCATCTTTTCAGTGACAACATCGAAAACAGTAAGACCAAAACCCTTCTTAACCAAGTTTTTCGCCATCGGTCCTCCCATGGCACCCAACCCAATGAACCCGATCCTTTCCATCTTCAGCCCTCCTAAGAACGTTGAATTGAACTTTTACGGATAGACCTTCTTCTTAAAAACCTTCATATCATGACTCGGCAAGATATGATCAGCCTGATGTTTGAGTTTCTTTAATGACCTGTAAGTGGTCTCCAAATCCACATAGATTCCTGATGGGATGAAAGGAGAATATTCAAGATTTTCATAAAGGCCGACCGTGTCCCCGGCAATGAGATAAATTCCCTCTTGGGTCTCTACCCTTATCCCCTGGCTTCCCGGGGTATGGCCTGGCAAATGGATCACCTTTATTCCAGGTTCAATCTCCTCGTCTCCATCCACCACTTTAATCTTCCCAAAGAATCTAAAGAAAGGCGGAGAACCTAATTGCGTTTCGTACATTGGCGCCTGACCAGGAAGAGGAGCGATGGCATATTGAAGCTCCGACCGCTGTACGACGAATTTTGCATTTTTAAATTCCTCACCTCCGAAACAATGATCCCAATGAAGATGGGTCATGATCACCATCTGGACATCCTCCGGAGATACTTCGATGGAATGGAGAGCCTCTCGTGGATTCTGCCCCTTCCCTTTGATGATCTCTAAGCTATGGTGCTTCAGGCTCCATTCAGGATCCGGAGGACCGAGGTCTACGATCATATTAGATTCAGAACCCTGAAGATACCACATGACACATGGCGCTTCATACGTTACATTAGCATACATTCGGTACATACAAGTCGATTTGGGCAATGCCTTAAAATTACCAACATTCAATGGAACGATGGAATAATACGATTTCGCTTTCATATTTGGACCTCTCTTCTCTTTGAAATGAGTCGAACACCTTCGCTCTCGGTGATGGGCTCAAGATGAGGAAAAAGGGGAATGAGGGTAAGTAAAGAAACGGTAGATTAACCTCCAAGATAAGCCCTACGGACATAATCATTATGCAAAAGCTCTTCTGCCTTCCCCTCCAGTGCCACCTGGCCCGACTCTAAGACATACGCATACTCGGCAAGGCGGAGGGCCATCCGGGCATTCTGCTCTACCAAGATGATTGATACCCCTGTTCTGTTGATTTGTTTAATGATTTCAGCAATGCCCTTAACAACGAGCGGAGCTAAGCCCAGAGAAGGCTCGTCGAGTAACAAGTATTTTGGCTTTGCCATCAGAGCACGGCCGATCGAAAGCATCTGTTGCTCTCCGCCACTCAACGTACCGGAAATCTGTCTTCCTCTTTGCTTCAGGCCCGGAAAATAGTTATATACTTGTTCGATATCTTCCCTGATCTCACGCCTATTGTTCCGAAGATAAGCCCCGAGGCGGAGGTTCTCCAAAACGGTCAATTCAGGAAAGAGTCTACGGCCCTCGGGACTGAGGGCAATTCCTTGTCTGATAATTTCAGAGGTGTCGAGGTGGTCGATCCGTTGGCCACGAAAATAGATCTGTCCAGAGGTTATCGGCTTCAAGCCAGTGATCGCTTTCAGGGTGGTGGTCTTTCCGGCAGCATTCGGCCCTATTAAGGCAATGATAGAACCCTCTCGCGCTGACAAATGAATTCCTTTAAGAGCTTTTGTCTGTCCGTAATTGACCTCCACACCCACCAATTCAAGTAAGCTCATGGTCCTCCCCCAAATAGGCTTTAATGACATCCTCGTTGTTTTGAATCTCTGATGGAGTACCCATGGCGATGATTTGCCCGTAATTCATGACGATGATCCGGTGGCACAACCCCATGATGACCTTCATGTCGTGCTCTACCAATATCACTGTAACCCCATTCGCGTTAATTTTTTGTATCGAATTCATCAAACGCAATCTTTCATCGTGATTTAGACCTGCAGCAGGTTCATCTAACATGAGTAATTGGGGATCGCCCGCCAGTGCAATCGCTAGTCCAAGGAGTTTTTGATAACCATAAGGAAGCGCTCTCGCCTCGCTATCCTTCAAGGGTTCGAGTCCCAAAAATTTGAGTAAAGTTTCGGCTTTCTCCTCCTGAACCTTCTTCCTTTCCAGAACGGCTCGGGTCATCAGGAATTCAGACCATAAGCCTAGAAAGTGATATCCTAACTGGGCCCTCATCATGTTCTCCCACACGGTCGATTCACCGTAGGAGACCGTGGATTGAAAGGTGCGGACCAATCCCATTTTTGCGATTTCGTTCGGCGGATGGCCAATAATACTTTTGCCTTTGTATAGGACCTTTCCTGAATTGGGAACATACATATTACTGATCAGGTTTAACAACGTTGTCTTCCCAGCGCCGTTAGGGCCAATGGTACCCAATATCTCCCCTTGGTGAACCGAGAAGGTCGCATTGTTTACGGCCATCAGGCCACCGAATCTTTTTGACAGTCCTTCAACCTGAAGTACGGTGGTCATGCAATGGATCCCTTTCCAGCCTTCTTCGTTTTCACCCAGTTGAAAATTTGATTCAATACTCCCAGCATTCCGGTAGGCATGAACCACAGCGTCAGGACGAGAATAAGTCCATACAGCACCCTTTGATACTCTACGAATCCTCTAAGAAATTCCGGCAGTGGAACCAAAAAGATGGAACCCAGAATTGGGCCTGCTATCCCACCCATACCGCCAACGACGTTGATCACGATGAGGTTTACACTCTCCCAAAAAGTAAAAGATTCTGGTGAAATATATCGATAATAATGGGCAAACAAACTTCCTGCCAATCCTGCAAAAAAACCTCCCACTCCAAAAGCAATCATCTTGCATTGGAACGTGTCAATTCCCGTAAATTCGGCCAAATGTTCTGTCTCTCGGGTGCAATCCATAGCCTTCCCGATAGAGGACTGAGACAATCGGCGAATCAGGAAGACGGTCATCAACATGACTAACAACACCAGATAGTAATATGAAGATTTAGATAAGATCGCAACCGTATAACCGGGAACGATGGTGATCTTCGGAGGGGGGATATTGATAATCCCCGTGGCACCGCCAAAGGGTTCAACAAGATTCACAAAGAACAATCGAACGACCTCTCCAAAAGCAAAAGTCACCAGGACAAAATATACGCCTTTCAGCCTTAACAGGAGGCGGCCTACAAGCAATGCAACCGTCGCAGCCATGAGACCCGAGACCGGTAATGTTACGAGGAAGGGAAAACCCAACCGCATGATGCTCAAGGCAGAGGTGTAGCCACCAATGCCCATGAAGGCTGCATGAGCGATAGACAATTTGCCCGTCTTAATAATAAGGTTCAGGCTTACAGCCAAAATAATGTTGAGATAAGTACTGATGATCACGTTCAGATAGAACTCGTCAGGCCAAAGGATGGGAATGAAGAATAAGAATACCGCCAAGACCAGGATGGCGTAGTTTTTAGCTTTACGAATCACTTTTCGTTTTTTCCCGTTTCATCGAATGGAGCCCCACACGCAGGCATGGTATCCTGCGAAGGCGGATCAAACCTTTTCAGAGAATCAAAGCCCTTCCTTAACGACTTAACTGAGAATGCCCAAACAAGCCTGAAGGCCGAAACAATAGAATACAAATCACGATAATGAATCCCAACATGTCGGCGATGGCTTTGGTCGCATAGGTGCTAACGAAACTTTCCGCCACCCCTAAAATAAATCCACCTAAGAAAGCGCCAGGGATGCTTCCGATCCCTCCAAGGATCACAACGATAAAGGCCTTCACTTGAGGCATGATCCCCATCCAGGGATTGAGTTGAAACAATGGACCAATGACGGCTCCCGCAGCAGCAGCCAAACCCGTTCCAATGGCAAAGGCAAGCGGATACAACCGGTTGATTCGCATTCCCTGAACCCGAGCAATCTCCGTATCCTGAGCAATGGCCTGAATGGCCAAACCCAGTTTGGTCCGTTTAATAAATAGATAAAACCCCGCCATCAGTAAAAAAGAGAGCAAGACAACCATGAGGCGTTCAACGGGATAAAACATCGACCCTATCTTTAAGACACCTGTAAACACGGGTGGGATGGATAGATCGTAGGGGCCCCAGGTCACAAGCCCAAGATTTTGAATCAGGATAGAAAGACCCAGGGCCACGATCATCCCTTCCAACTCCTTATCTCTAAATCGGCGGAAGATAACCTCTTCTGTGAAGATTCCCAAGAGCCCTACAGAAATGACCGCGATGACAACCGCAGGAAAATAACCGATCTGGAGCTTCGTGATAACCGTGAGGACAAAAAAGGCACCCAGCATATAAAATTCACCATGAGCGAAATTGACGATTCGCAGGACACCAAAAATCATGGTGAACCCCAAAGCCATCAGGACATAATTGGTCCCCAGTGTCACCCCATTAAGGATCACTTGAGGTAGCAATGTAGATCCCAAGAGCTATCCTCCCTATAAAGTCATCCAACTCCATGAAACTATGTCTATGTAGGACCGATCCGAAGGCCCGAAGACTACGGTGTCGCCTTACCGAGAACAACCTCCTTACCATCCTTCACGACCATGACGTAAAATGGGAATTTTACCTGATGATCGATCCCGTAGGCCTCCTTCCCTGTCCAACTCATCCTTCCAGTGTAAACGCCATCAAACGATAAGCTCTCCAGGGCCGCTTTAACCTTTTCTGTATCCGTCAAGGTCCCTGCCTTCTTGATGGCTTCAAATAGCCACAGGGTTCCATCATAAAACTGCGGTGTAAAACCATTCATGGGCGGGGGGAACTTCGCATTATATTTCTTATTGATCTCCTGAATCTTTGGATCGTCGGGGTTGATCGGACTATAATAAATGAAGCCCTCCATCAACTCCTTTCCGGCCACTTTTAACATTTCAGGAGTTCCCGGTCCCCCCACCTTAATGATCAGGCCTTTAAACCCCATCTGGCGTGCTTGCTTAACGATCAAGCCGCAATCCCCGGGATTGGACCCGTCGAGGTTTAAGACGTCGGGTTTCAGGGCAAAGATCTTATTCAGGACGGGCATGAAGTCCACCGTCCCACGTTCAAAGTAATCACGAAAAACGATCTCATGGCCTACTGCTTCGTGGGCCTTTAAATTAAACCCGGTGACCTCATACCCTGTTTCATCGTTGGGTCCCAGGATGGCCATCCGTTTGGCATTCGGATACTTCTCTTTTAAGAATTTCAACATCGGGAGCGAGAACTCCGCCATGGTCATGGTGGTCCTAAAAGAATAAAGCTTCTTGGCACCAAGAAACTTCGTCGTAAAACTATTCCCTACAAAAAGAACCTTATTGGCCTCCGTAATCTCCTGGGCAGCGAGGCCAGCTGCAGATCCCATAGGGCCAATCACGAACTTCACCTTGTCCATGAAGATCAAACGATTCGCAGCATCTGCCGCGGCCTGGCCTTGGTACTTATCATCATAAGGGATGACTTCGATCTTATACTTCTTCCCTGCTACCTCCAACCCACCCTTCGCATTGGTGTCGTCGGAGGCTAATTCAGCACCGGCCCTGAGTGCCAGGCCCCACCCGGCACCGGTCCCCGAGAGAGGTGCAATGACCCCTAACTTCATGACATCCTGCGCCGAAGCTTGACCCATGTCCATTACGAAGATCATGAGCACGCCGAAGAACAAACTCATCAACCCTTTTCGAATCATTTTCGAATCCCCCTTTCTTTGTATTTTCGACCCACAAATTGAACTCGCAGAAGGGACAACTTATTGGAGGAGCACTTGAGAAACTCAATGATCCTACGGAAAAATTTGCTCCCAGGCTGATGCTTTTAATTCAGCCTTTCCAGCAAAATTATCCGAAAAGTCCTTTAGCAAAACTTTTTTGCCTTCGCTGCTCTGATATTTTAAGAAGGTCTCCTTATCAGAGAACTCGTAAATTGCCATATACATGTACTTATCTTCCGGCAGAATCGTCTTGAATCGTCGACCTGTTTTGCATCCCGAGACCTTAATGAATTCAGGGATGTGCTTCTTGTGGTACCATTCATCAAATTGATTGACGTACTCACTGGATACCACTGACTTGACGATGTACAAAACCGCTTCTTGAGGTTTTCCGGATGCCGGCTGTGCCATGACTTCTGAAACAAAACCAACCAAAGCCACCAACGTTAATAAGAAAACTATCTTTTTCATTCAACGTTACCTCCTTCCGGTTAAGATTTTTTAAACTCGAAAGATGCCTATCACAAGGATTATTTTTTGTCAATATCAAAGATGTTCAATGTTTATTTAAATTTAAAAAATTTTATTTTAATCAAACCTCTTGGAAAGGCGGCTTATCACCCCCCTGACCCAATATCCTTTTTCCCGAGGCCGTTGGGAAAAGAGGCCTCCGTCTAACACTTCCTTGTGTTTTCAATCAACCCGTGTTAATTTTTGCCTATTGAGGAATGGGGGACAAAATGAAAACGGTCATCATGGGTGCGGGTGCCATGGGAAGCCTCTTTGGTGGTCTCCTCACCCTTTCGGGAGAGGACGTCTGGCTGGTTGACATCTGGAAGGAAAACATCGATGCAATGCGCTCAAATGGGTTAAAGGTTGAAGACAGAGGGAAGGTTCAAATCATCCCTGTGAAAGCCACCACGGATGTGGCCTCTGTTGGAAAAGCAGACCTCATCCTCTTCTTTGTAAAGACCTATCAAACGGAAAAGGCTGTTTCAGATGTTCTCGTTCTCCAAAAAGAGAATACGGTCTTTCTCACCCTCCAGAACGGTCTGGGAAATGAGGAGGCTATTTGTAAGCAGGTGGATCGAAGAAAGGTCATACTCGGTGTCACAGGACAGGGAGCTACTTTATTAGGACCAGGCCATATTCGCCATGCTGGATGGGGGAAGACTTATGTGGGTGAACTGGATGAGAAGATCACCGATCGAGTCACTCAAATTGCTCAGGTGTTTCGTAAAGCTGGAATCGAAACGGAAGTCTCGTCCCATATCCATGACCTTGTATGGGAGAAACTTCTCGTGAATGTAGGCATCAATGCCCTGGCAGCTCTGACTGGCTTGAAGAACGGACAACTCTTAGACTATCCTGAAACCGTGAGATTGATGGAGGCCTTGGTCTCTGAAGCGGTGGAGGTGACCAGAAGAAAAGAGATTCAGATCGATGAGAACCCAATGAATAGAGTCAAGGTGGTCATCGAGGCGACCCGGGAGAACCGCTGTTCCATGGGTCAGGATCTGGACTATAAACGGAGGACGGAAATCGATGCGATCAATGGAGCCGTGGTGAGGGAGGCAGAGCGGTTGGGAATCTCCGTGCCTGTCAATCGGGCCTTCACCGATCTGATCAAGGTCATTGAGAAAAGATTTTAAACCCATACCCCCTCACCCCCACCCTCTCCCCTACCTTCGCCGAAGCGGCTTCGCGCAGACAGGCACCAGGGGAGAGGGAGTCCTCTTTTCTCCCCTCCCTTGACGGGAGGGGATTTAGGGGAGGGTGAAGTGGAAATAGTAGAGATGACGAGGGAGGGAAAAATGGACCGAAAGAAAATAACTCTCATGGATATTCAAGCCATGAAGAATGAAGGCAAGAAGATCAGCATGCTCACTGCTTATGACTATCCAATGGCTCTCCTTGAAGACCGAGCCGGGATCGATATCATTCTGGTAGGGGATTCCCTGGGAATGACGGTATTAGGTTATGAGAATACGATTCCTGTGACTATGGATGAAATGATCCACCATACCAAGGCAGTGACCCGCGGAGCGAAATATCCTCTGATTATCGGTGATATGCCTTTCATGTCCTATAACACTTCTGAGAAAGATGCCATTTTCAATGCCGGCAGATTTATGAAAGAGGGAGGAGCCGATACCGTGAAACTGGAAGGGGGCGCCAGTGTGAAGGATATCGTTCGGGCGATTGTCAGGGCTGGTATCCCGGTCATGGGCCATATTGGACTGACCCCTCAAACCATTTCGATGCTCGGAGGATTCAAGGTTCAGGGAAAAGATGCCCAGGCTGCCCAGAAGATCATTGACGAC
>Ga0187886_1002494_pt1 | contig 14723 bp, 15 predicted proteins | sample June2016WEW_20_1_FD_133001 | JGI IMG/M metagenome (GOLD analysis project Ga0187886, IMG submission 133001) | Peatland microbial communities from SPRUCE experiment site at the Marcell Experimental Forest, Minnesota, USA - June2016WEW_20_150 | ecosystem: Environmental > Terrestrial > Soil >... | reverse complement strand
GGAGGACGCGGGGTTCGAGGTCACGCTGCTGGAGACCGGGCCGTTCCGCCAGCAGCCGGCGCCCGAGGTGGCCTGGGTGCGGCGGCTGCTGGAGCGCTACGAACTGGATGCGGACCTGCGCCACGACGGCATCTACGCGGTCGGCCGGAAGACCGGGCCGGTGCGCGCCCGCTATCCTGGGTGGCTGTACGCATGACGCCGGCCGAGGTCCGCTTCGACGAGCAGAGTCTCACCGCGCGGGTGGGCCTGCGTCTCGCCAACACCTCCGGCGGCATCTGGAGCGCCGAAGAGGGCTACGCGGCAGGCTACCAGGTCTTTGACGCGGAATCGGACATTCTGGTGAAGGATGGCCCGCGCGTCCCGCTCCCTGGCCCCCTGGCCCCGGGCGAATCCAGCCAGGTCGAGGTGAGCGTCGAGTTCCCCTCCGAGCCGGGCCGCTACCGCGCCTACGTCTCGCCGATCCAGGAGCACGTTTCGTGGTTCTACGAGCGGGGAGTGCCGTTCCTGGTCCTCGAGGCCGAGGTGGAGCGCGGGCGAGCGCGTCTGACGCGCAGCGCCATGGCGACCCTGGCGGCGCTGCGGCGCCGGAAGCTCCTGCGCGCGCTCGGCCGGGCCTTCAAGTACCCGCTCACAGGCGTGTGGCGCAACCGCAGCTTGATCCGCTCCATGGTGCGGCGCGATATCGTCGGCCGCTACCGCGGCTCCTTCGGCGGCCTCTTCTGGACGGTGCTGAATCCGCTGCTGCTGATGGCGACCTACTTCTTCGTGTTCGGCATCGTGCTGCGCGCCCGCTTCCACGGCGACCCGAGCCGAGCCGGGTTCGTCCTCTATTTCCTGTGCGGCATGCTGCCCTGGCTGGCTTTCAGCGAGGCCGCGGGGCGCGCCCCGTTCGTCATGCTCGAGCACCGGAACTTCGTCAAAAAGCTCGTGTTTCCGCTGGAGACGCTGCCGGTGAACCTGGTGACCGCTGGCCTGGTGACGGAGCTGTTCGCGCTGGGCATCTTCCTGGTGTTCGTGCTGGCCACTCGCGGCGCCGTGCCGCTGGCCGTGCTGTGGCTGCCGGCCTGGGTGGTCCCGCAAGTGCTCTTCACGGCGGGCGTGGTCTTGTGCCTGGCGGTCCTCGGCGTCTACGTGCGCGACCTGAGGCACGTCAACGGCTTCCTGCTCACGCTCTGGTTCTTCCTCACGCCGATCTGCTACCCGGTCGAGTCGCTGCCGCGCGAGGCGCTCGCCGTGCTCTCGAAGAACCCGTTCTTCGTGCTGGTCGACGCCTACCGCCAGATGTTCCTGGAGGGCCGCGCCCCGGCGCCCGGCCCGCTGTGGAAGTTCTGGGCGCTCTCGCTGGCCGTCTTCTTCCTGGGCCACGCCTGCTTCTACAAGCTGCGCAAGAACTTCGCCGACGTGATCTGACACCTCCCCGCCTGCGGCGGAACAAAACCGGGTTAGATCCGTATACCAGCTATGGGCCGAGGCGGCGGCCGCGGGCCAAGCTAGGGGAGCGGAGCATGGCAAACGGAACCAACGGCAGGAGGAACGGGCGCAAGCGCAAGCGCCTGATCTGGCTGGCGAGCATCGTGGTGCTGCTGGTGGCGGCGGTTTTCGGCATCAAGGCGGCGTTCAAGCCGAACCGGCAGATCGATCCTTCCAAGCTGGCCACCATCGAGCGGGGCGACATCGCGCGGTCGGTCGTAGCCACCGGCCGAATTGAGCCCCTGGCCAAGGTCGAGGTCAAATCCAAGGCCAGCGGCATCGTGAACCAGGTGTTCGTCCATTACAGCGATTGGGTGAAGAAGGGACAGGTGCTGGCCGAGCTGGACAAGGAAGAGCTCCGGGCGCGCGTGCGCGAGGCGCGGGCGGCGCTGCTGGCCGCGCAGGCGGCCGAAGAGTCCGCCGTCGCCACCCACGAGAAGAACAAGGTCGAGGCCGAAGGCCCGGACCTGCCGTTCCTGAGAGCCGACCTGGAGCGCGCGCGGCAGCTCAAGTCCCAGGGGCTGATCGCGCAGGCGCTTCTGGATGAGGCCGACAGGACCTACCAACTGGCCTTCAACCGGCAGATGATGGCGCTCCGGAACATCTCGGTGAGCCGCGCCGACATCGCCCGCGCCAAGGCGCAAGTGGCGCAGGCGCAGGCCATGCTCGACAGCGCCGACGAGGACCTGCGCAACTCCACCATCACCAGCCCCATGGACGGCCTGGTGCTCTCGCGCGACGTCGAGGTGGGCGACGCCGTCAGCTCCATCCTGGTGCTCGGCTCCCAGGCCACCCGGATCATGACGCTGGGCGACGTCAGCGACGTCTATGTGCTGGGCAAGGTCGATGAGGCCGACATCGGCAGGGTCTATCTGGGCCAGCCGGCCCGCATCGTGGTCGAGGCATTCAAGGACCGGAAGTTCTACGGCCGCGTCACCAAGATCTCCCCCTTCGGCGTGGAGAAGGAGAACGTGACCACCTTCGAGGTGCGGGTTTCCATCCGGAATCCCGGTGGCGAGCTTCGGGCCAACATGAGCGCCAATGCCGAGATCATCCTGGAAGAGAAGAAGAGCGTGCTGCTGGCGCCCGAGGCGGCCGTGATCTACGACCGGCAGCGCAAGACCTTCCTGGAAGTGCCCGATCCGGCCTCCGAGACGGGCCGACGGCGGGTGGCCTGCAAGCTCGGCATCTCCAACGGCGTCAAGACCGAGGTCTTGTCGGGCCTGAACGAAGGCGCCAGAGTCATTCTGCAGTAGCACTGGACGACGGCAGCGCGGCCGGCCGAGCCGCCGCCGCGCCGTGCGCGAGTGAGTTCAGCGCCTGGGAGAACTTGAGTGAGTTTTCGGGACTTGCTGGCCGATACGCTCCGCACCCTTTGGGCGCACAAGCTGCGGACCTTCCTCACCATGTTCGGCATCGCCTGGGGCGTCATTTCCATCGTGCTGATGGTGGCTGCCGGCGAAGGCTTCCGGGTCGGGCAGAAGAAAGTGGCCGACAACTTCGGCAAAGACATCATGATCTTCATGGCGGGGCGCACCAGCATGCAGGCGGGCGGGATGCGGGCCGGCCGCCGGGTCACGTTCGAGGACCGCGACTACGAGTACGTGAGCCGCGAGGCCACCGCCTGCGCCGAGGTGATGCCGGAGCTGGGCAACGGCGGGCTGGTCCACAGCGCGTTCAACAGCGGCTCGTTTCTGATAACGGGATCGCTGGCGGCGTTTGCCGAGGTTCGCACCATCCCCGTGGGCGAGGGCCGCTTCTACAACGACGAGGACTCGGCCCAGGGCCGCCGCGTCGCCTTCCTGGGCAGCGACGCCAAGAAACAACTGTTCGCCTCCCGCCCGGCGCTCGGCCAGACGATCCACTTGGCCGGCCTGCCCTACACCGTCATCGGCGTGATGCGCGCCAAGGAGCAGGACTCCAGCTACGACGGCCGTGATATCTCCAAGGTCTTCATCCCGTTCGGCGCCGTGATCCGCGATTTCCCGAACCGGCCGCCCCAGGTCCGGCGCAGCGTGGACCGGCTGCTGGTGACGCCCAGGTCCTTCGAGGACCACGAATCCTGCAAGTGGCAGGTGCGGCGCGCGCTGGGGCGCCTGCACGGCTTCGATCCCCGCGACGAGGAAGCCTGTCCGGTCTGGGACACCGTCGAGGACACCAAAGCCTTCCGCCAGATGACCGAGGGGATGAAGCTGTTCCTGGGCGCGGTCGGCGTGGTCAGCCTGTTTCTAGGCGGCATTGGCGTGATGAACGTGATGCTGGTGGCCGTGCGCGAGCGGACCCGCGAGATCGGCCTGCGCAAGTCCGTGGGCGCCACCTCGCGCGCCATCCTCTCGCAGTTCTTCGTCGAGACGCTGATCATCGTCTTCCTGAGCGGCGGCATCGGCATGGGTGTGGCCTGGGGCCTGTGCTCGCTGGTGAACCGCCTCGAGATGCCGGAGTACTTCGCGGGACTGCTGGCGACCTGGCAGACGGGCCTGGCGGCCCTGGCGCTGCTGGGCACGGTGGCGGTGCTCTCGGCGCTGTACCCGGCGCGGCGCGCGGCCGCGGTGGATCCAATCGAGGCTCTGCGATTCGAGGCCGGAGGCTGAGATGCTCGCCGAGATCTTCAGACAGGCCTGGGATGCGCTGCGGCGGAACCCCGCCCGCAGTCTTCTGACGATGCTCGGCATCGTGTGGGGCATCGTGGCGGTCGCCGTGTTGATCGCCTATGGCGACGGCTTCCGCCAGGCCATGGTGCGCGCCTTCGACGCCTTCGGCAAGAGCGCGGTGGTGTGCTGGCCCGGCCAGACCAGCCAGCAGGCCGGCGGCGAGCGCGCCGGGCAGCGCATCCGTTTCGAGCGCGAGGACATGGAGCTGATTCGCGCGGACGCCATGCTGGTCCGGCATGTGAGCCTCGAGACGGTGCGCTTCCTGCCGGTTTCCTTCGGCGACCGCCTGGCGAACACGGCCGTGCGCGGCGTGTATCCGGAGTACGGCATCATCCGCAACGAGGTGCCGGAGGAGGGCCGCTGGATCTCTCCGGAAGACCTGCTGGAGCGGCGCCGGGTGGTGTTCCTGGGCGGGAGGCTGCGGCAGCGGCTCTTCAGCGGCCGGCCGGCGGTCGGCGAGACGGTGTTTATCCGCGGCGCGCGCTTCACGGTCATCGGCACGATGGACCGCAAGCTCCAGCTCAGCAACTACTTCACCAGCGACGACGAGTCCTGCTGGATCCCTTACAGCGCCGCGGCCGATTTGTGGGACGCGCGCTACGCCAGCGTGATCGTGTTTTCTTCCATCGCACCGCGGTTCGAGAGCAAGGCCCAGCAGCAGGTGCGCGAGATCATGGGCAGGCGCCAGCGCTTCCTGCCCGGCGACACCCGCGCCATCCTCATGTTCGGCCGCGAGGAATTCCGCCCGATCATCGACGGCATCACGATCGGCCTCCAAGTGCTGTTGGTTTTCATCGGCACTCTCACGCTCGGTATCGGCGGCGTGGGTGTGATGAACATCATGCTGGTCTCGGTGGAGGAGCGGGTGCGTGAGATCGGCCTGAGGCGCGCGCTGGGAGCGCGGCGCTGGCACATCCGCGCGCAGTTCCTCGCCGAGGCGCTCGTGCTGACGCTGATGGGCGGCCTGGCCGGCACGGTCCTGGCGGTCGTCATCACCTCGTACGCCGGGACCCTGCCGCTGCTCGGGCCGCTGTTTAAGGACACCTCGGGGAAGGGCGACATCCACCTGGTCCTGTCGCCGGCCGCCCTGGCCCTATCGACCGGCATCCTGGTGCTGGTGGGCGTGCTGAGCGGTCTGGCGCCGGCCTTCCGCGCCGCCCGCCTGGACCCGGTCGAGGCCCTCCACTACGAGTGAGGGAAAACCGGGGACAGACGGAACGTTCCCCATTAGCCCGGATGTTTAGCCAGCAATCTGCTGCGGCGCGCGAAAAGTGGTGAGATCTGGCCCCGGTTTTTGCGAGAGACGCCTATCGGATTGGGAGAAAGACGCGAAAGACGCTGCCCTTGCCGGGCTCGCTTTCAACTGCCGCCCTGCCGCCGTGCAGGTCCACGATCCTCGAGACGATGGCTAGACCGAGCCCCAGGCCCTCTTTCTTCGTGGTGAAGAAGGGGTTGAAGATGCTCTCCATGTCCGGGGCGTCGATGCCGGCCCCGCGGTCGATCACCGAGATCTCGACGTTGCCATCCGCCACGCGCGTCTTCACCGTGACCTCGCCGCCGGGCGGGGTGGCTTGGGCCGCGTTCAACAGCAGGTTGTAGAGCACGCGCTCCATCAGCTCGGCGTCGAAGCTGAAGGGAGACACCTCCGGCGAGTAGTTCCGGTAGACCGTGACGTCGTAGGGCGGCGTGGCGCGCCCGAGCTGGGCGATCGCGCGGTCGATCACCTCGGTCAGCTCGGCGCGAGCCGGCTTGAGCTCCAGCGGGCGGGCGAACTCCAGGAAGCGCGTGACCAGCGAGTTGGTGCGATCCACCTCCGAGGAGATGAAGCCGGCCAGCTCGGCGATCATCTCGCTGCCGGGGGGGACGTTCTTGACCAGCATCTCCGCCGAGGCGCGAATGGTGCCCAACGGGTTTCTGAGCTCGTGCGCCAGGCCGGCCGAAAGCTGGCCCAGGGCCGCCAGCCGCTCCGAGCGCCGCACCGCGGCTTCCGCTTCCTGCAAGCTTTGGTTGGCCCGGGCGAGCTGCTCGGCGGCGGCCTGCGCGCGCAGGGCCTCGGTGCGCTGCGCCTCGGCCAGCCGCTGAGTGAGGTGCCCCACGACGGCCAGAAACAGCACACGCAGCCAAAGCTCCGGGACCTGGTCCGGCGGAATGGTGTAGCGGTCCCAGTCGAGCAAGAGCAGGAACGAGAGGTAGGTGGCGCACGCCAGCACCGTGAAGACGACGGTGCCGGCAATTCCCAGCGTGGTGGCCGCGGAGACCACAGGCACCAGCAGGACCCAGTAATAGCTGCTGGTCACGCCGCCGGTCTGGCTCATGATGGCGTAGCCCAGCGCCAGCTTCAGCAGGTTGGCGACGATGGCGCCGCGCCGTGGCGCCAGGAAGGCGATCTTCTGCTCCAGCACCTGGAGAAGGGCCAGCGCGAACAGCAGGGCGATTACGCCGGCATCGCGCTGCGGTCCGGTCACCGCCATGACGCTGAACAGCAGCAGCCACACCAGGTCGTGCGGGCGGATCCACTGGCGCCAGCGGGCGGAGGCCACCGAGCTATCTTAGCTCGGCGGCGGGCGCCGCGGCCCGCGGGACAGCCTGTGGCACGGGTGGGCGGTCACAAGAACCGGGGACAGACAGCCATTTTTCGCTTGCGCGAGTCCGTTGTCTTCAGCGAGTTCGGAGCGCGAAAAATGGTGTCTGGCCCCGGTTCTTGTGCGGGCTGCCGTCATCTCGCGGTGGAGCGCAGAGCGGCGAGGAACTCAGCCGGCTTCGCCACCGTCAGCAACAGCGAATAGCCCTGGCGCGTCGGTAGCGAGACCACCCGGTCTCGCGCGGTGACAAACGCCAGGGCCTTGTTGCCGCTCTTGGTCTTGAACCATCCGGCGCTGTAGCCCGGCAGCCCGATGCCGTTGGTGCGCCAGGAGAGCTGGTGCTGACGGTCGGTTCGGAGATCGACGATGGAGGCTTGTTCGACCACCAGTTCTTGCAGCGGCACCGATCGCCCGTAGAAGGCGCTGCGGATTCTGAGTCCCTCGGAAGAGACCTCGAACCGAACCTGACGCGCCGACCACGTCATCCACGCGAACAGAATCGCCATGCCAGTCACGACGGCGAGAAGGAGCGTCGTCGTGACCGTGAATGCCCAGCCCGATGGCGGGACCAGCTCGAAGACCTGTTTCATTGGCGTCCTCCCGAGTGTTCCTTCTCCTGGTCCTCGAGCATCAGCCGCAGCCGCTCCAGCTCCCGGCGCAGTTTGCGATCGCGCGCGAAGAGCAGGCCGACGAAGCCCAGCAGCACCAGCCAGGCGGTGAGCAGGCCGTAGAACAGGAATACGAAATTGCGTGCGTATTGGTCGGGCGTGAATCCGCCGGCAACCTGAAGGAGAAGCGACAGCATAGGCATCATGGTTTCACCAATTCTTCCTGACCGCGGAATCTTCGCGTCTTCGCGGTGAACTCATAGGGCATGAGCCTCCCGCCGCAGCGCGTCGAGCTCGCGCGAGAGGCGCTCCTGGCGCATGCGCAGCTCCAGCAGCAGGTAGCCCACGAGCAGGATCGGGATCCAGTTGAAGAACAGCATGAACCAGTACTCCGGGCTCATGTGGCCGCCGCTGCTGCCCCAGACGACGGGCTGCGGATGGTGCGTCCGCCACCACTGGATCGAGAAGAAGATGATCGGCACGTCGGCGAAGGCGAAGATCGAGACGACGGCGGACATCCTGGCGCGCTCGGTGGGCTCCTCGATGGCGCGGCGCAGCATGACGTAGCCGGCATAGAGGAGCCAGCCGACCAGCATCGAGGTCAGCCGCGGGTCCCAGACCCAGAACGCGCCCCAGATGACGCGCCCCCAGATCATGCCGGTCAGCAGGTTGGCCGCGCCGAAGGCCAGCCCGACCTCGGTGACGGCGGCGGCGAAGGCGTCGTAGCGCAGGTTCTTCGAGGCCAGGTAGAGAATGCTCGCGATCAGCGCCGCGAAGAACGCCACGAACGCCGTCCAGGCCATGGGCACGTGGAAGAAGATGATGCGGAAGATGGGGCCCTGCTCCTGCTCGTCCGGAAACACCAGCAGGATGAGCGCCAGGTTGCCCGCCAGCAGCAGCGCGGCGAGCCAGCTAGAGACGGCGACGGCTTTGTCCCGCATTGTCACCTCACCATAACGGTTTCAACCAGAGCCACCGCCAGCGCGGTGAAAATCACATCGAAGACCACCAGCAGCCGGAGCCAGATCATCAGCTCGGGGGTGAGCGGCTGGCCCATGACCAGCGGCGAGGTCAACTGCACCGCCGCGAGCAGGCAGGGGATCAGGATCGGGTAGACCAGCATGGGCAGCATCAGCTCGCGCAGCCGCAGGTTCACGGTCAGCGCGCTGAAGATCGTCCCCACCACCGTCACGCCCCACGTGCCGAGGACGATGACCACGAGCAACGACGGGAGCCGGCCCGTCCAGTGGACGTTGTAGAAGACGCCGAACACCGGCAGACAGACCAGCTCGACGGCGAGGAGCAGGGCGAAGTTGGCGAGCGCTTTGCCGAGGAACAGCGCGGCGCCGGACATGGGCGCGGCGATGAGCGCGTCCAGGCAGTCGTTAGCCAGCTCGCGGGCGAAGCTGCGATTCAGGATCAGCGCGCCGGCGAAGGCGAACACCAGCCAGAGGAGGCCGCCCGAGATCTCCCGCGTCTGCGCTTCGGTGGGCTCGAAGGCGAAGCTGAACAGCAGCAGGATGACCAGCGCGAAGGCGAGCGAGGAGTTCAGCGCCTCCTTGGTGCGCAGCTCCGAGCGGAGGTCCTTGGAGGCGACCGTCAGGACCTGGCGGACGAAGCTCAGCCGCGGGCGCCGGGCGGGGGTGCGGACTGGGGCTCCCCGTAGTGCCGGTACAGCCATCCCGTATCCTCCAACATTTCCGCGGTGCGCTCGCCGGCGTAGGCCAGGCGGCCGCGCACCAGCAGCGCGACGTGTGTTGCCAACTCGAGCGCCTCGCGGAGCTGGTGCGTCGAGATCACGACGGTGCGGCCCTGCTCGACGGCCTGGCGCAGCAGCGCCTGGAGCAGCGCGATGGCGCGGTCGTCCAGGGCCGTGAACGGCTCGTCCAGCAGCAGCACCGAGGGGTCGTGCAGAAACGCGCGGGCGACGGCCAGCCGCTGCCGCATGCCGCGCGAGAACTCGCGGACCAGCCCGTCCCTGACGCGCTCCAGGCCGGTGCGCTCGAGCCACTCCGAAGCGGCGCGCTCCGGGTCCTCCAACCCGTAAATGCGCCCGAACAGCCGCAGGTTCTCCAGGGCCGAAAGCTCGTCGTAGAGCGAGATGGCGTGGCCGAGCACGCCGATCTCACGGCGCGCGGCTTGCGCGCGCGGTTCGGCGCCGTGGATCGCCACCCGCCCGCGCGCCGCCCGTGACAGCCCGGCTACGATCTTGAGCAGCGTGGTCTTGCCCGCGCCATTGCGGCCCAGCAGCGCCAGGCAGGCGCCCGGCTCGACCGAGACGCTGATGTCGCGCAGGGCAGGGAAGTCGCCGTAGTATTTCCAGACGCCTGCGGCCTCGATGGCTTTCATCCGCGCTGCTTGCTCCCCGCGCCGCCCTGAGCGGCGGCGCCCCGAGATGCCCGGCCCCGCTGGTAGAGCAGCGCGAAACCAAGCGCCAGCACCACCAGCGTCAGGGCGAGAACGATGGTCCGTTGGTCCTCGAAGCCCGGCGGCAGGATGCTGCGAATAGGCGGACCCGAGTCGTCGCTCTCCTCGCCGCCCGCCGGCGCGGCGGAGCGGAACGAGCCCGTGCCCGTCAACCTCAGCGTGAGGGCCGCGCTAGCCGTCTCGAAGAGCGCGGCCTGCGTACTGGGCTCGTGCCCCAGCGGCTTCAGGCCGTCGCCTTCGAGCGTGACGCCGCTCGGTACGGCCAGGCGGGTCGTGGTCTTGTAGAATACCCTGCTCGAAAACGTTCCGGGGTCCGTAAACGGCAGGCTGTAGGTGATGTCGATGCGCGTTTCACCGGGCTCGCTGGGGAAATCCAGCCTGTAGACGCCAGCCGGTCCTGCCGGTGCCGCCTCGCGTGCGACCGGCGCGCCGCCCGGGGCGGTCGCCGCCACGCGCAGGCTGCCCCTGGCCGCTTCGGGGACAAAGAAACGCAGGCTGCCCTTGGCCGGGCCGCTGGAGGCCGCCGTGCCGGGGTTCGTGAAGAAGAACGATTCGGTGATGCCGAGCTGCCCCCCCGAAGGCTCCAGCAGCATGGTGTGGCCGGAGACCTGGGCCGCGGCCTGTGGATTGCCCGTGGCGCGGCTCGCGGCGGCGCCGTCCACGGCGGCCAAGGCGGCTGCCGCGCTGAGGAGAACGGCGAAACGCCTCATTTGGCCGGCGCCTCCGCCGCCATCGGCTTGCCGCACTCGCCGCAAAACTTCATCGGGCCGGGGAACTTTGCTCCGCAGTGCGGACAGGTGTACGCGGCGGGGGCAACCTGACGCCCGTCGGGCGCGCCCGAGGCGGCCTTCGCACCCGGCTGCGGGGCCTTGAGCGGCGGCGCCGCCTTCGGAGCGGCGCCCGGAACGGCGTCGATTGCGGCTAGCACGGCCGCCAGCTCGCGCTGCAAGCCCTGCTTGGTCTGCTGGTAGTCTGGGTCGGAGAGCTTCCCCACGCGGTGCTCGAACTGGAGGTCGCGCAGGTTGTCGTAAATGACCGCCCGGCGCTCTTCCAGGTGCTTGAAAGGCGAGACCGGCTCGAACTCGGGCAGGTCCCTGGCGCGCACCAGCAGCGTGAACACCAGAACGCCGATGGCCAGCAGGGCGGCGGCAAAAACCATCATGAGTCCAGTTTTTCCAGGTCTTTCTCGATCCGCTCCTGGTAGCGGGCCAGCGTGGCGGCATCCATCTCCGGCCCCGCGGCCAGGGCCGCCGGACGGCGGAAGCGCCGAATCACGTACCACACCAGCGCCAGCCCCACCAGGATACCGATGAACGGCATCACCCAGCCGAGGAGGTTGAAGCCCTCGGCGGGCGGCTTGAGCAGGATGCGCGGGCCGTATGCCTTGACGAAGGCGTCCAGAATGGCCTGATCCGAGAGGCCGGCGTTCACCATCTCGAGCAGCTTCACGCGCGCCGGGCCCGCGAAGTGGCACTGCAGCATGTTGCACGAGGTGATCGAGCTGCCGCAGCCGCACAGGCACTGGAGCTGGTCGCCCAGGCGACGCACGCGCTCGTTGGTGAGGGGGTTCATCCCCTGCGCCGCGCACAGTGCGGCGAGGACGATCACGAGGACGCTACTTTTCAACCGGCGCATACGTCTTCTTCACCCCCACCACCTGGGTGCGAGGGTACTCCAATCTAACCTTGCTCGGCGCCAGGCAGACGAGCGTGCCCGCGATGAGCACCCAGAAGCCGATCCAGATCCAGGAGACCAGCGGGAAGACGAACGCCTGAATCACGGCCCGCTGGCTGTCGCCCGAATAACCCGCGAAGTTCAGGTACAGGTCCTCGTTGAGCCGGCGGCGGATGGCCACTTCCGAAGTGCCCTGGTCGCTGGCTTTGTAGAGGCGGCGCTCGGGTTCGAGCGTGCCCACGTAGCTGGCGCCCTTCGAGGCCTGGATCAGCGCGCGGCTCCAGGTGTAGTTCTCGTTCTCACCCGAGGAGATGTTCGCCACCACGAGCTGGTAGCTGCCCAGCGTGAACCGGTCGCCGATCCTCACTTCGGCGGTGGCGTCCTTATTGAACGCCGAGCCGGCGAAGCCCACGAACATGAGCACGATGCCCAGGTGCACGATGTAGCCGCCGTAGCGGCGCGTGTTGCGGTGCGCCAGCTCGACGGCGGCCGCCAGCAGGTTGCCTCCGCCCTTGGCCCGGATGGCCCGCGCGCCGCGGTAGAACTCGACGAAGATCGTCCAGGCCACGAACCCGCACAGGCCGAAGGAGACCAGCGCGTAGAAGTGCCGCACACCAGCCGCGAGCAGCGCGCCCGCCAGCGCCAGCGCGCCCGCCAGCGGCCACTGGAAGTTTCGCCGCAGGCTTTCGAGCGACGTCCGCCGCCAGGCGAACAGCGGCCCCACGCCCGTCAGAAACAGCAGGAACAGCCCGATCGGAATGTTGATGCGGTTGAAGAACGGCGCGCCCACGGTGATCTTCTCTCCCGTCACGGCTTCCGAGAGCACGGGGAACAGCGTGCCCCAGAGAATCGCGAAGCAGGAGGCCACCAGGATCAGGTTGTTGAACAGGAAGCTCGATTCGCGCGAGACGATGCTCTCCAGGCGCGTCTCCGATCTGAGGTAATCCAGGCGGCCCAGGATCAGGTAGAGCGTTCCCGCGATCAAAATGGCCAGGAACCCCACGAACCAGAGCCCGATGGAGGACTGCGCGAAAGCGTGCACCGAGCTGACCACGCCCGACCGTGTGAGGAAGGTCCCGAAGATGCACAGCAGGAACGTGGCCGAGACGAGCACCATGTTCCAGACCTTCATCATGCCCTTCCTCTCCTGCATCATCACCGAGTGCAGGAAGGCGGTGGCGGTGAGCCAGGGCAGGAAGGAAGCATTCTCCACCGCGTCCCAGGCCCAATAGCCTCCCCAGCCCAGCACGGCGTAGGCCCAGGCGGCGCCGAGGATGATGCCGCAGCTCTGGAACAGCCACGTGACCAGCGTCCAGCGGCGGGTCGTGTGGATCCAGTCATCCCCGGGCTGGCGCGTGATGAGCGAGCCGATGGCGAAGGCGAACGGCACCGCGAAGCCCACGTAGCCCAGATAGAGCATGGGCGGGTGGATGGCCATGGCCGGGTACTGAAGCAGCGGGTTCAGGCCCTGCCCGTCGGCGAGCGTCTGGACGGTGCGGCCGACCGCCAGCACCTGGAATGGCGAGGCGACGAAGGTGTTCAGCAGGAGGAAGAAGCACTGCGTCACCATGAGCGTGGCCGTGACGTAAGGCATCATCGAGCGGTGCCTGCGCCGGTTGGTGAATACCACCACGGCCGAGTAGCAGGCCAGCAGCCAGCTCCACAGCAGCAGCGAGCCCTCCTGCCCGCCCCACCACGCCGCGAACTTGTAGAGCGGGGGCATGGCGCGGTTCGAGTGCGCCACCACGTAGGCCAGGCGAAAATCGCCCGTGAGCAAGCTCACCACCAGCGCCGCGGAGGCCACCGTCAGCAGGAACCAAATCGAGTAGACGGCGCGCTCGGCGCTGTGGATGAGGAACTGGTTGCGCTTCCAGCCGCCGGTGATCGAGCCGGCGACCGAGAAGACGGACAGGCACAAGGCCAGGACTACTACCAGCGAACCGAGGGTTTCCATATCGGGATGTTGGAGGGGTGCCGCTGGACCGGTTTGGCCTCGTACTTGGAAGCGCACTTGGCCTGGATCTGGCTGGCCGCGAAGATGTTGTCAGGCCCCATCCGGCCGTCTGCCAGGGCCTGGGCGCCGTCGCGGAAGGTGTCGGGTAGGGGGCTGTTGCCGTCGTAGACGACTTTGAGCGTGCGGCTCTCCTGCCGCAGCACGAACCAGACCTGCCGGCCCCTCCGGAAGATCGAGCCTGGCTCGACGTTGCCGGCCACCCGAAGCCGCCTGCCGACCGCATCCTGGCCCATCTGCTGGACTTCGGAGACGGTCTTGTAGTAGGTCTTGCTCTCGCTGATGCCCCCAGCAGCCAGCCACACCAGCATCCCGACGATGACCACAACCAGTGCCCCGAACTTCCAGTGGGTTTTCATGCCAGCCCGTTACCTTCAAGTATACGCTAGCCCGCCTTTCTCACCGCGCCCGCGCCAAGACGGCGCACGCCGCCAGGGCTACTCGAACTCGAGCGTGGCGAGGTCCCCGGCGGTGCCGAGCTTGGCGTCCGGCTTGGCGTAGTACTCGGCCGTAACGGCGGGGGCCGGCGCCTGCGGACCGCAGGGGAACGAGAATCCGCGGCCGAACACCAGCACGCTGTGCGGGTCGCGCACCGCCAGGCGCGTCTGGTTGCCCTCGGCCGTGCGGATCACGACCCTCACCGTCCGGCCGGCGCACTCGACCCTGGTGAGCTGGCCGCGCACCTTGCCCGAAGGCGCGTCGCCGCTCGACCACGGCACCACCGTGCCGCCGGGATTCGCGCGCGGGTTGGCGCGGTTGGCGCGCTCCTCGGCGGCATGGATCTCGGCGAGCGCGGCGTCCTTGAGGCGCTGCAAGCTCCGCTCGCGCTCCTCCTCGCGGCGCTTGCGCTCGGCGTCCGCGAAAGCCAGGCGCTGCTCCTCAATCCCGCTGCGCGCCTCGCGTATGCGCTGGCGTTCGCCCTCATCGACGGAGGCGGCTTCAGCGGCCGCCCAGGCCTTGGCCGCCTGAGGGTACAGGTTGTGGCGCTGGTAGACCTCGGCCACCGCCCGCCAGCGCGCGGCGTTGCGCGGCTCGAGCGAGGCGGCGGTTTTGAGCCAGTTGAGCGCTCGGGAGGGGTCGGCCTCGATCCCGGCCAGCAGCACGTAGGGCTCCGACCAGTTGGGGTTCAGCTCGGCGGCCTTCTGGAGCGCGGCGGCGGCCTTCACCTTGTCAGGGTTCAGCCGCGCGTACTCGAGCCAGGCCGGCGCGCTCGTGCTTCCGGCCTCGGTGGCGGCGGCCAGCTCCGCGCGCGCCTCCTCCTCCCGCCCGGCCCGCAGCGCCAGCAACCCCAGCCCTTCGT
>Ga0187886_1002493_pt1 | contig 14726 bp, 14 predicted proteins | sample June2016WEW_20_1_FD_133001 | JGI IMG/M metagenome (GOLD analysis project Ga0187886, IMG submission 133001) | Peatland microbial communities from SPRUCE experiment site at the Marcell Experimental Forest, Minnesota, USA - June2016WEW_20_150 | ecosystem: Environmental > Terrestrial > Soil >... | reverse complement strand
GCGGCGGCGATGGCGGGGCGCATTGGTTTGTTGGCAGCCAGTTCCTCGCGCACGCGCTCGTAAATCAGCACGTTCGTATCCACCGCCATGCCGATGCTCAGCACGATGCCCGCGATGCCCGGCAGCGTCAGCGTGAACTTGAACATCGCCAGCACGCCGACCGTGATCAGAATATTGAAAATCAGCGCCATGTCGGCAACCACACCCGCGCCCAAGTAGTAAACCACCATGAACACCACGACCGCGATGGTGCCAATCATCGCCGCGCGCACCCCGCTGTCGATCGAATCCTTGCCCAGCGATGGATCTACGCCGCGTTCTTCCAGGATCTTCACCGGCGCCTGCAGCGGATTCTCCAGCACGCTGGCCAACCGCTGCGCTTCGGGCAGACTGAACGAACCGGTGATCTGGGCGTGACCGCCCATGATCGCATCCTGAATAACCGGCGCCGACTGCAACTCGCCATCGAGGATGATGGCCAGTTGACGACCGACGTTGGCGGAAGTGACGCGCCCAAAGATCGCCGCGCCCTCGTTGTTGAAAGTCAAAGCAATGTAGGGGCGGCCGATCTGATCGTACTGCACGTAGGAGCGCTGGACGTATTTGCCGGTCAAGCCTTGTTCGGGGCGAAGTTTGACGAAGTAACTGCGCGTGCCGGTGCGGCCTTCCCGCGTTTCGGTATGGGTCAGGTTGGTATAGCCGAGTGGCGGCGTGAATCGTTGATCGCTCAGAGCCTGGGCCGCAAGTTCATCGTTGTTCTTGTGAACCAGCCGGAATTCCAGATAGGCCGTTTGCCCAATGGTCTGCCGCGCTTCCTGGCGACGCCCTTCTTCCAAGCCGGGCAGTTGCACCAGAATCCGGTCTTCGCCTTCGCCCTGAATGACCGGCTCGGCAACGCCAAACCTGTCGATGCGTTTGCGGATAGTATCGATGGCTTGCTGCACCGCCTGACCACGGCCCGTTTTGTCGATTTGGGAAAGGTCCATCCGCAATAGGAAAGATGTGCCGCCTTTCAGGTCGAGGCCCAGTTGGATCCCATAATGGAAGATGGCGTAAACCGACACCAGCGTGATGGCGGCAATGACTCCGAATTTCCAATTTAACTGTTTGTTCATGCGGAACTCCGTTCCAATGTCAGTAGCGCGGGCGTCCCGCCCGTTACGTCGTTGTTCGGGATGCGCAAACTTACGGGCGGGACGCCCGCGCTACTCAGCCGCCGGCCCAAAACGACGACAAAGATTTCACGTTTTTCGCAGGTCATAACATGACGAAAAGGTGTCACTCGACTCCTAGCTGCTTGAGTTTTCCGACTCGGCAGATTTCTGAATCACGCTGCCGATGGCGCTCTTGGCGATTTCGATTTTCACGTTATCGGCGATCTTGAGCATCAGCGATTTGTCTTTGACGTTCGTGACGATGCCGTAGATACCGCCCGTGGTCAGAATGCGGTCGCCGCTCTTGACGTTCTTGATCATGTTTTCCTGGTCTTTGCGCTGCTTCTGCTGCGGGCGGATGAGCAGAAAATAAAACATCACACCGAGGATCGCAAACATCCCGATCATCTGGAGCATCTGCCCCTGCGGGTTTGGTTCGGTGCCCGGCGGCGTGGCTGGCGCCATGGCCAATAATTCAAACGGTCTCATTCGTCTCCGTATAACGGGCGATAAACTCTTCCTTAAATTCCGTAAATGCGCCCGCCGCAATCGCTTTGCGGGCGCGTTGCATCAGGTCCAGGTAAACGTGCAGATTATGCCACGTCATCAGCCGCAAGCCGAGAATTTCGTTGGCCCAAAACAAGTGCCGCACGTAGGCCCGCGTGAAATTCCGGCAGGCGTAACATTCGCAGCCTTCTTCCAGCGGCCCGAAATCCTCGCGGTACTGGGCATTCTTGATCCCGTACGAGCCTGTCGCCGTAAAAATTCTACCGTTCCGCCCCGCGCGCGTCGGCAGCACGCAATCAAACATGTCAATGCCGCGCGCGATCATGTCCAGCATTTGCGGTGGCGTGCCGACGCCCATCACGTACCGGGGTTTATCCTCCGGCAAATGCGGCACGGTGGCTTCGACCTGCCCCGACACAAGGTCTCGGGGTTCACCCACGCTGACGCCGCCGACGGCATACCCGTCAAAATCCATCGCGACGAGTTCACGACTGCATTTCTCACGCAAGTCCGCAAAAATGCTCCCCTGCACGATTCCAAAGAGCAACTGCCGCTGTAGCGCGGGCGTCCCGCCCGTCTTGTCATCTGTGGAACTGAACGGGCGAGACGCCCGCGCTACTTTTCGACAACGAGCCGCCCACTGTAGTGTCAGCTCGACGCATCTGCAAGCGTATTCTCGGTCGCACGGCCACGGCGGACACTCGTCAAACGCCATGGCAATATCGCTGCCCCAAACGGCCTGCGCCGCCATCGCCTCGCCCGGTCCGAGAAAGAACGTTGCCCCATCCACATGCGACTGAAACTCGACACCGTCATCGGTAATCTTGCGCAACTTCGCCAGCGAAAACACCTGGAACCCGCCGCTATCGGTCAGGATCGGCCCGTCCCACGCCATGAACTTGTGCAGCCCGCCCGCCCTCTGGATCAGATCGAGTCCGGGCCGGGTGATCAGGTGATAGGTGTTGCCAACGATCATCTGCGCGCCGAGTTCGTGAAGCTCGGCAGGCGACATGCATTTCACCGTTCCCTGAGTCGCCACAGGCATGAACACGGGCGTCTCGACCACGCCATGAGCCGTGTACAACCGCCCGGCCCGGGCTGACGATCGGGCATCCTGATGGAGAACATCAAAAATCGGTTTCACGACAGTCTTTTCGACTCGCTCGGATGGATCGCGCGATCATCAATCGCCACCAACACGCCCTCTTTCGGAAGAAGTAGCGCGGGCGTCTCGCCCGTGTCGTGCGGCATCCCCATAGTAGCGCGGGCGTCACGCCCGTGTCGTGCGGCATCCCCAAAGAGCAACGGGCCCCGACATCCGTGTCGGGGCGCTCCTGTGACAGGACTTGTCGTGGTGGTAGCATCGAGATGCGCCCCCGCGTTTCCGTGGGGTCGCGCCTTTGGTCTCAACCAGCACCGCGAACGCGAGCGGCAGGTTCTTATCCGGCAATTCGAGGAGCTGTCGATAAATCGGATCCACGCTTGCAGGCTAACGACATCTCCAAGGTGAATCAAGCCGGCAGCGACAAACGAAGGATGGCGGTGGAACGGCTTCTCCGTTGCGCCGCCGTTGCAGTCATTCCAACTCATCCACGGTTTCATTTGGTTTGATCTGGTTTGATTTGGTTTGATTTGGTTTGATTCAGTCGGACTGAGTTGAGGGCTCTTCCCCAACCCTGTCGAGCGGCCCCTTGCACTGGGCGACGAGGGCTTCCCACGCTGCCTTTGCCTTCGGGCGTTCCTTTTCGACATACCGCAGGAGCGATTCCAAGCCGGTCACGATCCGCTTCTTGTATCTCAGATCCAGGTCGTGCTCGAGATACATCAGCCGCTCGCGCTCGATGTGCATCCATTCCGCATTCTGGTCGCCGCGCCGCAGCGTCACGATGTCGGCGCACGCTTCGTGGAGCAGCTTCCATTTGGCTGCATCGCCCAAATCGGCAGCGGCCAGCCGGCGAACGACGGCCATCAGATGGGCGGTCAGCCAGACGGCCATGTGGTCCGAGAGTTGGCCGTTCACCTTTCCGTTGAGTTCGTTGGCTTCCGTGGCGACCAACGGAACCTGTTCCAGTGCGTCTTGTTGGAGTTGCCACTCGCGGTAACCGCCCTGTTTCCATTCCGACAGGTTCTGCTCGTTGATAGGCCGGCTGCCGAACTCGGCCTTCAACGCAGCCTGCACCGGCGGCAACGAATTGAGCCACCTGACCAACTTCTTGCCTTTCTCGCCGTCGTCAAGGCGGCGGTTGAGTTGCTCGCGGACTTCGCGTGGCAGCCGGGCGATTTTGCCGTTACGGGTCATAGGATAAGCCTCAGATTTTTAGCCACAGATGCACACGGATATCATTGTGATGCACATGGTGATGCCTACAAGCTGGTTTCCTTTAGTATTTCCGCAAGCGTGGTCACATTCGGCGCGTCGGCTGGATCCTTGATCTGGACGTGGCCAAACGGATCGATGCAAAGCCTTGGCCTCGGCTCGCCGGGCGGGTCACTGATGTGAACGTGCCCGAATTTATCGATTGAGAGTCTGCGAATGATGCCCTGCCTTTCCAGCGCGTCCATGAACCAGCGGTTTACAGCGGAAGTCGCCGCGGCATCGCGTGGTGGAAGCTTGGCGTGGAGTTCGGTGCGGTTGGTAGCGCTCGCCGCCGCAACAGATAGCGGGGTGTCAGTTGTGTTGCCGTCTCTGACGCCGCAGACGGGTTTGCCTTTTGTTGTCATGCGCGCCATTAAAGACGATAACGCGCAAAGTCGTCATGCTGTATGATTCCACCGGAAATTCCGGGTCAGAAATTTAGGCGGGAAAATTCTGTTAGTGGGATCGTTTGCTTGGACGCGCGCCAGCCAGCGTGTCCATTGCCTTCTTGATGCTGTCAAGGATGCGAGTAGCTTTCTCACTTTCACGTATGTCGTTTAGTTCCCAACGTTTCTTGAATCTGTCCCAGTCCTTGTGCTTGTGGAAGTCGCCGCACTCCGTTCTAAGCATTTCCGCGCCAGTTGCTTTCCATGCGTCCAACGTCGCCTTGTCCGGGCCGAAAGGCGGAAGCTTCCCACACCGCCGCACCCAACCGGGAACGGGCTGGAACGTAACAGCGGCCTCCTTTTCAAGCAGCTTCAGCATGTCTCGGATGTAAGGCGGTCCATTGATCTTCCTGCGGGTGCGCTCCAAGGTGTCCAGAATCGCTCGCGCCCATTCACGCGCCTCGCTACCGCCTTGCGCGTCTCGGATGCGAGGCTTGATCGTATCCGCGGCTAGGCTGATTCTTGCCAACAGCTTTGGCAGCCAAGCGTCGGCTTTTCCCTTGTGGTCAACCAATGTTGGCCACTTCTCAATCTTGCTCGCATACCCGTGAGGATTGTGAACCGAAGGGCGCACATCTATCGCCTGGGAACGAATTTCCCCTGCGGTTTCGCCTGCCAATTCGCCATGGTGAGCCCCAATTCGACGCTTGATTCTGCCACCTATTACCATATTCTCAAACAAGTCGTGATATAGGAGTTTATTATCACGTCAAAACTGAGACTGGATAAAAACAAGTTGCGCCTAAGTAGATGGCCGTCATGTCTATCGAACGTCTACAACATATTCTTTTCGAACACCAGGTAGGCAGGTCTGCAGATATTGCAGCGTTGCCTAGAGAAACACGGAAGCACCTCGACCGGTCGGTCTATGGGTGGTTCGCTAGTTTCAAGGACGGTTATATCGCCGAACTCCAAGGACAAGATGGCCTCAATCTTTGTCTGAAGTGGGACTCTCGACTGAAAGCATTCCACGAAGCGTCAACAAGCGCAACGGTGGTGAAGAAGCTCGTAGTCTTGTCTTGTTCAGGGGTTGTTCTCACTCCTAAGTTTCACCACCCGGATTCAGGGCAGCGGCCTTCGGTCCCAGACGTGTGGTACCACCTCGTTCTGGACTTCCTGCCGTTGGTCAGGTCTGGCTTCCTTCGGATTGTTCCGCAGGCAGTCAGGATGCTTGTGCCTTCCCTTCAAGGCAACAATTTCGTCATTGTCACTAGACACCGCAAACTCGTTGGACAGGACTGGCTCTTGCTTAAACAGGAAGTCCCCTCATTGCGGATCATGAGCCTTTCTGAGGCCCGGCTAAGGCATCAAATGCTCGAGATGGACGCGAGCCAGACCCGAGTACCTGGGCGCAACCTATACGTTTACCTTCCACACCTCTCTGATGTCTCGATGGATACGCTGGCTAGTATTCGGAATCATCATGGGGATGTGTTTGTGCGTTACAACACGGCAATGGCGAAGTTCTTTATGAAATCCGCTCGCAGCACGAACGAGACGACTTTGCTTGAGGCTCTTCGCGAGACGGACGAGCAGATACGCCTCATACAGGCGGACATGGACAAAATTGTGAAGTCGCAGGTACTCTCCGCAGGTGGCGTGGTAGTCGGACTCGCAGCAGCTTTCCTGTGGCCCTTTACTTCAGGCGAGTGCGCCCATACTGTGGCGGGTATATTGGGAGGAAACGCGATACGAGAAGGATTGAACTTCTTCCGGGGCACAATCGAGAGGAAGCATCTTGCAGCACGTAGCGACTTCCATTTCCCGTGGCTCATCCACCAAAGTAGCAGGAGCAACCGAGATCGGTGAAGATGGGGGGATTGGGGTCAAATCTCTTGATTCTGTAAATCAATCATCAGGGTCAGACCTGTATTCGTGACAAGCCATCCTCGGCTCATCTGCGAAACCGCGTTGCCAATCGGAACTGCGCCCCTTCGACAATCCTTCGTTTCACTCAGGGCTGCGGCCCTTTTGGTTTGGGTCGGCTGGGAGCGATTGATCAAAGAGATCGAAGGCCATTTACAGAAAGAAGAGATTTGACCCCCTGCTCTTGTGCCTTGCTCGACGAAGAAGGCGTGACAGGACCGGCGAACCATCTATAATCCGTCACGACGGCGGGAGCGTTCGAGCAAAAGGGAATGACAAGCAGAATCATTTCCGGTGTGATTGCACTGGTCTACCTCGTGGGTGCCTACGCCAGCGGTGGAGGCGAAACCACATTTCATGTCGGCCTGTTTCTGGTTCTGCCGCTCGCGTGCATCTGGTTCAGTGAGGAAATGGGGAATTACGCCGGCATGTTGATGCAGGGCGGGCCGATGACCTCTTCCCCAGCATGGCTTGTGGCTGCCTTGGGCTGGATGCTGCTGTTTATGCCGGTGATCGCCGCCCTCATTGTCGGCCTGCGGCAAAACCACTGACCACTGAAAACTGATTACTAGAGGCGAAGGGGTCAAATCTACGTATCCGGCTGATGAAGCACGTATGCTGAGATTGGTTCCTGAGCGGACGGCTTAAACAAGGATGGCAATGTTGAGCGCGCTCGCTACCGTGTGCGGCTGGTGTTGTAGGGTCCGGCGGACATTTGGCTTGCATCAGAGGGGCCGGGTGGCTATCATACGCGGATATCGGTGAGTTGTTTCACCCGTGAGGCGTGAGAACGTTGCACTGCAGCCGATGAGACATGCGTATCTTATCTTGGGATTTGCCACCGGGATGGTTCTCAGTTCCCGACCCGCCAGTGCGCAGACCTACGACAGTTGGACCAACACCGCCGGCGGATTATGGCAAACCCCTGCCAATTGGTCGGCGGGAGCGCCGGCCAACACCTTTGCCGGCCTATTTATCACCAATGCCATCTACAAGACGGTCAGCCTTTACTCGCCCGCACCAGCCAGCACCTTGACGATCAGCAACCTCACCGTTGCGGGGCCGAGCGGCACCACCAACACGCTGGCCGTCGGCGTGAGCGGTTCGCTGACAACCGGGACGTTTGATATACTGAATGGGCTGACGATCAACAGCGGCGGCGCGTTCGTCGAAGGCAACGGCGCCAACATCGTCACCACCCGCGTGGACGGCGTCAGCGGCGGCACGTTCAGCGTGGACGGCACCGTCGCGCTAAATGGCGGCAGCTTCATTATCACCAACACCAGCTACATCGGCTACAACGGCACCGGTCAGTTGACCGTCAACGGCGGCTATTTAAATGGGGGGTACATCTACCTGGGCTACAGCAACACTGCCTGCGGCACCGTCACCATCAGCAAGGGTGTCATCAACAACGTCCAAAGCTGGATCGGCTACGCGAGCGGCGCCAACAGCAACATCATCCTCGTCGCCGGCTCCGGCTCGGTCTGGAGCAACCTCTACGCGTTGTATATCGGCTCCTCCAGCTCCGGCAACTCGCTAACCATTTCCAACGGCGGCGCGGTGTACAACTCATACGGTTACATCGGTACGTATACCGGCGCCAACAGCAACACCGTCCTCGTCACCGGCCCCGGCTCGGTCTGGAACAGCGGCACCGACACCTATGTCGGCGAGAACGGCTCCGGCAACTCGCTGGTCATTTCCAACGGCGGCACCGTGTACGTTTCTTACTACGCCTCGATCGGCGAGTCGTCAAGCGCCAGCAACAATGTCGTGCTCGTCACCGGCTCCGGCTCGGTCTGGACCAACATCGACCAGTTATATGTCGGCACCCGCGGTTTCGGCAACTCGCTGACCATCGCCAACAGCGGCACCGTGTACGCGGCCTCCGGCTTGATCGGCGGCGCTGGAAGCCGCGCCAACAGCAACACCGTCCTCGTCACCGGCCCCGGCTCGGTCTGGACCAACACCAGCCACATCGAAGTCGGCCACAGCTCCTGCGGCAATTCACTGATCGTTTCCAACGGCGGCACCGTGCACGACACATTCGGCTTCATCGGCTACAACAACCCCAGTTCCAACAACGCCGCCCTCGTCACCGGCCACGGCTCGGTCTGGGGCAATGGCGGCTGGTACTACAGCCAAAGCCCTGACTTCTTCGTCGGCTTCTGGGGATCAAGCAACTCGCTGACCGTCGCCAACAGTGGCACCGTGTTCAACGCCAACGGCTGGATCGGCTACTTTGCCAGCGCCAGCAACAATGTCGTGCTCGTCACCGGCTCCGGCTCGGTCTGGAGCAATAACGGCGCGGCCTACGGCTACGGCTCTGACCTCTACGTCGGCAATGCCGGCCACGGCAACTCGCTGGTCATTTCCAACGGCGGCACCGTGCTCAACGCCAACGGCTGGATCGGCTACACCAACGGCGCCAACAACAATGCCGTGCTCGTCACAGGCTCCGGCTCGGTCTGGAGCAACGGCCTAGACCTGTCCGTCGGTGTCTATGGGTCCGGCCAAAGTCTGGTCATCAGCAACAGCGGCCGGGTAGTCAACCGTACCGGCTATGTGGGCAACAATTCCGACAACAACATCGTGCGCGTAGCCGACGCCGCCGTCTGGCAGAGCGGCGGGCTGGTGGTTGGAGACTCGGGATCGAGCAACTCGATCATCGTCGCCGGCGGAACGGTGCTGTCCACCAATCTTGTGGTCGGCCTCGCCTCCGCAACCTGCGACAACTTGGTCGAGTTGGACAGCGGCAGCCTCTACGTCACCAACGCGACCCACAGTGCCGTGCTGGAGGTGCGCAACGGCTCGTTCATTCAAAACGGCGGCATGGTTCAAGCCGACATCTTGGTCATTACTAACGCCTGCGCCCGGTTCATCCGCAATGGCGGGGCGCTGATTGTTGGCAGTCTCTTGCTCGATCCGAATCTGAGTGCGGTCGGCGACGGCATCGCGAACGGATGGAAACAGCAGTACGCCCTCGACCCGTTCGATCCCAACCTTGCAAACGAGGATCCGGACGGCGACGGCATGAGCAATTTGCAGGAGTTTCAGGCCGGCACCGACCCGACCAACAGCGCGTCGGCATTTCGCATCACCGACATCGCGCAGGAAGGCGACGACATACGGGTGACTTGGACAATGGGCAGCGGCAAGACCAACGCGTTGCAAGGGACGGCGGGCGACGTGGATGGCGGCTACACCAACACGTTCACCGACCTGTTCATCGTCACCAACACGGTTGGCAATGTGACCAACTATCTCGACGTGGGCGCGGCTACCAACTTGCCATCGCGTTACTACCGCGTGCGGCTGGTGCCGTAGCAAAGAACGGCAAGGTGTCAGGTATAATCATTGAACATTCTTCGAGACCGGCGCAGAGGACGGTTCCCGGTGCCATCGACATCCTCGGCACGCACCAGTAGGAATGAAATGAGCGCGCCGTTTACTTTTTTTGTAGTTCGGCGCGAATCATGGTGAGTATTTCGTAGTAGCGCCACGCAGCGGAAGCGTCAGACTCCTGGTGATGATCGGGCCTCAGCACGAGATCACCTGTGGCCAGCAATACCATCCGCACGTCAGGGTTCTGCCGCACTTTCTCGTGCGTCGCTTCGACAATCAACCTGTAGTGCTCGGCGGGCGTGGCGGGCTTGTGCTCCATGCGTTTGCCCTCGAACGTGACCCACGTGATGCCCATCTTCTTCATGTTCTCGTTAGCCAGGTCACCCGCGTGCTTCGCGTCAAAGCCGGTAAGCTGCGCAACTTGCTCGCGCGTGTACTTCCATTCCAATCCCGGAAACCTAGCTCGCGGATCGTCGGCACCTTCAGGATACTTCATCATTTGCCAGAAGCCTTCCAGGCTTGCGTAGCGTTTTCCGTGAAAGGTGAACGGTGTCGGTGCAAAATTGGAGAGTAAGCCGAGTTCGTTGCGTTTCGATAGGATCACTTCGCCGGGGCCAGCCTCCTGCGGCAGGATTTCCCATGCAGGCGCGCCGTCCTTCGACACCGGCGCCCACCAGTGCGCCGGGTAGCGCGGATCGCGCGGGCACGGCTGCCATGTCTGCCGACGCCCCGCTCGCCGCGAGCAGCAGTGTCAAGCGATACAGGGCCCGGATCAACGTTCCGCGGCGCATAACCGAATTATGGGGCGGAACAGCCGGAACGACAAGAGCGGATTCCTTACCACGGAGAGGATCATCGCTGCCCTCGGCAGTGCGTGGAATCGTCAGGGTCAGACCTGTGTTCGTGACAAGCCATCGGCGGCTCATCTACGAAGCCGCGTTGCCAATCGGAACTGCGCCCCCAGCGGGATTGTCCCCGCCTTCATTCTGAAACCACTGGTCACGTTCAGCTTTGCCACACGGGGGCACGATGTCCCTGTCCTTTCCCATTCTTGCATTGACTTACTCCTCCCAAGTTTGCTAGAAATGCACACGTTATGAGAACACCCCTTTTCACCTCCCTTGCTATCGCTCTCTGGCTTGCGGGATTCGCCACAGCGCGTGCGGTACCAATCACCATCAACCCATCTGACGACGGGGCATTGTACACCTGCTACGGGTGCAATCCGGTCAACAACGGCGGATACGTGCTCGTGGCGGGATACATTCAAGGTATAGTCATATTCCCAACTGCTCCGATCTGGGGCTCGATTGGTCAAGCCGTCCTTACCGTCAACCCGTATGGTCTGCCGCTTTTTAGTACGGATATCGACGTTTACGGGATCAGAGAGAACAGTGGGTTTATTAGTGCGAACGACGCGAATGCGGGCACGTATCTTGGTACCATGCACCTTCCCTCAAACCTGGGTTATGGCCAGGACGCGTCGTTCGATGTTACATCCTTCATGCTCACGGCAAATAGTGCCTATGTCGGGTTTAATCTTCGCGATACGGGCGGTCCAGACGTTCTGAGTTCCATGGAATACAACTACGGGCACCCCTCGCAGCTTCATGTGACGGTGGTTCCCGACCAGAGTAGTACTTGGGAACTCTTTGTCTTGGCATTGGGCGCGGTCGGTGTCATTGGATGGAGGGCCAATGGCAAGTCGGCGTCGTGCTGTAGCAGACTTTGAACGGCGGGCAACCGGGTCAGATCTCTTGATTCTGTAAATCAATGGTCAGCGTCAGACCTGTATTCGTGACAAGCCATCGGCGGCTCATCTACGAAACCGCTTTGCCAATCGGAACAGCGTCCCTTCGACAATCCTTCGTTTCACTCAGGGGTGCGGCCCTTTTGGTTTGGGTCGGCTAGGAGCGATTGATCAAAGAGATCGAAGGCCATTTACAGAAAGAAGAGATTTGACCCCCTGCTCCGCTCATCCTTCGGCTAACGATAATTCGCCATGGTGAGCCCCAATTCGACGCTTGATTCTGCCACCTATTACCATATTCTCAAACAAGTCGTGATATAGGAGTTTATTATCACGTCAAAGCTGAGACTAGATAAAAACAAGATAGGCGGCGAAGGAGTTGGCAGGCTTGTGTGAATCCGTTAGCATACTTCTACTCGTTGCAGTTCGTCGTGCTCTTGGCATGCGCCGCGTTCTACTACAAGGCCGCGCAGATGGAGGGTTCTTCAGGACTCTTGTGGTCGGCGCTTTCCGTCGTTGTCTTCATTCTCACGTGGATTGTTCTTTCGTGGGGTTGGCTCGGCTGCTTGCTAAGTCAGGTCGGGCTTTTTGCCGGCATCACAGTTGTGCGCGTGTTACGGAGGCAGGGATTGTGAACGTGCCTATCCATTCAGTGGAGCGAACTGGCGACCCGTTGCGCGGCTCGCCAGTCGCTCACTTCTATCGTTAGGCAATTGACCGGATGCGTTCACATGTCTTCAACGATTGCAGATAGGATAAGTCAAGTGTCGTTGGTCATCTTGGAAATGACCGTACTTGCCCTATATCTGGTTTTTCAATTCGTGGATTTGTCCTTCCTCGACCTTTATCAAGCCTTGGTCGGCTTAGTGTTCTTTTGGTTGGTCGTGTTGCTGCTTATTGCGTCGCTGCGAATGTTTTCGAAGCACAGGCTCTTAGCCATTGTGGGACTTGGTGTGGTAGCCGTGATTGTCGTGCCGCTTCTCTTTTCCATTCCTTCCCTAAGACGGAGATGATACGACTTATTTGGATCTGCCTAATCTGAATCTCTTTGCGATGGGAGCGGTGTGCAGCGCAGTTGGTCGGCATGGGCGGAATGCGCGGGGCGGAGCGGTGGGGAGAATGGGTGGGCGCAACATGAACGTGATGTCCATAGGAGGCTCCTCTCTTGTGCGAAGCATCCTACCGCCGGGCGGGGTGCGCTGGCAATGCTCCAGAATCGGCCACGGGTGCGCTCAGGACGCGAACCGCCCTAACCCGCAAAGCCCCGAATAGTCTTGACTCCCTGTCTTTTCGCTGTTACATAAATCCTATGGAGAAGCGGGCGAGCCTCTGCCCGATGAGCAGCAGCCCACCCAGCGTCGATTGGATTTGTTGGCAACTAGAACAACCTGCAAGGAACAACCAACATGAAGCAAGCAACCAAAGCGTTCAACCTCGGACTTGTCGCGCTCGTGTGTCTGTTTCTCACCAACGCCCGCGCGCACGCCGATGACATCTACGTAGCGGGTTCAGGGAACCACACGATTGAGAAATTCGATTCCAGCGGAAACGGGTCCGTCTTCGCCAACGCCAGCTCGGGTTTACTCGACCCGCGGCCCATAGCCTTTGACAGCAGCGGCAATCTTTACGTCGCAAATTACGACAACAACGTGATTTTGAAATTCAATTCGAGCGGAACGGGGTCTATTTTCGCCAGCTCGGGCATCAGCGCGCCCAATGGCCTTGCCTTTGATGGCAACGGCAATCTCTATGTCTCGAACATCTTTAGCAACACCATCGTCAGATTCGATTCCCACGGAACTGAATCCCTCTTCGCCAGTTCGGGGTTGAACCAGCCCGGACCCCTCGCGTTCGATGCCAGCGGCAATATTTATGTGGGAAATATTGGCAACGGCACGATCGAGAAATTCGATTCCAGCGGCCACGGGTCCGTCTTCGCCAATTCCGGCCTGTCAGCCCCGTGGGGACTTGCCTTCGGCAGCAATGGCAACCTTTACGTCGCGAACTCGGGCAACAGCACGATAGAAGAATTCGATTCCAGCGGTCACGGCTCGCTCTTCGCCAACTCCGGCTTAAACCACCCCCGGTGTCTTGCCTTTGACAGCAGCGGCACTCTCTACGTGGCGAACTGGAACGACGGCACGATTGAGGAATTCGATTCCAGCGGACACGGGTCCGTCTTCGCAAGCATGGGGGCGTACAGCTACCCGTTCGGGGTCGCGATCCAGTCCATTCCCGAGCCTACGACTTGGATCTTGGTGGCAATGGGCGCCACTGCGCTCTTCGGCAGTTGCCGGTTGCGTCGCCGGTCCGACTCCGGAAAAGGGCGCGACCGGGGGACAGAAATGGATCGACCAACATGAAGCAAGCAACAAAAGCACTCAATCTCGAACTCACCGCGACCGCATGTTTCCTCTTTGCCAACTCCCTCACGTACGGCGATGACATCTACGTGTCGAATTATGGCAACAACACCATTGAGAAATTCGATTCGACCGGACATGGATCCGTCTTCGCCAACTCGGGCTTGGCGGGCCCCGATGGTCTTGCGTTTGATAGCAGCGGCAATCTCTACGTAGCGAATACCAGCAACAACACGATTGAGAAGTTCGATCCCAGCGGGCATGGGACAGTGTTCGCCAACTCGGGCTTGAACTTCCCCGCAGGTCTCGCCTTTGACAGCAACGGCAATCTCTACGTGGCGAATGCTGGCATCAATGGTGATAACGCCAATACGATTGAGAAATTCGATTCGAGTGGAAACAGGACGGTTTTCGCTAGTTCGAACCTGAGCAATCCTGTTGGTCTCGCCTTTGATGGCAGCGGCAACCTGTATGTAGCGAATTTGGGTGACAGGACGATTGAGAGATTTGATTCCAGCGGGCACGGGTTGTTGTTCGCTCACACAGGCAACGAACCTGGAGGTATCGCCTTTGACGCCAGAGGTAACCTCTACGTGGCAATTTGGTACAGCAGCACGATTGAAGAATACGATCCCAGCGGACACGGGACAATCTTCGCTAGTTCGGGCATAAACTACCCTCAAGGTCTTGCCTTTGACAGCAGCGGCAATCTCTACGTGGCGAACGATGGCAACTACACGATTGAGAAACTCGATTCCAGCGGTCACGGGTCAGTGTTCGCCAACGCCAGTTCGGGCGTGAACGAGCCGATGTTTATCGCTATGCAAGTTCCCGAGCCTGCGACTTGGTGCCTCTTGATCTTGGGCTTGGGTGTGCTGGCAATGCTCAAGAATCGGCAACGGGTGCGCCCAGGATGGCCGCTGGCGCGTTGACGGC
>Ga0187886_1002492_pt1 | contig 14733 bp, 10 predicted proteins | sample June2016WEW_20_1_FD_133001 | JGI IMG/M metagenome (GOLD analysis project Ga0187886, IMG submission 133001) | Peatland microbial communities from SPRUCE experiment site at the Marcell Experimental Forest, Minnesota, USA - June2016WEW_20_150 | ecosystem: Environmental > Terrestrial > Soil >... | reverse complement strand
GAGGGCCACGACGTCCGATGACATGTCTCTCACACCCCGGTAGATGTCGCAGCCGAACGCGGTCGCGGCGATGGTCCAGGCGGCCAGCGACGCGAAGAGGGTAGCGGCCAGGATCCTGGTCAGCTGGTCGCGGGCCGCGCGATACGTCCGCCACATGGCCCACAGGGCGGCCGCGATAGCGATCGCGAGCAGCACCATGGCCGGCAGTCCGAGTTCCGCCGCGACCTCAGGGAAGACCGAGTGGGCGTGGTCGAGGGCGTCCCTGGCCGCCGCCGGCCGGTAGCCCATGGCCGAGTAGTAGGTACCGAATTCGTCCAGTCCCACACCGAGGAGGGAGTGGTCGAAGGCCATGCGCACGCCGCCGTCGACGGCGTAGAAGCGCTCCGACATAGAGCCGCGCCCGGCCAGGGTGGTCGGGTTCCAGGAGTCGAAACGGGCCTCGCCGACCAGGCTGACGGCGACCGTGCGGTAGGCGCTGTTCAGCGGCGGCGCGACCTGGAGGACGAAGGCGGGCCAGGGAATGAAGGTCGCCGAGACGACCGCGACGGCCGCGATCATCGCCAGCCGTCGCCGCCACGTTGGAACCAGGAGGAGCAGCAGGATGGCCGTGCCGATGCTGGTGGCCAGCCAGGCGCTCTTGGAGAAGGAGAAGAACAGGCCGGCCAGCGTGAGGCCCAGCAGGACGAGCAGGAAGTAGACCGCACGCGGCGAGAGACCGAGGGCGCGACGTGCGGCGATGGCTCCAACGAGAAGCGGCACGACCATGGCGATGATCACGCCGAAGAGGCCGACGTTGAAGAAGGTCGTGTGGGCGAACAGGAGGCGTGCGGCCTGCATGCCCGCCAGTGAGCCGTATTCCGGCACTGTCTGGAGGAAGTTGAGCAGGCTGCCGAGGGCGATCGACACGCCCAGAGCGGCGCCCACCATGACCAGGTCCCGACGTGAAGGTCGCAGCCAGACCAGTACGGCTCCCATCGCCACCGGCTCGAGGATGCCGTGCAGAAGGACGGTCGCGCTGTTGGTGACGTCGGGCGAAGCCAGCGTGGAGAGAACGGCTAGCCCGACGAAGCCGACGAGGGCCAACTCGGCAAATCGCCGGCCTTCGAAGGCGGCGGCCCGGCGGCCAATGCGAGCAAGAAGAGAGAGGCTCTCGGCCGGTGCGCTGCGAGCGACCCGGTCGTCGAGCCAGAGCGGGTTGGCGATGGGCCGCGTTCGGCTTCGGGCGCGGCTCTCGATGACGCAACCGGCGATCAGTGCGGCCGCGAAGACCGTCTGGAGAATGACCTGCACGGGCCCGACCTGCCACTCCATCTGGGCGGCATTCCAGACCGGAGTCAGGAGCAGAACGGCGAGATAGGCGGGCCACGGGCGGTAGATGGCCCACGTGACGACGCAGGCCGCGGCAAGAGGCAGCGGGGTGCGGATGAACTGCGCGACGAGGCCGACGTGGGAGACGGGGATGGGGTGCTCGTTCAGGGCCGTGACGACGAGGACCGCAACGAAGACAAACGCCGTGACCGAGGCCTTGAGGAGCTGATCGAGGACGGTCTGCTGCCACGCGGCCGCGGCCGGGCGGGGCCACTCGCGAGCCGCCCGAAGCGGGGGCTGGGAGAGGCGCGTTTGTTCAGTTGCTTGCAAGTCGCACTAACTCCAGTAGGTTTGGAATGCCGGGTTCCCCTCCGGTAGGCGCTGGGCGGCGCTCTCCTAGGGTTCGCGACAGGGCGTCATCTGGATCACCCGCGCGCCCGACCTTCCTGAGATGGTAGGGCCAAACCCGTTAGTCGCTACTGGCCCTGCTCTCTCGAGCCGGTCCAGACAACCGCCGGGTTCTGCGACCTGACCGGACCAATCGCCGCCGCGTCCAGAACGCGTCTTAGCGTCTTGGTCCGCAATAGATGCTGGCCGCAATACCTGATGTCTCGCTGAATTCTCCCCTAGATCGGGTCTTCGTGTGACTCGTGACCCATTCCCATGTCGCCTGGCGGATCGATCGGGCTTCTCTCGGGTCGATACAGGCGACGGAATCGACGCAAATCGTGTCCTCGCCGACGGTCGGCCAGTTGCGCTGGGCCGCGGTTTGGTACCGTGTGCGCGATGGCTGACCTGCCGATTCCCTACCTGACCGGAGCCCAGATTCGCCGCCAGTACGTCGAGTTCTTCGCCGCGCGCGGTCACACCGTGGTGCCGAGCGTCTCGCTCGTGCCGGCGGGCGATCAGACGCTGCTCTTCACGAACTCGGGGATGGTCCAGTTCAAGGACGTCCTGACCGGGCGCGAGAGGCGGAGCTACGTCCGCGCGACCGACTACCAGCGCTGCCTCCGAGTGGCCGGCAAGCACAACGACTTCGAGGAGGTGGGCCGCACGCCGCGCCACCACACCCTTTTCGAGATGCTCGGCAACTGGAGCTTCGGCGACTACTTCAAGCACGACGCCATCCACTGGGCCTGGGAGTTGCTGACCGAGGTCTTCGGCATCCCGGGCGATCGTCTGGCCGCGACGGTCTACACGGACGACGACGAGGCGTACAAGATCTGGCACGAGGAGATCGGCCTGCCGCCCGAGCGGATCGCCCGCTGGGGCAACGTCGAGGAGGGTGACGAAGCCAACTTCTGGCGGATGGCCGAGACCGGGCCGTGCGGCCGCTGCTCGGAGATCCACTTCGATCACGGTGCGCAGTTCAGCGAGGGGCCGCACTGCATCCCGGACCACTCCGAGCACTGCCCGCGCTGGCTCGAGGTCTGGAACCTGGTGTTCATGGAGTTCGAGCAGCGCGCCGACGGCACGCGCGTGCCGCTGCCGATGCAGTCCGTGGACACGGGTATGGGCCTGGAGCGCCTGACCAGCGTCATCCAGCAGGTACCCACCAACTACGACACGGACCTGTTCACGCCAATCCACACGGCCATGATGGATCTGCTCGGTCACGATCCGGAGGGCTTCGAGGCCGAGCGGTTCAGCTATCAGGTCATCGCCGATCACTCGCGGGCGGTCACCTTCCTGGCGGCCGACGGCGTGGTCCCGTCCAACGAGGGGCGTGGCTACGTCCTGCGGCGCATCCTGCGCCGCGCGGTGCGCCACGGCCGGCTCCTGGGCCGGCGGGAGCCGTTCATGGACATGACCTGCGGCGTCGTCATCGACGTCATGAAGGACGCCTACCCGTACCTGGCCGTCCAGTACGACAGGATCCTGCGGGTGATCCGCCAGGAGGAGGCGCTGTTCGCACGGACGCTGGAGACGGGCACCAGCCATCTCGAAGCGGCTCTGGCGCCGCTGACGAAGGCCGAACGAGTTGTCGGCCGGCTGCCGGCCAGCCTTCCTGCCGACGCCCCGGTGCTGCCGGGCGAGATAGCCTTTCGGCTCCACGACACGTACGGCTTCCCTGTCGATCTCACCGTCGACATGGCGGCCGAGTACGGCGTGCGGGTGGAGCGCGAGGGCTTTGCCGCGGCCATGGGCGAGCAGAAGGAACGCAGTCGAAAGGGAACCAGGGCAGACCTGGCCCGCCACGCGGAGCTGGGCGATCTCTACCAGGTGATCCTGCGCCGCGCCGGCGAGACGAAGTTCCTCGGCTACGACGGCACCGAGGCCGAGGGCCGCGTCGTGGCCATCCTGCGTGATGGCATCGAGTACGAGGAGCTGACGGGCAAGGGCGAGGCCGAGGTCGTGCTCGACGCCACTCCCTTCTATAGCGAGGGCGGCGGGCAGATCGGTGACCGCGGCGAGCTGCTCGAGGCGGGTGGCGGCAGCGCACTGTTTGCGGTTGAGGACACGCAGAAGCCCATCGCCGGGCTATTCGTCCATCGCGGCCAGTTGCATGGCCGGCTGCGCGTCGGCGAGACGGTCACGGCGCGCGTCGATGCCGAGCGGCGGGCCCGCATCATGCGCAATCACACGGCCACGCACCTGCTCCACCGGGCCCTGCGCAACGTGGTCGGGCCGGAGGCACACCAGGCCGGCTCGCTCGTCGCCCCGGACTATCTCCGCTTCGACTACCCACTGGATCGGGCTCTGAGCGCGGAGGAAAGGCGAGCAATCGAGGACGAAGTCCGGCGGATCGTGCGCGAGAACCGCCCCGTGACGACGAAGGTCCAGCCGATGGCCGACGCCATTGCGGCCGGCGCCGACGCCTTCTTCGACGAGAAGTACGGGGAACGCGTCCGTACCGTTGCGGTCGAGGGTTACTCGCTCGAGCTGTGCGGGGGAACTCATTGCTCCGCCTCCGGCCAGATCGGCAGCTTCGTCATCACCGCCGATCGCAGCATCGGCACGGGTATTCGGCGAGTGGAGGCCGTGACCGGCGACGGCGCGGATGCGCTTCTGCGGGAACGGCTGGCGCTGCTCGAACGAATCTCCGATTCGGTCGGCGCAACATCCGTCGAGGCCGCCCCGGAGCGAGTGGCCGCTCTCCAGGAGGAGCTGCGTGAGACGCGCCGGCGGCTGCGCGCGGGTGGCAGCGGCGGGCCAAAGGCCTCGGATCTGGCAGCTGGGGCCGAGGAAGTCTCGCCCGGCGTGAAGCTCGTGGCCCATTCGGGCGCCTTCGAGTCGCCGGAGCAGTGGAAGGGACTCGCCAAGGAGATCCGCGCCGCCCTGGGTTCGGGCGTGATCGCGGTCGCCCTCGATGCGGATGCGCCGCAGATCTTCATCACGGTCAGCCCCGACCTGGTCGAGCGTGGCATCTTGGCCGGTGAGCTCGTCAAGGTCGCCATGGAGTCGATGGCGGGCCGCGGCGGCGGTCGGCCGGAGATGGCTCAGGGCATGGGCACCCGTCGAGATGGGATACCGTCGGCCATGGCGGCAATCGCGGATACACTTAGAGCCGCAGGGAAATAGCCGACAGATAGGGGAGCGGCCGTGGCGTTCTGGCGCAGGATCTGGGGCCGCGAGGAAGAATCGGCCCTCGCAGCCTGCACCGCCCTGGATATCGGAACCGAGTTTGTCAAGGCCCTGGTCTTCGAGATCGATGAGGGCAGCATGGGCACGGTTCGCGGCGTCGGGCGGAAGCGCCAGGGATTGGCCCACATGCAGTCCGGCACGGTAACGGACATCGAGGCCGTCGTCGACAACTGCTCCACCGCGCTCCAGGAAGCCGAGGAGATGGCCGGATTCCGGCCCACGCAATGCGTCATCGGCATCGCCGGTGAGCTCGTCAAGGGCTTCACCACCACCCACTCGCAGGACCGCAAGAAGGCGGACCTCGCCATCACAGACGCCGAGCTGCAGAGGCTGATCGACGGCGTTCAGCGGGAGGCCCTGCGCGAAGCCGAGCGGGCGATCACCTGGGAGACCGGCCTGCCGCAGGTCGATGTGCGTCTCGTGCATGCCGCGGTGACGGGCTCCCAGATCGACGGCTACCCGGTGACCAACCCGGTCGGGTTCAAAGGCCGTCACGTCAAGCTCAGCATCTTCAACGCCTTCGCTCCGCTCATTCACCTGGGCGCCCTCCAGAGCGTGGCCCAGCAGCTGGAGCTCGACCTTCTCGAGATCGTGGCCGAGCCGTATGCCGTGGCCCGAGTCCTCGGCAGCGAGCAGGTTCAGCAATCCGGAGCCCTCTTCATCGACGTCGGCGGCGGAACGACGGACGTGGCTTTGGTCCGGCACGGCGGCATCGAGGGGACGCGCATGTTCGCCCTGGGCGGCCGGGCGTTCACCAAGTCCATCGCCGATTGCCTGGACCTGCCGTTCCCCAGGGCCGAGGAGATCAAGCTCGACTACGCCCGAGGCGTGCCCGTCGATCGCCGCGCGGAAGTGGCCATGGTCGTTGGCAACGACGTGGCCATCTGGTCCGCCGGCGTCGAGCTGGTCCTGGACGAGCTGGCCGCGGGCGATCTTCTGCCGGGGCGGGTCTACCTGTGCGGTGGCGGCTCGCATCTGCCGGAGATCGGCGCGGCACTGCAGAGCGAGGCATTCTGGAGGCGCCTGCCGTTCAGTCGGCCGCCTCAAGTCACGGTCATGGCCCCGGAGCAGGTCACGCGCATCAAGGACGGCACGCACCTGCTGGTCGACCAGCAGGACGTGACGCCCCTGGGGCTGGCCTACCAGGCGATCGAGATGCAGACCAACGAAGATCCACTGGATATCGCGTTGCGGCGTGTCCTCCGAGCCATGAAGATGTAGCCGATGGCGATCTACTACCTCGACGTCGATGACGAGATCACCTCAGCCGCGGCTCGAATCCGCGACTCGTCGGACAGCCGGATTGCCCTGGTGCTGTCCGTGGGCTCGCGCGTGGCGACCTCGCGCATCAACTTCCGGCTGCTGGCAGGAGAAGCGAAGCATCGCAACAAGCGGCTGGCGATCATCGCCGCGGATCCCTCCGTTCAGTCCGTGGCCAGGTCCGCCGAGCTGCCCGTCTACGCGAGCGTGGGCGAGTACGAGAGGGCCGAGGCGGCGACGGCGGGCGCAACGGCGAGCCGGCCGTCAGGCGCGGTCGTGGGCGCGCTCGACGGGCTTGCGTTGACGGTGGGCCCGTCGACGGTGGCCCCGAGGGGTGGCAGGACGGGCGCCACGCGAGCCCCCGGGCTCCCGGCCGCGAACGCCGCCTCCAAACGTGGACGCCGAGTCCCCAAGCTGCAGCTGGCCGGGGTCGGACTGCTGGTCGCGGCCCTCGTCACGGCGGGCGCCTACTTCTTCTATCCCAGCGCCACTGTGGTCCTGACGCTGCGGGGCGAGCCGGTAGGGCCGATCACGGTCAGCGTCAAGGTGGATCCGGGCGTGATCGCGACGAACTATCAGGCGGGCACGGTGCCGGGTATCGCCAAGGCCTTCCCGGTCCAGGCATCCGACACGTTCGCGGCCACGGGCGAGAACGTCGTCGAGGCGGCCGCGAAGGGCAGCGTGACCTTCACGAGCCTCAACACGTTCCTCGACGTGGTGGTGCCGAAGGGTACGCCGGTGTCGACCGCGGCCGGCATCCAGTTCGGAACCGACTCGGCGGTCAGCGTCAAGAAGGCAACGGTTTCAGGTACGACCATCACACCGGGCACCGCCGACGTAACGATCACGGCGGTCACGGCCGGTCTGTCGGGAAACGTCGCCGCGAACACCATCGTCAAAGTTCCGGCCGATCTGGCCGCTGCCCTCGTGAACGCGCATCCGGTCACCAACAAGGAAGCGACCAGCGGGGGCACGCACGACGTGACCCCCAAGATCCAGCAATCCGACATCGATGCGGCCGAGGCGGCGCTTCAGGACCGCCTGCAATCTGACTTCCAGCTGGCATGGAAGGCGCCCGGAGCGGCACCGTCCGGCTCGAGCCTCCTGCCCGAGTCGGCGCGACTGGGCACGGCCACGTGCAACCCCGATCCCGCGGGGCTCGTGGACAAGCCCGTCGCGACGTTCCAGCTCGACTGCCGTGGAACCGGCACCGTGATCGTGGCCGACATGGCGAGCGTCATGGACCTCGTAAAGCGGCGCGTCGGCGCGGCCGTCCGGACGGGCTACTCGCTCGTCGAGGAGTCGGTTGCCACGAAGATCGGCACTGGGATCGTTCAGGGCACTGCCCTCGTCTTGCCCGTGACCGTGCAGGGGGTCCAGGTCCCCGCCGTCGACATCGACCAGCTTCGCGCCGCGATCAAGGGCAAGTCGGTCGACGATGCTCGCGCCTTGCTGTCGCAGTACGGCCAGGTCGACATCGCGCTCTCGCCGGGTTGGGCCTCGACGATGCCGAGCTTCGACTTCCGCATCGATATTCGGCTGGTCCTGCCATCCGTGGCGGCCGCCAGCTCTCCATCGGCGAGTGCCGGCGCTTCAGGCGCCCACGCCGGCCAGCAGACCAGCGGCGGGGCCGGCCGTTCGTCTTCCCCGTCCAGTTCGGTGATCGCATCGCCCAAGCCGTCCGCGACCGGCTCGCCGGCCCCGCTTCCGTCGGCGTCGCCTTCGGGATCGGCGTCCGGGGTTCCGTCGGCGAGCCCCGCGGCCAGCTGATGCCGGCGCCAGGAGATACGTTCGCGGGCGCGCCGCGACGCGTCATCGGCCTCGATCTTGGGGAGCGCCGGATCGGTGTCGCCATCGGCGACATGGCTGCGCGGACGGCCACTCCCTTCACGACCCTGGGCCGTGGCAAGACGGTCGCGGAGGACGCAGCCGGCATATCCCGCATCGCCGCCGAGCAGGGGGCGGGGGCCCTGGTTGTGGGACTGCCGCTCGACATGGATGGGGGCGAGGGCCTGCAGGCGATCAAGACCAGGGAGTGGGCCGAAGCGGTCGCCGCCGCTTCCGGACTTCCGCTGCGCTACCGCGACGAGCGTCTCAGCAGCGTGCGCGCCGAGCGTCGTACGGGCACGGCAGGCCGGGGCCGATCCGGCGGACCACCAAGCCCGGCTAAGCGTGACGCGCATCGGGCTCGCATCGACCGGGAGGCAGCGGCGCTGATTGTGCAGGATGATCTGGACGCCATGACAGACGAAGGCACGGAGCGGAGATCTACATGACGGTTCGAGGCGGGCGCAAGCCGAGGTCCGCCCGGACCGGTGTGCCTCTCGACCAGGCCAGGCGCGTGATCGGCAGCAGCGGCTGGGACGACTACATTCCGCCCGATCTGGAGGAGCTCTCGGCCCAACGTAAGCCGGCGCCGCCCGATACTCGCCGTGACTATCGCCGGAGCCGCTCGGGTGGAATGGGTCGGCTCCTGCTGTTCGGTCTGCTCGCCTCTATCGTCGGCGGCCTCGTCCTCTATGGCCTGAACTTCGTCGCGCGGCCGATCGTCGTGGGCGGTATCGTCGATTGGGCGGCCGAGAACCCGACTGCCCTGAAGCTTCCATATGTCTCGGACATCGTCCGGGGAGCGCTCTGGCCCAGCATCAGCCAGCCGATCGACGCGAACGACACGACGGCCGTCGTCATCGTCATCAGCCCCAACGCCACGCCGCGCGAGATAGCGGATCAACTGGTTGCGGCCGGGGTCCTCTCGGACCCGCGGGCATTCGTCTACGAGTCGATCGACAAGGGGGTCACGGGCCAGTTCCAGGTAGGCAGGCACGTCGTCAGCAAGGCGATGACCGTGGACCAGATGATCGAGGCGCTGACCACGCCGCCCGTGGCGCCGCCGTATGTCCGGCTCACCTTCCGCGAAGGTCTCAGGATCGAGCAGATGGTGGCCAAGATGGAGTACCTCGAGGCCAACCCGGTCGACAAGACCGCACCTCTCCAGATGAACGTCAGCCAGTTCTACGATCTGGCGGCCCACCCGCCGGCCGACCTGGTGTCCCAGTACCGGTGGCTCAAGCTGCCGGCGGGAGCGTCGCTGGAGGGCTTCCTGTTCCCGGCCACGTACGACGTCGCGCCGAACATAACGCCAAACGAGCTGCTGACCATGCTCCTCGACGCCTTCGCTAGCCATGCCCCGGCGGCCCTGCTGAAGCTGCCGCCCGACCAGATCTACCAGAGAGTCCAGCTCGCCTCGCTCGTCGAGACCGAGGCCAAGGTGGACTCGGATCGGGCCCTGATCGCCGGCGTGTACTGGAACCGTCTGACGTCGCCGAAGTGGCCGACGCGTCTTCTCGACGCCAACCCCACGCTCAACTACGCCAACGACTCCGTCTGGCTGCAATCGCACCCCATCGAATCGTGGGTGAACTACACGTTCTGGAATTCGATCCAGACGAGTGGGCCTCTGAGTCAGGTCGTCTTCCCGGGCAACCTCGCCGCGTACAACACCTATCACCACGGAGGCCTGCCCCCTACGCCCATCTGCTCGCCGAGCGCGGCGTCGTTGATAGCGGCACTGACCCCGGACACGGCGGACGGGTACTTCTACTTCCTGGCCAAGAACGACGGCAGCGGCACGCATGCCTTCGCCAAGACGCAGGCGGAGCAGGATGCGAACCTGAAGAAGTACGGCTACACGCAGTAGGCGGGCGCCGCGACTACCATGAGCGCATGACGGACCTCGTGCGGACACTGCCTCATCCGGCCGATTTCCCCGCGCCTCCCAGCCCCGTCGACAGGACCCGCTGGGCCGCGGCAGACGCAGATGCCAGGCCGGCCCGCCTCGCGCGACTCAGAGCGCGAATGGCCGCGGAGGGCGTCGACGCGTACTTCGGCATTCGCCCCGAGCACATGCGATACCTGACCGGCTTCACGCTCGACGACGGCGAGGATCGAGTCGCCGGCAACTCCGGGCGCTTCCTCGTCTCGGCGGATCAGGTTGCCGTTCTGGCGGACAGCCGCTACCGGCTGCAGGCCGGCGCGCAGGCGCCGGGTGCCAGGATCGAAGCCACGACGCACGACCTGGCCGCGGGCTGGGCCGGCTGGTTGAAGGCGCTGGGGGCCAGGCGGGTGGCGGTCGAGTCGGATCTGGTCAGCCACAGGGTCTGGGGCCAGCTGGCGGCCGCGGCGCCGGATGTCGAGCTGGTCGAGGCGGCCGGCTGGGTCGAGGCCGACCGGGCCGTCAAGGAACCGTCGGAGATCGAGCGCATCAGGTCCGCCTGCGCCGTTGCGGACCGGGCCCTGGCCGCCATCCTGCGTCGCATCAGGCCGGGTCAGACGGAGCGGGAGCTGGCCCTGGCCCTGGAGTGGGAGATGCGGACGGGCGGGGCCGACGCCCTGGCCTTCGGCATCGCCTGCCTGGCCGGACCGAACGCAGCCCTGCCGCACGGCTCGCCCTCGGGCCGCGAGGTCCGCATCGGGCAGGTGCTGCTGCTCGACTTCGGGGCGGCCGTGGACGGGTATCGCAGCGACATGACCCGGACCCTCTTCGTGGGTCAGCCCGCCTCACGCGACCTGGAGATCTACAACATCGTCGCGGCCGCGCAGGTAGCGGCCCTCGACATGCTGGCGGCCGCGCTGCGCGCCGAAGGACCGGCTCCGAGCGGCCGAGCCGTCGATGCCGCCGCCCGGCAGATCATCGAGGCTGCCGGCCACGGCGAGCACTTCGGGCACGGAACGGGGCATGGCATCGGCCTGGCCACTCACGAGGCGCCATCGTTGAGCCGTGCGGCCGATGAAGTGCCCCTGCCGAGCCCGACGGTCTTCAGCGTCGAACCCGGCATCTACCTGGACGGAGAGACGGGCGTTCGCATCGAGGATCTCATCCTGTTCGATCGAACTCGCAAGGACATCGATCGACTGACCGGATTCCCGCGCGACGTGCTGGTGGTCGGCGTCTGACGTTCGGCTACAATCGCGCTTCGGCAGGGACGATCGCAACCGTCCGGCCCTCCATCCTGTAGGAGCCCCCCGCCACCATGATTTCGACAAGCGACCTGCACAAGGGTGTGGTCATCGAGCTCGACGGCGACCTGTGGCAGATCCTGGACTACCACCACCTCAAGATCGGGCGAGGCTCGGCCCAGGTCCGCATCAAGCTCCGCAACGTCAAGCGGGGGCAGACGGTCGAGCGCTCCTTCCAGGCCGGCGACAGGTGGCCCCGCGTTCAGCTGGAGCATCGCCAGATCCAGTTCCTGTACAGCGACGGCAGCGACTACCACTTCATGGAGACCGAGAGCTACGAGCAGTTCAGCCTCACGGCCGAACAGCTCGACGATGCTGTCAACTACCTCAAGGACGGCATGCTGCTCGATCGGACCAGCTACCAGGGCGAGACGATCGGCGTCGAACTGCCGGTCACGGCCGACCTGAAGGTAATCGAGACGGAGCCGGGCTTCGCGGGCGACACCCAGACGGGTGCGCGCAAGGCCGCCAAGCTGGAGACGGGGTTCACGGTCCAGGTTCCGATCTTCGTCAACGAAGGCGACACGATCCGAGTCGACACCCGAACCGGGGAATACCAGACCCGGCTCTGATCGACGTCCGGAACGCGGCGGCGGCAGTCGGGCCCAGGAGGATGTGTCCTTGAGTCGCAAGGGCCCGCCCGAGAGCGATCGGCTGTGGGACGATCTGCCGGCCGAGGATTCAGATGCACGGCGGGCCGGGAAGAGCGGTCCGCCCGATTGGGCGCTGCCCTCCTGGGATGCCATCGACGACCTCGATTCGGGGGCGGTCTCCCGCCCGGCCGCGAGGATGGAGCCAACCGAACCGCCCGCTCCGTCGGATCGAGCCGATGCGGCACCGCCGCCGGCAGTCACGCCGCCGCCCATGGCCCCGGAGCCGCCGGCCCCCGCGCCGTCGGCGCCTGAATTCGCCCTGCGGATCCTGGGCGTCAGCGAGGTCACGCGCGCCGTCCGTGACGCCGTTCGGGCCGATCCTGGCCTGCGCGACGTCTGGGTCGAGGGCGAAGTCGGGCGCGTCACCGTCTCCTCTGCCGGCCACTGCTACTTCACGCTGAAGGATGAGCGCAGCCAGCTGGCCTGCGTCTTCTTCCGCGACGATCGACTGGCCTCGCCGTTCGAGGCTCGGACGGGCCTGCGAGTCGTGGTCCACGGCCGGGTCGACATCTTCGAGGCCCAGGGCGTCTACCAGCTGTACGTGTCGGCGGTGCAGCCGGCCGGGTTCGGCGACCTGGCCCTCCAGTTCGAAGCGCTGAAGGCCCGCCTCGCCGCCGAGGGGCTCTTCGATTCGGGTCGGAAGCGCCCGCTGCCATATCGTCCGGCCGTGATCGGCGTGGTCACCAGCGCGACCGGCGCGGTCTGGCACGACATCTGCCAGGTCATCGGCCGGCGCTGGCCGCTGGCCCGGCTCGTGCTGGCGCCGTGCCAGGTTCAGGGCGAGGGGGCCGCCGCCAGCGTCGTGGCCGCCTTGGACCGCCTGGCCCGATGGCGCGAACAGTGCTGGGCCGAGGGGCGGCCGGAGGAGGCTCCGGCGGTGGTCATTCTGGCTCGTGGCGGTGGCTCGCTGGAGGACCTGTGGTCGTTCAACGACGAGCGCGTGGTCCGGGCCGTAGTGGTTCATCCCGTGCCGGTCGTCTGCGGCGTCGGCCACGAGGTGGACGTGACCCTGGCCGATTTCGCCGCCGATGTGAGAGCCCCTACGCCTTCGGCGGCCGCGGAGCTGGTCGTCCCGGATCAAGTCGAAGTCGCGGCGGGCGTGACGGAGCTGGACCGCCGCGGCCGGGCCTGCGCCACAGCCCTGCTTACTGCGTGTGGCAATGAGCTCGGCGCGGAAGGCCGGGCCCTGGATCGGCTGCGGCCGGCGGCTCAGCTCGCCCAGGCCCGCGAGCGGGCCGGCTACCTTCTGGATCGGGCCACTCGGTGTCTTCGGGATGACGTGGCCGGGCGTCGCGCGATGGAGATCGCGCTGGCGGTGCGCCTGGCCCCTATCGCCGAGGCGCGACTGGCAGCCGGGCGAATGGCGCTGGAGCGGAATGCCGGCGCCCTCGTCGCACTGGGGCCGCAGGCGACCCTCGACCGCGGCTACGCCATCGTTCGCCGGGGCGCGGATGGAGCGGTGGTTCGCGATCCGGCCGAAGCGCCGGCGGGAGAGCTGCTCGCCATCAGGGTGGCGCGAGGCGAGTTCGCTGCCCGCGTGGAGGCGGACGGTGCGGAAGGTCCACGGCCGTGATCGAGACCGTCGGGATCGCCATGGTGTTCGTCGTCCTGACCGCGGCGGCGCTCGTGGCCTCGATCCGCCTTGGTATGCTCGTCGGGAATCGACTGGACCGTGCGCTCGAGGCACGCGCTTCGATCGGCGGCGACGAGGAACCCGGGACGTCCCGTCTCGCGGCTCCGTCGGCGCCCCAGAACCAGAACTCAGGTGGCAAGATAGGCCGAGAGGAGAACCGCGGTGAGTGATCAGCCTGGCGTTGAAGCCGCGGTCGACGTTTCTGCTCTGTCGTTCGACGATGCGCTGCTGGAGCTGCAGCGGACCGTCGGCGAGCTCGAGCAGGGCGGCCTGCCGCTGGAGCGTTCGATTGCTCTGTATGAACGTGGCGTGGCGCTCCACGAGCGCTGCGCGGCATTGCTCGGCCAGGCCGAGCTTCGGGTTCAGAAGCTCCTCGAGCGCTCGTCGGGAGCCCTGGAAGCTGCCGAGATCCGCGCCGCGGATGCGGCCGATCAGGAGTAGCCCGGTCACGACCAACGCCGCGGAGCCTCGAGGGCTGCGCGACCATCTCGAGCAGGAGCGGTAGACTGCCCGGCAGCAAGAAGGCACCGGATTGCCCGACTCAAAGGAACACCTCGAACAGCAGCGCGGACGGGGATCCGCCGAGGAGCACGCGAAGTTGGCACTCCTGCCTGGCCTCCAGGGCCCGAGCGACCTGCGCGGCCTGACGGACGCCCAGCTCGACTCGCTGGCCGCCGAGATCCGTGAGTGCATCATCTCGACCGTTGCCAAGACGGGAGGTCACCTCGGCTCCTCGCTTGGCGTTGTCGAGCTGACGCTGGCGCTGCACCGCGTCCTGGAGTCGCCGCGCGACAGGATCGTCTGGGACACGGGCCATCAGGCGTATGCCCACAAGCTGCTGACCGGGCGGTACTCGCGCTTCGGGACGCTGCGTCAGCTGGGCGGCATCGGCGGCTTTCCGCGGCGCGAGGAGTCGGACCACGACGTGTTCGACGGCGGGCATGCCGGAACCGGCCTGTCCATCGCCCAGGGCCTGGCCACGGCCCGCGACATGCGCCACTCGATGGAGCGGATCGCCGTGGTGGTCGGCGATGCGGCGTTGATAAGCGGCCTCTCACTGGAGGCGCTGAACGACATCGGCCACCGCCAGACCCAACTCTTGATCGTGCTGAACGACAACGCCATGTCGATCAGCCCCACCGTCGGGGCCTTCAGCCAGTACTTCTCCACGCTCAAGCTGTCGAGCGCCTGGAGGCAGAGCAAGACCGCCTACGACAAGGTCGTGGAGTCGCTGCCCGTCGTCGGTCAGCCGGCATTGAAGCTGTCCCGTCGCATCCG
>Ga0187886_1002491_pt1 | contig 14755 bp, 30 predicted proteins | sample June2016WEW_20_1_FD_133001 | JGI IMG/M metagenome (GOLD analysis project Ga0187886, IMG submission 133001) | Peatland microbial communities from SPRUCE experiment site at the Marcell Experimental Forest, Minnesota, USA - June2016WEW_20_150 | ecosystem: Environmental > Terrestrial > Soil >... | reverse complement strand
GAATATAGATATCAGGGTAACAATATACTGTCTCTTTACTTTTTTGGGGATAGTAGTATAGTTAAGACCACTGTATAGAGGACTCAAATAGGACACTCTAACACTATCTTAGGTCATGGTGGAACTTTGGCAAGACTCAAAGTATTCTCCATAAGTGGAGAGTTTGGAACCTGGAATGTTAGAGCTATCAGTAGAGAGAAAGCCCTGGATGAGTTGTCTGCTTTCTTTAGGAGACAGGACAGGGCAGAGAAAAAAAGAGTCCTAAAAGAAACCTGTGATATAGCTAGTGCTGTCCGTATTCCCAGGAGATTTTTCTAATGGGAAAGAGAAAGAAAACCGATATGTCGAAAGGACTTCCCAAAGCTATCAAGATCATGTATGAGCACAATATGACTGAGGCTGAGATCGGACAGGTAGTAGATATTATAGCCAAAGAGACAATAGACCATTTATTTCTCAGAAAGAGGAAAGCTAAGACATGACTGAGAGATATTTCCTCTGTCTCATCTGTAGATACCATGCTTATCCTATCGAAAATGTCCAGGCTCACCTATTCTCAGAGCACAAGATCAAATCTAAGACCATCCTGGCAGCCCTCTACTATTTTATCGAATGTGAGCCAAACACAGGAAGAATCATAGCTCCCTACGTCTGTCCCACCTGTGGATGTAGACGTAGGTACTACTATCGAGCGAGAGCGAAAAGAAATTGATCCTCTGGCAGTTCTATCTCCTGGCTCTAGGATCAGGACTCTACTACAGCGTAGAGGCAGCAGCTAACCTCTGCTACTGGTGGAACGATAACCATCCCTGGTATTTTCAGGTAGGCAGGTTAGTTAGACTTATCCTGGGGATCATTCTGGTGATCGTAGGAGCGATAGGGCTATGGTAAAGACATTCGCTATTGATTTCTATGCAGGGATGATCCCTGCTACCAGATTAGCTAGACTCGCCTGGACAGGGATACCTCCCCTGAAAGTAGTAGAGGGAAGCAAAGCCTATGATATCACACCAGGAGACATAACAGAGATCACGGCCCTAGAGGGTGCGATCAGTAGTTTCCCTCTGCTCCATGTGGACACCTGGCTTAGTCTCAATAAGGCAGCAGGAAAGGGAGACTATGGGATCTTCGGCATGATGAAAACAGGCAACCAGGCAGCAGCAGCACTATCACATCAGATTGGCAGCCCAGGGCTAACCATGAAACCTATAGATTTCCTGGTGCTGAACTATTGGTCTCATAACATGAACAGGATAGCCTACGATTTCCATGTAGGATATGTGATCTATTATCAATGATCCCACAATGGTTTATCGGTATAGCTGCTCCCTTTGGAGACAGCAGAATAAGAATAGACTACAGCGACAACATTCCGCTAAACGATATCCCTGGTATCCTGCTAGAAATTGCGGAAAAGATCTCAGATGGACAGGTAGATCTCCATGTCTCTCGAAAAAAATAATCCTATCTCGATCATGGAGTTCCTGGGAAAATGGCAACTAGAGGACATGAGACAGGCAGACTTCATAGCCTACGAATTAAAGATACTAACCAGGAGGGCTAGATCTCCCATTGAGGGCATGGTGTCCACATATCAAAGCCAGGATAGAGGTCAGCAGGTATACCTACGAGCACCTGAGTCCGTTCAGGTGCGTTTGTGGTCGTCTGGTGAATCAGGCGATATTGACAGCCTCAGGGTTAGGGGAGGGGGTGAATGAGCCAATGACTAAGGTTAGCAGACCACCATCAAAGGGAGGTAACTTTCTGCATGGTGACGATCTACCAGGAAAGGACTACTCAAAACACAGGGTTAAAGTTCTGGATGTGAGACCAGACCAGAAACTCCGTTCAGGTCTAGCTACAGTTCTCGATCTACAGGTAGGGAAAGAGAAAATGGGGCTAGCCCTCAACGTGACAAACCACAAAGCGATCTGTGAGCTGTTCGGAGATCCAAAGGCAGACGGTGGTGAGGGCAGTTTTGACACAAAGGACGTCATAGGAAAGACGATATCCCTCATCAAAGTTCCAGGGATCAATAATCCACAGAAAGGAACCGTGACTCATGGAGTCCGAATAGCAACACCAGGAGGGGAGTAGGCTACTCCCTCCCTCTACTTTTTCTAGGGATGGCATATACATGACCCTAATTGATCGCCTAGAAACAGACCTGGCCTATAGAACTCTATACTCCCGATTACTTGCAGCCACCAGTAGACACATCCCTTTTAAGATGAAAGCAGCCCTCTCTTTCGAGGCTCTGGTTTCTATCGAGCAGGAGGTAGCTCGATATCGTGCAGAACTCAAAAAGAAGATCGTACGCTCACGAAACACTAAGAAAATACTCGATGAGCAAAAGAAAGCCCAGGAGAACGAGAGTAGAGGTCTCAGAGGATCTTGGAGACAAAGAACGAAAGAGCCTCTGGACATTTCCAGAACAGGAGCCAATTCAGCACGACATCCCAAAGACGAAAAGCGGAAAATGGGTAGAGGTTTGGAGAGTCCTGGGGATCAAGCTCAGACTGTCTTTGACGACAAAACGCTTTTTCCTATACGATCTAAACGATAGATGTCTAGGAGAGATCCATTTCTCGGAGATCTGGAAAATGGGGATGAGCTGCCTAGAGACATCTTGTGGTTTCAATGAAGAAATTAGCGGAAGATACGGAGGACAGATCTACAGGCGATATCTGCTCCGTTCATACAAGAGGGCTAAGAGAGAGTTTGATAGTTTTCGCCCTAATTTCGCGCGAAAACGTGCTTAATTATCGTGCGTATACGCAGGGATAGGGGTATGACCTGCCAGGTAGACTACTGGATCTGTCCAGCCTGTAGATCGCCTATCAGCACAGTCTATGATAGATGTCTCTACTGTGGAACTCCCAGGAGATTCAGGGAATGGTAAGACGTTATCGTGTCCAGAGCTACCTCCGTAGAGTTCCAGGAAAGAAACGGAGAATCAGAGTAGAGAGCTATCTTAGAAATCTTCCCAGGAAAGCAAAGAAACGAAAGCCAAAGCGTAGATATCGCTATCAGCTAGTGATCCTGGCGATCAATGTTTTCTATCTCCCAGGAAAGAAAGGCAGACCCTATAATTTCGAGTTCTACATCAAAGGGTTCATCCGAAAACCCTGGCTCAAAAGCGACAGATACAGGGTGAGGCTGTCCAGGTTCCTTTGGACTAAGCTAACCCAGGAGATCCAGGATCGAGAGATAGGACATCCGCCCTGGGATGAAATGGAGATAGCACCAGAATGGAAAAACGCCCAGGCAGGACTAGACATAACACAGCCTCACAGCGTAGGGAGATATCGAGCAGATTGGAGGGCCTGGGCAGAGGATAACAGAACGAATAAGGTGTACGATCTGGATGGAGAAGAAATAGACGAGCCTGTAGAATGGAACACCTATGAGGGTTTGACTCTTGTTACCATTAGAGAGAATGAGCTTAGACCTAGACAGTCACAGCAGCCTTAAACTCATGCAGGTCTACTATAATCTGAGATATCTAGGACTCAGGCCAGTAGTGTCCAGGACGCACAAAGGCTTTCATGTCAAAGCGAATATCAGGGCAGAGAGATCTAAGATCCTGGAACTCCGTAGATCCCTGGCAGACGATCCTAACAGGTTATGGCTTTCAGAGCTGAGACTGAGAAGAAAGTGTTTTGTTACATTCGATCTCTGCTTTTCTAACAAGAGACAAAGAAACGGACAGGAGACTAGGGAGCAGGACACCAGGGAACCACTGGAACCACAGTATTTCCGCTATGGTGGGCTGTGGAGAAAACGAGAATAGGATAATATATATACTACTTTTCCCTCCCCTAAGGACCAGGTGAAACCATGAGTAAGATAGTTCCAGTGGAACCCGAAACGAAAGGAAAAGACAAAGACGAGCAGACAGAGATAGAGGATGAGTTCGAGACATTCAAGACAGAGATCAGGAAAGAGGTCAAACGCCTAGACGATAGAGTAGAGGAACTGATCTCAGTCCTGGTTAGTGCCAGGGTGCTAAAGAGAGTTGCCTAAGAAAGCTGTCAAAGCACAACTGATAGAGGCCAGGATAGAGGAATATGAGAAGAAAGGGCAGCCTCCTGATATCGCACAGATAGCGGATGATCTCAAAACCTCAAAGTTCTATGTCTGGAAAGTCAAGAACAATAGAGCCAAAAGATTAGCAGGGGAGAAAGTCACAGACGCTCTAAACCTGCTACAGTGAAAGGCTCTCTTGAACCAGTAATAAAACAGCCTGAGGTCAAAGGCAAGAAACCTCCTGCTCGACCTGTCGAGATCAGTGGAAAGGAAAGAGGCCCACAGCTACCACCTAGAGGACTCACACCTGAGGCAGCACCAGAAACACCAGGAGAGGTAGCAGTACCTTTCAGGGAGTGGCAAGTAGGAGACCTCTCTTTCGCTATCAAGTTCTCAGCCAAACTCATAGCCCAGGTTAAGACAGATGAGGATCTGGAACTGATAGCACCAGAACGGAGTAGAGCCAATTTTGAGGAAAGCCTGGTTTATTCTCTTAACGCTCATCATGTCGCTATGCCTCCCTGGATGTTGGAGCTAGTGGCGATAGGACTAGCAACCGTTCAACTCTATGGCCCATGTGTCCAAAGTGGGTTTGAGTCTATCCAGAGGAAACGGAAAGAAAAGACACAGGCAGAGACAAACCTGAAAGAAACAATCCCTACAGCTAGAGAGATCCCCAGGACAGTAGAACCAGGAGAAGTACCTAGAGGAATGGGGTCAATAGTTGATAAAGCTCTCTCCTAAAGGTTCTAAGCTCTACTCTGAGCATATCGTAGCTTACATAGAGAAGAAACTAGAGGATCTGCAACTGCTGAACAGACTAGAGGACACAGGTTTAGTTTTCAGGATGAACGACCAGGAAATAGACCTGTTCGCTAAGATCCCTGCTGTCATGGAGGCCCTGGGAGTCAAGCAGCCAAAGATCCTTTCCCTCCTGGGAACCTCAAAACTAGACAAGCTCCCTCTACCTGCCAGGAAAATGATTATCAAGAAAGTGCTCTCCCTGGCATTAGACCAGGTAGGCAGGAGGATCTCAAACGATCCTGAACGAATAGACCAGGCTATGAAAGACATGGCAGATGTCCTCATAGCTTTCAGGATCAAATACAGGGAGATTTATAAGGCTGAAAACCCGAACCTGGTAGCAGGTGAAAACCATGTCGAATAATGGAACCATGTCGGATATCCAAACGATCCTCTGTCTCATGCTAGTACCTGCCCTAACGATTATCGTCTTTCCTTTCCAGATCCTCCCACTAGACATCTATACTCAAGTTCTCCTGCTAGTCCTGGCTGTCTACGGTATACAGACTATCCTCAAGATGAAAAACCTACAATACAAGAAGCTCGACCTACTGCCAGGGATCATAAGCGATAGGATGATGGTCGGGATAGACGCTATCGCTTCGATATCATGGCTTTTCGTAAACAATATCATGCCACAGGATCAATGGCTAGCCCTGGTCACGATGATACTATCAGCTCTCGGTCTAATGGCGATATCCGAAAGGTCGTTTGGAGTTCTGAGACAATGAAACCAAACGACTTACACCCTATTTTGAGAGCACATAGAAAGGAACTCTTTTCTTATCCTAACGTGCGCTCCGTAGGAGTAGGGAGAGTCATAACAAGAGGAAAAAAGACCAAAGAGATCGGAATTATCGTAGGTGTCTCAAAGAAGAAACCTCTAGCCATGCTCACAGCAGACATGATCCTGCCTACTGAACTCAAAGCAGAAGGAGTCTCAATAGATGTCCAAGAGGTAGGAGTCCCTAAACCTCTATCTGCCCCTGCTGACTATGACTGTAGCTACTATGACATTATGAGGTCAGGCGTAGACCTGGCTCACTACCTGGTAACAGGTGGAACCCTGGGATGGTTCATGCCTGAATGGAACGATCTTATGGTAACAAACAACCATGTAGGAGCGAACTCTAACAATGCTCAGATCGGAGATCCCATAATGCAACCTAGCCCTATCTGTGCCTCCACAGAGACCAGGCAGGTAGCTACTCTCGATAACTTTGTACCTGTAGTTTTCGTAGGTGGTGGATCTCCCTGCTCTGTAGCTAGAGCTGTAGCTGCTGTCCTCAATGGAACTGCTGCCCTCTTTGGCAGAAAGACCAGGATGAGAGCACTACACAACCTAGACCCATTCGCACAGGATACAGTGAACCACTGTGATCTCTCTTTCCTGAAACCTGTACCTGGGATCTCAGGAGATGAGGCCATGCTGAACTCTAAGAGAGTTTGGCAGGGAGACAGAGATGAGGCAGACCTAGACGAGCCTTTGTTCAAGAGTGGAGCACGATCAGGCTATACAGAGTTCCTTTGCACACAGAAATACATGACTGTCTCCGTACAATATGAGGCAGGAGAGATAGCCATGTATGAGGACCAGGATGGTTTCGCGCAACCATCAGCACAGCCAGGAGATTCAGGATCAGGAGTAGGAGACCAGGCTGAGAATATGCGAACAGATGAGATCTTTGCAGGGTCGGATACGATAGGCATAGGGAGTCCGTTCAAATATGTCACAGCAGCCTATCACCAATTCTACGGATAAGACGAAAGAAATAATCACGGATATGCGAGTGAAGATAGCAGAGCATGATGTCTACATAGAACTCCTAAAGGGAGTTCCTGAGAGAGTCACTAGAGTCGAAACCAGGATCTCTCTAGCCATGATCCTCATCCCTATTTTTTCTTCTATTCTTGTCGTAGCGTTAGAGGTCATTTTCGGACACATCATGTTAGGAAAGTGAGCCTATGCCTGAGATTATTCACTGTTCGATCTGTGGCGCACCCTCACCTAATGCCATGTTCAAGCGTAGGATGGAATGGCTCAGGAGACACAGAAAGAGAAAGCACCCTAAGGCTTTCAGGGAGAGTATTAGAAAGGGGATCAGGACACGGCGTAGGCATTGAGCTTTAACCGTGTTATGATCTACTCGGATGAGGGAGTAGTAGTTCTAGGACAGAGAGGATCAGGGAAAAGCAAACTCCTAGAAAGGATCTCCTACGTCTTTCCCAGGATAGTAGTCTACGATCCTCTAATGCAACATGGAGGGCTAGGGCAGATAGTCTCTAGTCCAGAACTCCTAGAGAAAGCTCTACGCCTAGATGTTGCCAGGATCGTGTATCAGCCTGAGATCGAGAGCGAAGAAAGTTTTGATAAAGCCTGTGAGCTAGTCTACCTGAAAGGATACTACTGTTTTGCAGCAGACGAAATAGACCTCTATGTGACTAAGCATGTTCTCCCTACCTGGTTCGGAGAACTCATAAAGAGAGGCAGGAATTACGGCTGTGGTTTCGTGATCGTGTCCAGGAGAACGGCAGAGGTCAATAACCATGCTATCGCTTTCGCTAATCATCTTTTCCTGTTCTACCATCACCTTAACGCTGACATTGACTACCTGAAACAGTGGATCGGGGAGGATCTAGCTAGGCAGGTTAAGGCTTTCCCAGGTCACTATTTCCTATACTACCATTTAGAGTATCCAAACGAGACCTTCGTATGTGAGCCTCTACGGATCTAGCCATTAGATAGATAGGTTTATCTATTATCTATATAGAAAGCCTAGCCCACTAAGGAGCCTAAAGAAAATGCCCGACGCTGTTCCGTCGAAAGTTGCAGGTGTGCCTACAGAGCCGATCATTCTAGGATTTGTCGTAGCTGCCTCAGTCGCTTTTCTCGGTGCTATCTTACCGCTAGAGACATGGTTCCCTCAGGTCAAAGGTCGGTGGGTCGGAGGAATGTGGGCTGTGGTTGCCGTAATTCTCTCCGTAGCTGCTGCCATGACTAGAGGCTTTGTTAGGACTGTTCTAGCAGGTGTCGCTATCGGTGCATGGGTCGTAGCTTTCTTGAACGCGCTGAACTGGACTCCGAAAGTATAGGAGAGTGAAAAAGAAAAAATGCCTAATCTCGGATGGTTTAGGAAAGTAGACTCTAACCTGTTCAGCACTAGCACGATGGTTCCTACCAAGATCCCCATTATCAAATATGGTAGAGACCTCCTGTGTGTGCTCTCAGGTCAGATAACTACTACAGGCGCGTCCGTGATCTCAGAGGATAATCCTCTAGTCCTGGTGAAAGCCATAGATCTAGTAGGAGCCTCTGGTGAAAGCGGAAAGTCTGGATCTCTCCACAGGATCTCAGCCACAGAACTCTATATGCTTAATGCTTTCCAGCAGGGCAGGTTCCCCTGGATACAGAGGACAGGCCCGACCACGACTACCGCTTACTGGTTCTATTCTGCTGTGGTTCTGCCGTTCGATACTTTCCCTGCTGAGTCCCTAACGCTGCTACCTCATCCAGCTTTCACTAACCTAGAACTGGATGTCACATGGGGAGCCATAGCTGATCTAGGAACCAACGTAGGAACCACATTTACGACACAGCCCAGGCTAGATATCTACGAACTCACTAGAGAGTTCGCACCACCTAGCCCACCTAGCCTAATGAAAACAATAGGAAAGCAGCAGAACCTAGTAGCCAGTGGCCCTAACGATATAGATCTCAAAACAGGCCAGCCGATCCAGGAGATCCTACTGAGGGTGAACGATAACTCAGTCCGATCAGATACGTTTGTGACCCAAATAGATCTGATCGAGAACGATGGTATCTATCACCTGTCTGGTATCCCCTGGAACGTCATGCAAGCATACAACTGTTACAGGGCCTCAGACAATGGAGCAGGGCCTATCTGTTTTCCATTCGTTGAGTTCGGAGATGTCATCACTGGAACCACTATAGGTCTAGGTGTCACTAACAGAGCTACGGTCAAAGGATATACCTACATCAACCTGATGGATCTTGAAGGTGCTCCAATTCCCACAGGTGGAATGGATACTTTCAAACTCAGACTGACGACCACCACATCAGCAGGTGGCACACCGAACGCTGTAGTAGTCCTCAGGCAAAGGGTGACTTAACCCAATGCCTTCCCTCTTTTTTTCTAATTCACTTAGCGGAGGCGATCAAGAATGAATAAGGGAGCAGCCTTTCTCGGTGGATTTCTAGCAGGATGGGGCCTAAAGTATTTCTGGAAAGCTATGGCTATGGAACTCACTGATCCTAAGACCCTGGGCTATGGTGTCAAGATCGTTAAGCTCACTAGCGCGTCTGGTAACATCCGTGAGGTCTGGTTAGGAGCAGACGATCTCGGCGTGATACTGATCTCGATCTTTGTCGTCATAGCAGGAGAGCAGAAGCTAGGGAGAACAGTAACAGTCTTTGGCTGTGGAATGTTGCTAGGAGTCCTCTCAGTGAAAGTCTATGAAATGATCCAAAAAGTCCTCTGGTAGAGGGTTCAAGCCATGACAGAGACAAAGAGCTTTGCTGTGATCCATAACTACGCCTATTGGACTGGAACCATTAGCGGAGACTTTGCTGTGACCTGGACAGGAGACCTACAGGCAGCTCAGATCTCAGGGGTTATCCATGCTGATATGACAGGGGTCGGAACATTCCAGGGAGTCCTCAGGCTGAACGGAAATGAGTTTTGGAGGGGAGACATGATAGGCCCTATAGCTTTCTTCAATCAGACAATTAATGCAGATGTGAGATCTCTACTCCTGAACGGAAATAACAGGATCACCTTTGAGGTCGTTCAAACCTGGGGAGCTATAGCTGTTACGAAAGTATCAGCAGATCTCGATATGGCTATGACATCCACAGGAACTATCAGCCCTCCTCCACCAGTAGTAGGAGGAGTAGACTGGACTACTATACTCCTGGCAGCCCTGGCATTGATAGCGGTAATAGCTATTGCAGGAGTGGCTATCAGGTGGAAAGAGTAGATGGAAAAGACGCTGCTCGTCATAGCTACTACAGCAGCAGTTTTCGGAGTGTTCGGAGTTTGGTCTGCCTTCAATCCTTCATATTTCACGATCAAAAAGTTCGGAGTCACAGCAGAGGATCAGAAACTCATACAGACAGGTATGCTTATGGCAGTAGGAGCGATCTTGATAACGATAATCATTAGTGCCCTGGTGGTCTATAATGTCTAGTGCTCAAACTCAGATCCAGGCTGATACTCTAAAGAGGCTAGAGGAAATCAGAGATCAACTAGGATATTCTGATAGGAACCTTAGAAAACTAATTGCTCTCCTGAGTCCTCCTACTGTGCATTACATCAGAAGAATAACACTAGCTAATTCTGCACAGTGGTATCCCTGGCTTTGTCCTCAAAACATGAGGTTTTGGATATTGCATATCCTACCTGTCACAGCGAAGCTATCTATAGGCTATGGTAGAACAGCTAACCTAGCAGAAGCTCCACCGATCCAGGAATACACCACTATAGACGCTGCTGTAGCTAACGGAGTCCAGAGAATCAGAATGGATAGCTCCCCTGAACTGGTCTGGTTCAATTCGGACACAGCCAGCACGACAGTAGAGATAGAAGCATGGCTACAGGGAGGAAAGTAAATGCCTACTGGCCTGGAAGCTCCACAGTTCAAGATAGATATGCTGTGGCTGAAATGGATACAGAACGGAGTGGTAAAGCAAGCCTGGGATCTCCTGGCAGCCGTAGGATCTCCTAACTCTGGAAAGCCCAGGCCACAGATCCCTGCCTGGACATCCGACCAGGGGCCACACAACCTACAGCTAGAGGTCACAGCCCACAATGAGACAACCACTGGACTGAATGTTAAACTCAGAGTCCAGATGTGTCCTAGAGGTATCTCAGGGCTGCCTCCTATGCCTAAACCTCCATGTGGGGATCTGAAAGACAGTGGATCGTCTGTAGTAGCACCAGGAGCCTTAGTTCTCCCTACCATCTTAGGGATGGTGAAAACCACATATCCAGTCCTGCTACCAATTTGGCAGCTCCAAATGTGGAGCGAAAGCGTAGACCTCCATGTAGAGATCGTAGACGTAGATGGAACTGTCTATAACACCCTGATCCCCTACTATGATAACTCAGGATACAGGGCAGACGATTTCTATCAGCCGATAGATGTCCTGGGAGTCTCGCCTGGTGGTTTCACCGTGACAGTCATAGTTAGAGATCAGAACTCAGGGGCAGTATTGCCTAATGCTACGGTGGATCTAAACTAGGGGGGTGAAAGCACGACCACACAAATAACGGACTCAAGTGGACAGGCGACTTTCCAGAACGTAGCAGCAGGATCGCACCAGATCGTAGCAAATAAGCAGGGTTACAACCAGGGAACCATGCAGGTCACGGTTAGCGGAAATCAGAGCTTCACGATAGGACTCACTGTTTACACCCAGGGAGGTTACACGATCACAGTCCTGGTTAGAGACCAAAATACAGGAGCAGTATTGCCAAACGCTACGGTAGACCTGAACTAAGGTGAGAGAATGGAAAAGACGACAGGAGCAGATGGAAAGGCAGTATTCACTAGCGTAGGCTCTGGATCTCACCAGGTAGCAGCTAGCGATAGCGGATATCAAAGCAAATCAGACACGATCCAGGTTAGCGGAGACATGAGCTATACTTTCAACCTGGTTCCCTCAGGAGTGATAACAGACAATACCTGGCTTTATGCTGTAGCTGCTATAGCTGTAGTCGCTATCATCCTGGTAGTAGCTATCGGGAGATAGTAGGCTGTGGCTCCTGTAGCATGGGCTGTTATCTATGATGATAATGGCGTACTTCTGCCTATGGATAAGAGATTCATCAAAGGATACGGCTTTGATCCTGCTGAATGGCCTCAGATTTTCATCAATGGTAACTTTGTAGCAATAGCAGCCCTCAGTGGAACCCCTGGATGGGGAGGCTACATATTTGGACAGAATAAACCTATTGAGATGAACATAGGAGACCTGGGATATGTCATTCAGCCTAAAGCTAACCTCAGAGCAGATTTCAGGGTGGGAGATCCTACCCCTACACAGAAAGAAAAATTGGTTCTCTGGTGCGATCATTCAGGAGTAGCAGCCGTAGGTGATAGCGTACACCTGAAAGTCTCAGGAGCTACGCCTAACGGAAACATTATAGCCTATTCTCAAAGACTGAAACCTCTCGACGTTATCAAAGTTGCAGATCCATATCCGATCCCCCTGGTTATCGGAAAGGCAGGAGCAGATGGAACACTAGAGAAGGACTACCAGATAACAAAGTCTCCTGTGTGTACGATATGGGTCGGAGATGGAACCACAGGCGCACAGTCGAACCAGGTGGATGTCTCAGTAGGAAAAGAGGTTAAATCGCTATCGGCAGTAGATGATCCTGCCTCATTCATCACCTGGCTTACTACTAATTGGTGGATGGTGGCCCTAGCGATCCTGGCAATAGCTGTCCTATGGTGGTGGTCTCAATGAACCCTGAGGATGATGTCTTAAGGGCTGCTATCTTGAAAGAGGCAGACCACATAATGAAATGTGTCCTCCCAGGTGGATCTATCAATATGGTTCCACCTGATACCATGAGCCAGGGAGCCTACATCATTCCTTACTTTGCTGTCCATGCAGCTCTAGGATTAGATACTGCTGCCCTCCTAGAGTCTGCGAAAGCTAAGAGCTACATAGCAGCCTCAGAAAAGTTCTATCAGTGGTATACTCAGCACATGAACGCTGATGGATCTATCTACGATTTCACTGGTGGAACCTGTCAGAATCCAGCCTCTAGCGGAAAGGCTGACTCCGTAGACTCCTATGCAGCTATCTTTGTGTGGGGAGTCTACATTCACTATACGACTTTGCAGAAGATCAGCCCGACCACAGCTACAGCTTTCCTTAACAGCATGAAACCCTACTGCCTCAAAGCGATCAACGCCTGGGTTTCTCTCCAACAGGCAGACGGTCTAACAATTCCGCTTAAGACCTATCCTATGGAGTACCTGATGAATAACCTGGAGGTCTATAGAGGATTCAATGTAGGGAACATCCTGGGCCTATTCGATGGTTCTCCCTCTATGTCTAAGATGATCTCGACCATCAACGGAAAGTTTTGGGTTCCAGATGGTTATTTCGCATGGGCTAGAGATCCTGCTAATGGTGCTCTCTCCCAGGGATGGTCTAAATGGTATCCCGACAAGATGGCTAACGCCTGGGCTGCATGGAGCAGCTTTCTCGATCCCACAAAGAGGGCAGCCGTTTACGCTAAGATCAAAGCAGACTTTCCAGATGGTCCGACAGCCTGGGGAGTTGCAGGGACAGATCTGGTTTACCTGGCGATCTCAGCTCTAGGACAGAACGATAGAGCACAGGCCCTAGTCTACTTGAACGAAATGCTCACCCATGAGAGGGCAGAGGGAGGATTTTTCACACCGCCATACTACTACTTTGGCTATATCTCAGGATGGTTCATAGCAGCCTGTACGATGTATATCAACAATAATCTTACTCCCCTGGATACAGGAGGGTTCGATTATCGAATACTGGCTGTCCTGCTGATAGTGGTTCTCTTTCTCTTTCTCCTATCAAGAGGACTCTAAGATGAGCGAACTAGCAGGGCTGCTCCTGGGAGGTTTCGGAGGATACCTGATAGGAAAGACTCAGGCAGGGCAGACCGTTCAGATCCCGATCAAAGGGGCCTCCCTGATCTCGATCCTCTGCTTTGACCTGGTTCCAAAATCTACGGTTAAGTCCTACGATAAGACCATGCAGGGAAAGGGCAGGATCGTAGGAGTTTGGGTTCAGTTCTACTACACGACAGCCCTGGTAGACTATAACGTGACGCTGAACGACTCAAACGTTTTCAATTTCATGTCTGGATCAGCACAGCCGATAAGCCTCCATGAGACAGCCGTTCTCTTTCCATGTAACGCACCATTTGAGAACGGAGCGAAGCTAACTATTACAGTCAATAATCGAGATACAGACGACTCTCACTACATACGATTAGCGATCTTTGTGGAGATGAGCTGAGATGGTCAGAGACTTTATCGGAGTGGTCTCGACCACAGGAGGCAACTTAGCGGAGTCAGATGGAAAAGAAACCTGGTCTCTCACCCTGGCCCTGAACCTGGCTAACGCCTATGGAGCAGGAGCACTACTAGCTAGTGCCTCACTTACTCCTAGCAGGATGAAAGACTTTCTAATCGTCATTATGGGATTATCGAAATGGGGGGCAGGATCTCCTACTCTAACGCTCTATCGTGATGGTGTCGCTATCTACTCCACAACTACTCTCAATAACAATTTCACACCTAGCATTTTCACTTATCGAGATGTCTCGGTCTCGGCAGCTAGTCATATCTGGACTATCAAAATAGACATAGCTCATACTGGACACTGGGGCCTCATGGTGATAAGCTCAGACCTAGAAAAATCAGAGGGACATGGAGCAGTAGGAGGCGTAGGGTTCGATCCTCCCTACACAAACGCAACAAGTGGAGGATCGTGCGACATCACTTTCAAAGTTATCTCGGATGCCTACGTTTATGTTTGGGCTATCAACAATTCAGGGGGAGGATACAACCTGCTTATACAAAGAGATGGGGCTACGATAAACACGATAGCGTTAGGAGCTGCCTCCCTAACCTATATCGTCTACAGAGATAATGGAGTCTCAGCAGCAGCTCACACATATTCTACATCCTGTGCAGGGGTTCAACATTTTTCCATGCTAGCAGTAGTCACGAATGGAGGTTACTAAATGCCTCAGAGTAACTTTGAGATCCTGCTAATCATAGAGATAGTTCTACTAACAGCTCTCTTGATAGTGCATAGCCTAGACCTCCTGGTAGACCTGGGGATCTTCGCAGCCACCACCACCAGGTAGACGAGCAGCCGTTCCCTTTTCGTCGT
>Ga0187886_1002490_pt1 | contig 14756 bp, 16 predicted proteins | sample June2016WEW_20_1_FD_133001 | JGI IMG/M metagenome (GOLD analysis project Ga0187886, IMG submission 133001) | Peatland microbial communities from SPRUCE experiment site at the Marcell Experimental Forest, Minnesota, USA - June2016WEW_20_150 | ecosystem: Environmental > Terrestrial > Soil >... | reverse complement strand
GCTCTCGTGGCCGATGGAACCACCGGGGTGGGGGTCTTTGACATGGCCTGGCACCTGCGGGGCATGGAGAATATTTTTGTAGATATGATCACCCACCCGGACTTTACGGAAGCACTTTTCCAGCGGCTGACGGATTACTACGTCGCCGTTTACCGAAACTACATGCAGGCCGTGGGGGATTATATTCAGATGGTGATCTACTACGAGGACCTGAGCGGGCAAGATGGCCCTCTCATTTCTCCGGCCCTCTACCGCAAATTCGTCAAGCCCTGCCACCGCCGGATATTCAGGGCCATCAAAGACCATACAGCGGCGAAGCTCTGCGTCCACACCTGCGGGTCGGTTTACGCCTTCCTGGACGATTATGTGGAGCTGGGCGTAGATGTCCTCAACCCGGTACAGATCAGCGCCAGGGATATGGACCCGCATCGTCTCAAACAGAAATACGGATCTGCCCTTTCTTTCCATGGCGCCATCGACACCCAAAGATTCCTCCCGCGGGCCACTCCTGCTCAAGTGCAGGAGGAAGTGCGCCGCATGATCGGAATCCTCGGGCCCGGAGGCGGCTACCTTTTCACCTCCTGTCATAGTATCCAACCGGACGTCCCCCCCGAGAACATCCGGGCCCTCTTTTCGGCCGCCTTCAAGTATGGCCGGTATCCTCTGCCGGAGGGTAGCTCTTAACCGACTTCATCCGAAAAAGGAAGCTATCCCATGTCAAATCCCATGAACAAAGAAAAGTTTATCGAGATCCTGAACGAATCGGCCGTCCGAAGATTCGGGGAAGAAGGAGCGAAATCCCTCAGCTCGGCCATCCAAGAAATCGCTGCATCCATGGCCGCTATCGCTGCCCATGAAATCGATCGGGAGGAAGAGCCGGGGTTTTTTCTCTAAACGATAAGAGGAATTTAGGAATTAGGAAATTACCCGAATTCGTAATCCTTCAATTCGCAATTTTTGTATTCCCAATTCTGGCATTTGAATTTCGTGATGAGCATCGCGAGATTGACTAAAATAGCAAATGGAGGGACAGATGGCTGAGCCATGTCAGTTAAATCTTTCAGAAATGATCAGCCAAATCAAACGGGGCCGGTTGTCTCCCGTTACCCTGATGGAATCCGTTTTGCAACGCATCGATTCTCTGGAGTCTTCGTTGCAGGCCTGGGTGACCATCGATCGGCGGAGCGTGCTCGATGAAGCACGCCGTCACGAGCAGGAAATCACCCGGGGAAAAACGCGCGGGCCTCTCCAAGGGATTCCCATAGGGGTTAAGGACATTTACTACACTTCCGGAATGAAGACCACGGCGGGTTCAAAGATATTCGAAAATTTTATTCCGGCCTATGATGCCACAGCGGTCGTTCGCTTAAAAAAGGCCGGGGCCATCATTCTGGGAAAAACTGCCACCACTGAGTTTGCCTTTGGGGACCCGGCTCCCACACGGAACCCCTGGAATCTGGGGCATACGCCGGGGGGATCCAGCAGTGGATCGGCGGCGGCAGTGGCTGCCTGCATGTGCCCGGCCGCCCTGGGATCCCAAACCGCCGGCTCGACCCTTCGCCCGGCAGCCTATTGCGGAATCGTCGGACTGAAGCCGACCTACGGCCGGATCAGCCGGCACGGCGTTTTTCCCCTCAGCTGGACCCTCGACCACGTCGGGGTTTTGACAAGATCCGTTGAAGATGCGGCGATTCTTCTGGGAATTCTTGCGGGCAGCGACGCTCAAGACCCAACCACCAGTAAAGAACCCGTTCCCGATTACGTCCGGTCTAGCAAATCTTTCCGCAAGCCGCCCCGCATCGGAGTCGTGCGGGTATTCTACAAAGAAAAGTCGGAGGAAGAAGTCTGGAAACTCACCGAGGAGACCCTGGCCAAGTTGGAAAGAGCGGGCGGGCGGGCGGAAGAAGTAAAGATGCCTGCGAGCTTTCCCGCCGTGCAGGATACTCTCCGCATTATCCTGAGGGCGGAAGGGGCATCCTTCCATGAAAAGCTCTTTGAACAGCACCGGGACCAATATCGTCCCAAGATCCGGGAACTGGTGGAGATCGGCCTTCTGGTCCCCAGCGTAAACTATCTGCGCGCCCAAAAAATCAAAAGGCAGTTCCGCCGCCAGATGGACGAGGTCATGCGGCAATTCGATTGCTTGCTAACCCCGGCCACCTCATCCGCAGCTCCTCAAGGTATCTCCTCAACGGGAGACCCTCATTTCCAGGTCCCCTGGAGCCTCTCCGGCCTGCCTGCGATTGGCATCCCGATTGGCCTGAATCGCGAAGGATTACCCCTGGGGATGCAATTGGTCGGAGGTGCCTATGGCGAAGGAAAATTATTCGCCGCGGCCCGCTGGTGCGAAAAAGTGCTCCACGTATCCCTTGTCCCTCCCCTCGGGTAAGCGATTGATCAGTAAGCCGGGAAAAGAGAAACTATATATGACGACATTAGTAGGGACAGGGCGCGTCATTCCCGCGAAAGCGGGAATCCAGAAAGACGCTGGATTCCGGGTCAAGCCCGGAATGACAATCAGCGGAAAACTTATGTCGTTGTGTATATGACCATGTCAGTCCCCTGTAAAGCCATAAACCCCCGACCCTCGGTCCTCGTCTTAGATGCGGAATATGCGCGGATGGAAGAAGTGGTTGAAAAAATCCTGCAAGCTTTTCCTTTGCCTTGGAAGGGCAAGCGGGTGGTTATCAAACCGAACATTCTGGGCCCCGCCCCTCCGGCCAAGGCGATTACGACCCATCCCGCGCTGATTCGAGCCTTAGTGCAATCCCTGAAAAAGCGGGACGCCTTTTGCCTGGTGGGGGATAATCCAGGGCTCCAGGGCTACGCCGCCAACGAGCGCTGCGCCAAGATTTCTGGCATCCTCGATGCTGCGGATGGAGCCTTTGTGAACTTTGCCAGGGAGACGGCCCAGATTGGCGTGAAATCGCGCTTTATAGAGAGGCTGGTTGTCTCCAGAGCCATTCTCGAAGCCGACATCGTCATCAATGTTCCCAAGTTCAAAACTCATATTCAGACCCGGGTCACGGGCGCCATCAAAAACATGTTCGGCATTTTGGTGGGGGCGGAGAAGGCCCGGGTTCATCTCTTAGCCCCGAAGCCGGAAAATTTCTCCGAGGCCCTGGTGGACATCTACCAAATTCGCCTCCCCGATCTGACCATTATGGATGCCGTAATGGGCATGGAAGGGAATGGCCCTTCGAGCAGCGACCTCCGGTCCATCGGCAAGATCTTTGCTGCCTATAACGGGGTCTCTGTGGATGGGCTGATGGCCGCGATGATGGGCGTAAGTCCCGAAAAAGTAGACACCTTGCGCGTTGCGTTCCAAAGAGGTTTGGGAGAAGTAGACCCGGCAAAGATGGAGGTACAGGGCAACTGGGCACGCCTGAAAAAATACAAGATGCCCCTGACGTTTGTCAGCGAAGGTTGGTTTGGAGCAGCCGTCAACAAGCTCATTTACCGCCCGCTGGTCAAACCGCGCCTGCACGTGCGGCCGGAACGATGTACTCAGTGCGGGGTCTGCATCCAGCAATGTCCGGCCCAGGCCCTGACCATGGAAGAGGTTCCTCGCCTGGACGCCCAAAAGTGCATCTCCTGCTACTGCTGCTATGAGCTCTGTTCTAACCAGGCGGTTGAACTCACTGGCTTGATGCGGCGAGTGACCAAGAAAATATAATTGAGGATGGGGGGATTTGGGCTTCGTAATTCTTAAGTGCCTTCGGAAAGACGCTGGGCCAGGGAGCGAGGAAGGCCCGCGCTGATAATCTTCTTCTGGGCCGTTGGCATATCGTAGGGCACGCGTTTCAGGAGGTATTTTCTCCCCGCCTCATCGTAGAGGCCGTAGGCTGCCTTGGGGTTCCCGTCGCGTGGTTGTCCCACGCTTCCCACATTAATGATATATCGAATCCCCTTTTCCAGGGTCGCTTCTTCCTTCTCATAGAGAGTCACTTTCTCATCCCCTCTTTTGGCCAGGATCAAGGGGCTATGCGAATGACCGATGAAAGCCAATTCTCCCACCAGGGCGCGGAAGGCTTCCTCTGCTTCCGGGAAAGTAAAGATGTAATTCCATTCGCCAGGCGCATGGGGCGTTGCATGTACGAAGGTGATCCCTACGACTTGACTCAGGAGAGGAAGCCCGCGGAGGTAGGCGCGGCCCTCTGCGGAAAGTTTTTTTTCCGTCCATAAGATGGCGGCCTTGGCTGCGGGATTGAAATAAGATATATCCGTCAGGCCCGCCGCTCCGTAGTCATGGTTTCCCGCCACCATCCATTCCGTTAGCTCGCGAAGGAGAAGCAGACACTCATTGGGATTGGCGCCGTAACCGACGGCATCGCCCAGGAAGGCAATCCGGTCCGCGCTTTCCCGGCGCAGGTCTGCGATCACGGCATGCAGGGCTTCCAGGTTTCCGTGGACGTCGGAGAGGATGGCCCACTTCATTTCAGGTTAGAATGGCCTGGCGATCGTTGGGAAGCGAGGCCAGGAGGGAATGGATTTTATCCAAGATTCCGTTGATAAAAGCGCTGGAGTCGTCTGCCCCGAATTTTTTGGCTAATTCGATGGCCTCGTTGAGGGTGACTTTGAAAGGAATATCCGGACAGTGGAGCAGTTCAAAAGTGGCCAGGCGGAGGATGTTGCGGTCCACCACGGCCATGCGTTTAAGGGTCCAATTTTCGGAGTTCTCCTCGATGAGGGGGTCGATCTGGTCCTGGCTCCGGCGGACCCCTTCGATCAGTCGCTGGCAAAACTCCCGGGCCTTCTGCGAGGGCTGGAAATTTTCCCAGTAGAGGTCTAAGACCTCTCTGGTGTCCCCCCGGCCCAGATCCAATTGGTAAAGAACCTGCAGGGCGATCTCCCGCGCTCTTCTCCGGATACTCATCAAAAGCCCTTTTAGCCACAGAGATCACAGAGAAAAAAATATAATGTTAAATCAAAAGGATTCTGTGTCCTGTTTTCTTTTTTCAACTTTTATTTCAATTCTGCCTCTGTGAACTCTGTGTTCTCTGTGGCGAATGTTATTTTTTGGCTTTCATCTCCCGGTAAAGGTTGGCCATCTCGACCGCAGAGAGAGCCGCATCCCAGCCCTTGTTCCCACCCTTGGACCCCGCCCGTTCGATGGCCTGCTCCAAGTTGTCTGTGGTCAGGATGCCGAAAGTCACCGGAACTTCGCTTTCCAGCCCAATCATGGCAATCCCCTTGGAGACCTCAGCGGCAATATAATCGAAGTGCGGCGTGGCTCCCCGAATGATTGCCCCCAGGCAAATGACCGCATCGTATTTTTTCGCCAAGGCCATCTTCCGGGCGACCTGGGGAATCTCGAACGCCCCGGGTACCTTGAGGATCTCGATGTCCCCTTCATCCGCCCCATTCCGGTTGAGGAGGTCCAGAGCCCCGGAAAGGAGACGTTCGCTGACGAAGTCGTTAAACCGGCTGACCACGATCCCGAACTTCAACCCTTTAGCGTTCAGCTTCCCTTCGATCATTTTCGGCATTTGGCTTTCCTCCCCCTTAATCGATGGTCAGAAGATGCCCCATCTTCTTTTTCTTGGCCGTGAGGTAGGCGATATTCCTGCGGCTGGGTTTGATCTCGATGGGAACCCGCTCCACCACTTCCAGGCCATATCCCTGAAGGCCCACGATCTTTTTGGGGTTGTTGGTCATCAGGCGGATCTTCCGCACCCCAAGGTCCCTTAGAATCTGTGCTCCCAGCCCGTAATCCCGCAGGTCGGCATCGAACCCCAAGGCGGCATTGGCCTCCACGGTGTCCTGGCCCTGGTCTTGGAGGGCGTAGGCCTTCATCTTATTGATCAGCCCGATTCCCCGCCCCTCCTGATGCATGTAAACAATGATGCCCTTTTTTTCCTGGGCCACCATGCGCAGGGCGGCGTGCAGTTGCTCTCCGCAATCGCACCGTTTCGAGCCGAATACATCTCCCGTCAGGCACTCGGAGTGAACCCGGACCAGCACCTCATCATCTGGGTGAATCTCCCCCTTGATCAAGGCCAGATGCTGCTGGGAGTCTACTTCGTTTTCATAGGCAATGGCCCGGAACTCTCCGCCATAGACCGTAGGCAAGACGGTAAGGGCCGCCCGGTGGACCAGGCATTCGTACTGCAGCCGGTATTTGATCAGATCCGCGATGGTCACGATCTTGAGGCTATGCCTCTTGGCAAAAGTCTCAAGGTCGGGCATCCGGGCCATCGTGCCATCTTCGTTCATGATTTCGCAAATGACCCCGAACGGCCTCAGCCCGGCCAATCGCGCCAGGTCCACCGAACCTTCGGTCTGGCCCGTCCTTACCAAAACACCCCCGGGTTTAGCCTGCAGGGGAAAAACATGTCCCGGCCGAACCAGGTCTTCTGGCTCGGCCCCATCGGAGATGGCCGTATGGATTGTTGTCGCCCGGTCAGCTGCAGAAATCCCTGTGGTCACCCCTCGCTTGGCTTCAATGGAAACTGTGAAGGCCGTCTTGAAGGCCGAGGTATTGTCCGAAACCATCAGGGGAAGATGCAACTCCTTGGCTTTATCCTCCGTCAAGGAAAGGCAGATTAGCCCTCTCCCATGCTTGGCCATGAAATTGATGGCCTGAGCCGTCACTTTCTCTGCGGCGAGGCAGAGGTCTCCTTCGTTCTCCCGGCCCTCGTCATCCACTAGGATGACCATTTTCCCTTTACGAATATCCAATAAGGCTTCGTCGATGGTGCTGACTGGCATAGCTCTTGGCTCCGTCTATTTAGTAAAACCGTGCTTGGCCAGGAATGCGGCATCGATGCGGGAGGTTCCCCGCGTCAGATCATCCCGCTGGTGCACGAATTTTTCTACATATTTGGCAATCAGGTCGTTCTCCAAGTTCACCCGGTCCCCGGCCTTTTTCTTACCCAGCGTCGTTGCCTGAACCGTATGGGGAATTACGCTCACGCTGAACTCTTGATCATGGGTTTCCATCACAGTCAGGCTGATTCCGTCCACGGCTACGGACCCTTTCTCGACGAGAAAGCGGCCGATCTCATTCGGCACCCGAAAGCGATAGCGGAAGGAGTTCCCCTCCGGGACAGCCTCGATAATCTCTCCCGTTCCATCCACATGCCCGGCCACAAAATGTCCCCCCAGCGGGTCGGACATCTTCAGGGCAGTCTCCAGGTTGGCCGACTGCCCCTCCTTGGCAGTTGCGAGGGTTGTCCGCCGCAGCGTCTCCGGAGACACTTCCACGGTGAACGTATGGCCGGAAAGCTTAACGACGGTCAGACAGACTCCATCTACCGAAATACTATCTCCGATCTTAGCCGCGCTCAGGTCCAGTTGGGTGGAGATCGTCAGGCAAATTCCCCCGCTCCTGCGGTCGATAGACTGAATCTTTCCGACGTCCTGGATCAAGCCGGTGAACAAATTTCTTCTCGCCAAATCATTCTTTGAGAGTCATTTTAACACAGGCCCGCCGCCTCTGGCAAAGGTTATTCGCCCGGGCGCAGAGCTCCTTCGATGAGAACGTCTGGGCCGATGCGCCGGATCTTCAAGATCCTCACCCGTTCGGCCTCCTGGATCCGCAGAGCGCCTTCTCCCCCGATCATTGCCGGAGCGCTCTTCCCGCCGATGACTTTGGGGGCAAAGAAGAAAAGCAGGTGGTCCACCAATCTTTCTTTTAGAGCGCTGGCGTTTAAGGTGGGGCCCCCCTCCAAGAGCACCGACATAAGGCCCCGGCGGGCCAGCTCCTCCATCAGTGCTTTCAGGCTTACCCGCCCTTGTCCATCACTCTTTACAACCAATACTTCTACTTTCGCTCCGGCCAATCGTTGCCCCCTCAACGAAGAGGCCGCCCGGGTAGTTGCCACCAATGTAGGGTACTGCCCCGCGGTTCGGACCAACTGCGAGTGAAAAGGAATCCGCAGGCGACTGTCGACGATGACTCGCAGCGGATGGTGGAGGCCTGTTTCTCCCGGGAGCCGGACCGTGAGCAGCGGGTCATCTTTCAGGACCGTCCCAATCCCTACCATCACCGCATTCATGGCCTGGCGCAAGCGATGGACATAATTCCTGGAGGCTTCACTGGAGATCCAGCGCGAATCGCCGGACCGTGTGGCCACCTTCCCGTCCAAGCTGGCGGCTGCTTTCAGGGTGACAAAAGGCTTTTGGGTGGTAATAAATTTGCAGAAAGGTGCGTTCAACTCCTGGCATTCTTTTCTGAGAATGCCCACGTCCACCAGAACCCTTCCCCTGCGCAACCGCCGGATCCCCCGCCCTGAGACCAGAGGGTTAGGGTCTTTCATCCCGGCAACCACCCGTTTAATTCCGGCATGCAAAATAGCTCGGGTGCAAGGAGATGTCCTTCCGAAATGATCACAGGGTTCTAGATTGAGGTAGAGGGTTGCTCCCCGAGCTTCCTTCCCAGCCTGGCGCAGCGCTAAAATCTCGGCGTGGGGTTCCCCTGCTCGATGATGATACCCCCGGCCGACGATGGTCTTTCCTTTGACAATCACAGCTCCTACCATAGGATTGGGACTCGTCTGTCCCATTCCCTTCCTGGCCAGCCGCAGGGCCAAGCGCATATATTTCTCATCCATTGTCATGGGTCTTTTCCGTAAGTCGTAAGTCGCGAGGACAGGAGAGCGAAAACCTATCCTCTCATTAACGGGCCTCTCACCTTTAGGCTCCAAGCTATCTCTGATCGTCCCTTGTCAATGCTTTTTCCCTATCCCCTGACGCCTGACGTCTTGCGCCTTACGTGCATTTATTCTTTTTTGCCCTTCTGCCCTTTTTCTAAGAGTTCTTTCACCTCATTCATGAATTCGTTGACGTCCTTGAACGAGCGGTAGACCGAGGCGAAACGAACGTAAGCCACTTCGTCAAGGCTCTGAAGTTCCCGCATGATCTGTTCCCCAATCTCCCGGCTATGCACTTCCCGCTCACCGACGTCCTGCAGCCGCTGCTCGATGCGTTCGATCAGCTTTTCTAAGACCGTCACGCTAATCGGGCGTTTTTCACAGGCTCTTTGCAGCCCGGCCAGGATCTTTCCCCGATCGAAGGTCTCCCTGCGTCCATCTTTTTTGATCACCAGGGGCAGGGTCTCCTCCACACGTTCATAGGTGGTGAATCGGCGCTGACAATGGGAGCATTCCCGCCGGCGGCGGATCATATCTCCATCCTTACTCAGTCGGGAGTCGATGACCCGGTCATCCATATTCTGGCAAAATGGGCAACGCAAATGAATCTACCTTCTATGGGTACTTTTTAAACCCAAGCAATAAATGCTAGGCGCTCCGCCCCTCACCTTGACCCTCTCCCCCGCTGGCGGGGAGAGGCCTAACAATTTTTAACTGGGTGATCCTTTTTTCTTTGCACCCCTTGGCCTAGTCATCAAGCAGGATAACAATCCTGTTATCAATAGCACAAGCCAAGAATTCCTTCAAGCCGGCATTAGTCACTTGCCCCTCCTTCCCTTTTGGAAAAATTCCATCGTGGCCCGTGCGGTCCCGTCTCAGGCGGCAGCGGAATCATCAAGCACCGACCCCTCCTTAGCCAGAGCGGACTTCGAGGTATGATTCTTGGCCATCTTTCGGACCTGCCACCTCTTCGGGGAAACAAGGTTGGGGCCTCCGGGCAAATCTTCTCCCGTCCCGCCATGGCGGGATTCATCGGCCTCCCGCACGGACCCCCCCTGCCATCGCAGGGCGATCGGGGGCCAGTTGGAAGGGCGGCAACGGCATAGGTTATCCTTTTCTTCAATGTTATGCCTTTGGTTCAAAAGTCAGGAGATATTAGGGAGTGGTGATTTTGTTGGTTCTGTTTTATCGGTTTTGAAAAGGAGGGACTAAGAACGGGATGGGAAGGGATTATTTGGGGAAGGGCGGCCCCCCTCCCTCCTGGAGGCGCTTTTGAATCAAGGATTCAATCGAACTGGAGTATTCATCCAGGAGGGACAGGGCTTGCTCAAGCGTCATCTCCGGCTTCCATTCCCCTTTGCGGAAGTATTTTTTTACTCCGCCACCTTTTATGATCTGGGTCCAGACCTCTAATACCAGCCTGGAGTCGTATTCCCTGGCTAGCTGCGAGAACTTTTCCTTGATCCCAGAACCGAACATTTTATCCAGGAGATCTTTTTTGGGGAGCGGTTCCACGTTTTCTGCTTTCGCTTTGGTTTTTCCGTTTTTTAATATAACTCTATTATTTTCAGAAATAAATAGGCAAAAATACGTATTTTTTGTGGAAAAGGAATGTCATTTAAATCCTCTTGGATTGGGGAATGCCTATTTTGGGAAAACAGGAAAAAAGGTTGCTGCAAGAGGGGGAGAATATTCGCGCTCAAAGCTCCTTTTTCCAGTCTAGCAGCATTCTGCGGAAGGTAAAAAGGCCTCCGGGGGGTTACTTGGGGGACGTTTGGCGGATGGGAATGCGGGCTTCCATGAGCATCTGACGGGCGAGATCATCCCCGTACCCACTCTCGTAAAGGACTTCCTTGATCCCGGCATTGATGATCATCTTTGTGCAGATCACGCAAGGCTGGTTTGTGCAGTAGAGCGTTGCGCCCTGGATGCGGATGCCGTGAAAAGCAGCTTGGATGATGGCATTTTGTTCGGCGTGTAATCCCCGGCAGAGCTCATGGCGCTCACCCGAGGGGATTTGATTCATTTCCCTGAGGCACCCGACCTCTAAGCAATGGGCCAAGCCCGAAGGAGCTCCATTATAGCCCGTAGCTAAAATTCGTTTATCCATGACCAGCACGGCTCCCACTTGCCGTCTCAAACAGGTGGCCCGTTTGGATACCAGGCGGGTGATGTCCATGAAATACTCTTCCCAGGTTGGCCGGTTCATTACCGGCCTCCTTCCCCTGCCCCAAACAGGGCTTTCTCCTTCTCCCGATGATCCAGGACATCGGAGATGACTTCAGCGAGAGAGGACCGGGCTACTTCTGGCCGCACCGTTGGATCTTTCCTTCTAGGGATTTAATCTTCTCCAGCCTTCTTTGATGATTTCCGCCCTGAAACCTGCTCTCCAACCATACCTTAAGAATCTCTCGAGCCAAACCCTTCCCGGTCAGCCGCCCGCCCAGGACCAAAACGTTTGCGTCGTTATGCTCGCGGCTCATCCGTGCCGTGTAGAGATCATGGCAGAGGGCTGCCCTCACTCCCGCAAAACGGTTGGCCACGATGGACATGCCAATGCCGCTGCCACAGATCAGAATCCCCCGCTCGAACTCTCCCCGGGCGACCTTCTCGGCCACGACGGCGCCAATGTCTGGGTAATCCGCGGGGACTTCGCTGGGCACGCCGAGGTCTTCTACTTCGACGTTTTCCTCTCTCAGGTACGTCCGCAGGTCTTCTCTGAGTTCAAAGCCGGCGTGGTCGCTGCCGATGACGATTTTCATTTTAGGGTTCGAACTTCTTGAAGGCCAGAACCGCGTTGGTACCCCCGAAGCCGAACGAATTACAGAGGGCTATTCGTACCTCTGCCTTCCGGGCTACGTTGGGCACGTAATCCAGGTCGCACTCTGGGTCTGGGGTCTGGTAGTTAATCGTCGGGGGAATGATTCCACGGTAAAGGGTCAGGATGGTGAAGATGGACTCCACGCCGCCGGCTCCCCCCAAAAGGTGACCGATCATCGACTTGGTGGAGCTGATGGCCAGCTTCTTGGCGTGCTCTTTGAAAACGGTCTTAACGGCCATGGTCTCGTAGATATCATTGTAATAGGTCGAGGTCCCATGGGCGTTGATGTAATCTACTTCTGCAGGCGCAATCCCGGCAGACTTCAGGGCCATGGCCATGCAGCGGGCCGCGCCCTCCCCGTCGGGTGCGGGGGCGGTGATATGATAAGCATCCCCCGTAAGACCATAGCCGATGATTTCCGCGTAAATTTTGGCCCCTCGGTTCAGGGCCTGATTCAACTCTTCCAGGATGAGGATCCCGCAGCCCTCCCCGATGACGAAGCCATCCCGGTCTTTGTCGAAGGGGCGTGACGCTTTCTCGGGCTCCTGGTTGCGGGTGGAGAGCGCCTTCATCGCATTGAAGCCGCTGACGGCCAGCGGCGTAATCGTCGCCTCCACCCCTCCGGCGATTACAGCGTCGGCATCCTCCCGCTGAATGATCCGCCAGGCGTCCCCGATGTTGTGGTTACCCGTGGCGCAGGCCGTGACCACGGAAGTGTTCGGTCCCTTGGCCCCAAAACGCATGGAGATATGCCCGGGTGCCTCATTGACGATGAGCATGGGGATGAAAAAGGGGGAGATCCGACTGGGTCCCTTCTCCAACAGCACTTTATGGAAAGACTCGAGGGTTGTCAAACCCCCCAGACCGGCGCCGACCACCACCCCAACGCGGTCGGCGATGGCCGGGGTGATTTTGAGCTGCGAATCTTCCAGGGCCATGGCGGCTGCAGCCACGGCATACTGAATGAAGATGTCCATCCGCTTGAGGTCTTTTTTGTCTATGAAATTTTCGGGCACGAAGTCTTTCACCTCGGCAGCGATCTGCGTATCAAACCCTGTAGGGTCAAACTTGGTGATCCTGGCTACGGCGGATTTACCCTGGATGAGCGCTTGCCAGGTCTTCTCCACACCCGTGCCCAAGGGAGACACCATTCCCATCCCGGTGATCACCACTCTGCGGCTGAACATAAAACCTCCCCATGCAAACCGAGAAACGTGATTTCGACCCTGAGTTCATCATCGCTGCGGTTCCCCGGCGACTCCTCACTCTCGCAGGAGGGAGTCGGATGCTCTTTTAGACATGCTCCGAAATGTAATTGACCACATCTTGGACAGTCTGGATCTTCTCCGCATCTTCGTCGGAGATTTCCAGGCTGAACTCCTCCTCCATGGCCATGATCAGTTCCACCAAATCCAAAGAATCGGCGCCCAGATCATCGATGAAGGAGGCCTCCATGGTCACTTCTTCTTCACCGACCCCCAACTGCTCTATGATGATCTCGAACACCCTCTTTTCCACTGACTTTTCCACGATCGCACCTCCTTGTTAAATCTTTGGCATAAATCTTAAGAGAACCTCAAGATGATTCTTTTAACTTATTTTAACAAATGCTGTCAAGGTTGATCCTTGGGGTCCCAGGACATTTGTCGCGGTGGAAATTACATGTACATCCCGCCGTTGACGTTTAACACCTGGCCAGTGATGTAATCCGCCGCCGGGCTGGATAAGAAAAGCACGGCCTCGGCTACATCCTCGGGAGTTCCCAGCCGCTCCATCGGGATCTGCTGAATCAAGAGCTCCCTGTCTTTCTGCGGGATGGACTGACTCATGGCCGTGTCGATGAACCCCGGGGCCACGGCGTTCACCTGGATGTTCCGGTTGGCATATTCCCGGGCGATGGATTTGGTGAACCCGATGATTCCGGCCTTGGAGGCGGCGTAATTGGCCTGTCCGGCATTGCCCATCTGGCCAGTGACCGAAGCGATGTTGATCACTTTCCCCCCTTTTTGCTTCAGGAAAGGACGCAGGGCAGCTTTGGTGCAATGAAATGTCCCCTTCAGGTTCACGGACAAGACCCGATCCCAATCTTCTTCCTTCATGCGCAGCAGGACTTGATCCCGGGTGATTCCAGCGTTGTTGACAAGGATATCCAGGCGACCAAACTTTTCCACGGCCTGACGAACCATCGCCTCGGCCTCACTGGCCTCGGCCACATTTCCCCCGATGGCCAGCGCTTCTTGGCCAAGAGACTCAATCGCCTGGCACGTCTCCCGGGCCTTCTCCAGGTTGATGTCGGCGATCACCCCTTTGGCCCCTTCCCGGGCAAAGAGTAACGCGATGGCCCGGCCAATGCCTTGGGCTCCGCCGGTGATCAGCGCGACTTTGTCTTCCAGCTTCTTACTCATGATCCTCAGCCCCCTTATTTGCTGGCGTATTCCTTGATCAGCGCCTGGCCGACGACGTTCCGCTGAATTTGGTTTGTTCCTTCATAGATTTGCAGGATTTTAGCATCGCGCATCATCTTTTCCACCGGATAATCCCGCATGAATCCGTAACCCCCGAAGATCTGCACAGCGTCAACCGTGACCTTCATGGCCACATCGCTGGGAAAAAGCTTGGAGATGGCCGAGTCCTTGGAGATGTCCTTGGGGTTTGTGTCCACCCATCGGGCTACGGCATAAACCAGGGCACGGGCGGCTTCGATTTGGGCGGCCATATCCGCAAGCATGTGCAGGACCGCCTGGAAGGAAATGATGGGCTTCTCAAATTGATGACGTTCCCGGGCGTAAGCGACTGCCGCCTCGAAGGCTCCCTGCGCCAACCCTACTGCCTGGGCACCGATCCCCGGCCGGGTCTTATCCAGCGTGCGCATGGCCACGATGAACCCCATCCCTTCCCGCCCGATGAGGTTCTCCTTGGCGACGCGGCAGTCTTCGAAGACCAGCTCCCGGGTGGCCGAGCAGCGGATGCCTAATTTTTTCTCCTTTTTTCCAAAGGTAAACCCCGGCATTTCCTTCTCGATGATGAAAGCGCTGGCCCCGCGCGGGCCTTTCGCTTTATCCGTCAGGGCAATCACGGAATAGGTTTCGGCTTCGCCCCCGTTGGTGATCCACTGCTTCGTCCCGTTCAGAATGTAAGAATCCCCATCCCGCTTGGCCGTGGTCCGAATTCCCCCGGCATCGCTGCCCGCGCCGGCTTCGGTAAGGCCGAAAGCGGCCAATTTCTTTCCGGACGCCACCTCGGGCAGGTATTTTTTCTTCTGCTCCTCGCTGCCGAAGAGAAGGATCGGATAAGACCCCAGGCCAGAGGCCGCAAAGGATACGGAAACTCCGATGCAGGCG
>Ga0187886_1002489_pt1 | contig 14757 bp, 10 predicted proteins | sample June2016WEW_20_1_FD_133001 | JGI IMG/M metagenome (GOLD analysis project Ga0187886, IMG submission 133001) | Peatland microbial communities from SPRUCE experiment site at the Marcell Experimental Forest, Minnesota, USA - June2016WEW_20_150 | ecosystem: Environmental > Terrestrial > Soil >... | reverse complement strand
TCGTTGGCGTGGACCATGGAAGAAGGTTTGGCACCACGCCAGCCGGGGCCAATTGAAGACCACGCTGATCCCATAGAGAGCAATCAGGATGGCCAGTAGGATGCGGCTGGCGCCGAACCAAGGAGCGTTGCTGACTCCCCAATTCCACAGGCCGGCCCCCTGCAGCGATGCCCCTAGTGCGAACAGGATCATCCCCAAGCCCAGATAGATGACCAGCCGCCCCAAGGTGAAGAAGAGGGAAGCGGCGAATCCCGCTTGCAGAGGATGCTCACCTCCCACCACGCCAATGTGCGGTAAGAGAATCGGCAAGCATACTCCCAAGCATGCCGGACTGGCACTTAGACCCAGGAGAAAACTGGCGGCCACAACTTGGAAAACCATGATAGGCTCCTGAAAAGCGGACGTACCTAGAACACCAAGGCCTGCCCTGTCTCCTTACCGGTTGAACTAACCCTTCAACACGTGGAGGATTAAGCTTCCCAGTGTGATCTGTTCTTCTCCAGATAGTGGGCAGCGTTCCCCTGGACTCAGGCGGCGGCCGTTGACCAAAGTGCCATTCTTGCTGCCCAGGTCCTCCAGGAGGCAACGGTCGCGGGCCACCGCCAGGCGGGCATGTTTACGGGAAACCTGACTGACGTCGCCACCATACTCGCTCAGGTCTATCTCCGCAGGCGACTCTGAATGGCCGCGACCCAGGGTGTAGTCTTTGCCGGCTGCCAGCGAGATTGTCCGCCCACCGGGTATGACCAACTGGAACTCGCCTACCTGTATCTGGACCGTGGGCAGTGGCTCGGAGCCGGGCTGCGCCGCCGGCGGTGAAACAGGCTGCGGGGTGGCGGCTGCCTGGGGTTTCTGAGCAACCGGGGCTGCTGGCGGCGGTGCGGGAGCGGGTATTGCGGGCAATACCTGAGGTTGCACGGTCTGCCCCCTGGGCCTACTTAAGGGGCCGGAGGGGATGTGACCCGCCGCGACCGTCGGTAGCTCGCCGGCCAACCCCGGCGGCAGGGTGAGGGACATCCAGAATGACGGCGCCTGTGCCACCGCTCCCGGCTTGGCCGGCAACTGCTTCTTGTCTTCGCGCAACGTCTCCAGGAACGACTCCAGGCGCGTGCGCATCGCCTCCGCCCCCTGCTCGCTGTAATCGGTGTCTATCTTGCACATCGGTATGCCGATTTGCCTCAGAGCTCGCTCCACCTCCACGGCCTCGATATTCAAGGTATGGCAGAAGAGCAACTGATAATAGATTACCCCCTTCACCCGCCAAGCCTCCACGCTTTCCACGATCCGTTTGAGGCGCGGAGTGTTGGGGACGAAGCAGGGACACTCACACATGATGTAGCGGTCGGCCAAAGCGGTCACCATCTCGTCCACGCTGCGCCCCTCCTCGCCAACCAGGTACCAGTAACCCCGGCTCCCTGTGCACAATTCGTCGGTGACGATGATCCCTCCCAGCTCTTCCAGGATATCTGGTACTTTCCAGTTGGGGGGTACGATGGGGCAACCAGCCAGCATCAGCCGCGAGGCATGGGGCTCAGCGACACCTATCCCGCGCCGGACTCGATCTTCCAGTTCCAGGCACAATCTTTCCGTCTGCTCCACCCAGCGCTGGGGATCGTCATGGTAGGAAGTAGATACCACCAGTAAGGCGTCCCGGCCGGTGATGGGAGGAAGGGGGGCTTGACGCACCTCGTAAAGGCGGCGTATAACCCGGCGTTTGCGGTTAAAAAGCTGGATAGCCCCTGCCAACTCCTTCGCCTTGATCTTGTGACCGGTAAATTCCTCCAGATTCTCCCGCAGCAATTTGATTTCCGTCCGCCAGTAATCTCTGACCCTGGGGTCCAGGGAGGTATGGGGTACCTGTAGCATCCAGGTGGGCACATAGCGGGCAAAGATATCCACCAGTTTCTTTTTGCCGTCGCACACCGTGGGAATGAGCGCCAAGTCTATCCGCGCCTCGCCGGCGAAGGGCATGTTCAAGAGTTTCAGGCCCAAGGAAGATTTGATGACGGGGCAGATGTTGACAGTCCCTAATTCTTGTTCTCCTTCGGGGATGGCCTCGTCGGCCCCCGCATCCAGGCGGATAGGGAGTCCTCCGGCAGCATAGATCAGTTCATCCGGTGCAAAGACGCAGAAGGTGCCGATAACCTTGCGCCCCTGGGCTTGGGCAAGCTGGGCAATTTGTCCCCAAGGATCCCAGGAACGGTTGGCCATCTCGTCGTAGTAATTCATGAGCCAGGGGCGGTTAGGCGTCTGTTGCATCGCCCGGGTGTGAGCTTCGGCCAACCCGACTAACGCTACCCGCACCTTTTCCTGGCGATCTTTGGGGGCGCTGCGAACGGCAGCATCGGCTTGGTCATCCGGCAGTGAGGGGTTTTGAATATCAGCAGGCATAGATCATTCCTTCTTTTGACCAGGGAAGAGAGGCAGGAACCGCCACTTGCCTACCAGAAGGCGAAGATTGCTGTCCGGACAATGCTCTACACATAGCAGGCAGCTGTCACATTCCGGTTCGGCGATGCGCGGGTTCTCTTTCTCCTCCAAAATCTGTTTGACCATCATCGGGCACACCCGTTGGCAGGTACGGCAGGACTTGCACCCCTTCACGTCTTTATGGATAGCGATCGGACTGTACTTGGCTACCAGATTGGTCATGGCCCGCACCCAGCAGAAGTAACGACAAAAGACTCTGGGTATGTACAGGCTGAAGACAACGAAGAGGATGGAGACGACGAAGTACGTCCAGGAGGTAGCGATGAGCGTTCCTACGCGATTAAACCAGTCCGGATTAACGCTGAAAGTCCAGAGGGTGGGGATGAGCACCAGCGGCCAATAGGCAAAGATGGCCGGAGCCGGGCAAAACATGCAATCCGGTTCGTAGCGCAGGGCCGCGGGCAGGGCGTTGATGTAGGCTTTTCCCACGAGTGGATCGATCAGTTGAGTCAGTCCAATGCTGGCGGAAAAGAGGAGGAGGGTGGCCAGCAAACCATACTTAATGTAAATCAGACGGTCGTGGACAGCCTGGGAAATAGCCCAACGCTCGGCTTTCAGGATCCATTGGCGGGCATAAGTTAGAAGGTCGGAGAATAATCCCACGGGGCAGACCCAACCACACCAGGCCCGGCCAAAGAGGACGGCGGCCAACATAAATGACCCCACAGCAGCAAAGGGGACATAGAGCGGCACGGGCATGTGGAGAGCCAGGTCGCGCATAAAGGGGCCAAAGAGGCAGTTGGTCGTGTTGGTGTTCAGGTGATTGCACTGCAATATCGGCAGGATGATGGGCGTGATGAGCGGCTGGCCGAAATAGAAAAAGGTATTGATCAATCCGAAGAAGAAGAGCTGGACTACCAGGCGGACCTTGGAGAGAGTGAGGCCAGCTCTCAGCCAGAAGGCAAGGGCCACCAGGATGACGATCCACACGACGGCTGAGAAATTGCCCAAACCCTTTGCCGCCTGCAGGGTTTTTATGATACGCTCGTAATCACTGCCCCCGGGTGCAGCGGTGCGGAGGGCGAGAATTGCGATGATGATAAAGGCAAGGATTAACAGGAGCGGCGCAATCAGCCAGGAGGGCAGGCTAAGGCGAAAGCGCTCGCGAAAGCTGACGCCGGGCGCGGCGCTTGGAGGGTTGGGGGGGCGCACTGCACTCAGTGATGCACCGCAATAGGCGCAGAAACGGGCAGTAGGACGGTTCCTTCGCTTACAATTGGGACATTCCATGATCATGCCTCCATAAGCCATGCCTCGAGAGGCATTTGCTCATTAACCCATTTTGATAATCAGGTTGATGATCTGGAACTGGTCGATTAAGATGCCTACGATGGTTAAGATCACGCCGAGAATCATCAACACATAGAAGCCCGTCCACCAGGACTCGGCCTCGGCGGACGCGGGGCGGCGCATTTGAGCCAGGACGCCAGTGAGCCTCTGGGTTAGAAGCGGTTGCTGGCCGCTCATGATTATGGAAGGCTTCGCTCCGGCGCGTCGCTCCTTCCTGGTCTGGTCCCATCTGATCCAAAAGATAATGACGCAAATAGCCAGGCAGATAAGGGCTAGGGTAATAAGGAACGCAGTGCGCACCCATTGAGCCACCCGGTCCGAGTCAACAACCCGAATGCTATACCGCGGCAATGTCACCACCTGCCCGGCGTCATCCGTGACCTCCAGATAGTAGTTGATCGTCAGGCCGTCCTCGTCCTGCGCCGGGATCTCTCCTTGCCAAAGCGCCTCGTCGGACATCCGCGCCATCTCCACCGACTGCCAGAAAGTTCCATCCGTGGAGAAGAAAAGGGATGCCTTTCCCTTCTCCATAGCTCCCACAATCCTTGCCTGTACGGTCACCGGATCTTTGAGGCCGGGTTGAGCGGGGCGTGTGGTCGGAGCAAATACTTGGGGACCTTCGACGACCACGATACGGCCATTGGTTGCCAGGTAGCGGTTGCCGTTGGCATCGGTAACGATAACTGGCGAAGCGTCTTCCGTGCCCAGGTCAAGCTCACCGGCCTTAACCGAATATCGAGTGCCGTCGGCGTCGGTGAAGAGAATGTCGTTATTTGGCAGAGTTCGCCATTTCTTCAGGCGAAGGCTTGGCATAAGGGCAAGACTGGACGCAGCTATTGCGTCCTTGTTGCCCGCCTCGATGCGCGTATCCTTCATGTCCGGGCGGACTACTTCCCAACCCAGGAGGCCGTTCTCATTCCAGAAGGCAGTGGACTCCTGCCCCTCGCCAAAGGTGTCATTCGTCACCGCAATGTGAATGTACTGCCGGCCGGGCTGCTCAGCTATCAGTTTCCAGGTGAGGGGAACGGTGTCCTCATAGCCCAAGCCGAAAACCGGGGTGGTAGTTTGAAGGGGGTTGTCCCCTTCGACGATCTGCGTCTCCTTCTCCAAAGTCAAGCTGGCATTGACAGCATTCTCGGCAGCCGTCAGCATGTTACCGTGTCCCATGCCGCCGCCGTAGAGGAGAACCGCATTGAGGGTGAAGGGCAGCCCTTTGACCGGTCGAGGCGGGTCTGTGGCGAGGGTGACAGACTTCAGAGCGGCGAAGGTGCAGGCGGATGCACTGGGCACCCCCACGAAAAGGGAAGTGATCACAAGTAAGCCCAAGGTTGCCGCCAGGGAGAAAACTTTCGCGCGAATCGTTTTCTTCATAGTGAACCCCTTTCATCAATTCCCTCCAGCCGCGTTATTTGGTCAGCTTGGAAGGGTGTTATTTAGAAGATATGCGCCGCCGTCGGGGGTGCCTCCGCGGTAGGTGCTTGGGGCATCGCTTCGGATAGCGGCCGGCCGCAACGGAAGCACAACTTTTCGTTGGCTGGGAGCATCATTTGGCCACAATGGGGACATCGCATGCGCGGGACAGCCGGGGGTGGCGCTTGTTCGACGGACACGATAGGAACAGCCACCGTCTCCGCTTTCAGGGGAGGCGGCGTTGGGGTTAAGGCGGGAAATTCGGCCGGTGGCAGAAGCGCCTGGCGCATCTCGGCTGCCGATTGGAAGCGTTGGTCTGGATGGATCTCGAGCGCCCGCAGGATGGCCCGTTCGGTATTCTCCGTCAGCCGCGGGTTGATTTGGCGAGGCGGTCTCAAGACGGCCGGATTGAGCAGTCGCTGGTAGACGCCGGGTGGGGGAGTGTTGGTCAACAGATGATACAGCGTCGCTCCCAGCGAATAGAGATCGGAGCGGGCGTCGGTGTGCCCGGTCCCATCGACAGCGTATTGCTCCTGCGGGGAGTACTCCAGTGTGCCCCGGCCGCGCAAGACGGTCTTGGTGCGTGGGTTGTTGGGGTCGAGCAATTTGGCCAACCCAAAGTCCACCAGCTTGATTTTGCCCTGCGGCGTGAGCCGGATGTTGGCTGGCTTGATGTCGCGGTGGATGATCGGCCGGGGGCGATGGCTGTGCAGGTAGGTCAGCGCGTCCAACACCTGGTTGGTCCAGATCAGCACCGGCTTCTCGGGCAGCGGCCCGCCGATGCGCTGCAGAGCACTGTCCAGGTCTTCTCCCTCCACGTAATCCATCACCAGGTAATCGCCGTCCCCCTCACTAAAGTAGTTGGATATCTTGGGGAGATTGGGGTGATCGAGCTGGTCCAAAACACTTGCTTCGGCCAGGAACTGCTGATGGGTCTGGGCTAGGAGGGACTTGCTGGCGGAGGGATCAGGCAGGTTTTCCTTGACAGCGCAGCGCCGGCCGAACTGGTGGGTATCCTCGGCCAGAAAGACAGCGCCCATGCCTCCCCGTCCCAACAGGTCTAGGATGCGATACCGCCCTTGCAACAAATGTCCTATGGTCAATGGCATAGTATCACACCCATAGGCTTATTTGCTCCTCGACATCCGCTCTGCCTGTTCGGGCAAAAAGGCTGCCTGGTTCTTGTGGGGTCGATATGAACGATGCTTCAGTACCGTTAATCCGTTCTCGTTGAAGCCCCGATGACATCCCGCACCGTTTCGTCATCTGTCAAGGTGCGCACAAAAAGTGGTTTTCGCATGACCACTATTACCATTATATATCAATTCCGACAATCCTATCGGAGGCTGTACTACGTACTCTGTAGAAACCTCTCACGCAGAAACCGTGTGACGAAGGGTGATTGTACTGGCCATTGCCGGGCTCCTGACACATCAGGTCATCTATGTCGTAATGGTTGGAATGAGTCAAAGTGTACTCTGAGCGCGGCATAGCAATCCTCAAGACAGGTGTCCAGCAACAAAGGTTCCGGGCCGGGCTGGGACTCTTTACCAGTCGCACGGTTGGTTGGGTAGCGCTGCGCGGCGGCAGAGAGGGTGGTGTGGAGGGTGAGGACGACTCATTTCGTGTCGGCAACAGATCTCTAACAAAACCTGTCATCCCTCTCAGCAGGTAGCCAACCCACCGGACGGGCGGTCGGCGTGGCGGGTTTGGGCTCGCTCAACCGCTTCCGCCCCGAGATCGGTTACCGGTTTCGGTGGAAGATTGGATCTACGTCGCGTTGGCCTGGTGGGGGCATGGCGTGGGGACACTGCTCCCACCTCCACTCATCGAAGCGGCCCGCCCGCTCGGCATGCATGCCGTCCTGGTCGGCATTGATTCTGAAAGCGAGGCCAGCATCCGGCTATATGCGCGCTTCGGATTCCGTGAAGTGGCTCACTTCCGCGAGGTCGGATATAAATTCGGCCGGTGGCTGGATGGGATCTTTATGAAATTGCTGCTGGCGCCGAAGGGAACGCGAGAAGTGGCCCGCCTTGTGGCGGATGGATGAGACTCATTAGGAGGAACGCCTGCCGTCCGTCTGGACGGATATGGATTAAAAAAGCAATCCGGCCGGATCCCTCTTTACGAAAGCAATTATGGTATTTTGCAAGACCCGAGCGCGCCGAATATCCATTCGAACGGCGATGTGCAATACAGGTTCAAGTAGTCAAAGAGGAAGGCGCCGACGAGCGCCACGATGCACAACAATACAATGGTAACAATTACGCATCCAAGAAGAAGCTTGCCGGAACCGCCGGACGTCGCGGCGGCACCCGGACCCTCGAAGGTTACCACCACGTTTGTACCCACACCGATCTCGTCCCCCGCCACCAGCTTGCGTGGGGCTGTCAGGCGTTGCTGGTTGACGAACGTACCGTTCGAGGAACCGAGGTCCTCCAGCACATACACCCCTCCTTTACGCGAAATGCGTGCGTGGTTCCGCGAGATTTCGGAATCCTTGAGGATGATGTCGTTGTTCGACTCGCGGCCGATCGACATGACCTCTTGGATTAGATCGAACGCTTCACCGGGATTGGGCCCGGTCTTGATCACTAAGCGGGAAGGTTCATTCAACGGGGAGGGCTGGACGGCTTGAACCGTTTGCATCTCGACTCGAGAAGGAGGCGGTGCGGCCGGCCCACTCAGGACCGCTCCGCAGTTCTCGCAATAGGCATCGCCCGCCGCCACTGGCCGGCCGCATTGCGGGCATATCGGACCTCCCGCAGCGGTCGGCGGCAAGGGAGAGGCGGCAGCCGGGGTCGGTTGGGGTGCGCCGGCGAGCGGTGCGCCGCAGTTATCGCAAAAGGCAGCGCCATCTTCAAGTTGATTTTTGCATCGAGGGCAGGTGACCATTTAAAAAACCGCCCCTTTCTTTATCCTTGGAGGTTTTAAGTCGGTTTGCGTGTTTCGTGGTGTAGTTTGCGGGTGCCTGGGCTGGCTGCTTTTCTCACCCGCCTTCATTTTAGCCTTTTTTCCGGTTATCCCCAAAAGGGGATTTTATCTTCCATTTTTATTATATACGCCTATGCTGGAAACTTGATACATCACACCACCTTTTTGGGGACCAATTTTTGTGATTTTTACCATAGGAATGATGAAAGTGATCAATACGGGATTGCATAGGAACCTAGGGCCCGCAGGTTATTAGTCCCTTTCGACAATTCGCTAACTATTTGTCAGAATACACAATAATTGCGATCCTTTCGGATCGCGATTTTCATAATAGGTAGGGTCAGTGCGCTTACTGTGGATAGCTCCTTGACTTTCTTATCCTTTTACGGTGGCTTCTATTAACAGAAGGTGATATCTCAATCATCCAATGGCTTATTAGCTCCAATGTTCCATTATTTCCAGCAAAGGACTTTATTATCATTCTACAATTGCGCGACTTTCAATAGAACATTCATCGCGTAGGGAAAAATAAATAATGCAAAAAGAGGAAAATCCCAACGAGAAGGAAGAAAGCAAATTAAAAGGGAAAAGGTGGAATGATATGGAAACCTCTAGGACTGGCATTTGTGGCCCTAGAAACTGTCTGCGGATATAATATAAAATTAATTGATGATTGGGGGTTAAAGGGAAAGTTGAATATTGAACCCTCTGACCAGATGAATAAGCTATTCCTTATAAAGTAGGGTAGCAATTCATTCTTCCAAGTGGAGAAAAACCAATGTTCAAGAACTTTAAGCAAAGAACTTTATTATTCAGGGAAGGACTTTAATATTCGGGGAAGAACTCTATTATCATTCTACACATACTGTAGAATCATAATAAAGTTCTATCCCGAAAACTCAAAATATAGGGACAATTTTACATTTTCTATGGTTTCAACAAATAATAAAGTTGTATTCCAGCATCCTTTCAACTAAGTTAGGCGTGGAAAAACGTGATAATAAAGTTCTATCCTGGAACTCTTCATTTCGAGATGAATTTGCCTAAAAACCTATTTCTTGTCCAATTGATCGAGTACTTACAGCGAAGGACTTTATTATTTGGCTAAAGTTGTATACTATCGAATTCATTAATTGCAAGGATATGCCCCTAGGGTTTCTCCAAATCCATATAAATAGGAATAGTGATAGCCGCAGCCATCACTATTCGCAAAGGCAATTACTCTTGATTATGAGCTCAGGGTTGGGTAATCGCCTACAGTATTAAGATTGGTGAAATCAGACTCCGGCCAATACCCGGAGGCGATGATCGCGGTGTAGAAGTTGGCTCTGGTTACCGTCACGATCGCGGACGGCTTGGCCGGGACATCGATCTTGCCATTGTTGTAGGTGGTGGTGGAGACGGGGATTTGACCCTGCAGATAGGTTTCTGCTACGCTGATGGCATCCGCGACGAGCGTGCGGACATCCTTCAAGACGGTCATCGACTGCTTGCCGTCAATGATATATTGCAGGGAGGCAACCTCGGCATCCTGTCCGGAGATATAGTATTTTGTCACGTCCTTGTCGGCGGCAAAGGCATCGGCAATCTCGCGGGAGAAGTAGTCGTCCGGGGAGATGATGTACACGGTGCCCTTATCAGCCGCGGAAGCGGCGGTCAGGTTGTCCTGCACCAGTTTCTGTGTGGTGGCGGGGTCCCAGTTGGTGGATATCTGGCCGATGATCGCGGCTTCTTGGTCACGGGTCAGCTTGGGATTGGCCTGGAGCGCAACGGCTTCGCTCGAGTTCTTGATCACGAAGGTGCCGTCGGCGATCTTGGGCTGAATTTTCTCCCAGGCGCCTTCGAAGAAGATGAAGGAATTATTGTCGGAAGCGGCGCCGGCATACAGGTAGAGGTTGTTGCCCTTGGTGGAGCCGGCCTGTTGGATCATGTAAGTGCTCCAGGCAGCGCCAACCGCGAAGCTATCGAAGGTCACATAGTAATCGACCGAGGCGGTGTCGCGGATCAACCGGTCGTAGGAAACAATTTTGATGCCTGCGGCACGGGCTTCGTCGGCGGCGGCGGCGGCAGCACTGGCGTCCTGCGGGCAGATGATGATAACTTTAACGCCCTTGGAGATCAGAGTTTCAACATTCGCTTTCTCCATGGCCGAAGATCCCTGGCTGAAGAGAATCGTGACGTCGTAGCCTGCGGCTGTAAACGCATCATTGAACCGGGTTTGGTCCTGTATCCAACGCGGCTCGTCCTTGGTCGGAAGAATGACACCAAACGCCGAGGTAACCGCTGCCGTTGACGGCGTTGTAGATATCGTCGAGGATGGGGTTGCTGTTGGAACGGGGGTCGCCGCCTTGGCGCATCCGACAACAAAAAGTCCAGCAAATAACATAATCGAAATGAGGGATTGGATTTTTCTGTTCATGGGATTTTTCCTTTCTTGAACTTTATCCGTATATGACGACTCCTAATTTTTCTCAAAGAAGTTGGAAAATAATTTGCCTGGCAGATTTTTTCTAACTTCTACACAATCCAATGAGTAATTTAAAATCTAAAATCTTCACCCAGATTTATATATTTTCGTCAATACTGAGCTGATTATTTATTAGTTTATACCCATTTCAACGCAAAGCAACCTTCGAAATTCGCGAGTTCAGCAGCATATTTTCTAGATAACCATAGACGACTAATAGTATAGGAGTTCTCTTTTAACACCACCGACAATTCGACTCCAACCCAATGAATTAATTTTTGGAACCTCGACGAAAAATAAAGTTGTTTACTAACTACATTCCAACAAATCCGGCAAGTGAAAATGTGATAATAAAGTTCAATTCTGGCTGTTCCTTTTTTGGAAAAATCACAGGTAGGAAATATCCGCATTGGGTTAATATATAGCTCGGATGAGATAAATAGCCAGCACAAGGGTAGTAATTCACCCCTCCACAATGATTAGAACCAATGTTTTAGGACTTCTAGCCGAGAACTTTATTATACAACCGAGAACTTTATTATTCAGCCGAGAACTTTATTATCATTCTACAGCCGATTCCAGTGGCTATTTTCCAGCCCATTGTTTATCTGATATAATTTGTCCGAATTCTTATGCACGAAATGGCCGTTACTGAAAGTATCCTGCGCATCACGCTTGATCATGCCGGACGGGCCAAAGCCTCCCGGGTGAGCGCGATCACAATCAAGCTCGGACAGCTTTCGAGCCTGGTCGACGATTCGATCCGCTTCTACTGGGATCTGATCGCCGCGGACACAATCGCCGAGAAGGCCGAGTTGTACTTTGAACGTGTCCCGGCCCGCGCGCTGTGCCTGGATTGCAATACGGAATTCGCGCTGCCGAAGGATTCTTTTGTCTGCCCGAATTGCCGCTCGGAGCGTTTTCGGATTATCGCCGGCGATGAGATGAGCGTGGAGAGCATCGAGGTGGAGACTTGACCCTTCCCTTTTCCCCCATCCCCTTTCCCCCTCCCATTCTGGGAGGGGGAAAAGGGTGCAGGGGTTAGGGAATAGGTCGGAGAATGAACATTATGAAACAAACCATCCCTATCGTCGAAAACATCCTTTCCGCCAACGACCGGCTGGCCGAGGAAAACCGCGCGCGGCTCGACGCCGCCGGCGTGTTCGCCATCAACCTTATGGCTTCGCCCGGGGCCGGGAAGACCAGCCTGATTCTGGCAACGCTTGCAACGCTCGCGGGCCGGCTGCGGCTGGGCGTGATCGAGGGCGACCTGGCCGGTTCGATCGACGCGGACAAAGCCGCCGCCGCCGGAATCCCCGCCGTGCAGATCAACACCGGCGGAGAATGCCACCTCGACGCGGTCATGATCCGGGGCGCGCTCGATTCGCTTCCGCTCGGGCAGATCGACCTGCTGATCATCGAGAACGTCGGCAATCTGGTCTGCCCGGTCGCGTTCCAGCTCGGATCACATCTCAACCTGCTGATCGCCTCGATCCCCGAGGGCGACGACAAACCCTATAAATATCCCGGGATGTACCGCGGCGTGCAGGCGCTGGTGATCAATAAGACCGACCTGCTCCCCTACGTTCCTTTTAATATGGATTATTTCCGCCGCGGGGTGCAGGCGCTTAACCCGGGGCTCGCGACTTTCCCGCTTTCGTGCCGGACCGGCGAGGGGCTGCCCGCTTTCGCCGATTGGCTGGTGGGGCAAGTGCAGCATGGACGCAAGAAGAATCCGCGTTAGCGGGACCGTCCAGGGCGTCGGCTTCCGACCGTTCGTTTTCAACCTTGCCGGGCGGCTCGACCTACGCGGCTGGGTGGTCAACACTTCCGGAGCGGTGGAAATCGGCGCCGAGGGCGAACTCTCTGCGCTTGAGGAATTCACGGCGCGATTGCGTTCCGAAGCGCCGCCGCTGGCGCACATCGACAGCCTCGAGTGGAAAGCGGTTCCCGCGGTCGGATATTCTTCTTTCGAGATCCGCGCATCCATCCCCCAAACCGGCGAGTTCCAACCGGTGGCGCCCGATATCGCGTTGTGCGATGATTGCGCCCGCGAGCTCCTCTCTCCGCACGACCGGCGCTACCTCTACCCCTTCATCAATTGCACCAACTGCGGTCCGCGCCTGACGATCATCCGCGACGTGCCGTACGACCGGCAGCTCACGAGCATGGCGCCGTTTGCGATGTGTCCACGCTGCCGGGAGGAATACGAAAATCCCGCCGACCGGAGATTCCATGCGCAGCCGGTGGCCTGCCCAGAATGCGGGCCGACGGTGTGGATTGCGGAATCGGGCGCTATCGCGGGGGCGCAGGTAGGGGCGCATCATGCTGCGCCCCCACAGACCACTGCGCCCCGACAGACACCCGCGCCCCCAAATTCGATCGGCGCAATCCTGGCCGCACGCCGATTATTGCGCGAAGGGCGCATCGTCGCGATTCGCGGGATGGGCGGGTTCCATCTGGCATGCGACGCGACCAACGCTGAAGCGGTGCGCCAGTTGCGGCGGCGCAAACACCGCAGCGCCAAACCCTTCGCCGTGATGGTGCGCAACATTGCCGCGGCGGAGGCGTACTGCAAGGTGAATTCCGTCGAGCGCGAACTTCTCACCGGCCGCGAAAAGCCGATCGTGATTCTCCGCCGGCGCAATCGTGGTCCGGTGGTCGACGATGTGGCGCCCGGGAACGGGACGCTCGGCGTGCTGCTGCCGTATTCCCCGTTGCATTTGTTGCTGCTCCACCAGGGCGATCGGGTGCTGGATGCGGAACCGGTTCCCGAAGCGCTAGTGATGACCAGCGGCAACCTGAGCGAGGAACCGATCGCGACCGGCAACGACGACGCGCTCGTGCGGCTCGGACCGCTCGCCGACGCGTTTCTGCTGCATAATCGCGAGATCATCCAACGCTGCGATGATTCGGTGGTGCGGGTATATCCCGTTGGAGCGCGTTTCGACGAACCCGTAAATGTCGCAACCCAGGATTCCAATAATCGGTCCATACGGGCGTGGGGATGGGTGCAGGTAGGGGCGGAGCATGCGGCGCCTCTACCTGCACCCATCCCGCTGCGCCGGTCGCGTGGATATGCGCCCGCGCCGGTGATGCTGCCACATTCGGTTCCGCCGATCCTGGCGGTGGGCGGCGAACTGAAGAACGTATTCTGCCTGGCGCGCGAGCGCTACGCCTTCCTCAGCCCGCACATCGGCGACATGGAAAACGCCGAGACCCTCGCGGCATTCGAGGAGGCGGTGGACCGCTTCGAGCGCCTGTTCCACGCCAAGCCGGAGATCATCGCGCACGATCTGCACCCGGGTTACCTCGGCACGCGCTGGGCGTGCGAGCACGCCGGCGGGCGCGAACTCATCGCCGTACAGCACCATCATGCTCACGCGGCCGCCTGCATGGCGGATAACAGCCTGGCGGGGGACGAACCGGTGATCGCGCTGGTTTTCGACGGCACGGGCTACGGCGAAGACGGCGCAACCTGGGGCGCGGAAGTCCTCGTCGCGGATTACCGGATCTGCGAACGCGCGATGCACCTGGAATATTTACCGCTCCCCGGCGGCGACACCGCCGTCCGCAAACCGTGGCGCATCGCGGTCGGGTTCGCCTCCGTCTTCAATCTGCCGGTGGACGATTTGCCTTTCCTGCGCGGGCTGAACCCGCGCGAGGTGGAAGTGGTGCGCATGCAGGCGGACCACAAACTCAACGCCCCGCAGGTTTCAAGCTTCGGGCGCCTTTTCGACGCAGCCGCCGCGCTCGCCAATGTCCCGTCTTTTTCGGAAGGCGGGCGCACCGAAATCGATTATGAGGCGCAGGGTGCGATCGAACTTGAGGAGCTTTCCGTGGATCATATCAGCGAGCGCGAAGAGTATCCATTCAACCTGGAAGGGGAAAATATCCGCATCGCCGAACTGCTCTCCGTCCTGATCCGCGATGTCCGCGCCGGATTCCCCGCGGGGGCCGTCGGCGGCCGGTTCCACCGCACGGTGCGGTCGATCGCGGTGAGCGCGGCAAGGGCGGTGCGCGCCGAGCGCGGGATTCATCGGGTGGCCCTTTCCGGGGGAGTATGGCAAAACGCGTTGTTGTTTGGAATGACAGTCGCCTCCTTGCAAGAGGCGGGGTTCGAGGTTTACACTCACCACCACGTTCCGACCAACGACGGCGGACTG
>Ga0187886_1002488_pt1 | contig 14757 bp, 10 predicted proteins | sample June2016WEW_20_1_FD_133001 | JGI IMG/M metagenome (GOLD analysis project Ga0187886, IMG submission 133001) | Peatland microbial communities from SPRUCE experiment site at the Marcell Experimental Forest, Minnesota, USA - June2016WEW_20_150 | ecosystem: Environmental > Terrestrial > Soil >... | reverse complement strand
TGGGTTCACCTTCCTTGGATTCTCAATCCCCAAGACACGACCCAATTCGAGTAAATCGATCTTATGGGTCTTTTCCCCCCGGATCGTATATCCTGTCCCTGGATGTTCTTGTGAACCTGTCATCCCGGTCGTCCGGTTATCCATAAGAATAATGGTACCACAACTTTTATTGTAGCTCATGTTCATTAAAGGGTGGACTCCACCATGAAGAAATGTAGAGTCACCGATCACACCAACGATTTTCCCCTTTCCTTTATCTCCTAATGCTTTTGACATACCATGGACAGTTCCGATACTTGACCCCATACAGACGTTGGAGTTGATCACATTCAAAGGAGGATAGGCACCCAACGTATAACAACCAATGTCGCCAGCGGTATAGACTTTTAATTTCCGTAAAACAGCAAATACTCCTCGATGAGGGCATCCTGCACACAAATTGGGAGGCCTGGGAGGAAGGGATCCTGTAAAAACAGGTTTGGGAGTTTTGGACTTCTTTCCTAACATTTTTCTTTCGATAATCCATGGATTGAGTTCACCACAAATGGGAAATCGGTCCTTTCCTCCCTTGGGTTTGAACCCCATCGCCCTGATATTCTCTTCTAAGAAAGGATCCAATTCTTCAACGATGTAAACCTTCTTAACTTTTTTAAAGAACTCCCCGATCAAATTTTTGGGAAACGGCCATACCATACCCAGCTTAAGATAGGAATAATTCGGGAAGACCTCCTTCGAATATTGATAGGAGATTCCTGCTGTAATGATTCCAACCGTTGGATCATTGATTTCCATTCGATTTCCGGGGAAATGTTCAGCAAATTCCTTTAATTTGAGGAATCGTTCTTCAATGACTCCGTGTCTGATTCTTGCAAAAGAGGGCAACATGGTAAATTTCTCGGTCTGTTTACGGATCTCTATGGGAACCGGGGGAACAACGGGTTCTTCTAACCCAACAATACCTTTCGCATGAGAAATGCGTGTGACACTCCTCACCATCACAGGGGTATCAAACTTCTCACTCACCTCAAAACCCAATTTGATAAAATCCTTCGCCTCCTGGCTATCACTCGGTTCAAACATGGGAACCTTTGCAAACCTGGCATAGTGACGATTATCTTGTTCATTCTGAGAACTGTAAAGTTCAGGATCATCACAGGTCACAAGGACTAAACCCCCATTGACACCGACATAAGAAAGCGTCATAAAGGGATCTGCCGCAACATTCACTCCAACATGTTTCATGCATGCCATTGCCCTTGCACCTGCTAACGATCCCCCAAAGGCAACTTCTAATGCCACTTTCTCATTGGGAGACCATTCCGCATAAATATCTTTGTATTCCTCGGCAATGTTTTCTAAGATTTCTGTACTGGGGGTTCCTGGATAAGCAGCCGCTACCTTTACGCCAGCCTCAAATGCCCCCCTTGCGATGGCTTCATTACCGCTCATTATTTTTTTCATAGATCACCTCAATTAAATTGTAATTTTTGCCAAAAATATAAATTATTAAAGGTTTTTGTCAAGTGAAATATTTAACTTATGAAATCCCTCGTCTTTATACCCAGCCTGCTCAGGAGCTTAATTTCATTTCATATTGTGTCTCTTATCCCTTTTGAGGTAGGACTTGTGGATCATCTTATCGATCAATTAATTTCCAAGGATGGAGATTTTTCTTAATACTGCATTGGTCATCATCGATTTTTGAGACACTTTTAAAAAGCCCTTGTAATTTTCTAATGCCTCCTTTTTTTTCCCCAATTTTTCATAACAACGACCCATATTCAAATAGGCATTTGCAAGCTGAAAATTTTCACCTTCTTCGAGGATCTTCTGATAGGCTTGAAGGGCCTTTTCATAATCTTTCTTTCCTTCATAGGCATAACCCAAACCTTCCATCGCGAATAAGCGGTAAAGTTTTCTCTTCCCTGCTTTTTGTAAAAAGTTTTGATAGGATTTTGTTGCTTCTTCAAATTCACCCAACCGGAGATGAATGTTTCCTTTATACAAAAAAGAGGTTTCCCCTGGGAAGGTCCGTGAAAATTTTGTAATGACTTCATCAAATTTTTCTAAAACATTTTTATACTCCGACGGTGATCCTTCTCTGCTGGGAGAACTGACCATCTGGTAGATCTCCACAGCTAAACTAAACTTTTGATAGGCTTCCTCTTCATTCTTCTTCTCCCATCTCTGATAAAAGAAGACGGACAACAGGATAATCAAAACAACGATCCCTCCTGCTGCTATCGATTTGATATGGTGGGTAAGGAAAAGAAAGGCCTTCTCTGTAACGCTGACAAATTCATCAGGCTCTTTCAACTTCTTTTTTGAAATTTTCTTTATCCTTGTCATCTTAAAACCCCTTCCATCTGTTCATATTAATCATACAGCAATCAATTAAATTCCAATAACCAAACCCAAAATTCCAAATAAATTCCAATTACCCAATGTCCAAATACCCAAAACGTATATCATCAGTCTTGTTTTTTAGCATTTCGGTTATTGAAATTTTGGTCATTATTTGATTATTGGTGCTTGGGATTTGGTTATCATTATGTCCTTTATATCCCCACAGTACCTTATTGTCAACTTCTCGAGATCAAGTGGACCAGTGATAAAAGGTGGGTCTGGACACTTTACCCCGTTAGAAAGCCCCGCTGCTTGCAGCGGGGATGGAGGGAAAATTCCTTTTAAAGCGAACACAGGGTTTAAAGCCCTGTGTGAGCCATCCCGTTGGAAGTTCAAAGACCTTCTAACGGGGTTTACCAGTCAAGAGGCAGTTCTCAGGATCCTCTTCTCTCCTAATCGAAGCGTCAATTTCATCTGATCAAAATACTCAATTAATGGAATAACGTACTTCCGGGAAGCTCCGGTGAGCTCCTTAAATTGAGAAGTGGTGATCTCTTTATGGCTTTTTAAAAAGTTAATCAACTCTCCTTTCAGATTTTCGAAGTGGATTCGATGGAAATACATGCCACTTTTGATCTTGACCAGCATCCCTTCATGAGCAAGATATTCAAAAACGGCCAAAACCCTCTCTTCCTCTTCAGACCATTCCTCTGATAATTCTTTGGGTGAAGGCGGCTGGAGCTTCCCTCTTAGGATGGCTTCCTCGACCCGTTTCACCAAACCTTTCTCATCAGCAGATGAGATTTGATGCCCATGAAGCTTTAACTTATCTCTTTCCAATACCACCTCTTTGGATTGAATCAAACCATTGATGAGGATTTGGAAAAGTTTCATATCCAGCTCGACGGGGAGTTTTGTCCTCACCTCCTCTTTGGCCAATCCAATCCTCATTGGGAATCGTTGATGGAATTCTCTCAATTGAATCAAGGTCATCTCCTTCAGCCGTTGATATTGACTGTTTTCAATGACCTTTAGTTTTTCAGGATCGACCAAAAGAATGTCACCTCTTTCAATCATCTTTCTGAGTATCGTCTGGATCTCATTTGGAGGCATCGCTACCCGGTTCAAAAGATCTCCGAATGAAATACCTGCTATTCCCGAACGAAGAATATACTGGTTGATAGCCTGTTCGCTGCTCCCGTCTTTAAGGAGAATCAGATCGTTGATCACCGGTGGGGAGTATCGTCTGTGTTTGATCGGATGGGTATCCAGAACAACTCCTCCACCCAAGGTTTGGATGGCTCCTGAGCCCCGGATCACAAAGCGATCCTGAGGGAAAGACACTACAGATCGCTCCAATCTCAATTGGGCAAACCCCTCTTCTCCTGGAGCCAACTCTTCTCGATCAAGAAGGAAGATGGAGGCCGTGGTGGAGCTTGTACCCATATGAAATCTCTGTTGGGTTCGGTGCTTCAATGGCCGTGGAGCGATTGACAAATATTCGAGATAGACATCGAGGAGTGAAGTGGGGGTGAGGGTCTTTGGGTGGACAAGAACATCCCCTCGCTCGATGGCAGAAGTCTCGATTCCCTGAAGGTTGACTGCTGCCCGTTCCCCTGCCGTGGCCTCTTCCATAGGTTGATTGTAGACCTGGAGGTTTCTCACCTTCCCTTCCAAACCGGAGGGAAGAATCTCAACCGTCTCTCCCAGTGAAAGTTTTCCAGAAACGATGGTGCCTGTCACTACGGTGCCAAACCCTTTCATGACAAAGATGCGATCGATTGGTAAACGGAATAGGCCGTCGGATGATCTTTCTTCGATCTCTTTTGAAAGGTGATCGAGGGTAGAAATCAATTGTGGGATTCCTTCACCTGTCAGAGAGGATACGGCAAGGATGGGAGCGTCTTTTAAAAACGTATCTTTAGCAATATCCGTCACTTCCTCTCTGACCAACTCCAAAAGCTCACGTTCGACGAGATCAATCTTGGTCAGGACGATCAACCCTTTTTTAACTTTCAGAAGTTTACAAATATCCAAGTGTTCCTTTGTTTGGGGCATCACTCCTTCATCGGCAGCAATGATTAAGGCGACAAGGTCGATCCCCCAAACACCCGCCACCATATGTTTGACAAATCTTTCATGGCCTGGTACATCGATGATCCCCAAGCGGATACCGCTGGGAAGATCTAAGAAGGTAAATCCCAATTCAATCGTAATCCCCCTCTCCTTCTCTTCTTTCAATCGATCGGTATCTACCCCAGTGAGCGCTTTCACAAGAGCAGTCTTTCCATGGTCGATGTGCCCAGCTGTTCCTAGAATCACATGTTTCATCGTTGCTCCTTAGGATGGCCCTTTGTTATCGTTTCTTTTGAAACGATAACAAAAAACCTTCTATCTTTCAACTCTCTTCCTTTCTCGATTTGGCCGCAACATACCCTATAAACCCCATAGATCGTGGTTTAACTCAGCATGCATGCGGCAAAGAGGCAGGAATGAGATGTGAATCGATACTACCTTCTTAGGAAGTCCAGCCTTAAAGGAGTGGAACTCCACATTCCTTTCTATGAGTGGAACGCTCAATCATTGCCATGTGAGGATCGATCTTTTATCGATTCTGTCTCTATTCCCAGAAGAGTTGTGGAGCAATTGATTTAAGATCAAAGGTTAGAGGGTAATGTTATCTTTAGAGGTAGGGAAATCAATGCTTAGAGGAATATCTTTTCTTAATGTTCAAATCCTGTGGAAAAAAGTGTGTTAAAAGTATCTACCTTCTCAATTCTCTTATAAAATTAAGTCAATTGCAGAATCGATTTTAAAAAAATTCAATGATTTCAATAAATTATAAATTTGTGTTTTAAGCTTCTCAAAACCCAATATATTGTGGTCTTTAAGGTAAATTTTAAATTCCCTTGTTCATAACCTGTTTATAGATCTATTCTTCGGTGGTAATTTTTAAATCACATCAGAGGACAAAAAAGGGGAGGATTTTCTTCTCCTCCCCTTCCATTTTTAAGATTGGGAAAACGGGATTTAGGTTATAGGTTATAAGGATTACTTTACATCGCTTTTTAACAGATTACCTGGTTTGAATTTTGCCACTCGTCTAGCAGGAATCTTAATCTCTTTCCCAGTTTGAGGATTTCTCCCCATCCTGGCCCTCCTCTTCGCCACAGAAAAAGTCCCAAATCCTGTCAGAGTCAACTTATCACCCTTCTTTAATGCCTTCGTTACAGAACTGGTAAATGCATTCAGGGCTTTTTCAGCTGACGCTTTTGAGATTTTGGCCTCCTTCCCAATGCTGGCGATCAACTCCGCCTTTGTCATTTAAATCACCTCCTCCTTTTCTTGAAATTTTATTTAGTATGAAACTTAAATGGCCTGATAAAACGAGGTCATCATAAACCATCGATACTTTAAAAGTCAAGTTTTTTTATTTTAAATTTTTTTTGGATCTTTGGTCTAAAATCATATAAAAGATTCCATCAAATCGGAAAGGACTTTTTCAATCTCACCAGGCCTTTCTAACTCGATGCGCCTGAGAGCCTTCTCCACCTGATGCCTGAGCTCTGGATTAGAAAGATCGTCCATCAATCGATAAACTCCTGCTCTTTTTCCCAATCGGAAGTTAGCCTTTTCTTCAGCGGAGAGAGCGAGATAGCGGTCAATCAGCGCTAACATCTTTCCTTTCTCCTCCGGAAGTTTCCCTTCCACCTCTTCGAGGAGGTTCAAGATGTGGTCACTGACGAAGGTGCTGGTGATCCCCTCTAAATTTTCAATGAAAAGTCTTTCCTCCACCACGATTTCATCATCGCTCAACAAGACGAACTCTCCTTTTTCGATTTTCTCGTGGAGGGGCATCGGTTTCAAAACCTTCAAGGTTCGAACTCGAATGAAGTCTGGATTTATTTGATTGAGGACCCTTGCCGTTTCAACAGCGTGTTCCCTCCACATTCCTTTCCCTCCCAAGCCAAGGATCACATATTCCGAAAGGGAAATGCCAGACTCCTTTACCTTCTTTCCAGCCTCAATGTGCTCTTTTGCTGTCACCCCTTTCTGGATATATTGGAGCAGGAGATCATATCCTGTCTCCAATCCCATATGGATTCTGGAGATCCCGGCCCGGCCAAGGTCTCGAAGCTCTTCCACCGTTTTTTTCGAAAGCGTTTTAGCCCGTGCATAGGTGGTAATTCTCTCAATGGAGGAAAGTGTTTTTCCCAGGTAATTTAATATTTCAACCAGTTGACCTGTTTTGAGAACCAGACTGTTGGCATCCTGAAGAAAGACCGTCTTCCCTCCGCCATAAAGCCACAAAGCAACACTGCGGAAGCCTTCAGGGTAATGGGGTGCGTTTTGTAATAGGAGGTTCACCAGAGGAGCTGTGATTTCCCCACCAAATCCATGCATCCAAGATAAGGCCTTCACCTCTGAAACGATCTCCTGAACCGTGTCAATATCTTTCTTCACCTCCTCCACGGTTCTCAGGCTAAACTTCTTCCCTTTATAGATATGGCAGAATTCGCAACGGTTCCAAGGGCAATTCCTTGTCACCCGGAGAAGAAGGCTGTAGGCCTCACTGGGAGGTCGAATAGGACCTTGTTCAAAATGGAGTTCGCTCATTCACTTAAATTCCAATCGAAGGATCTTCCTCAAGTTGAAGATGCTGAAGGTCACTTGGGTCGATCCCCAGAATAGAGAAGATTTTATTCTCAATTTCAAAGGTGGCCTTCTTGAATTGTTCCATTTGTTCAGAGGCCTTCTGGCTCTTTCCGTATCGGTCCATGAGGTCGCAAAACCTCTCTTCCAATGAAACAATGCGATCATGTTGGACCCGTTTATCTGCATAATTGACGATCTCCTCTTCCGTTACCAATGAGGGATCGTTCTTTCTCGCTAAATGGATATGTTCTGCCACCACCTCCCCCACCCGTACATATCCCATCCCTTTTAAGCGCTGTGAGCCTGTCTGAGCATGGTCCTTCTTCGTCTTAAGGCATTCTGATTTGGTGAGGTCGTGCAACAACGAGGCTGCTTCCACTAAACCGAGGTCGATGCTTTGGCCTCGCTTATTTAACTCCATGGCAAGATAGAGGGCGACTTTTGTGACTTCGATACTGTGGTCTATAATGTGACTCATCATCTCAGATTGGCTCATCAATCTTAAACATTCATCTCGGGTAGGAATCATCTTCTTCCTCTATCTCCCATCCTATTTTCTCAGAAAGACCTTCTCCTCCACTTGATGGCTTCAATAATTGGATTCTCGGTTTTCATCTATTTTTCATCCAAGGATAAAGAGGGTTGGCTTTCAATCTGTTCCAATTTAAAATTAAATTTGTCCAATCGTCTTCTTGCTTCCTCAAACTTATTCATGGCATTGGTGATATGTCTTCCCACCAATTGAAAATCCTCTTGAAAGCCTCCTAAGTCTTTCTTCAGACTCGCCAGCAAAACCAGTATCTTCTGTGCATCTTTCTCGATCTGTAATCCCTTTAACCCAAGAACGATCACTTGGAGATAAGCATAGAAAGAGTTCGGGGAGACAGGGATCACTTTTTTGTTCAATGCATAATTTAAAATTCCTTTCTCCTCTCCAAATGAATCGTCCTTTGTTATCGTCTCATAGTACACATTTTCTGCGGGAATATAGAGTAGGGCAAAATCGTAAGTCCCTTCATTGGGCACAATATACTTACTGGCAATGTCGTCAATGTGCTTCTTCACATCTCTGTAAAAGGTCTTCTGACACGCCTTCCTCTCTTCTTCAGTCTTGCATTCGATGATCCGTTTGAAATTATCGAGTGGGAATTTGGAATCAATGGGAACGAGTTTTTCGCCTAACCTTACCACCGCATCCACCCTCTCCCCATTGGAAAACATATATTGTAGAGTAAAGAATTTGGGTGGAAGGACCTGAGATAGCAATTCCCCCAAAAATTGTTCTCCCAAGCCACCTCTCAATTTAGGTGGTCGAAGGATTTCTTGCAGGGTCGCAATATTTTTGCCCACTTCGAAGATTTGCCTACTCGCCTCAGAAAGCTCTCCGATATTCTTCTGGACATCTCCGATCACCCTTGCTGCATTATCCAGGCGCTTACTGATCTCTCCGCTGGAGTCCAGTAGCTGCCGATTCACTTGTTCCGTGATGCCCCTCAACTGCTCATTGACGGCTCTCTGTTGCTCGGTGAGGAGGGAAATATTCTTATTGAGGCCGTCACTCATCTGGACTCTTAATTGTTCGATCTGGTTTTGCATAGAGAGCCACATTGCCTGGGAAGACTGGTCTGTTCTAACCTCCTCCACGAATCTCTTCCACCTCTTCTCCCACAAGAAGATAAAAGCCACTGCGATGACGATAACCAAACCTAAAAGTACATAAACTCCTTCCATTTCAACTCCTCAAGGAATGACGACTGGGTTAAGGATGCTGAATGATGAGGTGTCCCTCCACCTTCTTATCAATGAGGTTAATAACGGAAATTCTCCAGAGACGCTCTTTCCGAGTCTCCTCAGAATGGATAGGAAACTCTACTTTCAGTGGGCTTTTGCCTGAGAAGGTCGGAACGCTCTCGATATGTTCTGGCCCTTTGAACGAAAGCATGAGCGAGGGACTACCCCCTTCCCATCTCACCTCTGCCTTTACCTTTTCTGATTGACCGTCATCCTTGAGACGAGGGTATGGAACAGAAAATGAAAATTCCTGTTTCTCCTGGGGTGTCATCCTCAATGGAAATATGATGAATGTCCTTTCAAGAATATTTTTTTCTAAACGAATATCATCGGGTGGCAGTTTGGGTGAGATAGAAACCTTCACTTTGGAGGTTCCGCTGATCCCAACTCGATAAGGTGGATCAATGGTGTAACGATTTCCAAAATTTGCTTTCAACACCTCGGAAGTGAAATGGTCAAATTCCGATATTTTCAAGCCATTCACAAAGACTCGAATTCGAAAAGTAACGCCTCTTCGGAGGTCAACCTCACCCTCGTTCGAGAGGATGATACAGAGTTCAAGATCCTCTGTCAAATCCAAATCTTTTATGACGACCTCGGGTCTAATGGGTAGACCTTCTAATACTCTCTCTAAATGATTATTCTCTTTACTCAATTCTCTCATTTCATGGCTGGTCTCGATATGGGCTTGAACCTCCCGTCGACCACGAACGGTTAAGGAGGTGGTGAGAGTGACGTTTTCTTTAGGCTGCAGAAAGGGTTGATCAGAAAGGCTGTCCAACCGATAACTTCCTTTGAGTTGACCGTCCATAAATATCTTAAGATTTCCAAGCCCCATCGGGAGCGGACTGTTTCCAATATTGGCAAGGGTGACGGCCAACCTCTTTTTCGGATTGAGAAAAAGGTTTGTAATGGTAAGGTCAGGAAGAAGAAAAGAGGCTTCAGGAATCTCTGATCTTGGTGGTGCAGGAGGAGGGGTAAGAAGGGCCACTTCTTTCCCTAAATCTTTTGCAAAAGAATCGTTGGATTCTTTTTCCCCCACCTTCTTCTCCTTTTTATCCACGTCAGGGCCAACCTTTGATCTCTCCATGAGTTGACTCTCTCCTTCACTCAAAAAGATGTCAGGAAGGGTCGCGGATGGATGTGGAGGTGGAGGAGGGAGAGGTGGATGGGTCATTTTGGTCGTACAGCCAAATAGGAAAATGGAAAAGGCAAAAAAGCAAATCGCCCCTTTCAACATGAATGAAATCTCAACCTCCCCAAAAACTAAATTACCGCAATACATGGTGAAATGCAAGAAATTTTCATTCGATGAAGATGGGAGGAGAGCACGGAGGACAAAGGAGGACTTGATTAGAAAGAGTGAATGGGTTACCCTGAAAAAAATTCAGGTTTCATGAAAACAGGACCTAAACTTTTTCTGAGGAATAATGGATGACTAAAATAATAGAAGGTGTATTTTTCATTCCAGGACAGGATGAATTTATTCCTGACTCCCATGCTTATGTCATAGGTAACCCCTCCTCCCAAGATTTATCCCTCATTGACGCAGGTCTTATGGGTAAAGGTAATTATAAAATTCATTCTATCATGAAGAGGGGGATTGAACTGACAGCTATAAAAAGGATTATCATGACTCATACTCACCTGGATCACATCGGCTGTCTTTCTGAAATCCAAAAACAAATTCCCTGGGCAGAGCTGTGGGTTCACACCCTTGAGGCTGAACCCCTTGAACAGGGGGATGAGAGGACCGTCTACGGTATGGATATGTTCCGGACAATGTGCCAGATGCAGTATGGCCTTAGACCCGGTGCATTTAACTTTAAGGTGAATCGAAAACTTCACGGAGGAGAAAGACTGGAGTTGGGCGGCATGGACTGGGAGGTCATCCACATACCAGGGCATTCAGCAGGCAGTATCGGCCTCTATTACCCGCCTAAAAGAATCCTTATCCCGGGTGACGTGGTTTATGCTGATTACGCCATTGGCCGTTTTGACCTCTATGGGGCCAATGCTTCCGAGCTTAAAAAATCATTGGTGCAGCTTGCCGAAAGGGAGGTGGATATCCTTTTACCCGGTCATAATCGGATTGTCGAAAAAGTCCCTGCTGATTACATTCTAAAGACGGCAAGGCAATGGGAACCTTATCTCGTTTAAAATCCAGGGTAAGGTTTAGGCTAAGGTTAAGAAAATCTTAATCCTCATTTCCACCTTAACCTAAACCTCAACCTTTATTTTATTATGTTAATATTTTGGAGGGATGTTTTTATGAAATGGATTAGAATTGGATCAGTATTGGCCTTCTTCCTATTATTGATGAATGGAGCTTATGCAGAGACAAAACAGAAATTTTTTGCAAAAGAGGAGATTAAAAAGATGTCAGAAACAAGGGCAATCATCGAAACAAGTTTGGGAAATATAGATCTCAAATTTTTCCCTGATGTCGCACCGAATCATGTGAGCAACTTCGTCGAGCTTGCGAAAAAAAGATTTTATGATGGGACGACCTTCCACCGTGTCATCCCAAAGTTCATGATCCAAGGTGGAGATTCCAACTCAAAAAATCCAGACAGGTCAAAACATGGGATGGGCGGACCCGGACATACGATAAAAGCCGAGTTTAATGATAAACCACACAAAAGGGGAACCCTTTCCATGGCGAGGGCTGCAGATCCAGACAGTGCGGGTTCACAATTTTTCATCTGTGTGGCTGATTCGTATTTCCTCGACAAACAATACACCGTCTTTGGTGAGGTCACTTCAGGAATGGATGTGGTGGACAAGATCGTAAGCCAAAAGCGAGATAAAAATGATAATCCTCTTGAGAGAATTGAGATGACGGTTAAGATTGTGGAGAAATAAACCGTTTGATAACTCTCTGAGTTGACCCACCAGTTGCAAAAAAAACGTTCTAAAATGTAGCTGGGTGTGCTGGGCCGGCAAACGATAAAAAAGGATCTTACCTCTCCGGGAGAATCCCCACCTATTGGTGGGATTCTCCAAAACTTTACAGCGGAACCTTTGAACGTTTTACTGCTTCGTTTTCAGACACATTTCAAAGGTCACTTTGGGTGACATCGCATGTTACCCATAAAACATAGTAAAGAACCGCTTAGGAAAGGTTTGGAAGCACACCCAACTGCCTTTTCGATGCAACATCTGAATTGATCATAAGCCGAAGATTCACCCTTTCAAATGGCCTGAGGGCCAGAGGGTTTCATTGAACCCCCCTCTTCCCCTGCCATACTAAACAAGGGAGGGAAGTGAAAAGGATGGCCCATTCAACCTTTTCTTCAGGAAGATTCATCGTCCTGACCACCATTTGGGTGTAAGCATTAAGTTGAGGGCGATAGTGTTCCTTCTGGATTTGGAGCCAAGCCTCCACATCTTTTTCGGGCCGCCCTGTCTTATAATCCAACACCACCCACCTGGCTTCTGTCTTTAAAAGAAGATCAAATCGCCCCACGCGAAGTGTCCATTCACCATCGAAGTCCTCAATGTTCAATTCAGAGTGAATCTCCTTAGCCGATTCGCACAAAGAACGAAAATCTGGAGTTTCCCAGGCTTTTATGCATTCTCCCATAACATGAGGGGCTATCTCTTCGGCTTCCTTGAGGGGAATCCCCTCTTCTGAGAGGGCTACTGCAATGGCCTTGGGATCAGGACAGGGTCGCTTTTGAGCAAGTGTTTCCAATATCCGGTGTATGACCACTCCTTTTGCCCGGGCGTAATCTTCTTCCTCTTCTTCTGCGCCAGGTATGGCTGCCTGTGAGGTTTCATCTTCTATCTTGGAAGGGCTTGTGATCTGGTATGGTAAGAGCTCGGCATCGAAAGGCGAGGGCTCTAAATGGGGGGCAAGTAGTTTCTCTTCAACCTCTACAGGTTTCGAGGAAACCGGGTTTCGAAGCAATTTGAAATCATCCTCATCTTTTTTCATAATATTCAACAGTGAAGAGATAGGAGTTTTGAACGATATCTCATCGTTCCCTTTTCCAGGGGGTTTTCTTCTACCGCTGATCGTCAGGCTTTCCTTGGCGCGAGTAGCCGCCACGTAAAAGAGTCTTCGAGCCTCAGCAAGAGTGCGTTGGTTACTCAGATCTCTTAAAAGATAAGAGCCAAGATTCTGTTGCCCGATTCTGCGATCGGCTGTTGCAGCCACAAGGAAATGTTTCTCTTCTCCAGGCAGACGTTCCATTCGATAAGCAGGATCCTCATCTCGGCCTCCACGGAGGGAATCATAATCCAAGTTCACAGCAAATACATGGTCAAATTCCAGTCCCTTCGCTTTATGGATGGTCATCATATAAACATTGGAAAAAGCTCCTTTAGGGTCAGGTGGGGTGTAGGCCTTCTCCAAGAGGCGATTGATTTTAAGAAGAGCTTCTTCCCCCGGCATCCCTGAGCACAGGTCAAGCAGGTCAAAAAAGGTCCTCACATTGGAAACACCCGCCGCTCCGTAAAGCTCAGTGATTTGGGAAGCACCCTCTAAGTCTTCCCACAACCTTAATAGTGTGGAGCTATAGGGTTCTCTGCCAAACATTTTATTCGCTTCTATGATGACCTCACAAAACCTGGTCAGTTCTGGAAAGGCATCCCTTCCTGAAAGAATCCTCCTGGACCAAAACCCCCTACCCTTTTTGAAACTTAAGAGAATCTGGTTAGATACTTTGAACCAGGGTGTCCTCATTGCACCTGCCCAAGCCACATCATCATAAGGCCTAACCATGGCTATAAAAAGGTTCATAAGGTGACGGACCTCAGGCCGCTGCTTCAGTGGTTCTCCTTCCAAAAGGCGTAAAGGAACGTTAAGTTCCATGAGTTCCTTCACATAGATGGGAAGATGGGTACGTGCGGGAATGAGTATGGCAATTGTCTCCGCGGGCTTTTCTTTGTGGAGCTTGGCCACCTCGTGGGCTATCCAACAGGCCTCTCTTTTGAGAGGAGAATCATCTTCCTTTTTGGAAACCTCCTCATTATAGAAAACGGCGGCAGTCGTTGGAACGAATGGGTCTGGTTCCTCTCTCGTTGGTTCAGAGGAAGCAAACTCCACCTCGTCGTATTCCTTACATGGAGAAGACATTACCTTTTTGAACAACCTATTAGCAAAAGTTACGAGATGAGGCCTTGACCGGAAGTTGGAGGTGAGGAGGAGGGGTTTGAGAGGTAGTGGAGCTTCGCTATTTCGAGGCAGACCTCTTTCTTTCATTTCATAAAACAAACTCACCTCTGCCCTTCGGAAACGATAAATGGACTGTTTGGGGTCTCCCACGACGAATACAGTCCGCCCATCTCCAGGCTCCCATCCCTCGGTCAGTCTGCTCAGGATTTCTACCTGGATTTCATTCATGTCCTGAGCTTCATCTACTAAGATATGCCTTAGATGCTCGTGATAAAAAATGAGGCCTTCGCTTGGTCGATCAGTTTGACCTAAGGCCCTAAGGGCCCCCATCTCGAGCTCTAAGTAGTCCATTCCTTGAGTGCGAATGAGCTCCTGAAGTTTTGTTATGGCACCACTTGCAAGAATAAGAATATCCATGAGCGTAGCTAATCCTACGTTATCTTCCTGAGGGTCCGGCCATTTAGCCACAAAAGCTAATCTTTTAGCTTCGATTAAAGGTAGAGTTTTAATTAACATGACTGCGGGATCCATTCCAAAACCATCAGGAAATCCATACCGAGGTCCAAACTGTTTGCGAAGGGTTCCACTCCCTGTAAGAAAGACTTCCGCAACTTTTTTCCATTCTACAATGTCCTTCAAAAGAATCCCTGGTATTGATTCTGGTAGTTTCTCTCCCATGGGTGCCTGTCCGGTCACTAAGGGTCTTTTTAGCTGAATCCAATTAGTTTCCTGTTGGAGAAAATAATTCTGCAGTCCAGAAAGAAGGTAGCCTGCATAAGTCTCAAGGCGTCGGTGAAGTTCCAAATTTAAGGACTCTATCGATCTCCTTTCTACAGATAATA
>Ga0187886_1002487_pt1 | contig 14775 bp, 19 predicted proteins | sample June2016WEW_20_1_FD_133001 | JGI IMG/M metagenome (GOLD analysis project Ga0187886, IMG submission 133001) | Peatland microbial communities from SPRUCE experiment site at the Marcell Experimental Forest, Minnesota, USA - June2016WEW_20_150 | ecosystem: Environmental > Terrestrial > Soil >... | reverse complement strand
AATCTCTCTCTTCCTCGCGAATAGAGTAAGAGAATGTTTCATGCCCTTTTAAAAATTACTATCGGTTGCACGCTATTGCCTACGGATTAGACGTGAATTCAGTTGCCGTCCGAGTAACTCTGATATATCACCCTTTGAAGGGTGAATAATTATACATAATAAACAAGGAATAATAAGGAACAGTCATTCAGAAACCGCTTTTTCCAACTCGTTAAGATCAGCTATAATCTTATTCGTTAAAGTGTCACATTTCTCAGGGTTCTTTTTCTTGAATCGGTCATAACGGTAACGCGACCGCATAAAGGCTCTCCAGCCCTTCTTAGTATTAGTGCTGCCGTCTAAGAGTAAGGAAGGCAGTTTACTCTTAACTCGGTCGGCATTTACCAAAAAACTCAAGCCTCGCTTTCTTGGCTCTCTTTAATGACTTCTATCATTCTAGGTAGGAAATCAATGAACTGCTCTTTTTCTGCATAGATTGTTTTTTCAACAGCCTCGATTAAATTATTGATTAAAACCCTATAGGGCCTAGTGACTGATTGCAGTTTGTACTCTGTAACTTCATGCGTAAAAGTAGCCCATGCCTCTTTTTCTTCAGAATCATAAAGAAAAATAACGTTACCCTTGATCTCTCCATGATTGCTTTTTGTTTTGTCAGGTTTCCACAAAATAATTAGGTTAACGCCTAAACGGCTAAGGCAATCTTGCATCTGTTTTTGAACCTTAACGGTCTGGGCTTTCGGCACCATTAAGAATCCTCTCCCTCTGTCGGCTCTGGAGCCTCAATGTCAATCTTAGCGCCTTGAGCCTTATAGTCGGGGATAGTGTGCTCTCGCAAACAAGAATCACAATTATAACTTACATATTCCAACTCGTCATTTAGAAAACGGTGTACTTCCCAGGTTGCTTCAAGTCCTTCGCAAGTCCAACACTTTTCTATTTTGTCTTTCTGAATTGGCTTAATCTTTAACACATAGTTTTTCTGCTCATATTTTTCTGTTACTTCACTTTCCCCTAACGCCGAATTTTTAAGTTTAGAGTTTGCTACACTTTCTTCACTTTCTACACTTTTATCTAACTCTTTTAAAGAATTTCCATTTTGAGAAATTCCTTTTATAGAGTCACCGCTACCTGTAGAATCTGAAGAATCTGTAGCAAGATTAGTTTGTTTTATCTTGTTTAGTGTTTTTTGACGTTCTTCATCAGTTTTTAAACATAATCCTATCCAAAACCTCTGCGCTGTTTCGCCTTTTTTCTTTGTGGTTAAATCTCTTATTCTTGGTGTGTTGCGTAGTCTATCATAAAATTTTCTATCAGTCTCAGGTGTTGCGTTCATGTCCTCACAATAGAGTTTATAGTTGTCATGGCTGACTTTTCGGGGAATATAATAATCTAAGCCAAAAACACAATTATCGTCTAACCATGCGCCTATAGGATCACTTGCTCGCTTAAACTCGGTCATTGTTTCGGTTGTTGACTTGCTTTTTGAAAAACCCTTGTTTCGGGCTATTCTATGCAATCCAGTTAACATCCAATTAGCTATTCCGCTAACTTCGTTTGGATCGCTTAACCAGGTCTTTTCTATGTCGTCTATTTGCTTTTCATCTATGAAGCTGTTTGGGAATTTTAGGATTTCTACTCTATCCCAAAAACCTAAACTTGTATCTTTAACTGGTGGAAAATTGTTTCCTAGAACAAACGGTTTAGCCATGTTCTTAAATTTTAGTCGGCGCTGCTTGTTTTTCACTTCAGCGTCTAAAGTGTCCTCTCCAGTAAGTTTCTTGATTAATGCTGTTTCTAAGTCGTTTTTTGTGTCGGGTTCGCTGCTCACATTGATTAAACAACCATATAGGTTAGCTACTGCAAAACGGTGTTCGCCGTCAAACTCTTTTAGTTCTACGTTAGCGCAAAAATCAGAGCCTAGAATAAACTCTAAAGTGGCTATAATTCTGCCTTTTCCGTTTCTGCCTAGGCCATAAAACCAAAATATTTTATGTTTAGGCATACCTGGGAATAGAGTGTAACCCATGATCTCTTGAAGTAAAGTTCTATCGGCTGCATCTGGTAAAATTTCTTCTAGGAACTTTAGCCATTTCGGGCATTTCTTAGTATCGTCATAAGCAACGTTTAGTTTGTAAGTGAATATTTGCTCTTTGCTGAAAGGATTTAGCGTTTGCGTTTCTAAGTCTAAGAGACCGTTTTGCACTGGGATTGAACCGGTGAACTTGTTAAATTCTTCGCGTGAAACGTAGCTTTGCCGTTCTAGGTGCTTGAGGATTTCTTCGATATAGTAAGTGTAGCCTTCAGGGCCTAGCTTCGCCTCTAATTCATTTTTGAGTTTATGCGCTGCCTTCTTATAGATTCCGTCCTCATAAAAGTATAAGTCTTCTAGGTCTGTTGGAGTTTTAAAGGTGTACCTTGCGTTTAAATCGTCTAAGATTTCCCCTAGCTTTGCCTCTTTTGCCTCTCGGCTCTCGGTCTTTTTGGTTTTTGCGGATCGCCTTTTACATCTTGAGCAAACAGTTTTAGGGTCCGAAACAAACACGTCATAAAGAGCTATGCTTTTTTTGCCGTCCTCATGTTCTTTAGGTGTGCATGGGTGCGGTTTGCCTCCATTTTCTTTAAAGGATTTTCCGCTCTCTATTTGTGCCTGAGTTATAGAATAGTCGTAGTCTCTGCCTTTCGCGTCATATATGGATTTGAAAAAGTTATGTATCTCTTCATCCTTAAAGTTTTTAGAGAGCATAAAAGATAGTAAGGCTAACCGTTGATTGTGCTCTAACTTGATATGTTTAGCGTTTACTGTTTGGTTAATGCATAGGTATTGTAAGAAGTCGTATTTTTCCAGTATTTCAGCTAGAAACTTTCTTGTGTCTAGGCCCAGTGTGTTATCTGTTAAAAGCGGTGTTTGCTTGACTAAGGCGTATTCTCCTTTTTTGCCTTCCGCATCTATCGCGTAGCCTCCTAGAGCTGCGTATTGGTTATTCAAAAACTCTGTATGAAGAGGTTTTTTGTAAGGGTTTGAATTGTCTTTTTCAGCGGAAAAGAATAAGACTCTGTAGCCTAGGTTTGGTGTTCGATACGTTAAAGTGTTGGTTCTAGCTCCAAATTTTTGAACCCATAAGTGATAGATAAATTCCCAATCGAAGTCTATTGTGTTAACGTTGTTTAAGCCTGTAACCATGCCATAATTCCAAAATTCAGTTTTTGAGGTTTGGCAGTAGCTAATTAAATCCTCAATCTCTTCTATAGTTTGAGTTTGCTTTTTCCATCCTTTCCCTAAACTTTCAGGATTTTTATCTTTATCTCCAGCTACTATTACCCAGTCGGAAAAGCCTCTTTTGAACTGTCGCATATCTTCAACATTAAAAAGTATAGTTATTGTTTGCGCTCCTTGCAGTTTGGTTTACAATTAGTCGGGGAATCCTCGTTTTTGAAACATATTGCTTTGTTATTTTGGTCTAAAACGCTAAAGCTGCATCCGGGGTCATTCAGGTAAGTGGTGATTTCTTTTTGGATTTCTCTAAGCTCTGCCTTCGCCATCATTTTTAAAAAGTAACCATGTTCTTTGAAAGGGCTATTAATTGCAGTACAGTGCTCTACTCTGTGGCCGTTGCCTATACCGTGTAAGTGCCATGTTTTGCAGTATGGACACCAAAACTTCATGCCATAACCGTATATTAGAACTCTCGGCAAACACTTGATAACAGGTATTTCTCCTAACAAAATTTTTTCGGGTCCGACTGTCATGGCTGTGGCTCTCCTTTGTGTTGTTCGTCTGGAAACGGCGTTATCTCTTGTGTTTTGCTGACTATTTCGGACTCGGTAAAATTCAAGTATTCATAGTACGTGCTTTTTACTGTGTCAACCATAATCCTACTTATGCTAGTAGGCTTGAACTGTGCAATCAAAACAGCGTTTATTTTCCCAATTAAAGCGAGTTCGGCGTGTAATGGGCAAATAACTTTAATGACAACTAAGCTTTCCATGACAAAACGCCTTTACATTTATTTTGATTTTTATGGCAAAAAGGGTTCTCTATAGCAAAACTTTTATTTTGAATGGCTGTATCATTCATTATTGGAGCTCTCCGTTAAAGCTGGGCTTCGGGTTGGGGTTGCTGGTGCTTGGACGGCTTCGGCTTCCCTAACCTTTTCTTTTCTTTTTGGCTCTAATGGGCTTTGGCACCTAGGGCATTTGTAAGGTTGTTCAGTCCTAGGAAACCACTCATAACCGCATTTTTTACAGTTTAATTTTAGCACTTGCATATTGGTTTACCTTTAGCTTACCACTTAAGCGGTAACTTTAATAATACCCTTTACATACATTAGAAATGTCCTTAGACTCATGGAAAGTGTATGTAAAAATGTCCCCAAATAAAAACAAAAGTGTCCCTCAACTCGTAGAAAAATATAAACAAAATAAGCAAACTTGCGATTTAGATAGAGATTTAATGAGAAGATTAATCCGTTTAGAGAACCCAGATTTATTTCTTAACAATCCAAGCAACCTGAAAAAACTTGATCGTTACCTGAGAAAAGCGTTTGCTAACTCTAAACCCATATCAGCTAGAGCCAAAATAAAGAAGTTGCGCGAGTTGATGCACTCAGATAATCCAACTGACGAAACTTTAGATAAAGCATTCTATGACCTCATAGGTGAAAAAAGGGATGATGATAAAGCATGATTAAGAAAAGTCATTTTCCAATACAGTTTGATGAAGCATGCCGAGAATGTACCTTTGACGTAGATAGAGAAGAAGTTAGCGACTTAATGAAGAAACTTATTCCTATGGTAGAGAAAAGTATTGATTGTCCAGTTAAATGCGTTGTTTGCCAATTCAAAATTATCTATGCTTTGAACGGTGACGGCGTTAACTAGGATGTTTTTAAGAAGTGGGGTTGGGTATAAATACCTCAAGAAGAACAAGATCGGTGAGTTAAAAACGGTTTCTGTTAAAGAGAGTAAAAAAAAAGGATTATTCAGATTTAGAGAAGGAACAGCAAGAAAAGTTTTTACGTCAGATAGAAACGGGAAAGATGCTAGAACGCGTGGAAAGGAAAACGCCACAAGCAATTAAAGAGATCAGGGAGTTTTTCGCTCCAGAGAGCAAGAAGGTAAGAGACTTAAAAGAGCTACTTTTTGCCCGGTACTGTGGCCATCATGGATTGACAGATCAACAAATCAAGGAGCTGGAGAGAGAGCAAACGGAAAAAGAGTTTGCGGATGCAGATGCAGGGTTATGGTGTAACTCTTTCTACTCGCTAAGTAACCCACCACCAAACGATCTGACCGGTGTATCAAGAAGTGAAGCTGATTGCGACTTATGGAATACAGCTTTAACGTGGCGCTGCATGGGTTTAGGCTGCCACAACAAAACAAACCTTATGGTTGTTATATTCCACGTTCACCCTGAGCCGTTGTGTCCTGAGCACTGGAAAGAACTTAAGGTTCTGATAAACGATAAAAACCGCTTCTGATTGCTCTCTTCTTCTTTGCTTGCGCTTTTCGTAGTTTAAACCTCTTTTATTCCTAAAAATATTAGTTTTATTACGTTTACGGAAAAAACAATTAATTAATTATACTCTTAAAATAAGAGAAAAGCGCCGAGCTTTTGCTTTATCACTATGTTAATTTAACCATAAAACTATAAGGTTAAATTGTAAAAACAATAAAAAACTTAGGCGTGGCTTCTCATTTTATTAGCTAATCCACTATAACCTAGGTGCGCGTAGTGTGTAGCGGTCTTAAAGTCTAACCATTGAAACCACTCCATTAAATCACCTTCAATAAAACCATAAGTTGCTTTCAATGAACTAGCTCTTTGGCTTCTAAACCAATGGTTCCATAAGTGGATTTTATCGGCTATTTGATTGCCATGTCTATCTTTGAAAGGCTTGTTTAATCCTAGCTCTCTAAATAGTTTAGGCGGTAGCTTGTCCGTTACTTCTCGGATAACTTGATAAACTCTAACTCTTGAAATCGGTTTAACTCTGCCTTTATATGGGCTTGGAAAGAGCATCCCGTTTTTAGATTGTACAAACTCAATAAGTTCAGGTGTCAACCTTTCCCCTAGTAAAATTGGAAAAGGCTTTCGGATAGCATTAACTTTGAAAGTTTCGCCTGTGTCCTTATCTTTTCTGTATCGTTTCTCAAGTGTCATATCAGAAACAACTAAGCAATCTTGCTCTTTATCAACAAAGAAGCAATCAGAGATCAAAGGCAAAGCTTCGTTTACTCTGCCTCCAGTCTTGAACATTGTTAAAAAGAAGTTTTCATAAACTATTGGGGTACAATACTTTAGCAGTTCTTCGATAGCGTCATAACCACAAAAGCGGTCTATGTAGTCATAAACGTTTAATCGGTTGTATGTTGCAGCTTGCATATTTATTTAGCTCCATCGGGGAAGGCGTAAGTGTGAAGCGTTTAGACTGGGTATAGGAGCGTAAAAACCCTTAACGTTTTCATTCATTAAACTTTTTAACCTCTGTTGTGTTTTTTCCGCTTTTATCTAGACTTGTTAGTATATCTCTGCCAAGACTAGACAAGTCTAACTTGTATTGGTTCTCTGCTATTCTTGTCGGAATAACCAGCGAGCGGGCTTTGCACTTTGTTACTGTGTCTTTCCAGCTTTCCCCTAACTTTTCTTTCACCGTGTAATAATGTATAGGGCCTTTAGTATCTATCATTCTTAAAAGCGCTATATCAGAATCTTTAAGGATCGTGAGCAAATAATCTAAGCTCTCCATGCTGAATGCGTCTTTTATTCTGACAAAAACTTGTTTAGTTAAATCCATGCGTAGCTCATCATAGTCTTTATAGACTGAATCTGGTAGCTTCTCGAAGTCGCCGTTTTCTATCCAAATTTTCTTCATTTTTGTTCTAAAGCCACTGTAGTCTTGGAGCCATTGAACCTTATCATACTTGTATTTTCCTCTGCTTGTTATGGTTACTTCATGGGTGTATTTGCCTTGGAGTTGGCTTGTGGCTTCTCCAGCGTCAACCATGTTCACCATAAGAACGCCTACCATTGTGCCTAAAGCATCGAAGCCTCCTTTAAAAATATCCCATGCGGTTGAATGTTGCGTATCGGCCTTATTTGAGTGAACGCCGAAATCGTCGAAATTTATTAATGGCACTCGCATGTGTAAGCCGTTAATTGTTGGCCACCTTTCGGGCTGACCGTCTTCCATGCGTTGAATAGCGCTAGGTAAATTAAAAACTGTGGCGCTCAACGATTTATCCCAATCTTCATAAACTCCGTTAGTTAACCGTAACGCTAAAGTTGACTTGCTACAGCGTGGCGGGCCATGTATGACTATAAACATGTAGTCATCGTCTAGAATGGCGTTGTGAATGTCACGTGCTAACTTGGAGTTTTCCCATGCTGGCATTAATCTAATTTACCTCTTTGTTTGCTTAACGGTGTCGCCATGCTTGTGTCTTTCAGAATGCTGTTTATTACCTCTGACACTACCCCGTAAACTTCTTGTATTTTTTCCTCTGAAACCTGATCGTAATTGTTAAGCGTAAATGCCTCTCTAAGCTCGCTTACTTGTTTTAGATATGTGCCTTCTATCCCTCGGAATTGGATAAGCAATAAGGCTAATCCGTGAGCTGCGTATACTTCATTATGGTTGTACATTTGATAGGTTACGTTGTCGAATTGTTTTTGTATGTTTAGAACTCTCTGGATTTTTGGGTTAATTTCTGTTTGTGTTTCGCTCATGTTTTTTTTCACCTCACCGTTTCCCTAAACGGCGCATCCTTGCATCGTGAGCGCTTGTTGCTTTGTCGGTGTGTGCGTGGTTTTCGCATTTCAGTTTGTAAGCATCCTTATGAGCGTTAACATCTGCCACTTTTTCTTTTCTGATAGCTTGTTTCTGTTCCTCAGTTAATTGTGTAATTGGTATGGTTACGGTTTTGGGTAGTCCAAGAATTTCGTTAGCGATTTCTTCTAGGTTTGCTTTGTTGTCTAAGTCATATTTTTTGGTGAGTTCTTGCAGTTGGCGGCTTGTAAGATTCTTTTGGATTGAAACCTCAGCTAATCTGTCTTGATTGCTATGAGAATACTTTAAAAGATAACGAGCATGATAATCCGTAAAACTGGGTGCGCACCCAGTTAGCAGATTCTTCACTTTTGGCGAGAAACGTGTGGACTTCATAATCCAATGACAAACGTCATCATACGACAACTGTAATTTTTCTGCTAACGTTTTCTTTTCATTATGTGGACATTCTGGGCTACGCCACAACGCTAAAAAGCCGTCGCCTTTTTCAGCGTCAGTTAGATCAGTGCGGTGAATGTTCTCTATTAATCGAATTTCTTTTGCTTCATAATCGGTTAATTCTCGCACTTCAGCTTCTATTTCAGGTAAGCCGACTGCCATGTGAGCTCGTAAGCGTCTTTCACCGCATCCTCTATGAGAACATTTGCCTCCCATTTCTCTTTTGAGTTCGGGTATTCTTTTTTTGACCCATTGATTCGGTCCATTAGTCATTTTTCAAACACCTATGTTACTTGTAAAATTCTCTCGGTATTTCAAACTCAAGCCATAAGGCTGACTCCCAATCCCGACTAACGCTTTTTGTGGCGTGTTTCTGTAGCCAATCGCGCTTAACTTTTCGCTTAATTCCTTCGCTAAAATAATAAAGAACCTCTGAGTTTTCCATTTTCTCACCGAATATACTCAGCTCCAGATTTTTCGTTTAGCTTCCAGATCAAAGGCTTGTTGTAAATAATGAAGCTCGAACTCGTCTTCAGAAAAATGCTTTTCTCCTAGCTTTAGTTTTTTCTGTCGAAGTTTCTTTTTGGCTCTAAAAGGATTTTTCACTTTCATTTTTTTTATACCTCTCTAGTGGTTTCTTTGCCCTCTTGAATCGCTATAAAAACGCTTAGGAACCCTGCCAAAGCAAACTCTGGAATAGAAGCATACGCGGTGCCGCCGCCAAACCAGCCCAGATACACCATGACGCCTGCAACAATCCATGATAGAATGCAACATGCGCCTGCACTCCTGAAACTGCCAATACACAAGAAAAGCATAATGATACATGCCGCAGCAAGCTGCCCAATCTGAAAAGTTGTCATGCCAACGGGCCAACCAGTCTGCACTTGAGGAAGAGTGCCAACGCTCGATCCAAGAAAATCGAACAAGCCGCTAAAAGGATTACTGCCACTGTAACTGGTGCCAGCCGCCAGATTCCAAGTGTAAAGTTCCCCGCCACTATAAGCCTGCACACTCACAAGGTAATTAACCGTTGAGTCGCCAAGCATCCAAAGAAAATTCTGGGCACTACCAGTTGAATTAACAACGTAATCAACTATCTGCGTTACGCCTTGCATGTGGCTTATCTGCACATAAACCCAACTGGTATTTCCTGAAGGGTCAATGTAAATTACTAAAACTGAAGTGCCATTGACGCGGTTGGCTTCAGCCGTCAAAACTGATGTGGCGTTGCTCAAAGGGAAATTGCCAGATAAAACATTCAAGCTAACAGGGTACTGCCCAGGAGTCCCCAAAGTTGAAGCCGTAAAACTCTGCGTGTATGAACCTTGGCTACAGATAAAAGTCAAAGAATACATTTGGTACTGAGTTAAAACGAAACTGACAGAGCCGCCGCCATCGCCTAAACTAGTTCTTTCAACTACATAATTGTTTACGCCGTCTGGAGATACCCTTGTTTCAAGGTAGGGATTAATCATTCCGTAAAAGTCGGTGACGCTGAAAGTGTAAACGCAACTGGGCTTATCAGGGTCAACAATAAAAAGGTGAATAGTATCAGTGGTAACGTTACTTATGAAACGGTAAACCCGCATGTAATTCAAAGTTGAACTTGCATTCCATATTAACTGAACAAACGGCGAAGTGCTGGAAACAGCCAAGTTACCAGCAACACCAACACTACTGTTTAGGAAAAACTGGTATATCGTTTGATTCGCGTAAAACAACGTGCAATTTACTGTCTGCCCAGATGCCGCTTGCCCAACAGCCACATTATCACTTTCATAATATGGACCATATAAAGTAACCGAGTAACTAACATTACCCGCACCACCTCCCCCTGTAGTTGACCATGAGGCAATTGCAGTTTTAGGCGAAGCCATAGTTATAGCGTTACTGGTTATTCCTGAACCTGAAGCGCCACCACCCCAGCCCTGTAAAGTATGAGTTCCTGTTCCATCAGTAACTATGTTTGTAGCTACATGGGCATACGCTAAGGCTCCAACATTATACCAGCCAGCTCCAGAAGTTGTGCTGTAAGCCGATTGCACAGTCAAATAGTATTGGGTTGCCCACGCAGCAGATGCTGTTGCAGGTCCACTCATGGTTATGGCGTTGCTTTGAGCATAATTATAGCCTCCGACATTCCAATTTAAAAAAGCGTATTGAATCCCTGAACCGCCACTAGCAGTTCCCGTATTCAAGCCAGCGTAAGCCGTTGCTGTTGAATTATACCAGCCGCTTCCAGAGGTTGTACCGTAAGAAGAGGTAACTGTCAAATAGTACTGTGTAGCCCAAGAAGCCGTTTCAGTAATTGAAGCATTCATGGTGCAACTAGAAGCTTGAGTATTTCCCGTGTAAGAACCTGACCCTGAACCTGTCCATGAACTGAAAGCAATTTGTGTTCCTGAACCGCCACTAATAGGCGAAGTAACATTAAACGATGCTGAAGCCCCAGCGTTATACCAGTCAGAGCCAGTTGTAGAACCGTAAACTCCGTTCACAGTTAAGTAGTATTGAGTTTGCCAAGTAGCAATCTCGGTAATTGGACCGTTAATTGTGAAGCTGGGATAAATATTGCTGCCACTGTAGCTTCCGCTGCCTGAACCGCTCCACCAATTGTTAAAGACGTATTGGGTTCCTGAACCGCCACTAACCACGCTACTGGAAACAGTACAGTAAGCAGTGCTTCCAGCAGTGTACCAACCTTGCCCAAGCGGCGAAGCATACGGTGTGCTCACTGTCAAATAATATTGGGTTACGTAGGAATCGCTTATTGATACTGGCGAGTTCACAGTCACGGGTGATGATACGCCGCTGGAGAGCGCAAATTGTTCTCCGCTGTTTGAGCTGGGAATTGTTGTTGCATACGTGAAGCTTACGGAAGCGCTATTATTTACCCAAATAGAGTAGGGTAAACTGCCATAACTTACGGGAGTTCCAGCCACGGTTACGACTGTTCCCTGCGCGCTAGAATCCAAACCTGTGTGGCTAAAGGTTGCTTGATATTGAAGCTGCCAATTAAAAGTGATTGAGTGGCCAGCTTGAACATTCGTAAAACCATAAGAGGCACCAGCCGTTAAGCCACCACCATCAAGATTATATCCTGTGCAAGTGTACTGCGCACCCGACCCCGCCGATACGGGGCTAGTAACTGACACAGGGTAATCGGTGCCTTGCTGCACATAAGCCGAACTTGTAGGGCTACCATAAGCGCTGTAAACATCTATGAGGAAATAAGGCGTGTAAGAAAGATACAAACTAATAACACCAGTGATAATCACTGCGCCATCTGTTGGCACAACCCCAAGAGTGTAAGTTGACCCTAAATAAAGAAAATATGCCGGAGAAATAGCAAGAGTACCCGAGTCTTCACCATTTACTGCTGGAAAAGAGTTAGTAGCAACAATATTGGAACCAGCATCAAGCAAATTCACATTTATGTACGCACCTGACCCTTCATAGGTAACTTGCAGGTCGTAAGTGAAAGAGTAGGCATAACCGTTATTAGAAAAAACGCCCCCGCTGAAAATTGCTGCTTTAGCTTCATTAACAAAAGAAACGCTAAGAACCACAACAAGCAACAACGCAAAAACCAAAACTAAAGTTAACTTCAACTTCAAAAGGACGCTACCCCCGCAGGACTTTTAGCCTTCTTTCCTGATTTTTCCCCGCTTACTTCGTTGTAAGTGAGGGGTTCGCCTTTCTGCCATAAATTCTGAGCTGCTAAACCTTTTTCCCTCATTTCTTGTTAGCCTTCTCTTTCTCTTTGCGTTCTTCGCGTTTTTGCTCGCGCCAATACTTTCGCATACTCGCTGTTGACTTTGGCATGTTACATCATGTCTAGATGTTTCACGGTTTGTTATATAAAACCCGTCTAATAATTATAAGAAAGTCAAAGAAAATGTCAAAGAATTACGCAAAAATTAAATTACCTACTTGTTTAATAAAACACTGGGAGAGAAAAATGGGGAAATCAATATACTATGCAAAACGTTTAGGTCATGGATTTTATGTTTTCATTTCCATTATTGCCAGAGGCTTAGCCAAAGGTATAAGAAATGCTTGGAGAAACTATCAGATTGATAGGGAAAGACGGGAAAGAGAAAGAGCACATTACGCACAGATAGAACGCGAAGGCAGAGCTTACGGGCATGGTGTTGAATTAGGGAGCTTACAAGCTAAACAAGAATATTATGATGCAAAGAGAGAGCAAAGACATTCGGAGCGTGTTTTTCGAAACCTGTTTGTAAGCACTAGAGTAGAAGATAACAAGTTAATGTTTGGGGATACGTTTAAAAAGAAAAAGAGAAGGCGTTTTTAGTTTCACTTCCCCTTTTCTTCAGCTTCTTTAAGTTTAGCTAAAGCATGTTCTATCGCATGGCTTCTACTAGCGAAAGTTGTGTCCTTAACCTTGCGGTCAACCCATTTTAAGAGGTCATCGCTAACTGTGACAGCTATTCTTTTCTTTACCATGGCACTCAAGTTAATCACCTTTCCTTTTTACGTTTATGTCCTTTAGTATGCAGTTATGCACAAGCGTTATATAATACTTACGTTAATACACACCATACAACCGCTAAAAAGGAGAGAGAAAATAAAATGTCTAAAGAAGAAACCCAAACAGAAAAAAGTGAGCTTCTTGAGTTACTAAACAGTCATACCGTAGATATACCACATGAAGAGTATGCACTCTTGGAAACAATGGCAAAAACAAACAGCTTAACCGTTGACCAATGCTTAAGCACCATAATTAGAAATAATCTAAACTGGGAAAAGCAGATACAACAAGAAAAAGACGAAATGGTTGTTACAGTTCTTGAGATGGTTATGGCAACGCTCAATGAGAAAGAGGACCCGAGCGAACTAAAAAGTGAGATAGCTGCCGATCTGTTAGTTGCTAAAATAGCTATGGAATATGACAAAACTGGAAAGTTTGATAAGCAAAAACTCAAAAATCTTGTAACCGAATTATTCTAAACTCTCAATCTCTTTCTTTTTTTTATGTTTCTCGGTTACATTAACCTTTATGGCTAACTACCCCTTGAACCTTTAGAGTTTCATTAAGAATTTATCAGCATCTAGGGATTGAACCAAACTGTAGCCGTCCTCAAGTTTCCTGAGTAATTCAGTATCGCCTTTTACAATGATGTTTTTCGGCTGCCTTTGCTTATTCTCAATAGGTTGGGCTTGTTCCCCTTCCCCTAACTTGCGAAACTCTGATATCCCTTCGTCAAGGTCTTTGCTTCGCGCTAATACATCCTCTAGCTTCTTGAGCTTCTCAGGTTCATAACCTTGTAGTTTTGCAAAGTCCATTAGCATTTGGCTTCTAAGTTTCTTTTCTTCAGTCGGCATGTTGTAGATAGTTAAGTGTTGAACTGCTTTTCGGTATTCAGCTAAATGTAAGGGTTCTTCAGCCTTAAAATAACTCATATCCAGGTAAAGCCCTTTGTTACCCATCCAGCGCTCCCGGTAAGAAGCATCAATGCCAATGCAGTTTGAACGGAAATATTTTCGCAAAGTGTGAATGTGTAAGAAGTAGAAGCGGTTTGATTTTTGGTTTAATCCAGCTCTCTTGAGAAGTCTAGCCCAAACTTTTTCGTATGCTTCTATGTTGATAAACTGTCCTTTGTAATTGTAATCGCTGATTAATGGGCTTTCAGGTGTCAATATCTCTCCAGCTTGTTCTCTCTCGGTTAAGTATTGCATCAAGGAAGTTTTAGCTTCAGGTGTGAGAAAAGAACAGAAAAAGCGTCCTGCTCCTCTGCCTCTTTTTGAGAATTTACGGCCTCGTTTACGCTCAACTGTTAGCCTAGCCACATCTGGATAAGAAAGGTCAACGTCTCCAACTTTCAAACTTAGAAACGTTCCCATTCTTAAACCCGAACTAGTATCACCAAAAATAACAAAGCGATCTCTAGCGCTCGAAGCATGATTAAGCAGTTTCTTTAATTCGTCTTTTGTTGGCGCTCTATCTTCCTCTGTTGTCTCGGTTGCTGTTGGTAACTCGATTTTAGCCCAGTCAACCTTTAAACCATTCAGATTGAACCATTTTTTAATTCCAAAAATATAGGTTCTTACTGTTGAATGGCTCTTACCTAATTCGTCTAAAGCGTAGTCAATGAAGGAATCAGTTTTTTCTCCAGCGTTAACTTTGCCGTCTAGCATGGCTTGAAGGGCTGTTTCTGGATCAGAAAAACCTAGATACTTTGTGAATTTTGCCACAGCATTAACGTAGTTTGAAACTGTTATTTCGCTGCCCATCCTTCTTGAGCCGGCGACTGCATCATATATTTTTTGAACAGAAGGGTACTTTGCCATGTATTCTCTTGGAAACTTTCGCATTACGTTTGTTCTCATTTCATTAACCTTCAGGTGAATAACGTATATAGTTCAACCTATATATAGTTATTCACCCTTTGCCGTCCGTGTAACTCTGAACTTTCATCCAATAGTGTCAAGCTAATGCCTTTTCATCATCCGGCAAAAAATATTTAGTGTAAGCGAGATAAAAACATATACATCGGATTTAAACTGATGACAGGGAACCCTT
>Ga0187886_1002486_pt1 | contig 14777 bp, 11 predicted proteins | sample June2016WEW_20_1_FD_133001 | JGI IMG/M metagenome (GOLD analysis project Ga0187886, IMG submission 133001) | Peatland microbial communities from SPRUCE experiment site at the Marcell Experimental Forest, Minnesota, USA - June2016WEW_20_150 | ecosystem: Environmental > Terrestrial > Soil >... | reverse complement strand
GGGTAGTTTAACGGTCGCAGGATGGGCATATCGGTATCGAGATAGGGGATGATTTCTTTCTGAGCGAAGATATGATTGCCCGAGGTGAGCATATCGATGCTGTCCTCCAGCAATTCCTGAGCCGTGCTTAAAGTCAGACCAAAGCCACCGGCCGTATTCTCGGCGTTACCGATGACGACTTCTATCTTGTATTGCCTGCGTATTCCGTGCAGGAACTTATGCACGGCCTGCCGTCCCGGTTTGCCGATGATGTCGCCAATGGCTAAAATGTTCATACTAAACCCTCTCTCCCCTGGTGGGAGAGTCGGAGTGAGGGGGTGCTCACCCTCACCCTGCCCTCTCCCGTCGAGGGAGAGGAACACTCTAGCTCTATTCTATTTAGCATAGTCCACGGCCCTGGTCTCCCTGATGACAGTAACCTTTATCTGCCCCGGATAGTCCAGGGTCTCCTCAATCTTTTTCACGATGTCCCGGGCCAGTCTCATGGCGCCCAGGTCATCGATGGATTCCGGCTTGACCAGGATACGCACTTCACGTCCCGCCTGGATGGCGTAGGACTTTTCGACTCCCTTGAAGCTATCGGCGATATCCTCCAGCGCTTTGAGCCTTTTCAGGTAGTTTTCCAGTGACTCGCGACGGGCGCCGGGTCTGGCGCTGCTGATAGCGTCAGCGGCTGAGGCGATATAACCCCAGATGCTGGTATCGCTGGTCTCGAGGTGGTGTTCGGCGACGCCTTTGAGCACCTCGGGAGCCTTTTCCCACTGTTTGACGAGGTCGGCGCCGATGGCGGCATGGGTGCCTTCTACCTCGCGGTCCACGGCTTTACCGATATCGTGAAGCAGTCCGACCTTCTTGGCAAGATTGACATTGGCTCCCAGTTCGGAGGCAATCATACTGGCCAGGTAAGCAACCTCGATGCTGTGTTCCAGGGCGTTCTGGCCGTAGCTGGTGCGGAATTTAAGCCGGCCCAGCAGCTTTATCAGTTCAGGGTGAAGTTGCACTCCCAGCTGTTGGGCGGCCTGTTCGCCCGCGTTATGGATATCGGCTTCCACTTCGCTCTTGGCCTTGGCGGCCATTTCTTCGATGCGTGCGGGGTGAATGCGGCCATCGAGGATAAGGCGGTTCAGGGCGACGCGGGCAATCTCCCGGCGCACCGGGTCGAAGCTGGATATCGTTACCGCTTCCGGTGTGTCGTCGATAATAAGGTCGACTCCGGTGGCCTGCTCCAGCGCCCTGATGTTGCGTCCTTCCCTTCCGATGAGCCTGCCTTTCATCTCATCATTGGGAATAGGGACTACTGAGACCGTGGTCTCCGCGACGATTTCCGAGGCGCTGCGCTGTATGGCCAGCGCCAGGATTTCCTGGGCTTTGGCGGCGGACTCTTCTTTGAGCTTGGTTTCCCACTGATGTAGGCGCCTGGAGGCTTCATGCTGCATCTCGACCTCCATAGCGTCGAGTAAATTCTGCCTGGCTTCCGTGCTGGACATGCCGGAAATCAGCTCCAGTTGCTTCAACTGCTTGTCTTTGAGCTCTCCCATCTGGTTCCGGATAGATTCTATCTCCTTCTCTTTATTGGTCAGGTTACGGTCGCGCTGTTCGACGCTCTCCAATTTTCGGTCCAGGGTTTCCCCTTTTTGATTCAACCGGTTTTCCTGCCGCTGTACCTCGATGCGCCGTTCACGATAATCATTATCGGCCGCACCCTTGATACGCTTGGCTTCGGTCTGAGCTTCCTGCAGTATTCCTTTGGATTCATTCCTGGCTTCGGCCACCATTCTGGCGGCTTTCCTCTCGGCGATACGCAATTGACGATTAAACACGAGGCGGCGCGAAAGGAAAGCGGCCATGCCGCCGAGGATAACGCCGATAACAAAAATAAAGAATACGGCAATTATTTCATTGGTGCCTATCGTTATCATTTTCACCTCCCCCTTTCTTTAAAGATTAATTTAATTTCTTTTGTTTGTGGCAACCTGTCAATATATGCTAAAAAATCTTAACTTTAACTTGTTGATGACTATTCAGGAGTTCCCCGGTATTCTTTCCAGACCCTTTCTATCGTTTCGCTGATGATATTGTAGCTGAAGCCCCTCCGCCCCAGGTATTGGCCCATCCGGCGGCGGAAGTCCTGGTAGTCTGCCAGAGGCAGACGGCGTGCTCGGCTGAGAGCCGCCCGATAGGCGTTGTCACTATCGTCCACTTTACCGACTGCCTGCTCGATGATATCGCTATCCAGTCCCTTACGCTTCAGCTCCAGCTTCGTCAGGCGCCGACTGCGGGGGCTGAATGCTTCCCGGTTATCAATCCAGAACCGGGCGAAAGCAGTATCATCCAGCAGCCCCTGCTCTTTTAGCCTGGCAAGCGTCTTCTCCGTGCAGTCGCTATCGAACCCATGACGGTGGAGGCGCTGTTTTATTTCGGCCTCGCTCCGCGGCCGGTAGCCCAGGAAGCGTATGGCTGCGTTATGGCAGCGCTGGTAACGGTCTAAACCGGCCAGTGCCTCCAGCCGACTTTCGGATAGTTCCTGTCCGACCTTTAATTTCTCTTTCAGGGCTACTTCGGTAAGCATGCCCAAGGCGAGCTTGCCGTCCAGGAAAATATTCACCTGTTTTTCCCGGCTCTTTCCCGCCTTTAGTCCGGTTATTTTACCCATAAAAAAACACAAAAGGCTGAAGCCTCTGCCTCAGCCTTATTTTACCTTTTTCCAATCTGGCTTGGCCTGCCAGATACCTTTAATTTTCTTCTGTTGTTGAAATATGAGCAGTACCGGCTGAGGCTCTAATCCGCTCTTCTATTTCTTTGGCAAGCTCGGGATTCTGCCTGAGATACTGTTTGGCGCTTTCCCTGCCTTGCCCGAGGCGGATGTCACCGTAGGAGAAAAAGGCACCGGCTTTATTTATCAGCCCCAGCTCTATACCGATATCAAGGATATTGCCCTCTTTGCTGATGCCATGGTCGAACATGATGTCGAACTCGGCGGTGCGGAAAGGAGGGGCAACCTTATTCTTGACTACCTTAGCCTTCACACGACTGCCTATAGCTTCGTTTCCCTGTTTGATTATTTCAGCACGCCTCAGTTCTATCCTGGTTGAACTGTAGAACTTCAGCGCCCTGCCCCCGGTAGTAACTTCCGGATTACCGAAGACAATACCAACCTTCTCTCTTAACTGGTTGATGAATACCACCGCTGTCCCGGACTTTCCGATGGCGGCAGCAAGTTTTCTCAGGGCCTGCGACATAAGGCGGGCCTGCAAGCCCATCTGCGGGTCTCCCATATCCCCCTCGATTTCAGCGCGGGGAACCAGAGCGGCGACGCTATCAATGACTATCGCATCAACGGCACTGCTTCTTACCAGCGCTTCCGTAATCTCGAGGGCTTGCTCGCCGGTGTCCGGCTGTGAAATTAGAAGCTCGTCGACGTTGACACCGCAGGCGGCGGCGTAAGAGGGGTCCAGGGCATGCTCCGCATCGATATAGGCAACCGTACCTCCTCTTTTTTGTGCTTCGGCGATGATATGCTGGGCCAAGGTAGTTTTTCCCGATGACTCGGGTCCGAATATCTCCGTGATACGACCCCTCGGTATCCCTCCGATACCGAGGGCAAGGTCTAGAGCCAGTGAACCGGTAGGAATAGCTTCAATTGGCGGCAGCCCGGCCGAATACCCCAATTTCATAATGGAGCCCTTGCCGAACCGCTTTTCTATCTGGCCAATAGCTAATTCCAGTGCTTTTTCTCTCTCCGTTGTCATCTCTCGCCTCACCCCGATAATAGCACATCTGTTTTACCAACACAAGTGATAATTTATTTTGATATTGGCCTTTATCATCGTTATAATGCTAGTATAAATATAGCTTAATACGGGATAGGGTTGCGGATGGATTTCCGAGCGAAAAGTATATCAGGAGGTTGAAAAAATAATGAGCAGTCTCGATGGTAAGGTTGCTCTGGTTACGGGAGCCGCTAGTAAGAGAGGCATGGGACATGCCGTTGCCGTGCGGTTAGCTAAAGAAGGGGCGGACGTGGTCGTTCTCGATAAATATGCCGCGCCTAAGAGCATCTGGCCGGGTGACGAAGGGTGGGGAGGTCTGGATGAGGTCGTTAAAGAAATCAAGGCCCGGGGCAGCGATGGTCTGGCAGTGGTCGCGGACGTCACCAGCGGTAAAGCCGTTGACGAAGCGGTAGCTAAAGCACTGAAGAAGTTCAAAAAGATAGATATTCTGGTCCACTGCGGCGGCATCCGCGGCTCGATGACGACCCCCATCGTAGACCTCTCCGAAGAAGAGTGGAAAACTACTCTCGACATAAATCTGACCGGCTCATTTCTTATTTCTAAAGCGGTGGCTAAGACCATGATTCCGGATGGAGAAGGCAAGAAAATCGTGCTCTTCGGGTCAAAAGCGGCGACGCAGGGATACGTCGGCAGCAGCGGCTATTGCGCTTCCAAGCACGGCGTCCTTGGCCTGGGGAGAACTCTGGCCGCCGAGCTGGCGCAATATAAAATAAACGTCAATATCATCAATCCCGGCGGTTTTGATACCAACCTGAGAGACCAGGAGATAATCAAAAGGGCCAAGGCCCAGGGCATCAGCCTACCTGAGGCCATAGCGCAGGAAGCCAACAAGTCCGGTCCCGGGCCCCGCGTGCCGCTGGGTCGACTCGGTAAGCCTGAGGAAATCGCCGACCTGGTCTTTTTTCTGGTTTCCGACCAGTCCGTTTACATTACCGGTAAAACAATCGATATCGATGGCGGCCTTTAGCTAAACCGGCGCAGGTAAAAGCCACTATTCTCAGGAATTATTTAAAGCATGAGGTATTACGTTGAATAATATAGCGCGGGTGACACAGGACAGCTGGCGGTACCTATTTTCTCCCGCCTCGGTAGCTGTTATCGGTGCATCCAATACGCCGGGGACATGGGGCAATAACGCCATGAAGGGTCTCCTGAACACGAAAGACAGGCATATTTATCCGGTCAACCCAAACTCGGCCGAAGTGCTCGGGAAAAAGGCTTACCGCAGCGTCACGGATATCCCGGATGCAGTTGATTTGGCGGTGATAGTCGTCGGGGAAAAGCTGGTGCCGGTGGTCTTGCGTGAGTGCGTCTCGAAGGGGGTCAAAGCGGCGGTAATAATTACCGCCGGATTCGGGGAAACGGGCGAGCCGGGACGGAAACTGGAAGCGGAGCTGGCGGAGATTGCCAGCCAGGGGGGCATTCGTTTTGTGGGACCGAACAGCATGGGACATGCCGATACGCGGACGCAGCTGTCTACCTTCGGGCAGGCAGGGGAAATGCCACGGGGACAGGTAGCCGTCCTGGCCCAGAGCGGTAACATGTGCCTGAAAATCGTTCGCAATCTGGCGGAATCCGGGGTTGCTTTCAGCAAATATATCAGCACCGGCAATGAAGCCGACCTGCGTATGGAAGACTACCTGGAATATCTGGGCGAAGACGACGACACTAAAATAATTGCCGCTTATATCGAAGGCCTGCGCGATGGGAGGCGTTTTTTCCAGCTGGCTAAAGAAATCACCGCCCGCAAACCTATTGTTGTCGTTAAGGCCGGTGGGACTCAGGAGTCGGCCCGGGCTGTCATGTCCCATACCGGAGCGCTGGCCGGCGCCGATGCTGTCTACACCGCCGCCTTCAAGCAGTCGGGGGTAATCAGGGTCGAGGATGACGACGAGCTCTGCGATGTTGTCTACGCGTTACTCAATAGCCCTCTGCCCCGGAGCAACCGGGTTGGCATCCTGAGCATCGGGGGCGGCCCGGGGGCAATGACGGCGGAGGCTTGTGAGAAGGAAGCTCTGGCAATAGGTGCGCTTCAACAAGGGACGATAATAAAACTGGATAAATACCTGCCCTCGCGATGGCCCCGCCGTAATCCCGTCGATATGGCCGGTCCCAGTGCGGCCGAGTTTTCGGTAATTGCTGACCTGCTCTGGGCGTTGATAGAGGATGAAAACCTGGACTTTATCTTTCTGTTAGCCCCGATAGTTATGGACAGGGCCCTTCTCGCCAGCCGCATGGGGCTCAGTCCTGAAGCGATTAAAGCTTACCGGGAAAAGGAAGAAAAAAATATGATGCTAATCCGGGAGAAGGTAGAAAAGTACCAGAAGCCGGTGGTCATGATGTGGCAATCGCGTTTTTTTAGCAATGACCCGGATATTGCGTCCTTGTTCCGGAAATCGAAAATTATAGTCTGCGCCAACGCACGCCGCGCCGCCAGGGTGATGCGACATCTGGTATGGTACCGGCAGTACCTCGATGCCACTTTAGGAAAATAATCAAGCTTATTGGCCAGGGGGAAGTATGAATAATATAAGTCAAATCATTGATATCGCTGGAAAACAGGGCCGGACAGTCCTGACGGAAATTGAGGCCAAGCAGGTCTTTAAATCGATTGGCATCAACACTATCGAGACAAGGTTAGCCTCAACTTTGAAAGAAGCGACAGCCATCTGCGATGACATCGGTTTTCCCGCGGTATTGAAGATAGCCTCGCCGGATATTACTCATAAGAGCGATGCCGGCGGCGTTAAGGTTGGCCTGAATAACAAAGCAGAAGTAAGGAAAGCCTACGGAGAAATCATGGCTTCCGCCCGGCAAAAATACCCCACCGCCAGAATCGAGGGCGTAGCGGTACAGAACATGGCCAGGCCGGGGATAGAGATAATTATCGGCATGTTCAAGGATTCCCAGTTCGGTCCGGTGATAATGTTCGGCCTGGGGGGGATTTTCGTGGAGGTTTTGAAGGATGTCTCCTTCCGGTTGATTCCCATAGTTGCCAGGGATGCCGAGGAGATGATTAAAGAAATCAAGGGGTATGCTTTGCTTCAGGGCTACCGCGGGCAGGAGCCGGCGCATATACCCTCTCTGGTGGATATATTGCTGAAGGTCTCTGATTTAGTAGAGCAAACACCGGATATAAAGGAGATTGACCTGAACCCCGTATTTGCCTATAAAGATTCGGCGTTAGCGGTCGATGCCAGGATAGTGCTTGAGGAAAAGGTTCCTGAGTAATGTTATCCCCTCCCCGTAGGATAGGGATTTTATTATTTACGCCTTTATTTTAAAAGTCCCCGTCCCTTGAGGTCGGCGGCAATATCGTGAAGCTGAAGCTCTTCGAGCTTGGCCTTTTTCGGCAGTCCACTGGCGGCGTCCCAGCCGCGATGTTCGTAATATTCGGTCTTCATCCTCTCAAATTCCTTCCTGTCGACAACAGCCCCGAGCCTGGAGATTTTTTCACCGTCTTTGCCGGGCATCAGGCCATCCGGGTTAAAGAAAATTTCCCCCTTTTGCAAGGGTACCGTGTGGAAGTAATCCAGCAGCACGTCACCTTTTCTTCCCGGCCACCCCTGGCGGAGAAGAATGGCCCTTTGCAGGTTAAATATTCTTTCTCCGGTTTTGTACAGCTCCGTATCGTCTGTTTCTTTCCCGGTGATGGCGGATAGAATCTGGCTTTCGAGTCTGGGTTCGCCCTCGCGGACTCCTTGCCGGAAGACCATGCCCGTCTGCCAAATCAAGTCGCAAACGACAAGGCTTTCCTTGAGGTAAGTAAGGTCCTGGATTTTCTTGGCCGCCAGAGCCTTACCATCGTAGGTGGAGAAATCGGCGGCTAGAGCATCCCCCCAGTATTTGGACGCAGCATTGCGGAATGTTTCCGAGGAAAAAGCTGGCATCGGCCCCCCGCTGGCGTAGCCGAGCCACATCATCATCAACAAACTGACTTCATGCAGTTGCTGTATCGGCCTCCTCGGCTCGGTGGCGTAAAGGAGGGCCGTTGTTATCAACATCCTGGGGTCGTAGTCCTTGGTCTCGCTCGACCGGGTAGCAACAAAACGGGGCAGCATTTCTTGAGCTTTCGCCCCGACCGTGGCGGCGGCTTCTATGGTACCCCGGGCAAGGATATCGCCGAAGCCCTCTCTAAAAGCTATCTTTCGGGTAAGCGTTTCGATGAATTCGGCCGTGCCCATCCGGGATAAAGGCAGCCCGGTGCTTTTTTCGCTGATAAGGCCTGCCTGGTAGCAGGCGTTAAGCCATTCAATCTGGCCCTGCATCACGGCGCTATCGAGTCCGTAGCCGTCGCAGAGCCTGATAGCCAGGAGTTGGGCTGCATCAAATTTTCCGTAGTATCTCATGACCGACCCCGTATAGATACCCGTGGCCTGGCAAAAGGACTTATAACGCCGGTCTTTTTCGGCGGTGTACATCTGGCGGCCGCACCCTATACCGCATCCGTAACACACATGCTCCTTGGTGACCCCTGGTATTGCCCACGGGGAAGGCATGCCATGCTCCTGCCTCCCTGCCCTTAAACGCTCGACCAGCTTTCTCACCCGTTCGGGGTCGGCGGCTGCCGGCCTCTTATCGCTGGCAGCGACAACGACTGCTTTCAGATTTTTCGACCCCATGACGGAGCCTAGTCCGCCGGAGCCTGATGCACCGTCTTCCGCCAGCACATTGGCATAGGATATCATGTGCTCAGCGGCGGGCCCGATGGTCAGGACGCTCACCTTCTTCCCATGCTCCGCTTTTAAATTGTCCATGGTATCGAAAGTGGACTGGCCCCAGAGATGAGAGGCATCCCGTATTTCCACGGAATCGTTATCGATGAAGATGTAGACGGGTTTATCGGCTTTTCCCTGGACTGCCAGCGCGTCATAGCCGGCATATTTGAGCCAGGCCCCCCATCTTTCTGATAGGTTGGCATAGGAGAAGGTTTCCCGGTCTCCCCGGGGAGCTTTACCGCAGATTTTCCATCTAAAACCGGCAAATCCGGGGAAGCCGGTCAGGGGACCATTGGCGGCGATAAAACAGTTCTCCGGGTCGAAGGCTTTGGCCTGGGGTGGGACCATTTCCCAGAAAAGTCTGGCGCCGATGCCTTGACCCCCCAGGAATTTGTCGGTGTAATCAGCGCTTGGCTGTTTTTTTATCTTTCCATCGGATAAGTCGACTTTTAAAATCTTTCCCGCATAACCGTATTCAGCCATGTACGGGTGTCTCCTGTTCTCTTGATTTTACCTGTGAAGTCCACTGACTCACCGGCTGTTATCAGCGGGGGAGGGTGAATTACTTATTGGCCTTCTTCCGGTTAGTCCTTATCACTCCTGCTGCTTCCAGGTCGGAAATGTCTTTGGGTGTATAGCCCATCTTAAGGAGAATTTCCTCGGTGTGCTGACCGAGGAGGGGTGATGGACCCTGGGGACGACCCGGGGTTTTCTTGAGTTTTACCGGCAGGCCCAGCATCTTCACCTCCCCGCGGGACGGGTGGTTCACGGTACAAATCATGTCATTCGCTTCAAGCTGAGGATGGGCGCAAAGCTCTTCGTAGGTCAGGCAGGGGTCGCAGCGCATTTTGGCTTCCCGGAATACCTGAGCCCATTCAGTCCGGGTCTTCCGGCTGAACGCCTCGTCCAGAAGACGTCCTATTTCCTCCCGGTTCTCCCGACGGGCTTCATCGGTGTTGAATCTGGGGTCGTTCGCTAAGTGTTCTACTCCCAACAGCTTGCAAAAATCGGGCCACATCGGGCCGGTCCCGAAGATGGTTAAAACATCCCCGTCTTTAGCGCGGAACGGGCCGAAGGGCGGCGTGCCGTAGCTTCTTCCCGACTTATATGGCATCCTGCCGCCCGTTAAATACTCGGCGAACCCGGAGAACTGCAGGTATAATGCCGCGTCCAGATTATTCACGGTCAAAGCCTGTCCCACACCTGTCCGCTCCCGCACGAAAAGAGCCGTCATAACGGCATAGGCTACCAGCATCCCGCCGACATGGTCGCAGGCAGGGAAGGGCAACATCTGGGGCGCACCGCCCGGGTATCCCATGACGCTGACGATGCCGGACATGGCCTGACTCCACATATCCCCGCCGGCGCGGTGGGCTACGGGGCCCATCTCGCCGTAGCCGGTGAAAGAGCAGTAAATGACCTTCGGGTTGATTTTAGATATTGCTTCGTAGCCTATCCCCAGTCTATCCGCTACACCGGGGCGAAAGCTCTGTAAAACGACATCTGTTTCTCTGGCCAGTTTCAGGACGATTTCCAGCCCCTTTTCCGTCCTGATGTCGATAGCCAGGTCTTTCTTGCCGCGGTTGAACGCCATCCACGAGGCCGTATCGGGCATTTTTTCGACGATGCTGGTATCGAGGACATCGTCCATGCCGGCAGGGAGCCCCAGCCGCTGGGCCTCTCCCTGTACCCTTTCCACTTTAGTGACTTCCGCCCCCATGTCGGCGAGCATTGTTCCACCGAAGGGTGCCGCTACGGCGATACTGAAGTCCAGGACTTTGATGCCTTCCAGAGGATAAACCATAACCTGCCTCCTCTGCTTTACTTCACTTTGTCTTCTCTTTATTCTCAATCTTGTGGATTTATTACGTGTTACCATCCTGTCGCCCTGAGCGAAGCGAAGGGTCTTGGAGTGGTGGCATCCCGTGTTTTATCTACTCCTCCCCGAGATCCTTCGTTGACCGCCTTGGGCGGCCTCCTCAGGATGACCTTTTGCACAAGCTTTTAGCTTAGCAGTTCAACAACTTCTCTGATATTGTCAACCTGCTCAAGCTGCCCGATTAGTGCTACTATTTTGTCGATTTGCTTCTTAGTCCGTGGCTTTACGGCATAGGAAGCGCAATCTCGGAACTTTCTTTCATAGGCATCGAATGGTAATTGCTCGGGAGCATCACCCATAGGAGTATTATCGGCTTGCTCGATGTAAGTCTGTCCTTTCTTGGTCGTTACTCCGATTTTCGCCGGTATCAACCCCTTTTTCTCGCCTACACTTTTATCTACCTCGACGTGTACCTTACCGGAAATTTCAAGAATGTCCGGGCTTTTAATAGCCTCTTCCGTGAAATCTCCGATGCCGGCCCGTCCCTTGGCGAAGACAACTGCCACCGCCCAGGGTATGCTGAACTGGGAATCAACGGGGTTTTCCGGTCGACTCCTTTTCTCCAGGGGGTATAGCAGGAAATATTTCTCGTCCTGGCAGAAGACGGTAATGTCCTTCACTTCTTCCGGCTTGATATGATACTTATTAACCATCGCCAGGGCCACATCGACGTAGCTGTGAGTGCCTTTACAGCAGGGATAAGGTTTCATGGCGACATTCATCCCGGTAAAACGCTTACCCAGGTCGGCCGTCAGTGGTTTGGGGTCATATTCGCCTTTATGGTAAAGCTTAAAGAGTCCTACCTCTCCTTCGAGGCATTCTTTAGCGCCGGTGATGCCTTTCTCCGCCATCTCCGCCGCCACTATGCCTCCCCTGGCCGCGAATCCTGGGCCCATTCTCTTGGTTAAAGCTCCCTCGGTGACGCACTGGCCGTTGCCGCTACACTGGTGATAGGCGATGCCCAGGGCATTGACCAGCTTATCCTCGTCAAGCCCCAGTATTCTCCCGGCGACACCGGCGGACGCTAAATATCCGTATAAAGCGGTAAGGTGCCATCCCGCTCCCGGGTGCCCGCTGACAGGCGCGGTTTTCATGCCTGACCGGAAGGCCTGTCCCAGCCGGCCCATCATATCAGTGCCCAGGGCGACCGCCGTGATAAACTCTTTTCCGCCCAATTTACCCTTGCGTTCGGCCATCGCCAGGCAGGTGGGCACAATCACTACCGAGGGATGCGTCGGGCCATCGCCGGTATCGTCATAGTCCAGGGCGTGGCCCATGGTGGCGTTGACCTGAGCGGCATTGGGCGCGGGAACCTTATGGCCATAACAGAGTATGGTGCTTTCTTCTTTGCCGCCCCACTCCATGACCAGTTCCACCAGCTCTTTTACCCCGGCCTTGGAAGAGCCACCCAGCGCCACCCCGAGAATGTCCAGGATTTGCTTTTTGGTATGCTCCGCCACTTCGCGGGGAATATCCTCGTATTTGACATTAACCAGATTTTTAGCCAGTGAATATGCAGCGTCCATGACGTCTTCTCCTGCTCAATCGTATCGGTGCGTTATTTATCTAACTGCTCGTAGAACTTGTTCCGCGCATGAATCGCGTCCCTCACGCCCATGTCCCGGCGTGCTTTAAAGAAGCTGAACTCATCCTCCTCGAAATGGATATTGGTCTGCATCGTATGCATCATCCAGGAGTTGGTCATGCCGGCGGTAATTCCCATGATATCGCAGACAACCTGCTTGGATGCCTTACCCATGGCGATGCCGTCGCGGGGGAACTTGGCGAAACCTTCGGCATAGCGGTTGACCTCGTCTTCAAGCTGGTCGGCGGGAACGGCCCGGTTGATGAGACCGATACGCGCCGCCTCTTTACCGTCAATCATGCGGCCGGTCAGGCACAGGTCCATAGCATGGGTAAAGCCGCAACGCAGTATCATCAGCGGGGTTATGGTGAGATTAGGAATGCCCAGCCTTACCTCGATTTCACCAAACTTGCAGTCCTCGGCGCCGACGATGAAGTCGCATCCCAGGTACATGTCCATGGAAGCGCCGAGCAGGTAGCCGTGCGCCTGGACAATGGTGATTTTCGGGAAAAACAGCATATCTAAAGCCCCTTCATAGAAGGCGCGCCGGTCAAACTTGAGCCGGTTCCTTATCTGAGTGCGGGGAGCCTTTTCCCCGGACTTGGGCTCTTTCCAGCCGTAGACGAAGCCGACCTCATTGAGGGGGGCGCCAGCGGCCAGGGCGCGGCCTGCCCCCTTGATGATGAGGACTTTGATATCGTCGGCGTCTCTCACCAGGGCCATGGCCGGGCCGACGTCTTTAACGCCGGTGTTCATGGCGTCGGGCTTGTTTAACGTAATACGGGCGACGTAGCCGCTCCTCTCGTAAATAACGTCTTCGAAATCCGCGGCTTTTTCAAACTTTAACATTTCTTACCTCCTGATTTTTTTAAGTATTAAACGTCAAGTACCAAGTAACAAACACCACCTACCCATTTGCTGCTTGTTACTTGATACTTACTACTTTTTATTCGAATACCCCTTCCTGCATGAGGCTTATAAACTCATCGTCGGACATGCCCAGCATCTCGGTGCAGATTTGCTCCGTATGTTCACCGAGAAGGGGACTCGGCGAATACGCTTGAGCCGGCGTTTTTGAAAGTTGAAAGCTCTGCCCCAGGTGGGTGAACTCTCCCATCTCGGCGTGGTTCATCGGCCAGTAGATATTGCGTTTTCTCAGTTGAGGGTCATTAAACGCATCGGCCGTATTTTCGACGATGCCGGCGGGCACGCCGGCCGCTTGCAGTCGGGCCATCACCTCCTCCGGCGTGAAGCTGGCAGTCCAATCACCGATTAACCTGTTAAGCTCGTCCTCGTTCTTCTTTCTGTTGGACAGGGTATCGAATCGGGGGTCTTTTACGTAATCTGGCTTGCCGATTTCCCGGCAGAGATTTATCCATTCCTCGTCGCTGGACACGGCTATGGTACACCAGCGGTCATCGCCCTTGCAGGGATAGACTCCGTGAGGGGCGGCATCGGGGGAAGAGTTCCCGATTCTCTCCGGTTCACGGCCATTGGCGACATAATCGAGAATGGCCGGCATAATATAATAGATAGCCGTTTCAAACTCCGACAGGTCCAGCATCTGTCCCTTACCGGTCTTGTTGCGGTAGTCCATGGCGGCAATCAAGGCCGTCGAGGCAAAGCGCGGGCTGATGCAGTCGGTATAGGCAGACACGCCGACGGGCAGAGGTTCTTTGCCCGGCCAGCCGATAAAGTTGGGCAGGCCCGCGATGGGCACCAGCACCATGCCGAAGGCCGGCAGGTTCCTATAAGGCCCCCAGGAGCCATAGCCGCTCTGCCTTAGCATAATGATATCCGGCTTTATCTTTTTGAGGTCCTCGTAGGCCAGCCCCCACTTCTCCATGTTGCCCGGGGTGTAGTTTTCCATAAAAACATCACACCAGGCCACCAGCCTGTTGACCACCTCCTTAGCCCTGGGGTGGTTCATATCGAGGGCAAAGCTCAGGATATTGGCATTATAGTAGGTGAAGTAGCCGCCGCGGTTTAAATTCGGCTTATTATCCTTGTAAGGGGCGGAGCTCCGCATGGTACACGGTCGCTTGCTCGTTTCTATCCGGATGACCGTCGCCCCGTGGTCGGCGAAAAACTTCATGGTCAGCGGGCCGACCACGGCCCAGGAGTAAGACAGTATCTTGAGGCCGCTGAAAACGCCTTCCCTTTTTTTTATTTCCAATGCCGTTACTCCCTCTAGATAACTCCCGCCTGTTTTAACCGGAGCCGGTCCTGTCCGGAGAGTCCTATCTCACTAAAAACCTCTTCGTTATGCTCGCCGATTAAGGGCGCCCGGAATCTGATAGCGCAGGAGATTTCCGATGACCTGACGAACTCTTTAGGATAGGTAAGGCTCGTTCCCAGCTCGGGGTGCTCTATCTCCGTCCAGAAATGGCGCTCCTTGAGGCACTCGTCGGTTAATAAATCGTGCATGCTGGATAGCGGGCCGATGGATACCCCCCGGGACACGGCCCCTTCCAGGAGCTCCTTATTCGTGTGCTTTTTAAAGAATTCTCCCACGGGCCCCAGAATTTGCTGCATATCCTCCTTGGTCACGGTAAACATGTCGAAGTTGTCCCAGTCCATCTTGCGCTGGTAATCCGTAGCCATGCCCTCGGTGTCCATCCAGGCCACCAGAGCGCTCAGGGACTTGGCGCCCGTCCGGCCGCCGATAACGTTGAAGAACACGTAGCCGTCCTTACTGGGCCACACCTGCCGGTGGCCGGCGTCCTTGCTCATGCCGGCTCGAAAAGCTCCGGATCGCCTTAAAATACCCTGGCTGAGTTGCCAGACGGGCACGGCATTGGCCT
>Ga0187886_1002485_pt1 | contig 14777 bp, 13 predicted proteins | sample June2016WEW_20_1_FD_133001 | JGI IMG/M metagenome (GOLD analysis project Ga0187886, IMG submission 133001) | Peatland microbial communities from SPRUCE experiment site at the Marcell Experimental Forest, Minnesota, USA - June2016WEW_20_150 | ecosystem: Environmental > Terrestrial > Soil >... | reverse complement strand
CGGCGCGCATCGCCGCGCTTTGCGAGGAGCAGGGCATCGTGGTGCGGCTGCTCTCCGACATTTTCAACCTGCGCGTGGCGCAGTCGACGGCAGGAGAGTTCGAAGGCGAGGCCGTTACCACGCTTTCCACCGGGTCGCCGGACGGCTGGCAGCGCCTCCTCAAGCGCACCTTGGATGTCTCGCTCTCCCTGGTGGCGATGCTGTTGTTGTCGCCCCTGTTTTTGCTGGCGACACTGATCGTCAAGCTCACCTCGCCCGGGCCGAGCTTCTTCGTTCAGGAGCGCGTCGGCCTCAACAAGCGAAGGTTTCGCCTGTACAAGTTCCGGACCATGGTGGCGGATGCGGCCGAGCGGCAACGCGAGATCGAGCACCTGAACGAGGCGCGCGGCCCGGTGTTCAAGATCAGAAATGATCCGCGCCTCACGCCCGTGGGAAAGTTCCTGAGGAAGACGAGTATTGATGAGCTTCCGCAGCTCTTCAACGTCCTGAAGGGCGACATGAGCCTGGTCGGCCCCCGGCCGCTTCCCGTGCGTGATTACCAGGGATTCGATCATGACTGGCAGCGCCGCCGCTTCAGCGTCCGCCCGGGCATCACCTGCCTGTGGCAAATCAACGGCCGCAGCTCCATCCCCTTCGAAAAATGGATGGAGCTCGACATGCAATACATCGACCAGTGGTCGCTGTGGATGGATTTCAAAATCCTGGCGAAGACCATTCCCGCCGTTCTGAAAGGCGCGGGAGCGGCGTGATTGTCGCTTCTGACTATGCCGGCCGGAAGCGCAGCACGTTGCTCCCGCGCAGGGTCTGACGCTGAGGCATTGACAAGCCTTTAGTGTTGTTTACGCGATGGGCACAGTCCTTGAAACCGACACGGTAACCTGCTCCAGGCGCGAGCAGCTTCGCGCCTCACTGAAAGGCTGGATGCCTTGGGTGGGCAAGGGGTCACTCGCGATCCTCGACCAAGGACTTTTCGCCAGCTCGAACTTCCTGCTCAACGTGCTGCTGGCCCGCTGGCTCGCGCCCGCCGAATACGGCGCCTTCGCCCTGGCCTATTCCGTCTTCCTGCTGCTGCTTGTCTTCCACAGCGCCGTCTTCACCGGGCCCATGCTGGTCTTCGGTCCGGGCAAATACCGCGAGCGCTTTCCCGAGTACCTGGGCATTCTGCTGCGCGGCCACTTCGCGCTGATGCTCCCCGGCGCGGCGCTGCTCGTGGCGACGGCTTTTCTGCTCGGATGGCTCTATTCGCCGGCGGTCGAGCGAGCCTTCCTCGCGCTGGCCATTGCCGCACCGTTCATCCTCCTCCTCTGGCTCCTGCGCCGGGCGTTTTACGTCCGGCTCAATCCCGGATGGGCGGCGGCCGGCGGCGGTGTTTACCTCCTGATCCTCCTCGCGAGTACCCTAACGCTCCGCGCCGCCGGGCGCCTCACGGCTGCCACGGGCTTTCTCGCCATGGCCGCAGCAAGCCTCATCACCTGCCTGCTTCTTCTCGTCCTGCTCCGACCCATGTTGGCTACGGACTCATCCTCCATCCGCGCCGTCGCCGCCGACCACTGGCGCTATGGCAAATGGGTCGCCGCTTCCGCTGGCCCCTACTGGGTCACGGACAATATCTACTTCCTCGTACTGCCCGCCTGGGTCGGCCTCGCTGAGGCTGGCGGATTGAAAGCCCTGCTGAACCTTGCCATGCCGGCATTGCACACCATCGCCGCGCTGGGAGTGTTGCTGCTGCCGATCCTGGTGCGTGACCGCGACTGCGGCGGCCCTCGCGCCATGAAGAGAACCATGAAGCTGTCTCTCGCCTTGTTCCTTTTGGGTTCCGCCTGCTACCTGGCGCTGCTTTGGGGATTCCGATTGCAGATCTTCCACCTCCTTTACGCAGGCAAATACACCGCGTACGCCTCGTGGCCGCTGCTGCTGGTAGGCCTGCTTCCTTTCGCCCAGAGCCTGCCGAACGTCATGGGGGGAGCGCTTGGGGCGCTCGAACAACCAAACTTGGTTTTCTGGTCCTCGGTTGGAAGTGGCGCCGTCGCGCTTGCGCTCGGTGTTCCACTTGCCTTCAGCCTGGGAGTCGGGGGGGCTCTCGTAGGACTCGTGGTGTCTTATGTCCTAATGGGCGTCCTCATGCTTTTCTTCCTTATGCGATCCGTGCACCGCGAGAGGTACATAACACGGATATGAAAGTCCTCCTTTCTGCCTATGCCTGCGAACCCGGCCGGGGCTCCGAACCCGGCGCGGGCTGGGGCTGGGCACAGCAAACCGCTCGGTTCCATGAGGTCTGGGTGGTGACCTGGGGGGAACAGCAGGCAGCAATCGAACGCACATTGTCCGTACACCCACTCCCCAATGCACACTTCGTCTATCTGGATTTGCGACGATGGAGAAAGATTAGGAGGCTGGGCCGGCTGGGCGGACACATCTTCTACTACGTATGGCAAATTGCCGCGTACTTCGTCGGACGAAAATTGCATCGCCGGGAAAGCTTCGACCTCGTCCACCATGTGACCTTTGGCGCGTCCTGGTTTCCAACCTTCCTACCCTTTCTTCCCGTCCCATTCATCTGGGGACCCATCGGCGCGGGATCCCCGTGCCCAAGAATCTTTCACCGAGAGTTCTCTTTTCGTGGAAAGGTAGATGAATGGGCCCGACAGGCTCTTCTTGTTGTCTCACGGCTAGATCCAATTCGCCGTCAAACAGAGAAGCGGGCCTCGGTCATTCTGGCTGTCTCGTCCGTAACGGTCGAACAGCTTAGACCGAAAAACCGTCGAAAGGCTCTCTTGCTCTCGCAGGTGGGCGTCGATTGGAAAGAGATAGCGAGGTTGCCTCAGAAAAGGAGTAACGACGGCAGCCATTTCAGACTACTCAGCGTGGGGTCGCTTCTTCACTGGAAAGGATTTGCTTTAGGGATCAAGGCGTTCGCCCTCTTCAATCAACAGTACCCCAACAGTGAGTACTGCATTATAGGAGATGGACCCGAGAGAACCAAGCTCACGGAACTTGTGTCTTCAATGGGCCTTTCCGGCGCGGTTCAGCTTCCGGGCTCGTTGTCACGAAGAGATTATCTCCATCAACTCGTCCGTAGCGACCTCTTGTTGCATCCAAGTCTCCACGAGCCTGGCGCCTACGTGATTGCTGAAGCGATGGCGGCCCAGCTCCCGGTCGTATGCTTGGATTTCGGTGAGCCGGCTTCAATTGTTACCCCTGAGACAGGAATCAAGGTCCCGCTGTCCAGTCCGGAGGGTGTAGTCGCTGGCATCTTCCAGGCCTGCGCACGGTTGGCAGCCAATCCTTCACTATGTGACCGCATGGGAGATGCGGGCAGGAAACGTATACTCGACCTCTTCGAGTGGGGTAAGAAAGGGCAGTTCCTGGCCAGGATTTACGAGGAGGTAAAGAAGCCACGATCTCCCAGATCTTCGGAGCACTGGAACTTGGATTTCGATTCTTTCTAACCAGGCGGGCGGGGCGACAGCAGAGCTTCGAGTGTAATGCTGATTCGGAAGGCGGTGTTTGATGCACTACAAGATATCCGTGATAACTCCGACTAGTATAGCTGGAGGCTTCGACAAATGACCGAAAAAGTTCCCAGAATTTCAATCGTGACGCCGTCGTTCAATCACGCCGCTTACATTGAAGAGGCCCTCCTGAGCGTGAAGAAGCAGAACTATCCGAATGTGGAACACATCGTCGTTGACGATGGGTCAAAGGACAATTCCGTCGAGATTCTGAAACGGTGGGCGAGTACGCCGGGGTGGGAACACCTGCGATGGACTCAGGAGCCGCATTGCGGACCGAGCGCTGCCCGGAACAAAGGCTTCAAGCTGGCAACAGGCGATGTCATCGGTTGGCTCGACGACGACGACCGCTACCGCCCCGGCTGCTTCCGGACTGTGGCAGAAGCCTTCTGCAATTTCCGCGAAGTGGACATCCTATATGGCGACTCTACCTGGATCAACCAGAGCGGAGGCGTTTTGCAGATCCGTCGGGAGATCGAGTTTAGTCACTTCGTTCTCCGCTACCACCGCGTGAGTTACATCTCGACTATCGCTACCTTCTTCCGTCGGCGCGTGATCGATGAGGGCAACCTGATTGACGAGCGCTTTGACTGTGCCCTGGACTATGAGTGGTTCCTGCGCTTGGCGGAGAAAGGCTATAGATTCAAACACGTTCCGCAGCTTCTTGGAGAGTATCGGTGGCATCCTCGCAGCGTATCGAGCAGCCAAGCCGGTAAGCAACGTCAGGAGCATGAGGAGATTGCTCTGATCTATTCGCCGATCCTGCGCAGGTTACCCATGGGGCTCTGCAGGAGGCTAGGTCTCCATGCCCTTCGCACTTTGGCCGCCCTGCTGAGGTATTCAGAGAAATTGCTGCGAGGTTATTACTTCAGCCAGTTCCGACCGTCAACCCTTCTTAAGGGGCAATAGCCTCTTGGGTGAAAATCGCTTCAGTGCACAACTGCTACCAGATGATTCTTTGCGGACAATCCCTTGAGCCGGCACCCCCTTCCAACCTGCTAGGTGTCGCGGGCGTAAGCTCAGTTTCTCGAGCGGACCTGTGACCAGACACTTGGAGACATGCAGTTCTCACGCCAATTAAGCGGATTTCCTTTGGCCGCATTGCTTTGCGCAGTGCCCGGAGCGGGGCTCGCCGCCCTGTTTGCTTCTGGAGGGTCGCCCGGCTCACTCGGGTTGCTGGCGGCAGGGTTGGCCGTGGGCCTGATTGGTCTCACCGCGCTTCCCCGGCATTGGAAGACGGTGGGCCCCATTGAGAAATACACAGACGCCTCCAGTGGCAGTGCCGAAGTGCCCAGTCTGGCCTCTACAGTCCTCTTCTTCTTAATACTCACAGGCCCGCCCCGGCTCAGGGTGCGCAGCGATCCTATGGCTTCCATTCGGGGGGATGTTGATGCTGTGGTCGTCTTCCAGATCGTCGTGTGGGCTCTCGCCGGCATGTGGGTCCTCCACGAGTTGTGGCAGTATCGTTCCCGCTTGGGTGCGCCCATGCGGTTGCGGCTCCCACAGGGGCTCGGCATCCTTTTGGTTTTTTGCTTGGGCTTGTCCGCGTTCGTGTCCGAAGCCCCGTTGCTGACACTCTTCGAGGTCTACCAGCTAGGGGTAATGCTCTTGCTGGGGTTTCTGTTCGTGCGTCGTTACGGACCGCGGGCCTGTTTGCAGAGACTGTTCTGGGGATACACAGTCCTGTTAATTGCTGCCGGCATTCTCGCGCTTTGCGCCCCCGACGCGGCGTTTCAACCCATGCCATCAGGGGGACTCCGCCTCTGGGCCAATCTCATTGTGGACGGAGTCGGCCAGGTTGCGGCATTGGCAATCATCCTGCTCCTGACCATCGCACCCCGACTGCCCCGCATGCTTTACCTATCCCTCCTTGCACTGGATGTGGCAATTCTCGTGGTTTCCTATACCAGGAGCGCATATCTCTGCGTTTTTGCATTTCTTGCTCTGGCGCTTGTAAAAAGAACCCAGAGTGTCGCGCCGAGGAGGGTTGCGTATCTGCTGCTAGCTGCGATCCCTGTGTTGCTAGCGACTGGTCTCCTGCCAAGAGTCGTCCTGTTGGTTGTGCGTGAATCCGAAACACTCGGGACTCTGACAGGCCGCACCGGCCTCTGGGCGTATCTCGCTGATGTTACCTTCAGCAAATCCCCTTGGATAGGTCTGGGATATTACAGTGCGGCACGAATTTACGGGGCGCAATACGGTACCTGGTCTGTGAGTCCTCATTCCTCTTTTGTGCAAGTTCTCGTGGGAGGTGGGTTATTGAGCTTGGGCGTCTTCGCCTTGTTATGGTCTGTCCTTCTGTTTCGTGCGACATCCCTGCTGCTTCGCACAACCGACAGATATGCCTTCGCCGCCTGCTCTCTTCTCATCTCGGTATTTGTGGTGAGTCAGGTTGGCGAAGGGATGGAGCCCGGCCCGAGGGGGTTTACGTTCTGGTGTTTAGTTACCATTGTGCCGTGGATGCGCGACCGCCTCGCTTCCAGTCGCAACCCTACAGCGTGCCGGGCGGCAAGAAGGGGGATCTTGATCTCCTCGAAGCGATGAATAGGCTCCGGCGCGAAGCGCGACCAGAATGTCTGTCGGTGATTGGATGTTTTGGGGCCGGGTATGCTGCAAATCAGCATGACGAAAGCAAGGTGCGCCCCTGTTGAGAGAAAAGAATGAGCATTCGTAGCAGACTGTTCGACTACAGTGCGAAAGTGATGCGAGGCCGGATCCGGCCACAGCAGCTCGTCAATCTCGCCCATAACCGGCTGAGGCCAAAGGCCGAGATTGTTTCGGGGCAACCGACTCATCTCTCCATCTTTGTGACCAGTCGCTGCAATTTTCGGTGTGACATGTGTCCGACGCTGTCCAGGAAGATACCAAAGGATTACGCCCACCGCCATCATCAGGCGCCGGACATGTCTCTCGATTTGCTCCGTCTCGTGTTGGACCGATACCCGAACGCGATACGTGTGATGCTAATCGGGGTGGGTGAACCGCTGCTTAATCCACATCTGTTTGACTTGGTAGCAGAGTGTGTCAAACGCCGGATGGTTGTGGACACGGTTTCGAATGGGTTCGCTCTCGATGCGCATATACCTGAAATCCTCCGTAGTGGACTTGACCGAGTGGCTGTGAGTGTAAATGGCCATACCGCACAGGAATTTCACCGAGTGACGGGCATGCCGGCGGCGTCCCATTCGAAAATACTGCGCAACGTCGAGGCCCTGGTGAGCGCGCGCGGCCATAAGAAGCTGCAGCCAGGGATTGAAGTGTCTTTCATCCTTGACAGAGTCAACCGTGGCCACATGTTGGAGATGATTGCAATTGGGGAACAGCTAGGGGTAGACGGGGTGGCCTTCTACAATTATCTGCCAAGTCCCTACCCTGGATTCACACCGGAAGAAAGGTGCCTCTATGCTGACGATGCGGCTGTTCGGGAAGGGTTCGCGCGGGTGATATCAAGAAAATTTCGATGTGACGTGACATGGCCCCTTTTGCTGGGACGCCCTGAGCAGGGATGGGGAGTCTGCCGGTGGCCATTCAGCCTGCTTCAGGTTGACGGTGACGGCAATGTGGGAGGGTGTCCGGTGATGATGCTCAATATGCATGAAAACGGTAATGTTAAGGAGGCCGATGCTTGGAACAACGAATACTTCAGGGACCTACGGCGGCGTCACCTTGGAGGCAAGGTCCTCTGGCCATGTGAGTATTGTGGTGAAAGGGTCGGTGTGGACCCGACTCGGATCGTAGAATGCAATTCCTCCATCCCCCACAACCGGAATCGAATAGCGAACGGCAAAATCGCGCCATGAAATACGAAATGGCCATAGGGCGAGAAATGTCTTCTTCCAAAGCCTTCGCCGGACCGAAAAAATAGTGAGCGTTGACGGACCTTTTTCATCACCATTGCAGCAGTGGTAGAGGTGGTCTATGCCGCAGGTCAGCATTCTCATGTCAGTTTACAATGGCATGCCTTATCTGCCGGAAGCTGTGAATTCTATTCTCAATCAGACTTTTCAAGACTTCACGCTGCTAATAATAAACGATGGTTCCACTGACGGGTCAGCCGCATACCTCAACCGTCTCGCAGACCCAAGAGTCAAGGTGACACACCTCGCTCGGAATGTGGGCCAGGGTGCTGCGCGGAATATAGGCTTGGCCTTGTGCAAAACGGAGTTTACCGCTATCGCCGACGCCGACGACGTTGCTCTGCCATATCGTATTGCAACGCAACTGAATTTTCTTAGTCAGCATCGAGAAGTAGGCACAGTAGGCAGCCAGTTTGCCTATCTCGGGCCCAGCGGCCGCACAGGCTTCTCGCCACGTCTCCCTTGTGACCACGAGACCATTTATGCTGATCTTCTTCGCGTTCGCCATTCACTCTGCCACGCAACCATAGCGTGCAGGAGTGCCCTGTTGAGGCAAATCGGTGGATACAGGATTAGCGGCTGCGGTGAAGATTGGGATATGATGTTGCGCATCGGGGAAGTTTCTCGCCTCGCCAACGTCGATCGAGTGCTTTACCTCTATCGATTACATCCGAAAAGCGCCAACGCCACGAAATTAGCAGAAATACAGGTCGGGTGCGCATATGCGAGTCACAACGCTAAATGCCGTGCAAGGAACCGCCCCGAAACCACTTTGGCTGATTTTGTTGCGGCGCAACCGGCTCAATCATTCTGGCGCCACATGGCCGATTGGGTGGATGGTTATGCGTTTACTCAGTATCGTCAAGCCTTGCTCGAGGTTCTTTCTGCGCGCAAGCTCAGAGGATATGCGCGACTGGGCTGGGCTGCCCTCTGTTCTCCACGAAGGACCTGGCAAAGGATCCGCCGTTTAGCCCGAGAATACACAAACGGGGAACCCCGCGAGCATCGGTTCCGGCACGAGGCCAAATAACCGGCCGAGAGGAACCAGACCGCCTGATGGAAGCATATCAACGCGCGCTCGCCTCGCATGGGTAGCACTACATCGGTCAATCTAGGAGTGCAAACATCCCGCTTCCGGGTGCTGGGCGTATCCGTGGACGCCGTCCAGATCCCCGACGTCATCGAACTGATGGAGCGCTGGATTGCGGCGCGCTCGGCCTGCCACTTCATCGCTTTCACCGGCATGCACGGCATTAGCGAAACCAGGCACGATCCGTCGTTCAAGCAGATCCTCAACTCGGCGGATCTGGTGGTGGCGGATGGCATGCCCTTGGTGTGGCTGGGCCGCTGGCACGGGCACGCAATGCGCCGTCGCGTTTATGGACCGGAGCTCATGGAGACCTTCTGCCGTAAGACCGGACCCCTCTATCAACACTATTTCTACGGCGGCGGGCCGGGTGTTGCGGACCGCCTGGCCGACGTTTTGAAGCAACGGTACGGAGTGCGCACCGTCGGAACCTACTCTCCACCCTTTCGGCCGCTGACCGAGGAAAAGAAGGTGGAAGTGGACCGCCGCATCCAGGCGGCGGCCCCGGATGTCGTCTGGGTAGGCATGAGTACGCCCAAACAGGAACGCTGGATGTACGAGCACCGTCGCTGGCTGAGCGTACCGCTAATGGCCGGAGTCGGTGCGGCCTTCGACTTCGTCGCCGGAACTGTGAAGCAAGCTCCGCCCTGGATGCAGGAAAATGGGCTCGAGTGGTTCTTCCGCCTCGTGCAAGAGCCACGCCGGCTCTGGCGACGCTACCTCGTGATTGGATCAAAGTTCGCATGGAACGTGTCTTTCGAGCTTCTGGGCCTCAAGAAATTCGACTGACTCTCGTGCGCTTCATCAATTCTGAGCGCAAATTATGCTGCACTTTGAGCGCCTTAACGTGGCTCTGGATGATTGGGACACCCGGCTGAAGGCGTTTTCTGACTGTACGATTTTCCAGACGGCGGCATGGCTGCGGTTTCTTGAGAATACACAACGTGGGGAAGTGGTAATCGCGGCACTCACGGATGATCACCAGATCTGGGGCTATTTCTCCGGCCTGATGGTTCGCAAATGTGGCATCAGCATATTGGGAAGTCCTTTCCATGGTTGGACGACGCCGTACATGGGGCTCACTCTCTCAGCTAGGATACCTCGCTCGGCGGCGCTTCGCGCCCTTGTGGAATTCGCCTTCCAGCGACTGCGGTGTCTCCATTTAGAGCTGGCGGATCGTTATGTCCGGAGGGAGGATCTGGACGGACTGAACTGCGACTTCCAAGTGTACTGCGGATATGAAGTTGACTTAGCGGCCAGCGAGGACGCCCTCCTGGGAAAGATGACCCGCCAATGTCGACAGTGCATTCGCAAGGCGACAAGGTGTGGGGTGGTGGTTGAAGAGGCCACCGATCTCTCCTTTGCAGACGAATACTATGATCAGCTCAGAGCCGTTTTGGGTCGCAAGGGATTGAGGCCATTTTATGACCTACAGCGTGTGCGGGAACTGATCCGTATCCTCCAGCCGGCCGGTTCGCTTCTTTTGCTCCGAGTGCGCGCGCCCGAGGGAACTTCCATCGCTACCGCGATATCCGTAGGCGCGCACTCGGCGGCGTACCTTTGGGGTTATGCCAGCTACCAAAACTATCAAATCCTGCGGCCCAATGAACTGTTACTGTGGTATACGATGCGGTACTGGAAAAGGAGGGGGATCCGAACGTTCGACATGGGGGGCCCGGGAGAATATAAGAGAAAATTCGGAGGTTACGAAATTGCAGTCCCCTGGTTCAGGGTATCCAGGTCGCCGTGGGTTGCATATTCTAGAGTCGGAGCGGAAGCCGTCGTGCGGTGGTGGTTGCACAGCCCCTTGCGGCTACCGATTAAAGGGATGCTCGGGGAGTAGCTGCGCTTCCTGTCTGGCCCGTAAATATGTAGGCGCCAACTTCCCATCCAATTCCGTAGCTATTCTGATCTCCCGTTAGGACCGAATTTGGCCAAGAACTTCCCGGTAAGAGGCCGATATTATACGGGCTTCCGAGATTAGTTCCCGCGTCGATGCCGGGGGAGCCGCTTGTAAGCCAGAGCTGGCCCGCCGAGGCGTTCGCAAATGCAGGCGCGGCCTGCACGGAATGGGAGCATCCCGTGGTGCCGCAGTTGCCGGTTGCGGTCTCCCAGGCAGTGTAGGTGGACTCGTAAGCGCCCGCTCCCCACTCGATAAAATTGCTGGCTGCTGGGCCGAATGCGTTGTAGGCGTAGACGTTCCCACTGCCGTTTGTGCCGGGGTTCTCGCAGCCGTTTTGTGCGGTTAGGTTGGGGCCACTCACCGTGCTCGTGGAGATGTTGTTCTCCACTATGTTATTTGTACAACCGCCCACCTGTTCCGGGCTGGGGCCATTAACCCTGATCCCGCCATAGTAATTGCCATATGCCGTATTATTCAAAATCGTATTCGTTAATGTCGTGTTGCCGTCGGCATTGGCCATTATGCCAACCGCGCCCCAACTCAACGATCCAGCAACGCCGTTATTGTAAACCACGTTTCCAAAGACCGTTTCCCCGTTGTCCGCATCTAAGTAAATCCCGGCAAAGTTGTTGGAGTATACGAGGTTGTAACGAATGATGCCGCCGGTCCCAACCGTGTCGGGCCAAATGCCCGCCCCTATCTGCCATCCTGAGTGCCCGATGCCGTTGGAATAGACGCTGTTCCTCTGGATGATGAAATTGGTTGAGCTTCTGTCGTCATCGCTCGCGTGGATACCAGCGGAGTAGACATCGTTAGTCAATTGGTCATTGTCATACACGATATTCTGGTCGATCAACAGGCTTGGCGAGTCGTAAAAAAAGATTCCGTCACTACCATTGTACGCAACAGTGCAGGAACTAATCGTTCCATTCGACACCTTCTCAAAACGTATTCCTACCTGGAAAGCCTGTTTTGAAATTATCGAGGAAGCAACCACGTAGCTCGCGTTCGCATAGAAATTGTAGGTTTGCGCCTTGTCCGTCTCTACGTTGGAAACCGTCACGTATGAGTAGCCATACGGGATGTAGATGGCGCAATCCCTCTGGCTGGCCTCCATCGTATGCCCGCTGGGATCGTCGTAGGCGTAGACGCGGCTGTTGGTGGAATCCCACCACCATTGGCCGGTAGCCAAAGCCGCCTGGGAGGCTGCCAAGGTGAGGCGTTGATTGTCACGAAAGACCTGATTGGGCTGTGCCGCTACGGGAGCATAATACCAAGGCGCTTCGGAGGCCCAAGAAGTAAGCAGGTCGGCTCCGCTGATGATCGGCTGCGCCCCTGTTCCATACACCCCAAAGGTAATCGGACTCCCCGCGGAGCCGGAAGAGGGCACCGTCAACTGCTCGCGCCAGGTGCAGGTGCTCTCAAAGAGGATGGAATCGCCAGGATTGAACGTGGACGTGTTCACTTTGTGGATGGTAAGCCACGGGGCGGAGGGGCTGGTTCCCTTGTTGCTATCGCTTCCCACGACGACACAGTTGTCGACGTAGTACGCGGGTCCGGTGGGTCCTGGCGGAGGGCTCGGGCTCGGTCCCGAGCTTACCGTCTGCCCACAGGCTGCCGCGGCGAGCGCCAGCAGCAAAGTGAGCATCCGCGCCAAAACCTTGCGCCTACGTTCGACCCTCAGCGAATCCTCCTACCGGTAGACCTGATCCCCGCGCCAATTGGTCATCGAATTCCGCGATCAGATCAGCGAATTCACTCATTATATAGCCGCCGATCCTCGCCTGCGGCGTCGAAGCCGCGGTCAGATCAAGACCGGAATTTCCGATTTGCGCTTATCCTTCGCCTAAAAGCATACGCCGCTCCCCTTCTTGGGTCCAGTTCAGATCGCCATGGCTGCTTTCAGGTGGCATCGCGGCTCCCGGTGGCTTCATCACTGCCCGCCCATCTTTATGTTGGCCCAGCGGGTGCTGGTGTCATTTGGAATGGGATCCCTTTCGAAACACTGCGCTCCAAATGACACCACTACCGCCCAGCGCGTTGATATCTTGAGAGAATCGAGCTAGGATTAACGTGCCGCTCATTACCAGATGAGGAAGGAGGCTCCTCCGTGAGTGAATCTAACCGACGCAGGTCCGACCGGGTTCAACTCACAATTCCACTGCGCATGAAAGGCTCCGATGAGGATGGACGTCCTTTTGCGATCCCCGTACACACCACGAGCCTGAACCGCGATGGGGCTCGAATCTACAGCACTCGACCCTTGTCTCCCGGCCAGATCGTCCACCTTGTCAACCCCTTGCGGAACCGCGAGGCCGAGTTTCGAGTGGTGGGCCCAGTTTCTCCTCCTGTGGAACACGGCGGGGAATGGGGCGTGGAGTGCGGGAATCCCGATGCGAACATTTGGGGGATTAACTTTCCCAAACAGATCGAAAAGGGTGAGGCTAAGGCCGTGCTCGAATGCCACATGTGCCACGATGTGGCCATAGCTCAACTTTCGCTTGTGGAAGTGGACGTTCTGGAGACTTCTGGAATCCTGTCAAGACCTTGCAAGCCGTGTGCAGCGAATACTCCTTGGGGCTACCCCGAAAAGCAACTGGCCATGGGTGCGCCACCTGATGAGTATGCGGCGCCACAAAACGCCCCGGCTGCTGTGACCCCGCGAAGAGAGCGTCGTCAGCACCGGAGGGTACCCCTCCAGCTCCCTGTGCGCATCCGTGATTATCGCGGCGACGTTGAAGTGACCACGGCCGAAAACGTTTCCAAGGGTGGGTTCTGTTACATCAGCGAGAAGAACTACTACGTGGGCGAAGGAATGCTTACGGTGTGCCCCTACAGTACCAGCGGTCAGAATATTGAATCAAGTTCCGTAATCGTTCGCTCTCACCTCATTTCCGGAAGCGCTCGAAAGACTTATGGAGTTCGTTACCGGACCACGATCTAATCCCAGAGCGATATCAGGACGATTGCTCTGTGTGCATTTTCTCTGCAAGACTTCCATGAGTGCATGTAGGTGAAAGAAGCATCATGCGCAGTCTAGCAGGCTGCGGAAAAACCCGCCCCCAACGAGGTAGCGGCGATTCCACATCGCCACATGCCCTGTGTTTTCAACAACAGCATGGCGACGTCCCGATGAAATCGGGACAGGTTCCGTCGCCGCTACATGTTTTTCCGCAGCCTGCTAGGGGCTGGTTAGTTGAAGCCTACATCAGGTCGTGCCCCCCCACCATCTTCACGCAAGTCTGAACCAAGCTCACCGCCCGCCCATCTTCATGTTGGCCCAGCGTTTTCGTGAGCTGGAATCGCCAGCTCCGCTACCTCCCTAAGTACCTCTCCCCATCCCGCCCCCTCTCGTTCCCACCTGACCCCGCCTCTCCGCCGGACCCACCGGTAGGCATCGAATCCCTACACTTGCAGGCTCCGGCCCGCAACGGCCTCCACCCACCGGCTGGCAACCCTGGCCGAGCGGATTTCGCGCAAAAATAGCCGGAACAATCCAGGAGTTAGCCGAGGTCCTGGCAGGCCGTGCGAACCCGCGCGACGACTCGCCCATGGGGTTATCCTTCCTGCGTTGACTAACCTCGGGACGGGGCATAAGATTCGCCATTGGGTATTCCCCTCGCCAAGGAGGTATCTCCTGACCATGGACATGCAAAACGACATAGGTGAAACGGCAGGGAAGGTTTGGCAGGCGCTCTCCGATGAAGGGCCGCAAACAGTCGTCCAGTTGAAGAAGAAACTCAAAGCCCCAAGCGAGTTACTGTTTTTTGCACTTGGGTGGTTAGCTAGAGAGGACAAGGTTGAAATTGTTTCTGCGCAGAAAAGCTTCCGCGTTCAGCTGAGGTAATTGGGGGCGGTCCGCCAGAAATCGACGCAGCAAGGTGACCTTGCGAAGAGCGGGTCTGAATCGTGGCTTGACTCGCCGGCACTGTGGACGCTCGTTGTCCTTGAGGAGTCGAGGTCATTGACAGGGTCGGGCGCGTCGGAGAAGCCTCTTGCAGTGGTCGCAATCTGCGCGCGTGGATAGACCAAGAACGCCTTCAGGCCACCCCTCGTAACGCCCAGTCGATCCATTCCCCCGCATGGGAAGACTCAGGCGGTACTTTCGTCCCGTTACCTTCGAGCTGTAGACAGATTTCATGCCCATGTTAGGATCACTCTATACACAAAGGCGAGTTCAGAGAGGGCATGTGGGAGCCAGCGGGACTGCGAGCGAACGCCCAGAATCCTTGGTGAAGGTTGAATCAAGGGAAACTGCAGACTCAAGCGCAGACCCTCTCTTTGAGACGCTCACACTAATGATCTGCGAGCTCTTTGCGTCGGAGTTCTGGTGCGAAACCATGGGGCCCTTAGCTGAGAAGATTGCTGCCGAGATGATGAAGCGATTCCAGATCATCCCGAAGGACCGATCTTAATCG
>Ga0187886_1002483_pt1 | contig 14783 bp, 12 predicted proteins | sample June2016WEW_20_1_FD_133001 | JGI IMG/M metagenome (GOLD analysis project Ga0187886, IMG submission 133001) | Peatland microbial communities from SPRUCE experiment site at the Marcell Experimental Forest, Minnesota, USA - June2016WEW_20_150 | ecosystem: Environmental > Terrestrial > Soil >... | reverse complement strand
CTTCCAATTAGCGATCTGTTCAGGGGAGAGGAACTTTCGAGCCTCCAACTTATATTGGATCACTTTATCCCTCATCTGGTTTTGGAGGTCTCTCAATTCTTTTTCCTTATCCAGTATCGCCTTGGAATCAGCCTTTGGATCAGTCCATAAAGATTGGACTTCCAATCTTTTGGTTACAAGGGCGCCAATGAGTTGAGCATTCTCCTGCCGAAACTTCCGGCGCAATTCCTGGAACTGGGTTTTCTGCTCTGGAGTCAGATTGGAGGCTTTACCAGACTCCCAAAATTCCTGGGGGTGCATTCCTCTATGGCCGGGGCCAATCCCTGGAGCTTGAGCATAGACGTAGGTGACACCGAAAAGCATCAAGGCTACCAGTCCTAAGGTAATGATTGTCTTTTTCATTCATCTCACCTCCTTTCTTTTGATTTTTTTTAATTTTTAACTATTTCGGTAATACCTTTCAACCCAAACCCTTTTCTCTGCATAATGCCCAGGAGTTTGGTGTTTCTCATAATGTCCTGCCACCCAATTCCCCCAACGATCATAGTGACCAGGGACCCAGGTTCTCTCCCAGGCTCCTGAAACCCACTCCCGAGTGATTTCCCAATGACCTGGAACATATTCGGGTGGTGGAGGTGGAGGATAGTACCGGGGTTCTGGCGACGGATAGTAAACTACCTGAGGTGGCTGGGTATAGAGGCGATGGGCCATCAGACCTAAGGTGACTGCTCCCAGGGCAATTCCAGCGCCATACCACATATGGCTTTGTTTTGATCCTGCCTCAGCAGAGTTAAGGATAAAAAGTGAGAAAAAGGCTAAGGCCAAGATCATTGATATTAATTTCTTCCACATATGGAATCCCTCCTTTTTGTTAATTCCTCCATTTTTATAAAAGCAAGAGCTATGCCAATCTAAGAATGAGAGGTATATATCATCATTCCCACATTGATTTATCCAGAATTTTCAAGATGTTGATGTCTTTTTGAGGATCAGAATGGATTCAATCTCTCTTAAAAAGATTTCTGAATCTATCGTTTCAGAGAGGAAAGGTTTGTCGATTATCTTCCATGAGAATAAGATTTCTTTTTAGATTTCAATAAATAATCTGTTTCGACAATCTTGACGAAGAACTCGACAAGATTGTCCTGAGAGATTTTAGCCGCGCCGGATAGCGTAATAATAAAAATTTTTGCTTGAAAACAAAAAAGGGAATGTGAGAAACTTTATAAAAGAAGGGTGAATTCGGGGAAAAGGAGGATCATTATGAATTCTGAGCACGAGAAGATTAATTCTTATGAGATCGCAAAGAAACAGGTTGATATTGCCGGAAAATATTTGGATCTGGACCCTGGATCAGTGGAGAAGTTGAAGCATACAAAGAGAGAGTTGATCGTCCACTTTCCAGTCAAGATGGACGACGAAACGGTCAGGGTTTTCACGGGATATCGGGTCCAGCACAATGTTTCGAGGGGACCTGCCAAAGGGGGGATAAGATACCATCCTGATGTCGATCTCGATGAGATAAGGGCCTTGGCGATGTGGATGACTTGGAAGTCTGCTGTGGTCAACATTCCATTTGGAGGGGCTAAAGGTGGGGTTCAATGCAATCCTAAGGAGATGTCGCTCCATGAAATAGAACATTTGACGCGGCGGTTCACCTGGGAAATCTCCTTGCTGTTGGGCCCTGAGCAAGATATTCCAGCCCCGGATGTCTATACGAATCCCCAGGTGATGGCCTGGATGATGGATACCTACAGCATGCTAAAGGGCTATTCCGTCCCGGGCGTGGTGACCGGCAAACCGGTTGAGTTAGGAGGTTCTCTGGGAAGGTTTGAGGCCACAGGCAGAGGGGTCGTGATAACCGCTCTCGAGGCACTGAATTATTTAAAGAAACCGATTGAGGGAGCGAGAGTTGCCATTCAGGGTTGTGGCAATGTGGGAGGGGTTGCTGCAAAACATTTCGACCGTTTGGGAGCGAAAGTCATAGCGATCAGCGACTCTATGAGAGGGATTTATAATGAAAAGGGGCTTGATCTAAAGAGAATTTTGGATTACAAGGCCAAATATCAATGCCTTATCTGTGAGCAAAAGGAGGAGAGGGAGATCACGAACCAGGAGTTATTGGAGTTGGATTGTGATATTATGGTTCCGGCTGCCATAGAGAATCAAATCACTGAGAAGAATGCTTCACGCATTAAAGCCAAGATTATCGCCGAAGGGGCTAATGGACCAACGACCCCAGAGGCGGATGAGATTTTGAATGACAAAGGAATTTTTATCGTTCCTGATATTCTGGCCAATGCAGGAGGAGTGACGGTCTCCTATTTTGAATGGGTTCAAAACCTACAGGAATTGATCTGGAGTGAAGAGGAGGTACTGGACCGATTGACCCGGATCATGCAGCGAAGTTTCAAAGAGGTTTTTGAAATTTCCCTTTCGAAGAAGATCCCCATGAGAACGGCAGCCCTTGTGCTTGGGATCGGAAGAGTGGCTGAGGCCACGAGACTCAGAGGGATTTATCCATAGATCTAAGGATCAACAATTCAATGGTCAACAATCAATGAGCAGTTAAAATTTTGAAGTGGTCATTCCTACACCCTCATACAAGTTGGAGGCGATATGGAAAAACTCATCATTACCGTTGGCATAACAGGTTCTCGCATTACAAGACAGCAAACGTCATATATCCCTATTACTCCGCATGAGGTTGCCCAGTCAGGGATTGAGTCTTGGAGGGCAGGTGCTTCTGTTCTCCATGTGCATGTGAGAGATCCAAAGACAGGGCTTGGGACCCAGAATATCTCTATCTTTAAAGAGGTGGTGGATCGTATCCGAAGCGAGACCGATGCCATCCTTTGTTTAACGACAAGTGGTATTCCAGGTCGAAACCTACCCATTGAGGAAAGGCTCAATCCTCTCTCTTTAAAGCCAGAATTGGTCTCATTCGACGCAGGTTCTATTAATATGGGTGAACATGTTTTCCTCAATCTTCCAGAATTTTTAGAGACCTTGGCCAAAGAGACATTGGCGAGGGGAATCAAACCGGAACTGGAGGTCTTCGAAGTTGGGATGGTTTATACCTGTCTCCGCTATCTGGAAAAGGGCCTCCTCAAAACTCCCCTTCACTTCCAATTCGTTTTAGGAACACCTGCTGGAATGCCTGCCACTCCAAAATCACTCCTCCATCTCTCAGAGATTATACCTCAGGGCTCAACCTGGTCAGTGATCGGGATCGGCGTTGGTCAACTCCCCATGGCGATCACAGGCATGGTGATGGGAGGACATGTCAGGGTCGGATTGGAGGACAACATCTGCTATTCGAAGGGTGTCCTGGCCAAGAGCAATGCTCAATTGGTTGAGAGGGTAGTTAGGGTGGCAAAGGAATTTGGAAGGGAGATCGCAACCCCCTCTGATGCCAGAAAGATTCTAAATCTCTCATCATACTGACTTTATCATCTCATCCTCTTTATCGTTTAAGCTAATCAGATATTGGTCCATTTTCTCACAGATTCCCCAATTAAAACTTTTTATAAAAATATGACATTTATTGCCATCTAACAAAGAAAAATCAAATTCTCTTCAAGCTGATAATGCCCTTTAATTCCAAAAATTTACAGAATTATATACCTCTTTTTTATTTTTGGCATAAGATTTGCTTTTATATATCCATGTAGGGGAAAAAACGTTTAATGTACATGATGATAAGAGAGTTAGCATCCGTTAATCTTTTTTTGATTTTTATACTTATTATCGTAGGTTTTGGAGTTATTAAAATTGTGAAAAAAAGATTCGAAGATTAAATTGAAAGGATAGAAGAAAAGATGAACGGAAATCAAGCACTTAGTATCTGTGAAATAGAAGAAGTAAGAAGGATTGAAATTAGTTTCGAAAGAGTGACCATTTGGACCTTGATCTTCACTAATGCATTCTTCATTTCTTACTTCTTTGGAAGATTGTTGAAATTGATATAATGGATTTCTCGTAACCTCCTCCATCACAGCCTCCTTCACCCTTTGAAGGGCGATGATCCCGGTGGTCGAGATCATCGCCCCTTTTTTTCACCCATGTAGACCTATCTTCCAATCTAATTTCCTCCTTGAACAAATAACATCTCCCCCAACTGAACTTTACGATTGAATTTTCAATCTATTTGTTCTATTTGTAAAAAGGAGGGTAACCCATTTTTTATTTTAAGGAATTGTCCATGAGGGGAAAATTACCTATGGACAATGGAGTGTTCTTTGGCAGGTAAGGGTTAAGAAGCCCGTTTGGTCTAAAGTTATAGGGTTAAGTCTAAAGATTTTAAAGACTAAAAACATAGCCTATCAACTAAACCACCATCCTTACCCTAACCATTAACCCCAAAACTTTTATTTTAAGGAAGAAGATGGGAATCATTGTTGGATTTGGTGCTCTCAATCTGGATCTGATTTTTGAAGTAGAAGATTTTAAATCGATTTCATCCAATGACGGGAATCTTGGATCTTGGGGACGTTGTTCAAAATTATCAATTTCTGTTACGGGACTACTCCCTCATTATCGCCATGGCAATGGCTGAGGTACCTACACCTAAATTCTGGGCAATCTCGGCCCTGGAAATCCCAATCTCCCGACCCAAGTAATAGGCTATCCTTCCCCTCACCTCCGATACCTTTCTCCGCTGCCCCCCTGAGTTATGATCACCTTTTCGCCGGAGTAGCGACCCATAATAATTAATGATTAATTCAGTAAGTAAAACCACCTGATTTTTTATTGACTTTTTTGACAAATGATTTACCCTGCATATTAAGGATAGCTAACCAGGAGGGGGTCGTTTTTTTGTTCTTAAAAAATTAGAAAGGTGAGTTGATGGGAATAAAATCAAAATTCTTAAATGAGAATAAGGAGTTAGATATGGAGTCAAAGGGCGGAAGGATCAGGGTTCTTGTTTTTGCGAGTGGCGATCCCAAGGGTGGAGGATCTGGTTTTCAAGAATTGGTCGAATTTTCCCGAACGAATCCGCCGGTCCTTAACGCTCAAATCATCGGAGTCATTTCTAACCATCAAAATGGCGGAGTCCGTAGAAGAGCGGACGCACTTCATATTCCTTTTGAGTATTGGTCCGGACCATTTGATGCAAAAGGTTACCGAACATTCGTTGAAAAATATCAGGCTGATTTTGTCATGTGTTCCGGGTGGTTAAAGTTTGTAAGAGGACTCGATCCTGCCAAAACAGTAAATATACACCCGGGACCCTTGCCGCTGTTTGGCGGATCAGGAATGTACGGGCACTATGTACACGAAGCAGTCATGGCATCTTATCATCGAGGCGAAATAGCCCAGAGTGCAGTGACGATGCATTTTGTTGACGACGTCGCCTATGATAATGGTCCAATTATCTTCCAAATGCCGGTACTGATTAGACCTGACGATGATGCCGTGACACTGGCTAAAAGAGTAAACGAAAAAGAACGCGCCTGGCAAAGTTATATTCTAAACTTGGTAGTCCATCGGCATATTTACCTTAGCAATGGAAAGGTCTTTTACAAAAGCAATATGCCTAAAAGGCTTTTTTACTAAGAAAGGGACACTTTAGCTCTTTGAAAAGTCTCTTTTTGTGTCATTCCCGCCCCGTATCAAGTACGGGATAAACTCCGGCGGGAATCCAGAAGAGTTTCCAAAGAGATTGGATTCCTGCTTTCGCAGGAAAGACAAACCCGTTAGACGTTCTATTTAGTGTAATTTTTCAAAAGGCTGAATTGATTACTAAGAAAGGAGGAGAGGGGTGTTACACTTTTTCTTGCACAGAAATGAAAAAATGGAATACTGCTTCAATGTAGAAACTTCCGCCCCGTTGAATTCTAATGAGCTTTCGATTTTAAGGCAGCTCTTAGCCGACGGCTTTGTATCGAAAAGTATATCTACGAAACCGATCAATCCTGACGGACACGATGTGGTGGAACTTGGTCCGCGTATGAATTTTGCGACAGCCTATTCAACAAATATCGTTGCGATTTGTCAAACTTGCGGGCTCGAAAAGGTTACTCGCATAGAACGTTCCCGGCGATATCACCTTCCTTCAGAGGTTGACAAGGGCCGCTTTATTCAAGAACATCACGACCGAATGACGGAATGCTTGTATGATCAACCCTTGCAGACTTTCGAAACTGGAATTCTCCCGGAACCTGTTTTCGAGATCCCTATGTTGGAAAAGGGTCCGGACGCTCTTTTGGAAATACCGGGTCTTGCAATGGATGAGTGGGACAGAAATCTCTACTATGATTACTTCGTGAAGGAAGAGGGAAGAAATCCGACTATCGTTGAAATAAGAGATCTGGATAACGCCAACAGCGAACACTCGCGGCACGGCTATTTCAAAGGGATCCAGATTATCGACGGTGTTGTGATGCCGGAAACGCTTATGGACATCGTCAAGGCGACTTTAAAAGCGAATCCATCAAACAGCATCATCGCGTTCAAGGACAATTCCAGCGGTATTAAAGGATATGACTGCTGGACGATTCTCCCCGAACAACCCGGAAAACCCGCGCCTTTCAAAAAGCAGAAGGTACAGTACCATATCATTTTTACCGCGGAGACGCACAATTTTCCGACCGGGGTGGCTCCCTTCCCTGGTGCTGAAACAGGCACGGGCGGAAGGATCCGCGATGTGCAGGCAACAGGAAAAGGAGGTCTGGTGGTTGCCGGAACAGCGGCGTACTGTGTAGCTAACTTGCTTATTCCCGGCTACGATCTGCCTTGGGAAGACAAGAGTTCTATATATCTATCGAGTCTGGCTTCTCCTCTCACAATCGAAATCAGGGCAAGCGACGGGGCCAGCGATTATGGCAATAAGTTCGGCGAGCCCGTTATTGTTGGTTTTACAAGGTCGTTTGACCAAAAACTTCCTAGTGGCGAACGTTGGGGATGGATCAAGCCGATTATGTTCACAGGCGGCATCGGACAAATCGATGATAGGCATATTGAAAAGGGCGAAGCCCAAAAAGGAATTCTGATCATTCAGGTTGGTGGCCCCGCTTACGGTATTGGTGTCAGCGGAGGTTCGGCCTCCAGCAAACTACAGGGCGAGAATGAGGAAGAGCTTGATTTCAATGCGGTCCAGCGCGGCGATGCAGAAATGGAACAAAAGATGAATCGCGTCATCAGGGCTTGCATTGAAATGGGAGAAAACAATCCTATTTTTAGTGTCCACGATCAAGGAGCTGGCGGACCCGCCAATGTTCTTAAGGAGCTGGTCGAAAAAGCCGGAGGCAAAATTGAGCTGAGGCGTATAAAACTCGGCGATCCGACGTTATCCGTACTCAAAATCTGGATTGCCGAATACCAAGAGCGATGCGGTTTCTTGATTAACCCTGAGAGAATTGAGGAATTCAAATTCATCTCCGAAAGGGAAAAAGTCAATTACGAAATCCTCGGAGAAGTGACAGGGGATGGTCGCTTCGTTGTGCATGATGAGAAAGATGATTCAACGCCTGTGAATCTCAATCTTGCAAAGGTTCTGGGCAATATGCCACAGAAGACTTTCAAGGACGAGAGGACTAAACATTCACTAAAATCTCTTCAATTGCCAGATGATTTGTCGGTGGAAGAGGCATTGTTCCGTGTGCTTCGCAACCTTGCAGTGGGTTCAAAGAGATTTCTTACAAATAAGGTTGATCGAAGTGTTACCGGATTGATTGCACGACAACAATGCTGTGGTCCGCTTCAATTAACGGTTGGCGATGTGGCTGTGATCGCCCAAAGCCATTTCGGATTAGCGGGGGCAGCCACTTCGATTGGCGAGCAACCGATTAAAATGCTCGTCAATCCAAAGGCGGGTGCTCGGATGGCTGTTGGAGAAGCGCTGACCAATATCGTGTGGGCCCAAATCAGTCGTTTGCAAGACTTAAAGTGTTCGGCCAATTGGATGTGGGCACCCAAACTTCCCGGCGAAGGTGCGGCCCTTTACGATGCGGTTTGCGCGATGCGGGATCTAATGATTCAGTTGGGTATTGCGGTGGATGGCGGAAAAGATAGTCTTTCCATGGCGAGTCGAGTTGGCGATGAAATAGTGAAATCTCCCCGTGAGCTTGTTATCTCTGCTTATGCGACGATGTCCGATATCACGAAGGTGGTCACACCTGATATCAAAAATCCAGGGCACAGCCAGCTCATCTTCATTGAAATCGCTAAGCATAAGGCGCGGCTTGGAGGCTCGGCTTTAGCGCAGGTTTATGGACAAGTCGGAAACGAATCTCCTGACGTGGATGATCCCGAAATGCTTAAACGTGCATTCCACGCAATCCAAAAGTTGATGTCGGAGAATTTAATTCTCGCAGGACACGACATCAGCGATGGGGGCATCGTCACTACGATTCTGGAAATGGCCTTTGCCGGAAACTGCGGTTTGAGAATTCGAATGGAAGGTCCGTGGAGCCCCCTGGAAAGGCTTTTTGCTGAAGAGTTAGGAGCCGTCATCGAGTGTGATGTGAGTGATGTCAAGAAGGTCTTCGAGATTTTTGATTCTTTGAGTCTACCCAGGACCGTTATCGGAGAAACGACAGAGGAAAGGAAAATTCTTGTGACTTATAATTCGCAGAAGGTTCTTGAAAGCAGCATGTGTGTTCTTCGCGAATGGTGGGAAGAAACGTCCTATCAAATCGAGCGTCTTCAGATGAATTCCCAATGTGCCGACGAAGAGAGGAAAAACATCTTCGACCGCAAAGGTCCAAGCTATATTATTCCTTTTAAACCCAAACCGACACCGGCACATATTTTCGAAGTCGAGGACAAACCGGAAGTCGCCATTCTTCGGGAGGAAGGAAGTAATGGCGATCGCGAGATGACCTCTGCTTTTTATCAGGCAGGTTTCAGTCCGTGGGACGTTACGATGACCGATCTGATCAGTGGACGAGTTACTTTGGAGCGTTTCAGAGGGCTCGTTGCTGTTGGAGGATTCTCTTACGCCGATATTCCAGAAAGCGCCAAAGGGTGGGCTGCAGCGATCAGATTTAATGAAAGGCTGAGGAAAATGTTTGACGATTTCTATTATCGGTCCGATACATTTTCTTTAGGTGTGTGCAACGGGTGCCAGCTCTTCGCACTCCTCGGATGGGTACCCTGGGTGGGGATCTCTGACAATAAGCAACCAAGGTTCGTTCAAAATGTGTCCGGGCGTTTCGAATCTCGCTGGGTTACAGTAAAGATTTTAGAAAGCCCGGCGATCATGTTCAAGGACATGACCGATTCGACACTCGGGATTTGGGTAGCTCACGGCGAAGGTAGACTTCACTTCCCCGACCCAACCCTGATGGACGAGGTCATCACCAAAAAACTCGTTCCGGTAGTCTTCGTGGACGATGAGGGCAGGGCTGATGGGAAGATTTCGGAAAGCTATCCTTTTAATCCGAACGGATCACCTTTCGGCATTACGGGACTTTGTACGCCTGATGGACGACATCTGGCCATGATGCCACATCCGGAACGATCATTTCTGAAATGGCAATGGGCATGGTTACCTGGTTATCTGAAGGATGGGATCAAGGAATCCCCATGGATTCAAATGTTCCGAAATGCTAGGGAGTGGTGCGATGGGGTGAAATTTGGGAGTAAGATTAAGTAAAAAAAGGAGTCGAAGAAATAATTATGACTTGTCCTAAAAGGAGAACATGGATTCTAAAGCATTTTAAGATAATTGTTCAAACCCGCCACCTCCTCAGAGATAGCCAAACGATTTATTAAGTTGTTTTAGAAACTGCGTTCCCTTCTATGTGGAGAAGGCAGTAGGCAGAATGCAGTACGCAGCGGGCAGCTTTACACAACGACTTTAATCGCAGCAAAGGGCGTCATTCCCGCCCCGTATCGGGGTACGGGGTAAACTCCAGCGGGAATCCAGGAAAACACTGGATTCCCCCGTATCAAGTACGGGGCAGGCTCAGTCAAGCCTGGAATGACAAACTGTATAAGACTTATGTTGTCATGTATAATTTTAAAAAGTGCTTTCTGCTTTCTGCCTACTGCTTTTCAGAAGAGGAATCTAAATTGAAAAAGTGGGATTCTTATCTATTAGCCTGGTGGAAACTTTCCAGAGTCCCATTCCTTTCCGTGGGGATTCTACCCTTGATCTTAGGATTTATATTGGCATGGCGATGGGGTTACAAAGGTCCATTCGGACTCTACTTGGTTTCATCGATGGCAGTCATCCTCATTATGTGGATGACCTATTATCTTGGAGAATGGAACGATTTGGAAGGAGATCAACTCAATCAAGATTTTAACCGGTTTTCAGGCGGTTCAAGGATCTTGGTCAAAGGCCTTCTTCCCATCTGGGTTTCGCTCCTGTTTGGATACGGATGTTTGGTTGGGGCGATGCTCACTGGATTATACATCTATCTCCGATATCAGACGGGTTCCTGGACCCTTCTCTTGGGAGGGATTGGCATCTTTTCTGGTTTTTTCTATTCAGGCAAACCCTTTCGATGGTCATACCGCGGAATAGGAGAAATTCTCATTGGTTTCTGTTATGGATGGTTACCGATCGCAACTGGATTCTATCTTTTTACCGGTTTCTTTAGCCATCAAATTTTATTACTCTCCATTCCGGTCGGTCTCTCCATATTCAACATGATCCTGATCAATGAGTTTCCTGATGAAGAGGCGGATCGGGCTGTTGGGAAAAAGAACTTGGTGGTCCGGTTTGGCAAAGAGAGGATGGGAGATCTTTACATTGGGCTCTCCATATTGATTGGCTTTTCCTTCGTTAAGGTAATGAAGACTTTTGGCCAAACTCCACTCTGGCTCTTTATTCTCTCAGGAATCCCGCTCCTGCTCATTCTTTGGAATCTTCTCCAGGTTTGGAGAGGAGATTATCGGGATTCGAAAAGACTCGAACTTCTCTGTCGAAATTCACTCTTCATCAATCTCTCGATCACCATGATCTTGACAATTCAACAGACAATCAATAAACTTGGCGATTTTCTGTAGCTTGCTTAAAAGACTACAGCTTAACCTCTCCTTCTCGACAGGGGGTGGGTGGGGGTGATAGGAATATTTCCCCCTCACCCTCGCCCTCTCCCGCCAGGGGAGAGGGTAGTACTAATGGTTTGGATATACTGTTGAGAGATAAAGATGGAAGATATTCAGACGATCATTGAAAAGGTAAAGACAGATCTTCAGGATGGGAAATCGGATGAGGAGATTTTTCAATCCATCCTTCATCATTTTGGAAGGGATCCAGAAATCGATCGTCAAGTGGTCGAATTAATGGCAGCCATTCCTCAGGTGAAGATTGCCAACCTCCTCCAACGAATGCTACAGGTTTCCAAAGAGAAAAAGGTTCAAAAGATCATCAAACGATCTCTCTATCGGTTGAAGAGCAAGGGAATTGCCGTCACGGAGATTCTCCCAGAAAAGAAGATCTCCATTCTCCGTCCATTACAAACGGAATCACCAAAAGGATTTGGAGGTGGTTTCGATTTTCTTGGTCAACGCTTCCTTTTACTGGTCATCCCTCATGCGGGTCGAGGGTGGACGGTGATGCAGGGAGTCATCAGTGATACGGAGGGGTTGATCGATTTCTCTGGAGAGGAGATGACCCGGAAAAGGTTTAAGGGGTTCTTTGAAGAGATTCAAGAAAAAAGCCCGTTCCCGTTGGTTGAGATGGAATCCTCCTATGTGGGATTCCTTTTCTTCCAGGCCTATCAATTATCCCTCGAGAAGAAAAGGACTCTCCCTCAGGACTACCTCCGCTTAAAAAATGAGATAGAGGGTGTAAAAAAGGTTTACGAGAGGCCGCTGATCTACTCTTTTCTTCAAGCCGATGAGATCTCAGGAGACGACCGGATTTTGCGAAGAGGAGGGGAACTTCTCAAGGCGGATGTGATCAACACCTGGAGGATTGAGGAAGAAGAGATCCGCCCCTACGCGGATGATGTATGGGAAGCAGAGGAGTCGAAGATCGTTCTTACTCAAACTCAGAAGGAGGCTCGATTCCAAGGAGTCTATCAAAAGGCATTGTCTGACCTCTTCACGAATGAGAAGAGATTCCTCTATCAACGAAGGTTGGAGGAGATGGCCTATATTTTTTTCAAATTGGGAAGAGAAGAGGAAGCAAGGATTTCTCTGGCAGTAGCGATCGATCTTGAAAAACCTTTGAATCCATTTCAGCCCAATCCTTTCCTCTTTCAGCTGGTGATCAAGTCTATCTTCACTCTCTTAAAAGAAGCCTATGAGGAAAAGGCAAAAGAGCCCTCTCTGATTGTAAAACCTTAACCCAATTGCGGAATGCAGAATGCGGAATGCGGAATAAAAACCCGAAATCATCAATCCGCAATCTACACTCCGAAATCCGCATTTGATATGACCCAAGTGATTGCTTGTTTCACACGTGAAGGAATTGCGTTGGCAACGGATAGTCGGGCGACCTGGTTCGACCAAACAGGGGAGATGAGGCATTTCAACCTGAAGAAGCTCCTTCGTTTGGGTTCCCACTCCGCAATGATCAGCGCTGGGGCAGGAATAGGGGTAGAGATGGGGTTGGCCTTCCAACAATTCCTTCAGAGGCAGGGTGAAGAGGATATTGATCAGATCGTCCGACCAGCTCTACCTTTTTTCACTGAACAATATGGAAAATGGTTGAGGAGGAGAGAAATAAAACATCCTCCCTTTCAGACAGAACCTGAAGCACCTCTGCCTTTTACCGGGGTCTATTTCATACTGGCGGGATATTCATTCAGGGATCGTACCCAACCCTTCCATCTCCACCTTTTGGGCAGTGGGGAAGATGGGATTTCAATAAAAATCTACCCGACCTCTCATATCATTTTGATACCCCGCTCCCTTTCCATGGAGAGGAGATTGGAGGCCCAGTGTGAGGGAGGGTCATCCCTGAATCAACTTCTCTCCCTCTGTAAATCCTTTCTTAGGAAGAGATCTGCAGAAGAGGAGGAGATTGGGCCGCCGTTCCATTTTGCTACCATCACCCCAGTTGGTTTTAAAGAGATTATGGACAAGGAGGTAGAGGGATGAAGAAGTGGGTCATCCTGATAGGTGCCATTGCTATTTTTCTCATTGGAGGATATTTTCTCCTTTCTTTCTTTGCGGTCAAATTCATCCAGGCCCGACTTGAACAGGTGGTACGCCCTGGATTAACCATTGGCGAGATCAAGATCAAACCCACCTGCCTCTCTGTCAAAGGGATTCGATATGAAGACCCCCTTTCAAAAAGGAGAATTTTTCTAATCGAAGAGATGAGAATCTATCCTGATCTCTACTCTTTTTTAAAAGGAACCTTAAGAATTCGGGAATGGATAGTCTTCCAGCCTTCCTTCTTCTTCTATCGTTCTCGAGAGGGTCACTTCATCGGTCCGTTGACGATAATGGGAGAGAGAGAGGAGGACAAAGAGATTTCTGATGAGAAAGAGAGAAAGGCAAAAGAGTCCATTACTATTAAGATTGATCGGTTTAGAATCTGGAAAGGCTCCTTCGATTTTGAGGATATGAAACCTGAGGGAGCTCCAGCAGAAATCCGCTTGAGAGAGTTGGATTTGGAATTAAAAAATGTCCAATATCCCATCATTTCTTCTCACTCTTTCATCGAATTGAAAGGGAAGATGAAGGGGAGAAAGAAAGAAGGGAGCATTTATACCGGAGGATGGATCGATCTTAAAAACATGGATATGGAAACTTCCTTTAAAGTTCGGGAGATTGAGATAAAGATCTTTGAACCTTACTATCGAAAGAGGTTTTCTGCAGAGATTGAAGCTGGTCATATCAATATGGAGGCGAAGATCGGTGTAAAGAAAAGAATGATCGATGCCCCTGGGCAGTTGGAACTGGTCGATCTTCAAATGAAGGAGGAAGGAACCCTCCTTTGGATTCCAGCGAAAATCCTCGTTTCTTTCTTAAAGAAAAAAGGGAATCGAATTCAAATCCAATTCCATATGAAAGGGAATATGGATGATCCCCAGTTTAGCCTTCAGGAGACCTTCTTAACAAGGGTGGCTGTTTCTCTGGCAGGGACCTTGGGTATTCCAATCCAGGTGGTAGGCGAAACAATGATCGGAGGTACTGGAAAAGGAGCTGAAGGATTGATAGAGGGGTTGAAGTCGATTGAGAAACTGTTCAAAAGAAAGAAGGAGGAAAAGAGATGAGTATTCTTAAAGACCTTGGAGTTCCCGCTTTTAAGGCTGGCGGGATGCCAACGATTGACATACAAACTTATGTACTTTCAGTGGGGGGTTTGGTGAAGGGAGAACGACATTTTTCATGGCAAGAGATTTTAGCGATGCCAAAGAGCAAGGTGAACTGCCGCCTCATTTCAGTTTCCGGCTGGTCGGTTCGAGCCGATTGGGAAGGAATAAGATGGAATGACTTTCTCAGAAAGATCACGGTCGATGCAAAAGCGAATCATGTACGGTTCACTACCGTTGGGGGAGGTTATTCGACAGTCGTCAATTGTAAGGATTTGGAAAATCCGAGAATTCTTTTGGCTTATGGCGTGAATGGAGAACCCATTGAACCGGACTATGGAGGACCATTGAGGATGGTTATCCCGAACCTCTGGGGATATAAGAGTTGTAAATGGTTGGGAAGGATCGATTTCATCGATCAGATGGAGGGAGGATACTGGGAGGATAGAGGATACACCCGGTCCGGCATGATCGAGTCTGGTTTTACTTTGGATATCAATACCAAAACCCGAAGGCCCATCAAAGGAGGGGAAGTCACTGAATTTTAAGTTCGGGGTTCAGAATTGGGAGTTCGGAGTTGAGAATTATTCTCTCCGAACTGTATTATTTGAGGAG
>Ga0187886_1002482_pt1 | contig 14787 bp, 14 predicted proteins | sample June2016WEW_20_1_FD_133001 | JGI IMG/M metagenome (GOLD analysis project Ga0187886, IMG submission 133001) | Peatland microbial communities from SPRUCE experiment site at the Marcell Experimental Forest, Minnesota, USA - June2016WEW_20_150 | ecosystem: Environmental > Terrestrial > Soil >... | reverse complement strand
GTGCCGCCAGACGCCCCGCCGGCCAACTATCACCCTTACCCTTCCCGCTTCCGGCTGCCGTACCATTACATGCATCCTATCACCGGGAAATAGCCTGATTTGAGGAAAGGAGGTTTATCATGGACTTAGCAGAACTGGAAAAACACGTGACCCTGATGGAAGATATCCAGGAGATTGAAAATCTCCAGATGAAATACGGCTACTACTTCGAGACACAGCGGAATGAGGATATCGTGGCCCTGTTCTCCGAAGAAAATACCGAGTCGGTCGAGATTACCGACCACGGCCTGTTCAAGGGCAAGAAGGGCGTCAGGACATTATATCTGGACTGGATTGCGGGCCGGGCTGACCCGACGCGTACAGGCGGACTGGCAATGCCCGGGGGTATGGTCTGCATCATGCAGCTCCAGGGCGTCATCGAAGTCGCTCCCGACGGCAAGACGGCCAAAGCCCGCTGGAACTGCTGGGATTTAGAGGCGCGCCCGTGGAACGGCCTGATGAGGAACTACTGGCTCCAGGGCTATTATGAAAACGAGTACATCAAGGAAAATGGCAAGTGGTTTTTTAAAAAGCTGCACTGGAACGACACTTTCTGGACTCCCTATGAAGATGGCTGGCTGAAGACGCCGCTGCTGGGCAATATGAATGAGCACCCCACCATTAAAGCCGATGCCCCACCCACCGCTTTTCATCCGTATCCGTCCGGCTTCCATCTGCCATATAGTTTCAAGCACCCGGTAACAGGCAAATGATACCAGATAAAACCAAAAAATCACGGGTGGCGCTGGTGCCCTGCGCTTCTTACGATGAGGAAGAAGTGCTCGCGGCGATGAAAACCGGCTTCGACCTCCTTGGCGGGATTGGCTGTTTCGTCAAATCCGGTGAAAAAATTGTCCTCAAGCCGAACGTGCTCATCGGCGCCAGCCCCGAGAAATGCGTCTGCACGCATCCGGCCGTTTTCCGGGCGGCGGGGAAGATATTACTGGAGGCCGGCGCCAGCGTGACCTGCGGCGATTCGCCCGGTTTCGGCGGCGCCAGCGTAAATATGTCTCTAGCCGGATTGAAAAAAGTGGCTGACAAGCTCGGCATAAGCCTGGCGGATTTTTCCCACGGCAGGGTGGTCATGCACCAGACGGCGCTTTTAAACCGGCGCTTTATCATCGCTAACGGCGTCCTGGACGCTGATGGGCTGGTCAGCCTGCCGAAGCTGAAGACTCACGGGCTGACCCGGATGACCGGCGCGGTGAAAAACCAGTTCGGGTGCGTCCCTGGCTTATTGAAAAACCAGCAGCACGCTCGTATGCCGGACCCTTTCAATTTCGCTACCATGCTCGTTGATTTAAACACGCTAATCAGGCCGCGACTTTTTATCATGGATGCGGTAATGGCCATGGAAGGCAACGGTCCCAGGAGCGGCCGACCCAGAAAACTGGGCGTCTTGCTTCTTTCCAGCGACCCCATCGCCCTGGATGCCGTGGCCTGCAAGCTTATCAACTTAGACCCTGCGTTGGTGCCGACCTCCGCGCCGGGTGAAAAGGCCGGGCTCGGCACATACCATGACGAAAATATAGAAATCCTAGGGGCAAACGTGGAAGATTATCTTTGTCTTGACTTTGACGTTGTCCGTAAGCCGGTCGTTTCCCATACCGGCGGGCGTGTGAGCAAATTTATCAAAAACCGTTTCAGCCCCAGACCTGTCATTAACGCGTCGCTGTGCAATCAGTGCGGAACGTGTGTCCAGCACTGCCCCGTCGACCCTAAAGCGGTGGACTGGGTCGGCGGTGACCAGTCCCGGCCGCCGGCTCATAACTATAACCGCTGTATCCGCTGCTTCTGTTGCCAGGAGCTGTGCCCCCAGGGGTCGATTTTCGTGCAGACGCCTTGGGCTGGTAAAATCCTTTTCCGTTAAGGCAGTTCCTCTTTACTTGTCTTATCCGACTTGCGCGTTAAGGGTAATATCCTTGATAATTTAACTATCCGGGACTAAAAGTATCTACGGAGGTCAATCTTGAGAAAAGTCGCTGTGGTTGGCGTGGGCGAAACGAAGTTCAGTGGTCCGCAACCCAAGACGCAGGTCGAGATGTTCGCCGAGGCCGCGACGGAAGCCATCGCGGAATCCAACCTGAAACCTAAAGATATCAAGGCCCTGTTCGTCGGTAACGCGCTGGGTGATTTCGCTGAGGGGCAGGGGATGCTGCCGGCCTATGCCGCGGAAAACATCGGCTGCCTGTACGTGCCTGCCAACCGCTATGAGGGTGCCTGCGCTTCCGCTAGCATGGCGTTGCGGGACGCTTTCATGTGGGTGGCCTCCGGTTATTACGATATCGTCCTGGCGGGTGGCGTCGAAAGGGCGGCCACCATGGGCACCGGCCTGGCCACGCGCACCTTCGCCATGTTCAGCGATGCCCGCTACGAATACCCGGCCGGGGTCACCTTCCCGGCGGTCTTTGCCATGCTGACCCATCTGTACGCTTCGAAGTACGGGATTCCCCTGCCAAAACTACGCGAGCAGATGGCTCGGGTGAGTATTCAGTCCTATAAACACGGCGCGGTCAACCCCAGGGCGCAGTTTTTCGGGAAAAACGCGGATATGACCGTGGAAAAGGTGCTCGGCAGCTTCGTAGTCTGCTCCCCGCTGACTCTGCACGACTGCTGCCCCTTCTCCGATGGCGCCGCCGCGGTAGTGCTGGCCTCGGAAGCCGTGGCGAAAAAGCTGACGAAGAAGCCGGTCTATGTCACCGGCGTGGGGCAGGCGTCCTGCGGCCCGCTTTGCAACCAGAGCGATTACCTGCCGCGTATCAGGGCGCGCGAGCTTTCATCGCAGGAAGCTTATAAAATGGCTGGCATCAAACCGTCAGACATCGACCTGTGTGAGCTGCATGACTGCTTCAGCATCGCCAGCCTGATTGCCACCGAGGGCCTCGGGTTTTTCGACTACGGCAAGGCCGGCGAGGCCTGGGAAAAAGGGGAGGCGGATATCGGCGGGAAAGTTGCGGTGAATCCCTCCGGCGGTCTGAAAGCCAAGGGACACCCCATCGGCGCGACCGGCGCCGGGCAGGTATATGAAGTCGTGAAGCAGCTCCGCGGCGAGGTGGAGCCGCAACGCCAGGTACCCAATGCTAAAAGAGGCCTGACGGACACCCTCGGCGGTGATGGTGGCACACTGGTCAACATGATTTTCGAAAGGGGCTGGTAGTCAAATGGAATACAAGCTGATTTTCAAAGACTATAACGAAGCTCTCAAGCAGGGCAAGCTGCTGGGGCTCAAATGCCAGGCCTGCGGCGCTATCACCGTACCGCCTAAAATGGTCTGCCGCCAGTGTACCAGCCCGGATATGACGGTCACCGAGCTTAAAGGCAGCGGCAAAATCCTTACGTTCACAACCGTGTTCGTGGCCGCGGAGGGGCGTGAGGCTGAAATTCCTTACGTTATCGTAATGGTGGCGCTGGACGATGGACCGTGGATAATGGGCAACCTGGAAGGCATCGACCCCAAGACGGCTTCGATGGAGCTCATCGGCAGAAAGGTGAAGATGGGCAGCAAGGTCTTTGCCGGGGATAAATATTCCGCCGGTGAAAGCGCCCGGCCGGTATTCAGCCTGGTGAGTTAAGATTGCTATGGCGGAGCATTATTCCCGGCACATTAAATTTGAAGGCATACTCAATTTCCGCGACCTCGGCGGGTATAAAGCGCATGGTGGTCGGACGGTAGCCTGGCGGCGCGTTTACCGTAGCGCGGAAATGATGAATATGACCAACGACGATTTCCGGCGTCTTACAGACGAATTACGGCTTACTTCAGTCATCGACCTGCGCAGTTCGCTCGAAAGAGAGAACCATGGCATCGGGCTGCTGTCTGAAGCCAGAATTAAATATCATCAAGTCTCCTTTCTCTCCGATGGCGGCGACCGTAAAGGAGACAGGATGCGTTACACCGATTTTAACAACATGGGGGAATTTTACGCTAAACTCGTGCAAGTGCAAGGTTTCGGCAGCCGGGTTGTCGAGGCACTGGAAATCATCACCGAACCGGGGAATCATCCACTGGTCTTCCACTGCGCCATCGGCAAGGACCGGACCGGCATTCTCGCAGGTATTCTTTTAAGCGCGCTAGGCGTCGGGGATAAAGATATTATTGCCGACTACATGATGTCCGCTCCCCATGTTCTGGTTATTCTCGAACGCCTTAAAAGCAAGCCGGAAACAGCCGAATTTGCGAACCGGTTTCCTGCCTTTGCCTGGGAAGCCGCTCCAATATCCATGACTTTATTGCTGGCCGCCCTTAAGAAAGAGTACGGCTCTGCCGCAGGATATTTAAAAGAGAACGGTGCGGACTCTTCCTTAGTAAAGCGTTTGGAACGGGCGCTGCTGGTCTGAGTTAGGCAAGTACCCTGTCATTCTGAGTCCCGATGTAATCGGGACGTGAGAATCCAAATGAGAAATATACCCCATCCACGAAACCACTATTACGTTTATATCTTGACAACTGCCAAGAATTCGGCTCTTTACACCGGCGTCACCAATGACCTAATACGCCGTGTTTATGAACACAGACACGATTTAATAGAAGGATTTACCAAGAGGTATAAGGTGCATAAACTCGTATATTATGATTTTGTTGAAGATGTCATGGCAGCTATCGCCCGTGAAAAGCAGATAAAAAGCTGGAAAAGACAAAAGAAGATAGACTTGATAAACACATTCAATCCAGACTGGCACGACTTATTTGATGAGCTGATAGGATAAACAGTAAAAGGGGTAGATTCTCACGTCGTTCCGACTGGGTCGGGACTCCTCAGAATGACGGGGTTATCACTCTCTTAAAATGCTCCTTGCAATCGTTACGCGCATTATCTCGGAAGTGCCCTCGTAAATCTCGGTAATCTTGGCGTCGCGGAAATAGCGCTCCAGAGGATAGTCTTTCGTATAGCCGTAGCCGCCGTGTATCTGCAGCGCTTTGCTCGTGACGAAGCCGGACATTTCCGAGGCGAAGACCTTGGCCATGGCCGCCTCTTTAACGTACGGTTGTCCTTTATCGTGCAGGTAAGCGGCGCGGTAGGTCAGCAGGCGCGCGGCGTCAATCTGGGTGGCCATATCGGCGAGCATCCACTGAATCCCCTGGAAATTCGCGATGGGCTGCTGGAACTGCTTCCTCTCTTTAGCGTAGTTCAGCGCCGCCTCGTAAGCGGCCCGGGAAATCCCTACGGCTTCGGCGCCTACCGTCACCCGGCTTTCATCGAGAGCGACCAGCGCGATGCGCAGCCCCTGGCTTTCTTCCCCGAGGCGGTCTTCTTCGGGCACGAAACAGTCCTGGAAAATAAGCTCGGTGGAGGCAAGCCCCCGCAAGCCCATTTTGTCTTCACTCTTGCCGACGGTAACACCCGGATTATTTTTATCCATGACGAAGGCGGTGATTCCTTTTTGCCCGAGCGTTTTGTCCACGGTGGCAAAGACAACTATTGTGCCCGCCCTGTCCCCGAGGCTGATGAAAAGCTTATTCCCGTTGATGACATAGCCACCCTTACGGCGCGCAGCGGTAGTCGTTATTCCGGAGGGGTCGCTGCCGGCTTCGGCCTCGGTCAAAGCGAAACAGGCCAATTTCTCACCGCTGGCGTGGGGCGGCAGGAATCTCTTTTTCTGCGCCTCCGTCCCGCACTGTATAACCGGAGCTATAGCCAGCGACAGGCTGACGCGCAGGTAGTTATCGATAGCGGCGGAGGCCCGCGCCAGCTCCTCGACAGTGATGCAGAGTTCCATCAGCCCTTTGCCGCTGCCGCCGTACTTTTCCGGTATCGTCAGCCCGAAAAGCCCCAGCCCCGCCATTTTGCGGAGTTCCGCGGCCGGGAAAGCGGCGTCCCGGTCTATCTGCGAAGCCACCGGCACCAGCTCTTTCTCGGCGAAGTCATGCAGCGTCAACTGCAACATTTTCTGTTCTTCCGTCAAATCAAAGTCCATGTTCGCCCCTGTTCTTTACTTTATCAAATTTATCGGCGATGCGCGCGGTTAGTTCCCTGGCAGCGCGCGACGGACTCATTTTTCCTTCCAGCACATCGTCCACCAGGCTTTCGATATACTCGCCGCCATCCAGCGCCCGCAACGCATCTTTAATTGTGCTTTCTGCGGCCTCCATGAGCCCCAGTTTCGCCCTTTCCCTGCGGCGCTTTTCCAGTTCGCCGCTTTTCCGGAGAAGCTCCCTGTGACTGGAGATGGCCCCGCCGAGCTCGCTCGTGCCTCTATCGTTAATGGCCTCGGTCAGGAGTACGGGGGGCTGCCAATCTCCGGGACGGTGTGATTGCATTTCCAACATCGCTTCGAGGTCAGCTTTCAGGCGGTCGGCGCCTTCTCTATCGGCCTTGTTGAGAGCGATAATGTCCGCCGACTCGATAATACCGGCCTTCATCATCTGGATTTCATCGCCGGCTCCCGGGACCAGCACCAGCACGGTGGTATCCGCCGCTTTAACGATATCTATCTCTATCTGCCCCGAGCCTACCGTCTCCACGAAGATAATGTCTTTGCCCATCGCCTCCATAACGTGAATCGCCCCCAGGGCCGCTTTAGCCAGTCCCCCCGCCCAGCCCCGCGTGGCCAGGCTGCGGATAAAGACGGCGGAATCGGCGCTGTGGCGCTGCATCCTCACCCTGTCCCCGAGGATAGCGCCGCCGGTGAGCGCGCTGGTGGGGTCGATGGCGATAACACCCAGGGTCATACCCTGCCGGCGGAAATAGTCGATAAGATTGTCCGCGAGGGTGCTTTTGCCCACGCCGGGCGCGCCGGTAACGCCGACGATATGCGCTTTACCCGTGTGCGGATAAAGGCTTTCCATTTCCGCCAGGGCTTCCGGCGACTCGTCCTCAATCAGGCTGATGAGCCGCGCGGCAGCCCGGACATTCCCCTTCAACACTTTAGCGGCAAGGCTCATTTGCACTCCGTGCAGGTTTGGTACATAAGAGTATAGCAGAAAGCGGGACGGAAGCGCATTCGGGGAGATACGAGCCTGGTACCGGCTGGTTTAACAAAACAGGGGGTCGCGGCATTATCGCAACCCCCTGTTTCTGTGCTTTTAATGTTTTACGTTATGACTTTTTTCTCAAAGCGGTTTTAATGTCTGGGGCCGTGCCCGCCGAAGTGACCATGACCATGACCATGCTGGCCGGGTAAGCCGTGCGGGAAGTAGCTCTGGTCGACGGTGCTCTGCAGTGCCATCACGCACTCCGAATCGACTTCCGGTAATTCTCCGTAACCCTCATAAACCCAGCCGCCTTCGGCTGCCTGGTTATCCACCAAGTAGTCAACGGCGTCGGAAAGAGCATCGCGCGTACCTTTACTCCATCCCTTTACAGCATCCAGGCCAAGGATGATGTAAGCCGTGGTTTGATAGTCGCTATCCCAGGAGCCATCTGCTCCCTGGTTGGCGAGCAGGTAATTCCGATACGAATCAATCGTCGTATGGAACATGAAGTCGCCGCCAATATCGTGCAGCGCCCAGAGCAAAGCGCCGTAGCTGCCGTTGGTGTAATCGTATCCACCGTAAGGCACGTTGACCCAATCGGCCGAACGCCTTATTAACTCTTTCGCTACATCATTAGCATATTTCTTAAAACCGGCAGCATCCGCAGCCCGGATTTGTGATGCCACGTCCCAGCCCGCCAGGGAAGCACGGGCATTGGTATCGAGAAAGCGTGATACGAGGCCTACCGCCGTGAAGTCCACGGTTACTACGGTATACCATTTCTTAGCCGTATCAAGGTAAGTCTTGTCCTTGGTGTCCTGGCATAAACGCACCAGGAATTCCACGTCCTGGGAATATGGTCGCTCAGTCGGCGCTGCCGCGTAGCGCTGCTTCAGGACGTTGCCTGCCTTTTTGGCTCCATCAAGAAAAGCTTTATTCCTGGTTTTCTCGTAAGCGGCTAATAGCCCGGTCGCCGTGATACCCTGGAGGTTGCCATTATCAAAATTCCCGTCTCCAACTAACCATTCCCAGTTATAGGGGATGGCTCCGGAGTTTGGCCCCTGCGTGGCCAGGAGGCGGTCGCCGCCTTTGTCAATGGCATTGTTTAAAACGCTCTTGCCATCGGGCTTGTTCGCCAGGGCGGGGAGGGATATTGTCAGGACCATGACCAACGCAAGTATCAGCAGTATTGCTAACCTGAAAATCCTCTTCTTCATTTAAATTTTAGCTCCTTTTCCTGATTATTGAAGCAAGGTAAAATTACTGTGCCGTGTGCCTGCGAGGTGCTTTATGCATTCGCCAGTTTAGTCATGTCATCTCGGCTACCTCCTTACCTGTAAAATGTGTCTCGGCCAATGTACTCCCGAGGACAGATATTGTTAAACTGCGAACAATCATAGTCCAAACCGTTCATTTTGTCAATGAAACAATTATGAAAGATCACGAGTGAGGAGGTTCAGTTGACCAACGGAGGCGCCGCTTTACGACGATTTATTTGTGGCTGTCAGCTGGCTGCCGAGCCTGGCCTCGAGCTCGAGTCCTTCCGGCAGCGTCAGGTCAAGTCCTTGCGTTACCGCCCGCTTGATACAGCTAACCGCCAGGGGATTATGCGATTTGATTTTTTTGGCCATTTCTTCCGCCTCCGGGAGCAGGTCGGCGCAGGCGACTACCCGGTTGACCAGCTTCATTTTCAATGCCTCCGCCGCCGTAAGCCAGCGGCCGCTTAAAAGCATATCGAGTGCGGCTGCTCCGCCTATCACCCTGGGGAGAGTCTGGCTGCCGCCCGCCGCCGGGATAATGCCCAGCCCCGGCTCCGGCAGGCCGAAACGGGCGTCGTCGGAAGCCAGGCGGATATCGCAGCAGAGGGCCATTTCCAGTCCCGAGCCAAGCACGAAGCCGTGCACGGCGGCGATAAACGGTTTTTCGATGCTTAAGAATAGCCCCCATACATCCCTTTCGAAGCGCGCCTGCCGGGCGATGACAGGCGAAGGGGCGGTCAAAAATTCCGTGAGGTCGGCGCCGGCGCAGAAGGCTTTCTCTCCCGCCCCTTTCAGTATAACGACCCGTACCTCCGGGTCGTCTTTAATCGCGCCGAGCGCTTCATAAAGCTCGTCCCGCATCTTGATATTGTAAGCGTTAAGGACATGGGGGCGATTCAGGGTAATCTGCGCCGTGCCATCCTGCTTTTCATATCGTATAGTTTCAAAACCGGCCATCATTACCCTTTACCCCATCTCCCGAGATATTTACCCAGGACCAGCCCGATGGCAAGACTAACGAAACACGCCTCCACCGCCTCGTGATGCCAGAAATCCAGCCATCTGAACCAAAAACCATTGTCTAACCTCTGGTGAAACAGTAACAGGACAGCTATAAATACTGATAGGACGGCTAGAATTTCAGGCAGGTGACTTCTTATGGCGGCTCTTCTGGCAAACGCTAATACGATAACTACCCCGATGGCCAAACCCGCTAAAAATTCAATCAGGCTAATTTTCACGGCTTCTCCTTTGTTATATCAGTGGGAACAGGTTGAAACGGAATCATTTCAAGTTTACGGCGCTTTATTTCCCCCTGTATTCCGGCTTTCTCTTTTCCAGGTAAGACCTGATGCCCTCGGTGCGGTCGGCAGTGGTGTGCAGTAAAAAGTAAAGGTCGGCCTCCAGGCGCAAACCTTGTTCCAGCGTCAGGTCCAAGCCTTTATTGATGGCCTCTTTAAGATATCTCAAAGCGATTGGCCCTTTAGCGCCGATGGTCTCCGCCAGCTTTTGGACTTCTCCATCCAGCGCTTCAGGTTCGCAGACCCGGCTTACCAGACCTATTTCCAGGGCTTCCCGCGCACTGATTATTTCCGCGGTCATTGACAGTTCCAGCGCTTTACCCTTGCCGATAAGGCGGGGCAGCCGCTGGGTGCCGCCGTCTGCGGGCATCTGCCCGGTGGCCGCCTGGAGCAGGCCGAAGTGCGCTTTAGCCGAAGCAAGCCTGATATCACAGCTTAAGGCCATCTCCAGTCCTTCGCCCAGGGCATCGCCGTTAAGCGCGGCAATGACTGGCCGGTCGATAGCGGCGATGCTTTCCGCAGGATGGTACTGGCCTTCTTCCCTGATATCCCCGCCGGCACAAAAAGCGCTGCCGCGGCCGGTTATTGTGACTGCGTAAATATCATCGTCCTGGTTGACTGACCGGCAGACCTCCTCAATCTCCTGCGCCATGGTGGGGTTCACCGCATTGCCCGTTCTGGGGCGGTTCAGCGTGATACTTGCGATGTGGCCCTGCTTACTGAAAATAATCGTTCGGTACGGCATTGGATTCTCCTGCGGGAAAACAGTCTGTTTAATCTTAAATCCGCCATCCATACAGCGTCAAGCTCGCAACACGTAAATTGGTTGAAAGCTGTCTTCTAGTACCCGGATTATGACATTATAAGTAGTTAGTGTATCATAGAATTAATAGAATAAATATTTAGTACCATGTCCTGTTATTAGCAATAAATTAAAGAACGTTAATACCGCAGGATTGTCACACTTGAAACAAAAAACCGTATGCTACTATACTAAGGTGCTAATCTCATTAGGTGACTAACCTTCTCCGTAATATCCGGTCAGGAAGTGATATGGAAAACAAATCAGGGCCCTGCCGTGGTGGTAAAAAGGGTACACCGGGCGCCGGTAAAATCCCGCGGGAAGGCCGTCCGGCACCGCCAGAACGCACCTCGTTCCCGCACTATAACCCCAATCCCGTTGTCGAGCTGGATACCTCCGGTAAAGTCCGGTATGTCAATCCCGCCGCTAAAAAGCTTTTCCCCGGCCTGTTGCGAGGAGGCAAAAAACACCCTTTCCTAGCAGGATGGGACAAGGTGATTGAAGGTATCTCACCCTCTAGACCGCACGTGCTCGAGCGGGAAATCGCCATGAACCGGCTCTGGTACCGTCAGACGGTTAACTATGTGCCGGCTCTAGGAGTCTTCCGGGTCTACGCCGCGGACATCACCGAGCGTAAATTGGCCGAGGCCAAACTCCTTCGTGCTTACGGCGACCTGGAAGCCCGTGTCAGGGAACGTACCCGGGAGCTTGGCCAGGCCAATAAAGCCCTGTTAAAAGAGGTCGATATACGTACACTGGCGGAGGCGACCGTCAAGGCCGAACAGCGGCAGTTCAACGATGTCTTGGAGGCGCTGCCGTGTTACCTGGTGCTTTTGGCCCCGGACTACCACGTGCCCTATGCCAATAAGTTCTTCCGCGAGCGTTTCGGAGAGTCTCACGGCCGGCGCTGCTTCGAATACCTTTTTAATCGTACCGAACCCTGCGAGGTCTGCGAAACATATAAAGTCTTGAAAAAAATGAAACCACTCGAATGGGAGTGGACCGGCCCGGACAGCCACAACTACTATATTTACGATTTCCCATTTAAAGCTATCGGCGGCTCAACCCTCATCATGGAGGTTGGCATCGATGTCACCCTGCAAAAGCAGGCCCTCGTTGAGCTGCAAAAGGCGCATGACGAACTGGAGATGCGCGTCCAGGAACGGACGGGGGAGCTAAAAGAGGTCAACCGACTGCTGCGGCTTAAAATGGTCGAACATCGGGATGCGGAGGAAAGAGAAAAGCTGGTAGCCGAAGAATGGCAGACGACCTTCGATTCCATCACCGATTTGGTCTCGATTCAGGATAAGGACTGCCGGCTTGTCAGGGTAAACAAGGCCTACGCCGATGCCGTCGGCGTGAGCCAGGAAGAGCTGCACCATAAAAAATGTTTCTCGGTGGTGCACCATACCGATTGCCCCGTGACAAATTGTCCCCATATCGAGACCATGAAAACAAAAAAATCGGTCACCTGTGAGTTGTACGAACCGAGACTCGGGCTTTATCTCCAGGTCACTACCTCCCCTGTTTTCGACGCGGCCGGCGAACTCACCGGTTCGGTGCATATCGCCAAGGATATTACCGAGCGCAAGCAGGACGAACAGGAGATGCTTCACCTCAACCGGCAACTGCGGGCCATCAGCGATTGCAACCAGGCTATCGTCCGCGCGAACGACGAACAGGCACTCCTTATGGATGTTTGCCGCATCATGTGCGAGGTAGTGGGCTACCGTATGGCCTGGGTCGGCGCGGTGGAACATGACGACGCAAAGTCGGTACGGCCGGTCGCCTCGTATGGCGATGATAGCGGATATCTCGCCAAGGCCAATATTACCTGGGCGGACACGGAACTCGGGCGCGGCCCCACCGGTACTGCCGCTCGAACGGGTAAGACTGACTTCTGCCAGGATTTTATCACCGAACCTAAAGCTGCTCCGTGGCGGGAAGCGGCGCTCTCACGGGGTTACCGTTCCAGCATCGCCATACCGCTGTCTGACACTGCGGGCAACATTTTCGCGGTATTCTCTTTATACGCTGGCCAGCCTAACGGCTTCACCACGGCTGAAATCGAGCTCCTGGAGGAGCTCTCCGGAGACCTCGCTTTCGGCATCAGCGTATTTCGCGAGAAGGTGAAACGCCGTCAGGCCGAAGACACTCTGCGCGAAACGCGCGACTACCTGGATAACCTGTTCAACTACGCCAATGCCCCCATCATCGTCTGGGACCCGGAGTTTCGCATAACCCAATTCAATCACGCTTTTGAGCGCCTGACCGGGCGCGCCGCTGCCGCTGTTCTGGGCAAGAAACTGGATATCTTGTTCCCGGATGATAGTCGGGAAAAGTCGATGAAACATATTCGTGAAGCCACTACCGGAGAAAGATGGGAGGTGGTGGAAATCCCCATAATCCATAAAGACGGGACGGTGCGTATCCTGCTGTGGAACTCGGCCAACCTCTATACCCCGGACGGCGAGACCGTGGTCGCTACGATTGCCCAGGGCCAGGACATCACCGAGCGCCGACAGGTTGAGGAAGCGATACACTTTGAACGGGACAGGATGATTGGTATTCTTAACTCGATGCCGGACGGGGTCGCCATCATGAACCGGGATTACGGCCTAGTATACACAAATCCGTCGATGCGAGCTCAATTCGGCGATGTCGCCGGACGGAAATGTTACCAGTACTTTCACGGTCTCAACGACGTCTGCGGGGCGTGTACCAATGACGAAGTTTTCCGCGGCAAGGCCGTGAAACGGGAAATACAGGTGACAAGGACCGGCAAGACCTATGAGATTACGGATGCGCCACTGCAAAATGCTGACGGCAGTGTTTCCAAACTGACGATATTCCACGACCTTACCGAGCGTAAAAAGGTTGAGCAGATGAAAGACGAGTTCATCGGCCTGGTCTCCCACGAGCTCCGCACGCCGCTGACGGTGATAACCGGCTCCCTGCGGACGGCCTTGTCCGAGGGAGTGCCTGCCGAGGAAGCAAACGAGCTCATCAAGAACGCTACCGAGGGCGCCGACCAGCTGGCCGCTATCCTGGAGAACATGCTGGAGCTTTCGAGGTACCAGGCCGGACACCTTAAACTGCGTATGGAGCCGGTGAGCATTTCCGGCACCGCCCGCAGCATCATTAATAAATTAAAAGGGCAGGGCGTGAGCCACCAGTTTTCTGTTGATATTCCGGGCGACCTTCCCCCGTTGGAGGCCGACCCTGTGCGGGTGGAAAGAATCGTTTATAACCTTGTAGAAAACGCCACCAAATATTCGCCCCCCGGCAGCCAGATAAACGTTTCCGCCCGGGTGGAAGGGGATTTCATCGTTACCGCGGTCACTGACCATGGCCCGGGTATCTCTCCGGGAGACCAGGCAAAATTATTCGAGCTATTTCAGCAGCTGGAAACATCCCGTCGCCCGACCACGGGGGCCGGGCTCGGCCTGGTGGTATGTAAAAGACTGGTGGAAGCGCAAGGGGGATGGATTAAGGTGGATTCAGCGCCGGGGAAAGGCTCGACATTCTCTTTCGCACTCCCGAAAAGCGCAGCGCCGCTATAATCTGACGGCGGCAGCCTGAAATTTCAGCGGTCTATCAGCGCCTGTATCCTTTTTATCATCTCGTCGGGCTGAAACGGCTTGGCTAAAAAATCGTTGGCGCCCAGCTGTATGGCATCATTGTAATTTGAGGCGCTGGCGCTGAAGGTGATAACCGGCAGTTGGGAAAAACAGCGTAGTTGCCGGAGCACCTCAAAGCCGTCCATTCCGGGCATGATGATGTCAAGCAGCATAATATCAGGCTTGGCCGATTTAACCTGCTCCAGGGCTTCCTCACCGGAACAGACGGTGATGACGTCATATCCGCGGAGTCTTAAATCGATGGCAATGAATTTCAGCACCTTCGGGTGGTCATCCACCACGAGAACGCGCCGTTTTTCCGGATTATTGTCTATCAATTAATATCCCAACCCGCAATTTTTCAATCGCTTTAGCTAAATTTAATTAATTATAACGTTAACCCTGCAAAAAAGTCATAAATAAATGTGCTAAAATTATTGAATATATATAACATTTTTTAACACTTGACCGTTCTCGATGAAAGGAGCTAGCTGTGGAGCAAGGTAAATATGGCAAATTCTTCACCAAAGAACCGTTGATGAAAGGCCCGTTCGGCCACCCCAAACCCCTCTATTTCAGCGGCGACCGCGGCGGCGATATCAACTTCGGTGTGCTATGGAACTACATCACCGCGCCTTTCCGCATGCCGGAAGGACCGCATACCCACCCTTTTAACGAGGTGTGGATGTTCCTGGGCGGCGACCAGTCCAACGTCAAGGACTTCCACGCTGAAGTGGAGGTCTACCTGGGCGAGGAGCAGGAAAAACATATCATCACCAGCATGACCGTCCTGGAAATCCCGCGCGGGCTGGTGCACTGCCCGCTAATCTTTAAAAAGATAGATAAGCCGATT
>Ga0187886_1002481_pt1 | contig 14801 bp, 10 predicted proteins | sample June2016WEW_20_1_FD_133001 | JGI IMG/M metagenome (GOLD analysis project Ga0187886, IMG submission 133001) | Peatland microbial communities from SPRUCE experiment site at the Marcell Experimental Forest, Minnesota, USA - June2016WEW_20_150 | ecosystem: Environmental > Terrestrial > Soil >... | reverse complement strand
GGAAGAGAATGACCAATATCAATAGGATTAATCCCATACTGTTGCTCCTTTCTTTATCGCTGGCGGTAAGCTACGCCAAGAGCCGGCCCTTTTTCTATGGGGTCAACACCCCATAGCGCCCGCACGGTGTCCCGCCGTATCGTCATGCTATGAAAACTCCTGAGACTTTTTCAAACAGAAAAAAGAACATAAACATATGCCATGCTCCCCTGCGGTACATACTCACCGCACTGGCTGTCTTCGGAACGTGCTTCGTCTTGGACAAGGCCGTTTGCCGTGCCGAGCCGTCCGACACCGGTGATGAGCAAGGGGTCCAAGTGCTCACACGCGGGCCGGTGCATGAGGCGTTTGCGGGAGTCGTCACGTTCAATCCCGAGCCGGGCGTCGTGGTGCCTAAAGCGCCGCCGGAGATCATCGAGGAAGTGCCGCCGGATGAGAGACCCGAGGGGGCCAACGTCACGTGGATTCCCGGCTACTGGGCCTGGGATGACGAACGGAACGATTTCCTTTGGGTGAGTGGCGTGTGGCGCGCCCTTCCGCCGGGCCGCCAATGGGTGGCCGGCTATTGGGGGAAATCCGGGCAAGGCTTTCAGTGGACTTCCGGGTACTGGGCTGACGTTAGGGTGAGTGAGACTACCTACTTGCCCGCACCGCCCGCAACGGTCGAAGTGGGTCCCAACATTGACGCACCTTCGGCAGACTATGGTTGGACGCCGGGTTGCTGGGTCTGGTATCAAGGCCGATACGCTTGGCGCCCCGGGTACTGGGCCGCCGGCCGGTTGGATTGGGATTGGTGCCCCGCCTATTATGTCTGGACACCGCGCGGCTACGTCTTCGTCGATGGCTACTGGGATTACTCGATCGAGCGTCGCGGGGTTCTGTTTGCGCCGGTGTACTTCGAATCAGGTGTGTATGCCCGGCAAGGCTATTACTACTCGCCAAGCATTGTGATCGATCTGGGTGTGTTCTCTGATCATCTGTTCCTGCGACCGCGTTACCACCACTACTACTTCGGCGACTACTATGCCGCCAGCTACTACAGCGGAGGGTTCTATGCGTCGTTCTCGTTCCAATCCAGAGGCTACGGCTACGATCCGATTTATGCGCATCAACGCTGGGAGCATCGCCAGGACCGTGAATGGGAGCACCACGTTCAAACGACATACGAGTATCGCCGCGATCATGAGGACGCGCGGCCGCCGCGCACATGGGCAGCCCAAAGAAGTATCAGCGCGAGCGCGAAGTCCAAAGATAACAGCCTCGCGGTTGCCACGTCATTCGACCAACTGTCCAAGAAAAAAGACAGTCCCATGCGATTCCAGCCGGTGGCCAAGAAAGAGAAACAACAGATTGCCCAGCGAGAGCAGGAAGTAAGGAAATCCCGCGATGAGCGGCGAACGCTTGAGGCATCTGCCGTGGACACGTCAAACGCCAAGCCTGGCAAGCAATCCGCGCCGTTCACAGCGAAACTTCCCAGATCTCCAATTGTGGCGAAGTCATCCAACCAGCTTGGAAAAGACCAGGCTCCACCCAGTCCCCATAAGACCCCAAAACCAGATTTCAAGGTCGGGCCCAAGCCCGAAGCGTCCACCCCTGAGCCAAATGTGAACAAAAACAATCGTCAATCTGAACCGCCCAAGCCTGAGTACAAGGAGAAGCCCGTTCCCTCCAAGCCTGATTCCAAGCCCGAGACAGAGCAGCCCGCGAAGCGCGAAGCAAAACCGGAGACAGAACGTCCCGCCAGGGAAAAGCAGGGTGAAAGTGACAAGGGCGGAACACGCCCCGAGGACAAAGGCCAGGAGAACAAAGGTGAAGGACAACGGGCGCCGTCGGAAAGATAGGCTGTTCCGCCACAATCCCCAACAAGAAAGGAAACGCATGAAAACCAAACTCCCCCTTCTCGCCATCGGCAGTGCGCTGCTGCTGATCGGCTGCTATGATGATCGTCCTCGCGGATACGTCCGCAGTCCGGCCGTCGAAGCTTCGTACACCTATGTGTATTACCCCGATGCGGAGGTGTATTTCGAACCCCATCGCCATGTCTATTATTGGTCGGAAGGCGGTGCGTGGCGTTCGGGCGCACGTGTGCCGCGGAACATCGTGTTGCGTTCATCTGTGAGGGTTGATCTCGATTCGCCTGAGCCGTACAGGCACCATGATGAAGTGAGGACGAAATACCCCCGTCACACGGAAGAAAAGGAGCGCGGGCGCTAGCTGCTCTCGGCTGTTTTCTCCGTCGATGAAATCTTCTATGGGTGAACACCCTATAGCCTGACTTATTCATGAAGTTTTGCGCAACGAACTGCCCCTCACCTTGATCCTCTCCCCGCACGCGGGGCGAGGAGATTTCCCCTCTCCCTTTCCAAGGGAGAGGGGCTGCCCGCCGAAGCCTCGGCGCAGGCGGGTCAGGGTGAGGGTTCGAACTGTGACAGACTGTCGAGGTTTCAAGCGCATCGTGAATAATCCGGGATAGCGCCCGCCCGGTTTCCCGGCTTATCGTCAAACCATGAAAACCAATCACAAGAAGAAGGCACTGACGTTTGGTGATTTGATCGCGGCCGTTTACGGCGCTCGCGGCAACTGAACGCGATGTCCATTGGCCAGGCTCTTACTCGCGGACTGTCGCCCGCTGCCGCTCACGTTGTCAGATCAACTCGATTCCGCCCTCATGGTAGTTTAGGCATTGGGATAGTCTGGAGAACATTGTCGTAACTGTCGCTCAGGAGCGTGTTGTCGTTGCTTAACATGACCTTCTTGGGTGTCGGATCGTCTAAGCGTACCCAAGTTAGCCAAGTATCCTCCTCAGATTTGTCTCCAACGAGACGAGAGAACTGGGCACAGAAAGCGTATGTTCCCGGTTTGGAGACTTTGCCCGCACATCGCCCATCCGCATCGGTCTTGATTGCACGAAACTACCTTCGAGCATGGCAGTCGCGTCATGGTGGCGACGCGCACGGAATCGCATCCAACCTCGTTGATGATGAGGGAAAGAAACGATTCGAGTTTGAGTATGAATCCGGTCGAGGTCGCGGAGTGAAACTGACGCGCGCGGACGTGCGCCGGGTGTTCTGCATCGGAATCAAGCTGTGAAGTCCGCTATTCCTCGCCCCAAGCAGGCCGTCAACCGCGCCCGCTCACGTTGTCAGTTCATCGTGATTCTGCCCCGGTCAACTGCTAACTTGACCTGCAAGGAGTTTTTTGGTTCTAATTGGGCGGACTTTTTATGCCGAGTCAAGCTGACAACATTAGGTCTAGGGCTTTCGAGATTCTTGGCTCCCAGTTGGAAGGCACTCGGTACACCGAAACTCGTGCGACGGATCGCTGATTTGATACCCGGCATCAACCCCAAGTCGATTCCAGCCATTATATGGGACCTAGACAAGAGATTCCCGGACAAAGTCTACAAACCTGCGCGGGGCGTATTCCGCGTAAGAAAATTCGTAGAAGATCAAAATCAACCTGCTCCCACTCCTCCTGTTTCTGTGCCTGTCCCGGCTCGTATTGAAGAAAGGGCTTTTTACGAGGCAGTTGCGGACTACCTTATGAAGGAGCTTGAAGAATGCACAAAGGCCATCCCACTAGGCGGAAATAGGTTCCGGGATAAATGGGGAACGCCCGACGTTATTGGCGTGCTCAAGGCAAGCCCGACAGACGTCTTAAAATTCTCGGAGCAAATTGTTTCTGCGGAGATAAAAGTCGATTCTGCTGATCTTATTACCGCTTTCGGACAAGCCTGTGCATACAAACTGTTTTCGCATAGGTCATATATCGTTGTCCCGCGGAATTCACCGGCTGAGGACATCGCTCGCCTTGACGCCCTGTGTCTTATCTTCGGTATTGGTTTGATTCTCTTCGACGCTAGTAACATCTCTGCCCCGGACTTTCAAATAAGGGCGAGGGCTGTGAGGCATGAGCCTGACATGTTTTACGTAAACAAGAACATACCCGATGATGTGCGGTAATCACGTCTGGGCTTTGCTGGCAATCGCGGCACGCACCGCCGTCTGAGGCGATTCGACCGGCGGAATCTCCAACACGGTGACGTAGCGCGTTTCCTTGCCGTCTTGGAAGTTCCACGCATAGCACCGCTTGGCTTTGGGATGGCCGGTGATCGAGCCGCTTCAAGTTCCAATTCGACGGTATCCCGTGGCTCGCGCAAACGCCCGAATCCATTTGCCGCGGAAGCGCGGGAATTTATGCGTGCCCGCTGGCGTAGAATGGCAGCGGCCAGGTTCGCGGTCAGGCCACCAGCAACAGCCTGAGCCGGCGCGGTGTGGCCAGTTGTAGGCGTGGCACCGGCACGGCGGAACACGGCTGCGGTAGCCACCGTAGGCGTCGCGTCGCGGCGGAATGTCGGAGTGCCCGCCATGACGGACACAGCGAGAGTCCCCCCATATGCTCCAAGCGCGGCACGGTAGGCCGTCGGCTCTCACAGCCTGACAGCGCCGAATTTCTCTAGCCGATTGTGAATACATTAGTTAAAGCGCGGCGCGCATTGCCCTTAGTCCAACTGCGGGCACGCTGTGTGTAAAATGTGTCACGTCTCACCACCACGTAAACAGGGTGTTGAAAAAGTCATTTTTCGCAGAAAAACCATGCGGGTTTCTTAGGAAATCTGAACATCGTTTTCGCAGAACGGGCCTTTTTCACCAGCCTGTTAATGTTACCTAAATCGTCAATTATCGAACCTTAGAATTTGCATCGTAACTGAAGCCAAAAATGCACGATTCGCTGGCTTTCCGAAATCGCCGCTTCCAAGCGGTCGTCGCCCGCCGCCGTTCACCTGCCTTCGTGGCGTAATCGTGCCGCTGTGGGTCGCGGTGGCTTTCTCGCGTGCCGGACACCGCCCACCGAAACGGTGTCCGGGTATATGTTCGGGTATATTTCGCCCAGTGGTGTGTTGCGAGTGTGCCGCCGCGTGATTGCAGAAGCCCTTGCAAGACAATGGCAGGTAGCTGGTGCGCCCAGTAGGACTTGAACCTACAACCCGCTGATTAAGAGTCAGCTGCTCTAGCCAATTGAGCTATGGGCGCATCGCACCAGCAGGCGCGCTAAGGTAGCAAACCGACGGGAAGCCCGCAAGCGCCTGTTCGTCAAACTTCGAAGCGAGAAAACTTTTCCCCGATGCGATTCCGCCGGCGGATTACTGCGTCACGCTCATGACCGCATGCACCTGCTCGATCGCGTCTTTCACGTCATCGCGGATCTCGGAGTCGGGATCGTTCGCCAACGATTGCAGGATCAGCAGCCCGCGCTGCGGCGACTCAAGATCGGTGATCGCGTCAATCGCCGCTTCGCGCACTTCCTTGGGTTGATCCGCGCGGACCGCCACGGACAGAATGGCGAGCTTCTGGTCGTCCTGATTGTCAATGTCCGCCAGCAAACTCAACACCTCCGTCTTCAGTTCCGGATCACTTTCCATGGAGAAAACCCGGCCCAGAGCGGGGATCGCTCCCGGAGTTCCCACGTCGCTGATCTTGTAGATCACCTCGGCCCGCGCGGAGAATTCGGTATTTGTCATGTACTCCAGTTCAAGATTGGCAATCTCCTGCAAGGTCTCCTGGGTGTCCTGCGCGCTCTCCGCTTCCGGCATCGGCGGAGCCGTCAGCACGCCATCAACGGACGATGTCGCAGACGAAGAGTGCCGGGATGGTGTCTTCGCTTTTGTCACCGACTGAGTTCTGGGTGGTGATGCGGTCTTTGCAAGCTCGGGTTTTGAGGACGGCTGAGGCGCTTCCTCGGAAGCGGGCTTCGAGCAGCCGACCAATGCTGCTATCGTCAAGCTCGCAACCAGCAGTTTCAAAATCGAATTCGTTCTTTGCATATTCTCCTTTTCGAGTCGGCCCAGCATACAGGTCGCAGGCCAACTCGTCCAGCATGATAGACAATCTGCGCGCGCAAACTGTTGCGATGTTGTCTGAAAGCCGATCCGAATCAGGAATTCTGCGCTGGGCCCGAGATGAAGCTGCGTCGGTGAACTACGGCAACTCGGTTGCGCCCATCAAGTAGCGGTCGCATTCGCGGGCGGCGACGCGGCCTTCGTTGATCGCCCAGACCACCAGACTCTGGCCGCGGCGCGCGTCGCCGGCGGCGAACACGCCTTTGATGCTCGTGGCGAACTTGCCATACTCCGCTTTGATATTGCTGCGGTCGTCGCGTTCGACGCCAAGTTGCTGCAAAAGTTGGTCCTCTGGCCCGAGGAAGCCCATCGCCAGCAACACCAGTTGCGCGGGACGCGTCTGCTCGGTGCCGGGGACTTCCTTTGGCACAAAACGGCCTTTGTCATCCTTCTGCCACTCGATCTGGACGGTGACAATCTCTTTCACATGGCCGTGTTCGCTGCAAACAAATTTCTTCGCCGTGATGCAGTACTCGCGCGGGTCGTCGCCAAAACGGGCGGCGGCTTCCTCCTGTCCGTAGTCGAGCCGGTAAATCTTCGGCCACTGCGGCCAAGGGTTGTCGGGCGCGCGTTCCAGCGGCGGTTTCGGAAGAATCTCCAGTTGAGTGAGACTCTTGCAGCCGTGCCGCAACGCTGTGCCCACGCAGTCCGTGCCGGTGTCGCCACCGCCGATGACGACGACGTTCTTGCCCTCGGCACTGATGAAGTTGCCGTTCTTGCTGTTGTCTAGCAAGGCCTTGGTGTTGTGGTGCAGGAACTCCATCGCGAAATGGATGCTCTTCAGCGCGCGGCCTTCAATCGGCAGCTCGCGCGGCTTGGTCGCGCCCGTGCAGAGAATGACGGCGTCGAATTCCGTGAGCAAGTGTTTCGCGGGATAATTGTTTCCCACATCGGTGTTGGTGACGAACTTGATGCCTTCTGCGGCCATGATATCGACACGGTGTTGCACGACCTTCTTATCGAGCTTCATGTTGGGGATGCCGTACATGAGCAAGCCGCCGATGCGGTCGTCGCGTTCGAACACGGTGACCCAATGGCCTGCCCGGTTGAGCTGCGCGGCAGCGGCCAGGCCGGCGGGGCCGGAGCCGACGACCGCCACTTTCTTGCCGGTGCGTACCTTCGGCGGCTCGGCGATGACCCAGCCATCGTCGAATCCCTTGTCAATGATTGCGCACTCGATGTTCTTGATGGTGACAGGCGGTGCATTGATGCCCAGCACGCACGAGCCTTCGCACGGCGCGGGACAGACGCGGCCGGTGAACTCGGGGAAGTTGTTGGTCTTATGCAGCCGCTCGAGCGCTTCCTTCCACAGCCCGCGATAGACAAGATCGTCCCACTCGGGAATCAGGTTGTTGATCGGGCAACCGCTCGCCATGCCCGCCAGCAACGAGCCCGTATGGCAGAACGGAGTGCCGCAGTCCATGCACCGCGCGCCTTGTTCCCGCAGTTTGTCCTCGGGCATGTGCTCGTGGAATTCGAGCCAGTCCGCGACGCGCCGCTTCGGGTCGCGATCTCGCGGAAGCTCGCGCTGATACTCCATGAATCCTGTGGGTTTACCCATGGCTGCTCTCCGGGAGACGCCCCTCACCCCGACCCTCTCCCCGCGAGCGGAGAGAGGGGATTTCCTCTCCCCCAGTCTTGGGGGAGAGGATCAAGGTGAGGGGGCATGTCGTTGTCGCCATGATCAATTCCCGCCGATACGCGCCAGGTCGCGCGCGTTTTCCTCGAACGCGACGTTAATGGCTTCCTCGCCGCTCAAGCCGGCCTCCTTGGCGCGCTTGATCGCGTCGAGCACGCGCTTGTAATCCTTCGGCATCACCTTCACAAACTTCGGCACCATCTCCTCCCACAACGCCAGCACCTTCCACGCGCGTTTGCTCTTTGTGTAATCGCCGTGGCGCTGAATCATCTGCCGCACCTGCTCGATCTCGTCGTGGTCTTCCAGTTTCTCCAAGCCAACCATCTGCTTGTTGCATCGCGTGGCGAAATCGCCTTTCTCGTCGAGCACGTACGCGACGCCGCCGGACATGCCGGCCGCAAAATTCCGTCCCGTCGGCCCGATGACCACCACGCGGCCGCCCGTCATGTACTCACACCCGTGATCGCCCACCGCTTCGACGACGGCGTGAACGCCGCTGTTGCGGACGCAGAACCGTTCGCCCGCCATGCCGCGAACGTACGCTTCGCCGCTGGTCGCGCCGTAGAACGCGACGTTGCCGATGACGATGTTCTCCTCGGGCACAAACGTCGAGCCTTCCGGCGGATAGACGATGATTTTGCCGCCTGAAAGTCCTTTGCCGAGATAATCGTTGGCGTCACCTTCGAGCGTCAGCGTCATGCCGCGCGGGATGAACGCGCCGAAGCTCTGCCCGGCCGAGCCTTTGAAACTGAGCTGGATCGTGTCGACGGGCAATCCATTCGGACCGTGGCGTTTGGTCAGTTCGCTGCCGGTGATCGTGCCGACGACGCGGTCGGTGTTGTGGATCAGGAGATTCGCCCGCACTTTCTCGCCACGTTCCAACGCCGGTTCGCACAGGTCGAGCAGCACCCGCACATCGAGAGACTTTTCAATCCCGTGATCCTGCGGAATCTGGCAATAACGACCCACGTCGGGCGGCACGTCCGGCTTATACAGAATCTTCGAGAAATCCAGCCCGTGCGCTTTCCAGTGATCCACGGCTTTATTCACCGAGAGTTTGTCGGTGCGCCCGATCATTTCGTTGATCGTGCGGAAACCGAGTTGCGCCATCAGCTCGCGCACCTCCTGCGCGACGAACCGCATGAAGTTGACAACGTGATCGGGACTGCCCGTGAACATCGCGCGCAGCCTCGGGTCCTGCGTCGCCACCCCGACGGGGCACGTGTTTAGATGGCAGACGCGCATCATGACGCAGCCCAACACGACGAGCGGTGCGGTTGCGAAACCGTATTCCTCCGCGCCGAGCAGCGCGGCGACCACGACGTCGCGGCCCGTCTTCAGTTGGCCGTCGGTCTCGACAACGATGCGGCTGCGCAGATTGTTCAGCAACAACGTCTGGTGCGTCTCCGCGAGGCCGAGTTCCCACGGCGCGCCGGCGTGTTTGATGGAGGACAGCGGCGACGCCCCCGTGCCGCCGTCGTGTCCGCTGATGAGCACGACATCGGCATGCGCCTTCGATACACCGGCCGCAATCGTGCCGACGCCGATCTCGGCAACGAGCTTCACGCTGACGCGGGCGTCGCGGTTCGCGTTCTTCAAATCGTGGATCAACTGCGCGAGGTCTTCAATCGAATAAATGTCGTGATGCGGCGGCGGTGAGATAAGTCCGACACCCGGTGTCGAATACCGCACCTTGGCAATCCACGGGTAAACTTTCGCGCCGGGCAGTTCGCCGCCTTCGCCGGGCTTCGCGCCCTGCGCCATTTTGATTTGCAATTCCCTGGCATTGACGAGGTAATGGCTCGTGACGCCGAAACGGCCCGAGGCAACCTGTTTGATGGCGCTGCTCTTTGAGTCGCCGTTGGGTAACGGTTTGTAGCGCTCCGGATCTTCGCCGCCTTCGCCGGTATTGCTCTTGCCGCCGAGACGGTTCATGGCAATGGCCAGCGCTTCGTGCGCTTCTTTGCTGATCGAACCGTAGGACATCGCGCCGGTCTTAAAGCGTTTGACGATCGATTCAACGGACTCGACTTCTTCAATCGGGATCGGTGTCGGCGCGAAGTTGAGTCCGAACAAACCGCGCAGGGTGCAGAGATTCTTGGACTGGTTGTTGACCAGGTCGGAGTATTCCTTGAACACCTTGTAGCTGCCGGTGCGGCAGGAGAGCTGAAGCTTGTGGATCGTGTCGGGGTTGAACAGGTGAAATTCGCCGTCGCTGCGCCACTGGTACTGGCCGCCGGGATCGAGCACTTCACCGTTGACCTGGCGATCAGGGAACGCGTGGTTGTGGCGCAGCAGAACTTCGCGCGCGATTTCGTCGATGCCGACGCCTTCGACACGCGAAGCCGTCCACGTGAGGTACTTGTCAATGACGCTGCCGTTGATGCCGATCGCCTCGAAGATCTGCGCGCCGCGGTAGCTCTGAATCGTCGAGATGCCCATTTTGGCCGTTGTCTTGACAACGCTTTTGCCGACGGCCTTGAGGTAATTCTTCACCGCCTTTTTGTGATCCATGCCCGTGAGGATTCCCTGGCGGATCATGTCGTCGAGGGTTTCGAACGCCAGATACGGATTGATCGCCCCCGCACCGTAACCGATCAGCAAGGCGAAGTGATGGACCTCGCGCGGTTCACCCGATTCCAAGATCAAGCCGGCACGCGTGCGAGTGCCTTCACGGATCAGGTGATGATGCACCGCCGACACGGCCAACAGGGCGGGGATGGGCGTGTTGTCTTTGTTGATGCCACGGTCAGACAGAATGATGAGGTTCTTGCCTTCCTTGATGGCCCGGCTGGTTTTCCCGCAGAGATCATCCAGCGCGGCCTCCAGACCTCTGCCGCCTACGGATGCTTTGAACAAAATCGGGAGCGTGACCACGCGGAAATTCGGCGAATTGATGTGGCGCAGTTTCTCGAATTCTTCGTTCGAGAGGATCGGGCTTTTCAGCTTGATCTGCTGACAGCTTTGCGGTTCAGGCTTGAGCAGATTGCGCTCCGGGCCGATGGTTGTCTCCGACGACGTGATGATCTCTTCGTGGATGCCGTCGATCGGCGGATTGGTAACCTGCGCGAAAAGCTGCTTGAAATAGTTGTAGAGAAGCTGCGGCTTGTCCGACAACACAGCGAGGGGCGTGTCCGTGCCCATCGAGCCGATGGGTTGCACGCCGTCCAGTGCCATCGGCAACATCACGATGCGCAAGTCTTCGAACGTGTAACCAAAGGCCTGTTGACGCAGTGTCACAGTCCTGTGGTCGGCCTCGTGAACGTGCGGCGGCTCGGGCAAGTCCTCCAGCGCGACGAGGTTTTCCTGCAGCCACAGACGATAGGGGCGCTCAGTGGAGATCTTGTGCTTGAGTTCTTCGTCAGCAACGATCCGTCCCTGCTCCGTGTCGATCAGGAACATGCGGCCCGGTTGGAGTCGCCCTTTCTGCAGGACACGCTCCGGCGGTATATCCAGCACGCCAACCTCGGAGGCCATAATGACATGGTCATCCTTCGTCACGTAATAGCGAGACGGACGCAACCCGTTTCGATCCAACACCGCGCCGATACAAATTCCATCGGTGAACGCAATCGAGGCCGGACCATCCCACGGTTCCATCAGGCAACCGTGGTACTCGTAGAACGCCTTCTTCTCGTCGCTCATGCTTTCGTGCCCCGACCACGGCTCGGGAATCATCATCATCACCACGTGCGGCAACGAGCGGCCCGCAAGCACGAGGAACTCCAGGCAGTTGTCGAACATTGCCGAATCGCTTCCGTCCTCATTGATGATTGGCAGAAGCTTCTTGATGTCGGCGCCGAACAGGTCGGATTCAAACAGGCGTTCGCGCGCGTGCATCCAGTTGATGTTGCCGCGCAGCGTGTTGATCTCGCCGTTGTGCGCGAGGTAACGATACGGATGCGCACGGTCCCAACTGGGGAAGGTGTTCGTGCTGAAGCGGGAGTGCACCAGCGCCAGCGAGCTCTCCATCAACGGACTGTCGAGGTCCGGATAAAACGGCACGATCTGTTCGGACATGAGCATGCCTTTATAGACGATGGTCTTGTACGACAGGCTGGCAATGTAGAACTGGTTGCCGCCTTTGATGCCCGAGTAACGAATCCCCCGTTCAGCGAGTTTGCGGATGACGTAGAGCTTGCGCTCGAACGCCATGTCATCCGTCAGCTTCGGATCGCGGGCAATGAACACCTGCCGGACAACCGGCTCTGAGCGCAGCGCGGTGTATCCGAGCAAGCCATGGTGGGTCGGAACCGAGCGCCAACCGAGCAACCGATTCCCTTCGGTGGCGACGATCTCCTCGAAAAGCTTCTCGCACTTGTAACGCTCAACGGAATCGGCCGGCAGAAACACCATGCCGACGCCATATTCGCGCTCTCCGGGGAGTTGAATGCCCTGGGCCGCGCAAGCCCGCTTCAGGAAGGCGTGCGGCTTCTGGAGCAGAATGCCCGCGCCATCGCCCGTGTTCGCCTCGCAGCCGCACGCGCCACGGTGGCGCAGATTCGTCAATACCGTCAGCGCGTCGCTAACGATCTGGTGGGACTTCCTGCCTTTGACGTTGACGACGAAGCCGACACCGCAGGCGTCGTGTTCGAGCCGCGGATCGTACAGGCCATGCTTGGGAGGTAAGCCGATGGAGTTCATCATCGTTGGCTCATCCGACAAAAATAGCGTCCTTCGGCCAATCAGCGCTCACCACGCCATGGCGCATGTTCACCAGCGGCACGTAATTGTGGAAAATCCGGATCGGGCCGAGCAGGCGAATCGTGGAAATTTCCTCGATCGAATCGGGTCCATGGTTCTTGCGCAGGGAAGGGACGATCTTGCCCTGGACGTTCTCCACAATATCCGAGTCGTTTTTCCCCTCGATGATCATCACCAGCGCCACGCGTCCATCAATCTCGGCAATGTGCGATTCGTAAATCAAGTCCGTGAAAATGGTGCGAACGTTCGGCTCGCTCTTGATCTCGTCGGTGATCTGTTTCACCGTGATGCCGATGCGAAACTTGATGACGTAAAGGTGGCGCGCACCGAACGTGCTGGTACCGCTTTCCTGCATGTCCAGCGCGGCGAAGTAGCTCAACAGCCCTTCCTCTTCCAGTTTCTTGCGTTTACGGCGCGCGGTCGGCGTGGGCACACCGGTGAGTTTACCAATCTGGTTGTCACTCAGCCGCGGGTCTCGAATCAGGGCATTGACGATCATTTTCTCCTGATCGTCGAGACATCGCTGCGATTGACCGTTGTCCCTCGAATAATTCATGAACTTCCACCTCTCGACATTAGTTATATCAACTTTTAGCATATTTTGACCTAAATGCAACATAAATTCTTTGAAAGAGAACAATTCTATACACTGGCAGTTTGATGTTGACGAATGACGAATCTGCGCCGATTTTGGAGGGAATAAACCATTAAACCACGGAGGTCGCACCATGAAGGTCGAGACGCAACTTTCACTTTTCCTCGAGAATAAGCCCGGCACGCTGGCGGCGGTCTGCCGCGCCTATGCCGAGGAGAAGATCAATATCCAGGCCATCTCGGTTTCCGATGCCGTGGACCACGCTGTGGTGCGCGTGGTGGTCAGTGATCCGCGCCGTGCCGTGCACCTGCTCGGCGAACGCGGTGTGCTGGTGGTGGAACGCGATGTATTGATGCTGGAAAGCCGGAACAAACCCGGCGAACTGGCCCGTATCGCCCAGACGCTGGCCGACCACAAGGTCAACATCGAGTACGCTTACACCGCCACACTTCCTGGGGCTTCCAAGGGCGCGATGATTCTGCGCGTGGACAATCTCAAGAAAGCCGAACGCGTCCTCAAACGGCGTTGACGAACCCGGCGTTTACCGCTTCGCCTCGCGGATAAATTCGGCGATGGGCTTGCCGTCCACGTAAACATTTTCCAACACGGCCTCACCGCTCTTGATGCGAACGACGACGTACGTGTTGTGGTTGGGCGGCACACTGGATATATATCTGGCATGATCCGCACACATCATTTCATCACGATAGAATCACTTCTCCGGGCCAGGGATTCCGCTGAGAAGTGCCCCAAAGCTTGCTGACGTAGTCGATGGAGAACAAGTCCTGCAGCGCATGCAGCCAGTAGGCGCCGGTATCCGTGAGCGCTATCTCATCTTTCCGCTCGATCAAGAGCCCGAGGAAGGACCACGGTCTCAAATACCTCCCATAGACTGCGTCAAAATCCTCGTAGAAACGTCTTTGAAAATCAGTCTTCTTGAACCTCGTCTCATAGATTCGCCAATAGAGCCAACCGGCCATCTGCATCCGTTTTGAGAGTTCCAGCGAAAGGGCAATCGGCATCCGCCCCTCTTCCAGCGCACGTATATACTCAAGAACGTTGAAAGTATTGAGGTAGAAGATATCGCGGAGATAGGAGCCAGCACCGGCGCCCAAGCCAAGGTAGAGGGGGACTGTTACGGAGCAGTACCTGGGGACACCGGCTCGAGTAAAGGCCCAAACCGAGGTCTGCTCGTAGCCGGCGTCGTAGAAAGTCTGCTCCAGAACTCGAAGCATTCGCCGTTTCTGCAGGAGATTATAGCTTCGGTAGCGGTTCTGTTGTGCCATCTGCGGCCATTTTGTATAGGGAAAACTGAAGAGCGGATAGGCCGCAATTTGATCCACGCCTATCTCGATCAGCGTCCTGGCTGCCTGTCTGAGTTCGTCGCGGGTTTGATCGGGTAGTGCAAAGATGAGATCCACATTGACGCATTTGAAGCCTTTGCCGACGGCGCGCTCGATGGCAACCCTCGCCTCAGCAGCCGTGTACGGCCGGCAGAGCGTGCGCAGATGGCGATCCTGGAGCGCCTCGACGCCAATGCTCAGATGCTCCACGCCCATGGCCGCGATGCTATCCAAGTTTGCAGCGTTCAGGTCGTTTGGGTGGCTTTCCATATGGATACTGCACTGCATGTTGAACCTGTGATAGATGTGGTTCAGAATCCTGGCCAGTCCGGTCTGGAGCATCGTCGTGGGTGTGCCGCCGCCGATGTAGAAAGAAGTGACGGGCCGGCTTCCGACGATCTCGGCATACCGATCGATTTCTCGAAGGACAGCTTCCGCGTATCGTTCCGCCACGGCCGGGTGATAGAGCTCCTTATTATAAGGACAGTAGGGACAGATTTGGCGGCAGAAGGGAATATGGAGGTATAATCCGAGACTATCGATGTCCTTAAAGCGTGGCACGAGAGAGAAAGTCCCGCTTCTCAGGGCAAGTTTCTTTTCGTTGAACAGCAATCCATTTAT
>Ga0187886_1002480_pt1 | contig 14802 bp, 9 predicted proteins | sample June2016WEW_20_1_FD_133001 | JGI IMG/M metagenome (GOLD analysis project Ga0187886, IMG submission 133001) | Peatland microbial communities from SPRUCE experiment site at the Marcell Experimental Forest, Minnesota, USA - June2016WEW_20_150 | ecosystem: Environmental > Terrestrial > Soil >... | reverse complement strand
CCCGTGAAGCTCGTCGTTCGAGAATCCTGTGGGGCGGCTCGCGGGGCCGTGAGTTGACCGCCCGCCCAGCACAGCGCGAGACGCAACATGGAAGTGCACACCGAGTTCATCACCGTCTGGCTCGGCATTGCGATCATGGCTTGCGGCAGCCTTATCGCTCAGAACGATACCCGCCGCGAAATCCGGTTACACTTTGAGCGTGCTCAGACCGCGCTGAAGGCCAGCCAGCTCGAGACCGCCGCCGATGAGTTCCGGCAGATTCTGCGGCTGGACCCGAAAAGCGCAGCGGCGCATGCCAATCTGGGGATGATCGCGTACCGGCAGGCCAACTATGCGCAGGCCGTGCAGTCGTTCGGCGTGGCCCTGAAGCTCAATCCCTCGCTTTGGGATGCGCAGGCATTTCTGGGCCTCAGCCACGCGCGGTTGGGCCGCGGCCTGGAGGCGAGGCCCTACCTCGAGCAGTCTTTTCCGCATATTCAGAACCAGGGTTTTCGCATCGAAGTCGGTCTGGACTTGATCAGCATCGCGCAGGAAACGAACACGCTCGAACGCGCCGTCGAAGTGCTTCGGGACTTACAACGAACGAGCCCGAATGACCCCGAAGTGCTATATGTCTCTTATCGGGTCTATTCCGATCTGGCCGCGCGCGCACTCGAAACGCTCGCCCTGGCGGCGCCCGAATCTGCCCGCCTGCACCAGATCCTCGCCCAAGCGGCGTTAACCCAGGATGACGTGGAGGGTGCCATCGCCGAGTACCGCAAGGTGTTGCAGATCGATCCGCATGTTCCTGGAGTCCACTGCGAATTGGGGCGCGCGATCATTCAGGCCTCGCAGGACGAAACGGCCCGGCAGGAGGCACAACGCGAGTTCGAAACCGAACTCGCGGCCAACCCGCGCGATGCCAACTCCGAGTACTTACTGGGGCAAGTGTATTCGCTGAGATCCAACCTGCCGATCGCGGCCGAGCATTATTCGCGCGCTCTCCAGTTTCGGCCCGATTTTGTCGATGCCCACCTCGCGCTCGGGAAGATCCTGAGTTCAACGGGGCGCTCCGACCAGGCGTTCGTGCATTTCAAGGAGGCCGCTCGCCTGGATCCGAGCAATGAGATCGCCCATTACAGGCTCGCGCAGGCCTATCGCAAAGCCGGGCAAATCGAAGACGCCGACCGCGAGCAGGCGGTTTTTCAGAAGCTCCGGGAATCGCATTTGCCCGCTCATTCCGTCTACCGTCAAGGCGGAAACAAGCCGACTGACCCAGACAAGCCTGATCCCCCCGACCGCTGACGCATTGTGGCGCCGAGCCCCACCGGCGAGCTGATGAAGCGTCGGCACTCGTGCCGCCGCAGGTCCCAAATCGATCACTTCGATGCAGGCTTCAACTGCCGACATTCCACGATCCCGTTGCCTTCCCTCATCACCACCAGTTGATTGGCCGCGACATTATCGAATTCCTCGACCCCGCCGTTCGTCCAGCGCACCGTCACCCTTGCCGCCTTCTCGCGTCCAAGCCCGAAATGCAGTCGGCGATCGTTCACTGAGTAGAAGCTCGCCTGTGCCATCACTTCCTGCGCTTGCCGGCGACCGCCATACTCCGCCGTTACCCTCGATCCAATCGCACTGCGATTCGATTTCGTGCCGATGAGCTGCACCTTCAGCCAATTCCCCGTCGGGTTCAGATCATTGCGCAGAAGGCTTGGCGGCTCGTTCATGTTCCACACCAGCACGTCCATATCGCCATCGTTATCGAAATCGCCGCAGGCACATCCTCGACTCGAATGAGCATCCGCAATGCCCGGACCCGCCTCCGCGATCAGTTCCTCGAACTTGCCGTTCCCCAGATTTCGGAAGATCAGCCGCGGCGAGCGATAAGCATACTGCGGGAACCTCGCCGCCACTTCCGGATAAATGCTGCCCGTCGCCACCAGGAGATCCGGCCAGCCATCGTTGTCAAAGTCGCACATGAGCGTTCCCCACGAAACATAGCGCGTCTCCACGCCAACTCCGGCACGCAGCGAAACGTCCTCAAAGTAGCCTTTCCCGTCGTTGTGATACAGCACCGGCGTGTCATCCGTGAAGTGCGTCTTGAAAATATCGAGGCTGCCGTCCAGATCGAAATCCCCGATCGCGACGCCCATGCCGGCCTGCTCCATCCCGTCCTCGTTGAGGGCCGTGCCGCGCTCCAGACCTTCGTCGCGGAACGTGCCGTCATGACGGTTGCGAAGTAAAAAACTCGGCGTCGAATCGCACGCGACGTAAATGTCGGGCCAGCCGTCGTTGTCGAAATCCGCGGAGCTTGCGGTCAGCCCATAACTGCCGCCCAATTTCGCAATGCCGGAATCCACGCTCACGTCCGTGAAGGTCCCGTTGCCGTTGTTTCGGTACAGCTTGTGGTGCGTGGCTGCCAGGCCGCGCGGTCCGCAGTTCACGGGCACGTCTTTGAAGCGGCAGAATGCGCTGGCGCCCGGCTTGGGAATCTTGGCCTGATCGAAGTCGAGATACGTGGCCACGAAGAGATCCAGATGACCGTCGCGGTTGTAGTCGATCCAGGTGGCGCCGGAGTTCCACTGAGTCGTCGGTTCCATCAATCCCGCTGCTTTTGTGACATCGGTGAAGGTGCCGTCGCCATTATTGCGATACAGCACGTTCTGTCCCCAGTAAGTGATAAAAACGTCTTCAAAGCCGTCGTTGTTGTAGTCGCCGATCGTTACCGAATTCGCCCACCCCGCTCGTTCGAGTCCAGCCTTTTTGGTGACGTCCGTAAACGTGCCGTCGCGATTGTTCTTGTAGAGCCGATTCGTCGCGCCTGGCGGATTTCCATCCAGCCGCGTACCGCTCAGTACCAGGATGTCCAGCCACCCGTCATTGTCGTAATCAAAAAACGCGACTCCGCACCCCAGCACCTCAATGATGTAATCCTTCTGGACGACACCGCCGCAAATGGTCGGAGCCGTCAGTCCGGCCTGGGCCGCAATGTCGGTGAAGTGCGCGTTGAACGGGATGCCCGACGGTTTCGCGCGTGGAGCGGCAGTGACGCCGCGTGAAGCAACGCCCTGCGCCAATCCCGGAGCCGAGGCCATCAGCGCCATCCACTCGCGGCGAGAGAGGACCGGGCTGCATAGCTGGCTTGGTTTCTTAATCGCCACACCTGATTATACAGTTACAGTGGTGCTGGGTAAAGTACTTTGTGTGCTCTGCCAACCGCCGTGCTGTCAGCGAGTTGCAGCGATTTTTGCCTTGCCGCGATTTGAACGGCGACTCGCCGCCGGAGACTGCTCGGGGGTGGCCGACAATGGTGCATAATACAGTTACAACAGCGAAAAGACACCACACCATCGTCTGACTGATCTTCCCCCTCGGCTTTTGAGGTAACGCATTCACCCATCAGCAATTGGCAGCGCGGCGGGCGCTTTGGTGTAGGCATGTAAGTGGCTGCAGTCCCCAACCGGTCCTCCCCGCCCGCCATCCTCCTTCGCGAAAGCTTTCGCCAGCGCGGTCAGGCCAAGTCGCGCACCCTCGCCAACCTCTCCCATTGGCACCCCGCCCGCATTGAAGCCCTCCGCCGCGCCCTCCGCGGCGACTTCGATCACCCCACCGCCGAACCCACCAGCGGCCCCGTGTTTGGTCTGCTGTATGCCCTCAAGCAACTCGCCGATGCCATCGGCCTCACCGCCCCTCTGGGCAAGACCCACCTCGCCAAGCTCGCTTTGTTCCTGGTGCTCGCTCGGGTGGCTCACCAGGGTTCGCGCTTGTCCGCCGTGCGCTGGGCCGAGGATCATGCCGCCGCCAAGGTGCTCGGCCTTGGCTCCTTCGACGAGGACGACCTCTATGCCGCCCTCGACGATCTTTGCGTCCGCCAGCAGTCGATCGAACAGGCCCTCTACCGCCAGTACCTGAAACGCCGCGGCAGCCCGCCCACCTTGTTCCTCTACGGCGTCACCAGCAGCTACCTGGAGGGCCAGCACAACGCTCTGGGCGATTACGGCTACAACCGCGACGTCAAGCGCGGCAAACTGCGGATCGTCATCGGGCTGCTGGCCGACCGCGCAGGCGAACCGCCGGCGGTGCGGGTCTTCGCCGGCAACACCGGCGATCCGGTCACGGTGGTGGAGCAAATCCGGATCGTAAAAGAGCAGTTCGGGGTCGAGGAGTTGGTGTTTGTGGGGGATCGGGGGATGGTCAAGAGCACGGGCAAGCAGGCGCTCCAAGAGGCCGGGCTGCGCTACATCAGTGCGCTGACGGATCCGCAGATTCGGCGCTTGCTGGGGGAAGGCACGCTGCAGATGGGCCTGTTCAGCGAAGCGGTGTGCGAAGTCGAGGCCGACAGGGTGCGCTACCTGCTACGGAAAAGCGAGGCCGAGGCTGCGCGGGAGCAGCACCGGTTGGAGGACAAGCTGGCCAAGCTGGCGGGGAAGGTCGAGCAGCGCAACGAGCAGGTGAACCAGTCGCCGCGCTGCCAGCCGGAAGCGGGCCCGCGGAAATTGCAGGTCTGGGTGGCTCCTCACAAGCTGACCGGCCTGATAGACCTGCGCCTGGAGGGACGGACGGTGGTGCTGGAGCGCGCCCAGGCGGCCATCGACCGGGCCATGGAACTGGCGGGCTGCTACGTCGTGGTGACCGACGTGCCGAAGCAACAACTGAGCGGACAGGACGTGCACGACAGCTATGTGAGCCTGCAAAAGGTGGAGCGGGACTTTCGGCAGATGAAGACCGGGTTGCTGGAAGTGCGGCCGGTGTTCGTGCGCAAGGAGAGCCGCACGCGCGGCCACATCTTCTGCTGCCTGCTGGCGCTGAAGCTGAGCCGGGAGATCGAGCGCCGGTTGCAAGTCGCTTTCGGCACCACCGACCAGAATCCGCACGCCGTCACCACCGCCGGCGCGCTGGCCGCGCTGAGCCGGCTGTGCCTGCTGGAATACCCCGTTGATGAGAAAACTACGCTGCCGCGCTTGCCCAAGCCGGATGCGCGACAGAAAGAGATCCTGAAAGCGCTCGCCATCCAGCTTCCCGAGCAGTAGAGAACGTAGGCAGAACCCTGACCCGCCTGCATTCTGGCAAGCCCAACAGAACAATCCCGTTCCGGCTCATAATCCGCTCACAGCGAGAGGGAAGATCCGTCTGAGCTTCGCACGCTTGAACTCTCCTGCGTCTATTCTGGAGCAAAACGCTCAGAGAGTCCGCTCTGTCCCAAGGCAGTCCGCTCTACGCGCCTCAGTGGCATTGACAAATTGGTTCAATCGCCATATACTTAATCTGCGCAGGTTGCCAGTCACGTGTTTAACCAGGGCCTCGTCCATCGACACGCGGTTGTTGGCAATCCGGCACGTCTCAATTCAACTGTGCGAGGTCGATTGCCATCGCGACCATAATCAGTATTGGCGAACTTCTCTGGGATGCCCTAGCCGGAGTCGAGTACTTGGGGGGCGCCGCTTTGAATTTTTCGGTGCACTCCAGCCGGCTTGGCCATCGCACCGTCCTACTCAGTGCCGTCGGTGCCGATGAGAGAGGCCGTCGCGCCCTCAACGAAGTAGCGGAGTTTGGATTAACAACTGCCTTCATACGGACAGTCCCCGACGTCGAAACAGGCCTGGTCTCTGTGACGTTGATCGACGGCCAGCCCCAGTACGAAATCCACCGTCCCGCCGCCTATGATCACGTCCATCTCACCTCGGGCGACTACGATGCGCTCGCAAGCTTGGACCCCTCCTACATCTACTTCGGAACACTCAGCCAGACGGCTTCCCAAGTGAGGACCACCACCGAGCGCTTGTTGGCGCGAAACCCGACGGCAAGCCGCTTTTACGATCTCAACCTCCGCAAGAATTGCTACAACCGGGAGTTGGTCCGAACGTTGATGGCGGAAGCCGATTACGTCAAGCTCAACGAGCATGAGGCTGAGGTTGTCATGCGCATGCTCGGCTCGCACAAACGCTCGCTCGAAGAGTTCTGCCGCGTGTATGCTGACGCTTTTCGCTGGAAAGGTGTTTGCGTCACCCGCGGGCAGTGCGGATCCGCAATCCTCCTCGGCGATGAGTACCACGAAGCGCCCGGTTACCCGGTCCAGGTCGCCGACCCCGTGGGAGCGGGCGACGCGTTTGCCGCAGCCCTGGTGCATGGCATCTCGGAAGGCTGGCCTCCGAAAGAGGTCGCCGATTTTGGCAATCGCCTCGGCGCGCTGGTGGCAAGTCGCAAGGGAGCCATTCCGTCGTACGAGCCGGCTGAGATTGCTGCCCTTCAAGGTCTGCCCGCGAGCCCGGCTGATATCACGGCCCGCGTGACTCAACGGTAACGCCATGACACTCTCCTCGGCACTGATCAAAAGCACAATCGTTGCGGCACTCGGCGGTCTTCTCTTCGGATTCGACACCGCGGTTATCGCCGGAACCACCGATGCCCTTACGCGGACACTCGCTCTGTCGCCGGGCGGCTTGGGTCTCACGGTCGCAAGCGCGCTGATCGGAACCATTCTGGGCGCGGCGCTCGCGGGCTTCCCGGGAGATCGATACGGAAGGCGAAACAGCCTCCGCGCCATGGCCGTCTTCTACATCGTCTCGGCCGTGGGGTGCGCGCTCGCCTGGGACTGGTACTCGTTCGTATTTTTCCGATTTGTCGGCGGTCTCGGCATCGGAGGATCCTCCGTGCTCGGCCCCATGTATATCGCGGAGATCGCGCCAGCCAAGTGGCGCGGGCGCCTTGTCGGTTTGTTCCAGTTCAATGTGGTGTCCGGCATTCTGCTCGCATACTTATCGAACTACTTGATCGGACGCCAGGGGTTCGGCGACACAGAGTGGCGTTGGAAACTCGGCATCGCATTTGTGCCGGCGGCGCTCTTCTTCGTGATGTTGTTCGCCATACCCCGCAGCCCGCGCTGGCTGGTGAGCAAAGGACGGGTCGCCGAAGCGCGCGCCGTGCTCGAGCTCATCGGCGAGGAAGATATCGACGCGGAGCTGAAGCAGATCGCCCAGTCAGTGGATCTCGAGCACGGCGCCGCAAGAGAACCGCTGTTCAACGCGAAATACAGACTACCGATCTTTCTTGCGGTTTCGATCGGCATGTTCAACCAGCTTTCCGGCATCAACGCGATTCTGTACTATCTGAACCACATCTTCGCCGAGGCGGGATTCAGCAAGGTTTCGGGCGACTTGCAGGCCGTAGCCATCGGCGCCACAAACCTCGTGTTCACCATGATCGCGATGTCCGTGATCGATCGTTTTGGACGCAAGAAGTTACTGCTGATCGGCGCTGTCGGCACGGCGCTCTGCCTCGCTGGCGTGGCCTCCGTTTTCCTGTCGGGACACCACGCCGAACTGTTGGTCTGGCTGTTAGTTTCTTACATCGCATTCTTTGCTTTCTCCCAGGGCGCAGTCATCTGGGTGTATCTCAGCGAAGTATTTCCTACGCGCGTGCGGGCGAAAGGCCAGAGCTTGGGAAGCTTCACGCACTGGTTCATGAATGCGCTCATATCGTGGAGCTTTCCGATGGTCGCGGCAAAATCGAGAGGCGCTCCGTTCGTCCTGTTCTCAGCGCTGATGATGGTCCAATTCCTGGTGGTGTTATTCATCTATCCCGAAACGAAGGGCATCACCCTCGAAGACATGCAGAAGAAAATGGCGGCCCACTAACGCCGCCAGGTACCCTGTGGTTGGAGGATCCTCGTGTTCCGATCTGTCCTGAAGCTGCTTACTCTGGTGACCTTGGCCGTTCGCGCTCAGAATCCGGCGATACCCGCCGCTTACGATCAGCCCTATCGCCCACAGGTCCATTTTTCCCCGCACCACAATTGGACCAACGACCCGAATGGCCTCGTCTACTTCGAAGGCGAGTACCACCTGTTCTTCCAATACAACCCGTTCGGAGATCGATGGGGACACATGAGCTGGGGTCACGCCTTCAGCCGCGATCTCGTGCACTGGCAGGAGTTGCCCGTCGCCCTGCCGGAAGAGAACGGCGTCATGATCTTCACCGGCAGCACGGTGGTGGATAACAACAATACGAGCGGGTTCTGTACCGGCGGCAAGCCGTGCCTGGTGGCCATCTACACGGGGCACACACCGAAAATTGACACTCACCCAGCGCTACAGACACAGAATCTCGCGTACAGCAATGACCGTGGCCGCACGTGGACTAAGTTCACCGGCAATCCGGTGCTCAATCTGAACCTCCCCGATTTTCGTGACCCTGGCGTGTTCTGGTCTGCGCAAGGGAAGCGGTGGGTGATGGCGGTCGCGCTGCCCCGGGACCGTCGCGTACGGTTCTACGGATCGCCGGATCTCAAGCACTGGGATCTGTTGAGTGAGTTTGGTCCGGCGGGCGCAACCGGCGGTGTCTGGGAGTGCCCTACCCTGTTCGAGGCGCCGGTTGAGGGAGAGAACGGAGGAACACGCTGGGTTCTGAAGGTGGGACTCAACCCCGGCGCGCTCCAGGGCGGTTCTGGCGAACAGTACTTCGTCGGCCGGTTCGATGGCACTCGCTTCGTGAATGAAAACCCGGATTCACAGACGCTCTGGACGGACTACGGCAAAGACTGTTATTGTGCACTGACGTTCAACGGCCTTGCGAAGAGCGATAAACCCGTGATGCTGGGCTGGATGAATAACTGGCAGTACGCCAACCAGGTTCCCACCAGCCCTTGGCGAGGGCAGATGACGGCCCCGCGCCAACTGGCACTCCGGAAATATCGCGAAGGGCTTCGGCTTGTTCAGCAGCCCGTGGTGCGCCATTCAGAATCGAAACAGAAACATCTTCGGCTGTCAGACCAGACCGGGAAAGAGATCAACCAAGCGCTTCGCAATAATCCCATCGTCCGTGAGCCATTTGAGATCCGTGCCACCCTGTCGCTGGGCGCGGCCGATGAGATCGGATGGAAGCTGCTGGGTTCTGATGGCACCGCGACGACGGTCGGCTACGACAAAAAGCGTCAGGAACTGTTCGTCGACCGCGCGCATTCTGGCGTGGTTGACTTCAGCCCTTACTTTCCCACTCGCACCGCGGTACCGCTTCCTGCCAGCGACTCACTGGAACTCGACATTCTGGTTGATCGATCTTCCGTGGAAGTGTTCGCGCAACAGGGACGAGTTGCCATCACAAACCTGGTCTTTCCTTTGGGCGTCAGTCAGACCGTCGAGTTCTACAGCCGCGCCGCGGAGGCCGGCCCGATCGCGGTGGACCTCTGGAATCTCGATTCCATCTGGGCAACCGGGGGACGTCTGAAACCTGTCACAAACAGCCGGTAGTGAGTTACCGAGCGTCACCTGAAGGAGGGAATCTCATGCAACGCAGGGTATTTGTTGGCGCCGTTTTCACAGGACTCGGAACGACCGGTCTGAGCGCAAGACCGTCGAAGCCCAAGAGCGGCGATATCCCGATGCGCACGTTCGGCAAGACAGGCGTGAAGCTCACGGTGTTAGCTCAGGGCGGCGCACGCATGGATCTGTTTCCGGATATCGAAGCCGCTCGAAAGCACGTCCGCTACTTGTACGATCTCGGGTTGAACTACTTCGACTGCGCTCACGCGTATTGGGATGGCCAGGCGGAGCAAGCCTACGGTCAGGCACTGTCCGATGTTCGTAAGAACGTCTTCATCACCACTAAGTCAAGCAAACGAACCAAAGCGGAAGCCGAGAAGGAACTGGATTTATCGCTGAAGCGCCTGAGAACCGATTACGTCGACTTATGGCAGATGCACGACGTCAGGACTGAGCAGGACATCGCCCGTATTTTCGGCCCGGGCGGGGCGATTGAAGCTTTCGAAGCGGCGAAGCAGGCAGGCAAGTGCAGGTTCTTCGGCTTCACCGGTCATTTCGCGCCGGCAACGCACCTCGCCATGCTGAAGGCCTACGACAAGTGGGATTCCGTCTTGATGCCGCTGCACGCCGCGGATCCGGCTTATCTGAGTTTCGAGCAGAACGTGCTGCCCGTCGCCGTCGAACGCGGCATCGCCATTCAGGCCATCAAGATTTTCTGCAAGGGTTACCTTCTGCGGTCGCTGAGTCCGGTGGATTGTCTGCGATACGTGCTGAATCTGCCGATCCACGGTGCAATCGCCGGTTGTGGCACGCACGGCCAAATGGAGGATAACATCCGCACGGCGCAAGATTTCAAGCCGCTGGCGCCGTCGGAAGTCGACGCGCTGCGCAGAAAGGCGATCTCCGGGCGCGGCGTCCTCAAAGGCAACGAATTGGAGTACTGGAAGAAAGGATTCTTCAAAGGCGACGCGTAGCAAGCGCGTGCCGCGCCGAAGAAGCGGGCGAGATGAAGAAGCTTCTGCTGCTCCTGATCGGTGCTGCGGCTTCCAACGGCACCGATGTCGATTCGACATTCCGGTTTCGTCTCGAGAAATTGCTCGCCGGACGGGAACCGCGCCTGCTCTCCGTCATCGACATGAACGGCGACGGCAAGCCCGATATTCTGGCGCGGGACGGCGCGGAACTGATCTGGCTCGAGAACCCGAACTGGACCCGTCATTCGATCGTTGACAGTACGGGGGTGCCCGAAACGTCCTCTCCGTTCGGCTGGGTGCGATGCGTGCGCCGGTTCGCGCGATCAGAGCCCGACGGTCTGGCCGTGTATGAAGAACCCACCGCACCGCTTGACCCGCAGGGCGATACCAAGCCGCGGCCGACACCGCTGCCCGCGGCACATTGGACGCGGCAGATCATCGATTCCAGTCAAGGCACGCAGGCTCTCGCCTGGGCCGATGTGGACGGCGACGGCAGTGACGAACTTGCAACAGTGGGTGCCTCCGGGCTGTGCGTGTACAAACTGTCGAGCGCCGGTAAGTGGATTAAGACGATAGTCGACGAGCATTGTAAGCGAGCTGAGGCTCTTCTCGCCAGCGATCTGAACGGCGATGGATTAGCGGACCTCCTCGTGAGCGGCGCCGGAGCCGGAATGGTGGTCTACTGGAACGAATTCGATTCGCCTTGGGTGCGCCACGTCATCGCGCAAGGGTATCGTTCGCAATCGGCCATCGCGGCGGACTTCAATGGCGACGGCAAGCTGGACGTAATCTCAGGCGACATTGAAAACGACCGTAGTATCTTCTTATATACGGCGCCGGATTGGAAAAGGACGCTTCTGCACTCCGGCATCCGGCTCATTCAGAGCGCCGTCTTCGATGTGGATGGCGACGGCGATCCCGACTTCATCGGCGCTCAATACCGCCCAGGTCTGATCTTCTGGCTGGAGCGCCCTGAAAATGCCCTGCGCGATCCGTGGACCTTCCACGTCATCGACGATTTTGCCAAGGGCGGCGTGAATGGTGTTCACGGCCTGGCCGCCGCGGATATCGATCGGGACGGAAAGCTGGATATCGTGGCCACCAGCGGATGGCCCGACGGTCCATTTGCGAATTCGTTGGCTTGGTTTCGCGTGCCTCCGCAGCCGCGATCAGCGGACCGGTGGGAGCGCCACATCCTGGCCGATCATGATGCGCCAGGCCTGAGCCATTACGTCGGAGTCGGCGACATCGACGGCGACGGCAAGCTCGATGTGGCCACCGGTGCGAAGATCGCGCCCCATGGAAATTGGTTCGCCTGGTGGCGGCAGGGGTCCGATCCGCGCGCCGCGTGGGAGAAACATCGGATCGCGAACAACCAGGAAGGCGCCACCAACATCGCGGTCGCCGATGTGAACGGCGACGGTAAACCGGACCTCATCGGCACACGCGGGCACGGGAAGGGCATGGTCTGGTTTGAGGCGCCCGACTGGAAAATTCATGAGATCTACCCGTCGCTGGTGGGGCCCCACTCCCTGGCGGTCGCGGATCTGGACGGCGACGGCGATATCGATATCGCTACTTGCGCTAAAGACTCGCGAGTGTGCGTCTGGTTGGAGAACGACGGGCACGGCGCCTTCACCATTCACCACATTCACGAGGACCAGGCAGCATACGAGATTCGTGCGCTGGATATGGACGGCGATGGTGACCTGGATCTGCTCGTCGCCGGACAAGAGAGCAGGAACGTGGTCTGGTTTGAGAACCGCCTGAATCAGAGGAGGCGAGGGAAGTAATGGACTGCTCACGTAGAAACTTCTTGGTGATGTCCGCGGCGGCTTCGCCCGGTCGTCTGTTTGCCGGTGCCACGGACGACGCGCACGATCTCTGGTATCGCAGAATGCGCCGCTGTGCCCAGCACAATTTCAATGAGTACGATCCTCAGGTTCTCGACATCAATGCCTGGCTCGATTACTGGGAAAGCCTCAAAGTGAATGCGTTGGTGCTCACTGGCGGCGGGTTCATGGCGTTCTATCCGACCAGGCTGCCCGCCCACCACAAGAGCCAGTTCCTCGGCGATCGCGACCTGTTCGGCGATTACCTGAAGGCCGCCAGGAAACGCGGAATTCGCGTTGTCGCCCGGATCGAAACGAACTGGCTGCACGAGGAAGTTCTCCAACTGCATCCGGAATGGTTCGAACGGGATGAGAACGGCGATCCTTCGCCCAACGAAGAGTCGCGCTATGTCTACCATACGTGCGTCTTCTCCGACTATCACGAACGCCAGGTGCCGGCCATCATGCGCGAGATCGCGAGCCTCTACGACGTCGACGGGTTCTTTACTAACAGTTGGCCGAGTACCGGGTCGCCGCGACCGTGCTACTGCGTCAATTGTCAGCGCTTTGGCAAGCGCACCAGGTCGCAGTTGCAGCAGCAGTATCAGACCCGCGTCGTTGAGCTGTGCCGCGGGCTCGCCACCGTCGCCAAGGAAAAGCGCGCCGATCGCGTTTACAACGTCAACATCGAAGGTGGCATCAACGCGGTGCAGAGCATTCGCAGGCTTGCTGAAGTGGGCGATTGGCTGACGGCCGATCATCAGGGGCGCGCCGGTGGCGATAAGCCCATCTGGGACTGTTCGCAACAGGGGCGCGTCGCGTATTCTGCCATGCTCGGCAAACCCGTGACGAATGTCGTGACCGCCAACGCTCACTCCTGGCGTCACACCTCGAAGATCGGCGCCGAGTTGGAGCTCTGGCTCGCGCAAACCACAGCCAGCGGGATGATCCCATGGTTGGTGTGGATGGGCGGAGCGCCTGAGGATCGTCGATGGCAACAGACTGGGCGAAGCTTCTACCAGTGGTTGGCCAACCACGAGAAGCATTTCTACAATCGGCAGCCGATGTCCAATCTGGGTGTCGTCTACTCCCAACGGATGAACTATCTGTACAACGCGCCCGGAGCAACGCCGGGCGGATATGGAGCACGCCTATCGCGGCGCCCCGCGGCACCGGGCGATCCCTCCGATCACCTGCAAGGACTCTACTACGCGCTGCTCGAAGGTCGATTCATCTTCGATTTTCTCCACGAGGACGACCTCACTGTGGACAGCCTGAAAAGATACTCAGTGGTGCTGTTGCCCAACATCGCCTTACTCAGTGGTGAGCAGTGCAGCAGCTTGCGTGCTTTCGTCGAGGGCGGCGGATCCCTGCTAGCAACGTTCGAAACTGGTCTCTATGATCAATCAGGCAAGCAACGGAACGAGTTCGGCCTGGCCGATGTGTTCGGCATCCAGCGAGCGGGGGAACGCCAGGGCGCAGTCTTCTATGCGGAAAAGCGGCGAACGCACGAGATTCTCCGGGACTTTCCACGGACGACTTGGGTACCTGCCGGTGAATGGCGAGTCCCTTTGAAGAGCACGACCGACTCCGTGCTGACTGTCGTGCCCCCCTATCCTCGCGGCATTCCCGAGATGGTCTATGCGCACGCGCGTAGCGAGATGCCGTATGCCGGTCCGCATAGCAATGAACCCGCGCTGGTGCTGCGGGAGCGGGGACGCAGCCGGTGTGCGTACTTCCCATCCGACATCGACCGCTGCACATGGGTCTACGGCAACAGCGATCTGAGCCAATTACTGATTAACGCCATACGCTGGGTCAGTAGGGATCCATCGCCGGTAAGCGTCACCGGAGAAGGCATGGCGGAGGTCATTGCCTGGGAAACCGAGCCCGGGTTCGCCATTCACATTCTGAACTACAATAATCCGAACATGACGCGTCCGTGGATCCGCAAGCACTATCCGCTTGGACCCCAACGCGTGCGCGTGCTCTTGCCGGAAGGGGTGACGATTACAGGAGTCGAACTTCTCCGCGACGGAACGCGGATGGCGCCTCACCAGAACGGGCGCCTCATCGAATTGACCGTTCCCACTGTTCGGGATTACGAGGTCGTCGCACTGTACCGGGCGTAACGCCACGCCGGTCGTTGTCGGCAATCTAATCTTCACCGAGTAAACGTGCGACGAATGCTGATGGCGGCTCGCACGCGCACTATCGTTGGGCTGCGAGACAGCGACCGCCTCGTCTCTGACCTCTGCGTGGCCATTCAGGGCTGCCACTCTGGCAGGCCTGTGGTCGATCTCCGGGAGAAGCGCGCAACACGCGCATAGCTCCGCGCGGGGAACGGGGCCCCTGCGTGCGAGTCTCAGGCTACGTGGCGTTCGTATCGGTGACGAAGCCCACCGACCTGCGGGACGGCAACAATTTGCCCGAGTTCTAGAGGCTGCACAAGCCGCGACGCAGGCGAGTGCTTGGCCAGCGAGAGGTGTGTCCTCGATTCGTGATGATAGGTCACCAACGATTTCAGCCCGCATTTCCGATTTGACCACTTACTTATAACCTCTTGAGGCCTTTAACCGCCTTTATCCATAGGGGTTTGAAGGCGATGAAGACACTCCGGAGGCCCACATTCAGTGGGTGACAAACAAAACCAGCCCTTTCAGCTTTCTTTCGACTCTTCTCTAAAGGTCGATTTCCAAGGATCACGGGTCACCTCGGACGGCGGTTTCATTCTGGTGCGCGAGTTGGATGAACGAT